>Ga0066837_10000029_pt1 | contig 49125 bp, 44 predicted proteins | sample ETNtaG_25_FD_66730 | JGI IMG/M metagenome (GOLD analysis project Ga0066837, IMG submission 66730) | Marine microbial and viral communities from oxygen minimum zone, Eastern Pacific Ocean - ETNP201302SV86 | ecosystem: Environmental > Aquatic > Marine > Oceanic | place: Pacific Ocean: Eastern... | reverse complement strand
TTGCCGGAGAGCTCGAAGTCGTAAAGGGTTATGGCCATGGGTCAGATATCCAGCACCAGGCGCGCAGACTTGGCCCGGCTCACACAGGTCATCATGCAGGAGTTGGATGCCTTTTCGCTTTTGTTGAGATAGACATCCTGATGGTCCACCTCGCCTTCCATGACGGTGGTCAGGCAGGTGCCGCAGGCCCCCTGTTCGCATGAGGATGGGACCGTCAAACCCGCTTCGCGCATCACCTCAAGAATGGTCTTGCCGGAAGGGACGTGCAGGGTCATGGCCGAACGCGCCAGTTCGATGTCGAAGGCGGATGAGGCGTCGATCGCCTTGTTGTTCTGGAAGTATTCGAAATGCACCGCCTCGTCGGGCCAGCCGAGCCCGGACGCGGTCTGCTGCACCATTTCGAGCATGGCGCCAGGGCCGCAAATATAGACATGATTTGCAAACTGGTGTGGCCCGAGCACTTGATTGATGGTGCCCTGGATGGCGTCGCGAGCGAGGCCGGTATGGATGTGGACCGCACCATGCAGCACGTCCAGTTCGCTTTTGAACGCGACGCTTTCCCCGGTGCGGGTGAAGTAGTGCAGCTCATAGGGCAGGTTCGATTTGTCGAGAAAGCGCGCCATGGACAGCAGTGGGGTGATGCCGATACCGCCGGCTATCAAAATGGTGCGGGTGGCGTCGCGGCGCAGCGGGAAATTGTTACGCGGCTCGGAAATGGCCAGCACGTCGCCCTCGCGCACGGTCTCGACCAGCACCTTGGAGCCGCCTTTTGAAGCGCTCTCCTGCTTGACGCCGATGACATAACTGAGAAGGTCGCCGGGCCCATTGGTGATGGAGTATTGCCGGACCAGGCCGTTGGGCAGATGCACATCGATATGGGCGCCGGGCTGGAAGGTGGGCAGATGGTTGCCGTCGCGGTCAGCCAATTCGAAACCGATGACACCGTCGGCGCTCTGCCATTTGCGCTTGACCACCACATTGAGCGTATTGCCGCGCGGCACGGCAATGTCGGGCATGGTGGCAAGGTCAGCCGAGACCTTTTCATAGGTGGGCTGCAACGGTTCTGGCACAGGCTTTTTGGCGGCAGCGCGTTCGAGCCGGTCGCGCAGACGGGTCAGTTGCTCGTTGTAGTGACGCAAGCTCGCCAGTTCGTCGGCCGGGGTTTCGGGCAGGAGGCCACGGATAACGGCGCGTCCAGCGTCGACGGGCTGGACGAAATAGACCACGTCGCCGAGGCGCACCGTCATGCCGGGCAAGAGGTCCGCCGGCTGATCGTCGGGGGCAAGACGGGTAAGGCCCGCGACGACATCCTCGGGTGCCGCATTGACCGGCATGGGCCGCAAGGCGAACCAACTCCGGCCTTCGGCGCCGGGAAAAGGAGCGAAAGGCTTTTCATCGTTGGCGGCCGACCAGATCAGGCCGTGCGCCTCCCTCACGGGATATTGGCGGTTCTCGATGCGGCGGGCCGGGGCATCTGCAGGGTGGGCCGGAATATAGGTGCATCCTGCGGAGCGGTTGGCATAGCGCCAGCCATGATACTGGCATTTGAGTTCCTGGCCTTCATTGATGCCGATGGAGAGGCGCACGCCGCGATGCAGGCAGCGGTTCTCCCAGACATTCACATTGCCATCATCGGCCCGCCAGACTGCGAGTTCCCGGCCAAGCAACTGGCCCTGATAGACGTGGCGGAAGGGCAGGTCCTCGCTCGAGGCGATGGGATACCAATTGGGGTCGGAAAGGCTCAGGGGCATATGGCTTGTCCGTCAAGGCCGGCAGTCGCGCCACGACTGCAGATATTGTGGACTGGTTGCCGGGGGCCCTTGGCGTACGAGGCGGCAACCTGGGCGATCAGCTCGCTTGAGGGATCACCCCATAGGTTATCCCCTTCTGGCTCAGCCAGCGGCGATAGGCGATGGCGCTCTTGTCGGCGCGGATCGGAGTTTCGGCACGCGGGTCGAGCGGCAGTTTCTTGGGATACTGATTTTCCAGGATCGGCTTGTCCTGGCCAAAAATGGTCTGCTGGAAGCGCCGCAGGTCGGTAATGGTCGAGGTCGAATCGATCATCGATTGCAGCAGATGGGCGCGGCAGCGTTCCTCGGTCATGGGCTGGAGAAAGATGCCGATCACGTCGCGGCGGCTCTCATCCTCGGGGCAGGACTTGTAGAGCACCGAGCAGAACGGGTGCGGTACGCGATAGACATACTCCACTTCCATGGCCTGGGTCGCCGATTTGGCCGCACGGGGCTGCATAAACCTGCATCTGGTGGCCAGCACCTCGTCGCGCTCCTCGGACACTTCGACGTCGTATTCCTTGACTTCGGTATGCGGTTCGGAGCCCAGAATATCGGTGTGGACGTAGGGGAAGTGGCCCATGTCGAGGAAATTCTCCACGGCACGCGGGGCTGAGACGTGGATGCCAATGGAGCCGCAACTCATGTTGACCCGGTCGGGCTCGGCAAATTCGGGAATGGGGAAGAGGTCGGACGACGGCGTTCCAAGACAGGTCCAGGTATAACCATAGGCAGTACGGACGGGCAGGCGTTCAAGGATGGTGTCGGCGTCGATCTCGTCGCCTTGCGCCTCATTGTTGCGCAGCCAGACGACGGGCTCGCCATCATTGCCGCGCGTCAGCGCCAGGGGAGTGTCGAGCAGCAGCGTGGTTTCGACAATGCCTATGGGCAGTTCGCTGGTGGCGGCAACGACGTGCCAGAGATTGCGGGTGATCGGATCGGGGGCGTTCGGCATGGGGTCGTCTCAACTGTGTGAGGTAAGCATAACCCGGTGTGTGGTCAGTGCCAGCACAAAGTTGGGTATGGGTCATGCGCTTTGGGCATGATGGTGGACACGGAACACGCCAAGACCGCATGGTGCACATCAAAAGGCTCTGGATGAGGTCTAAGAGGATTATGTGTCGTGGAAAGTGAAGCCCCCCGTTTTGCCGAAACCCTGCTGGCCGAGCGCGTCGATCAACGTCTGGCCGAGGCGGGGGCGAGCCCTGCACCGCGGTCGGCGGCGGCCAAAGCCATGTTGCATGCCTCTTTGGTGGGGATCGACAGTCATGGTGTGCGGCTGACCGAGCATTATTGCCGGATGCTGGGCGGCGGGCGGCTCAGCAAGGATCCGCAGCTTGGCGTGGACAAGCGCGGTGCAGGCAGCGCCATGGTGAATGGCGATGACGGGTTGGGACATTACGCGGCTTACAAGGCCGTCGAGGTGGGCATGGAACTGGCCCGGGAGGCCGGCGTCGGTGCGGTGGGTATCAAGAATTCCTCGCATCTGGGCGCGGCGGGGGCTTACGCGCTCGCAGGCGCTGAGCAAGGTTTCATTGCCTTTGCCACCACCAATACCGATTCCATGGTGGCGCTATTCGATGGCGCGCAGAAATTTCACGGCACCAACCCGCTGGCCTTCGCCGCGCCCGTGCCAGGGAGCCGGCCGTGGCTCCTCGACATGGCGACAAGTTCCATTCCCCTCAACCGGGTCTTGCTGCATCGCTCGCTCGATAAGGCATTGCCGGCGGGCGTGGCAGCAACCCCAGATGGCGAGATGACGACCGACCCGCATGAAGCCGACATGCTGCTGCCGCTGGGGGGGACGGATTACGGCTACAAGGGCGCGGCATTGGCCGGCGTGGCAACGCTGTTTTCGGCACTGCTCACAGGGACCACGCTCGATCCTGATTTCATCCCCATGTATGGTGGCGATGATATTTCGACGCCGCGGAATATGGGCCATTTTGTGATGGTGATCGACCCGGACAAGTTCGCCGGCCGGGCCGCCTTTGGGGCCGCGATCACCACCTATCTGGCGGCGTTGCGCGGGTCCGCGGTGCGCGAGGGCGGGCGCGTGATGGCGCCGGGTGACCGGGAATGGGAAGAGATGGACCGACGGCGCGCCCAAGGCATCCCCGTCGATCCCGATACGGTGCGGTTCCTGGGGCTCTAGCCTATTGCTCGCGATAGATGTCGAAGGCGCCGATGGCCTGCGTGGTGGCCATGAGCTGGATTTTGTTGACGTTGACGTGTTCGGGCAGCGAGGTGGCCCAGAAGATAGATTCGGCGATGTCCTCGGCAGTCATGGCCTTGGTGTTGGCGTAGACATTGCCTGCCCTGTCCTCGTCGCCCTTGAAACGGACCACGGAAAATTCGGTTTCGGTCAGGCCCGGCTCAATATCGGTGACGCGGACATTCTTGCCTTGCAGATCCGAGCGGATGGCGAGAGCGAAATGCTTCACGAAGGCCTTCGACGCGGCATAGACCGACCCGCCGGGATAGGCGAATTCACCCGCCACTGATCCAAGCGTCACCACATGGCCGCCGCCGCGGTCGATGAGGCCAGGCAGCAGCAGGCGCACGGTGTAGACCAGACCCTTGATGTTGGTGTCGATCATGGTCTCCCAGTCTTCCAGCAGGGCCTCCGCTGCCGGCTGCAATCCGAGCGCAAGTCCGGCATTTGCGAGAACGATGTTGATGTTCTTGAAGGGCTCGGGAATGGCGGCGATGGCTGCTTCCATGGCGGCGCGGTCGCGCACATCGAGGGGGATGATGTGGCATTTTTCGTGGCCAAGCTCGTCGCGCAGGGCCAGCAGGCGATCCTCGCGGCGGCCGGTGGCGATCACCTTTCCGCCAGCGGCCACATAGCGGCGGGCGGCGGCGGCGCCGAAACCGGAGGTGGCACCGGTGATGAAGACGACAAAGCGGGTGGGATCGAGCAGCGGATACATGGGTGGTCCTGGCAGGCATTGGTTTACGTAGGCCGGCGCAAGGTGGACCGCGGCTCATGGCCTCGTCAACATTTCCAAAGTTTAATGCGACTTACCCATAGCTAACGTGAATTTGCCGCCTATTGGGCGTATGGCCAAAGAATACCGAATTTATTGAGGCTGTTCCTGGCCATGAAGCGCTTTGCCAAAATTCTGCTTGTTCTGATCGTGCTGGCGGGTGGCGCCGGGGCAGGTTGGTGGTACTTCTGGGCCCCGACCCAGGCCAGCACGACGCCCGATACGGTGACGGTTGGGCGCGGCGACATAGAGACCACGGTGCTGGCCTCTGGCGTTCTCGAGGCCAGTGCACTCGTCAGCGTGGGCGCGGAGGTGTCGGGCAGCATCAAGGCGGTGCATGTGCGCCTGGGCGACGATGTTGCCAAAGGCGATCTCATCGCCGAAATCGATAGTCTCAATCAGGAAAACGCTGTCAAATCGGCGGAAGCGGCGCTCGCTGGCATTCAGGCGCAGCGGCGCAATCAGGAGGCCGCGCTCGCCAAGGCAGAAGCCGCGCTGGCTCGGCAGCAGCAGCTAAGCGCCAATAGTATTGTCTCCCAATCCGATCTGGAAACGGCTCAGGCCGCCGTTGAGCAGGCCAAGGCGCAGATTGACCAGCTCGATGCGCAGATTTCCCAGGCGGAACTGACCGTAGAGTCCGCAGAACTCAATCTTGCGCGCACACAGATCGTGGCTCCGGCAGACGGAACGGTGGTGGCGCTGCTGGTCGAGGAAGGGCAGACGCTCAACGCCAATTCGGCTACCCCGACCATCGCCAAGATCGCCAATCTGGACACCATGGTCATCAAGGCCGAGATTTCGGAAGCCGATGTGGTCAAGGTGCAGCCTGGGCAGAAGGTCTATTTCACCATTCTGGGCGAGCCGGATCAGCGCATCGAGGCGACGCTGCGCGAAATTGAACCGGCGCCGACCTCCATCGCCAGCGACACAAGCAGTTCGGGCAGCGCGATCTACTACAATGGGTTGTTCGAGGTTCCCAACCCCGATCACCGCCTGCGCATCTCCATGACGGCATCGGTGACCATTGTGCTGGCCGAGGCGCGCAACGTGCTGACGCTACCGTCGAGCCTGGTTGCCCGGCGAGGTCCGCAGGGCGAGACCGTGGTTATGGTGTACGACCCGGCCAATGAGGAAGTCCGCCCCGCGCGCATCGAAGTGGGACTCGACAACAATATCCATGCCGAGATCGTGTCCGGCCTCAAGGTGGGTGACCAGGTTGTCAATGGCACGGGCACCCGCCTCGCCAGCAGCGGACAGGATGGCCAGGGCCGGCCCGGCGGGTTTGGTGGGGGCCCCGGCGGGCTCGGCGGCGGCGGACCCAGGCGTTAGGACAAGCCGATGAATCGCGCCTTCACCCCCACGGACAGCGTCGATACGCAGGTTCTCCCTGCCTCGGCAAAGCCCATCATCTCGATCACGGGTCTGGTGCGACGCTTCAAGGCCGGTCCGGAATCGGTGGCCGTGCTCAAAGGCGTCGATCTGGAGATCCATCGCGGCGAAATGGTCGCCATCATCGGCCAGTCCGGTTCGGGCAAGTCGACACTGATGAACATTCTTGGCTGCCTGGATCGCGCGACCGAAGGGAGCTACCGCTTTGCCGGCAAGGATGTCAGCAAGCTCGATGCCGACGACCTGGCGGCGTTGCGGCGCGAACATTTCGGCTTCATTTTCCAGCGCTATCAGTTGTTGCCTGATCTCGACGCGGTCGAAAATGTCGAAGTGCCGGCCGTCTACGCCGGTGTCGATGCCGTGGCCAGACGCGAGCGGGCCATTGCGCTGCTGACGCGGCTGGGGCTGGGCGAGCGCCTTGACCACCGGCCCAATGCGCTTTCGGGCGGACAGCAGCAACGCGTCAGCGTGGCGCGGGCGCTGATGAATGGCGGCGAGGTGATTCTGGCTGACGAGCCTACGGGCGCGCTGGATTCCCATTCGGGCAAGGAATTGATGGCCCTGCTCAAGGAACTGCACGCCGATGGCCACACCATCATTATCGTGACCCATGATCCGCAGATTGCCGCGCAAGCGGAACGGGTCATCGAAATTGCCGATGGCGAGATCATTGCCGATCGGCACAATGTCGAGCCGCGTCGGGTCGATAAGGCCGCAGCTGAGATGAAGGCAGCGGCAAGCTGGCGGCGGGGACTGGATCGTACCAGTGAAGCGCTGCGCATGGCGCTGAGGGCCATGGGCGCGCACAAGCTCAGGACGTTCCTGACCATGCTCGGCATCATCATCGGCATCGCTTCAGTGGTTGCCGTTGTCGCGCTAGGGCAAGGGAGCCAGCAGACCGTGCTGGAGAATATTTCCTCGATCGGCACCAACACCATCAACGTCTATCCGGGGACCGGATTCGGCGACATGCGGTCGGGGCGCGTGCGAACCTTGCGGCCGACCGATGCCGAAGCGCTCGCCGAACAGGATTACGCCGACAGTGTGACGCCACAGGTCAGCGCCAATGCCACCGCGCTTTATCGCAACACGGCCAGCAATGCCTCGGTGACAGGCGTTGGCGCAGACTATTTCCAGGTCAACGGGCGGACGTTCACCGCCGGTTCCGGCTTCGGGTCGGACAGTATCACCAGTATGGCGCAGGAAGCGGTCATCGATCAGAACGCGGTCGATGCCATTTTCACCAATGGAGAAGACCCGATTGGTGAAGTCATTATGCTGGGCAAAGTGCCCGTGCGGGTAATCGGGGTGGTGGAAACCAGTTCGGGATTCGGGCCGGGCGGCAACAGCGCCAATGTCTATGTGCCCTATACCGCGGCCATGAGCCGCATTCTGGGGCAGAGCTGGCTCAACTCCATCGCGGTGCGGATCGCCGACGACTACGACACCGCGCAGGCAGAGGCGGAGATTGCCGAACTGCTGACGCGGCTGCATGGCGGCACGCAAGACTTCTTCCTGCAGAACACGGACACGATCCGCGAGACGATCCAGTCGACCTCAGCGACCCTGACCATCCTGATCTCCACCATTGCCGTAATCTCATTGGTGGTGGGTGGCATCGGGGTGATGAACATCATGCTGGTATCGGTCTCCGAGCGCACCAAAGAGATCGGCATCCGCATGGCTGTGGGCGCGCGCCGCAGCGATATCATGCGGCAGTTTCTGATCGAGGCGATCCTGGTGTGCTTTGCCGGCGGCGCGGCCGGTGTGGCGCTGAGCTTTGCCCTGGGGCAGGGACTGACGGCAATCGTTTCGGGGGCGCAGCTGGCTTATTCTACCGAATCCATTGTGCTGGCGATCATCTCGGCCAGTGTCATCGGCGTCGTGTTCGGTTTCATGCCTGCTCGCTCGGCGGCCATGCTCGATCCGGTCGAGGCGCTGGCGCGGGAATGAGTGTGGTGCAATTGGGCCACGCCTCCTCGATCAAAATCGAATAAATTCAATGCAAAGGGTAGGCGCCTGCCCGGTCCGGCCCTAAACTCGCCATGAAATCTCCGCCCTTTGAGCGGCGGAGTGAAATGGGGCGCGGCAGGATTAACGCAATCTTTCCGCCCATGCGGCAATCTTGGTTTCAGCCCGGTTTGGTTGAAGCGTAGAAGGGCGGGATAGACCACTGCAAAGCGCGCGTCTGGTAACGAGTATTGGCGCCTTGTGCATCGCCTTGGCCGTGTCGGCCTCGGCGGCGATGCCTGCTAACGGCTTTGAGCTGTTCGGAATTAAGTTTTTCGAGGACCAGTCCGAGGTCGACGCCGATGCGGTGATCGTGGACCCGCAGCCCTATTTCGTGACTTTCACCTCTAGCGAAGGGGGGGCGGTGGAAGCGGCGCTGCGCAACGCCTCGGCTCTTTTGGCCGACGAGGCCGAGCCAGCTTCGGGCGCGGCCGGGCTCATCGCCAAGGCGCGGGGTGACTATCGGCGCCTGCTGGCCGCGCTTTATGGCGAGGGCTATTATGGCGGGACGGTCAGCATCCGCATCGCCGGGCGTGAAGCCGCGAGCCTGCCGCCCGACACCGATTTGCCCGATCCGGTCGATGTGACCATTGCCGTGACCGCGGGGCCTTTGTTCCGCTTCGGAGATGTGGCCATCGTCAATCAGGCGCCGCCGACCGCGGACCCCTATGATCAGGTCGATCTGCCGGTTCTGCGCGGTTATGGCGTGGGCGAGATTGCCCGCTCAGCAGTGATCCTGCGGGCCGAGCAATTGGCGCTGGAGGCCTGGCGGCAGCAGGGTTATGCCAAGGCCGAGATCGCCTCGCGCGATGTGGTTGCCGACCATGCCACCAATACGGTGGCCGCGACCATTACCGTCAATCCGGGGCGTCTGGCTGCATTTGGCCCGGTAAGGGTGAGCGGCACGACGCGAATGAATCCAGACTTCGTGGCGCAACAGACGGGCCTGGCAGTCGGCCAGGAATATGACCCGGATGACCTGGACCGCGCGCAGAAACGCCTCGACCGGCTCGAAGTGTTCCGCGCGGCGCGGCTGGAAGCAGCCGAGAGCATCGGCAGCGACGGCTTGCTGCCCTATGAGCTGATCGTCGAGGAACTGCCGGGGCGGCGCTTTGGCGTTGGTGCGACCTATTCAACAGTCGATGGGCTCGGCCTTGAAGGCTACCATCTCTGGCGGAACCTCTTCGGGCAAGCCGAGCGGTTGCGGCTCGACGCGCGGGTGGCCAGCATTGCCTGGCCGCTCGATACGGCCCAGTTCGACTATTTCATCGGTGGCACCTTCACCAAGCCTGGGTTTTATCATCCGGACGTCGATCTGGTCGCGACCATCTCGGCCGAACGAACCATTTATCCCAAATATACTGAGACTTCTGCCGGTGGCCGAGTGGGGCTGAGCTGGTTCTTCTCGGACGAGCTGACCTTTGAAGGCGGGGCGAGCGTGGAGATTGCGCGTTTCGACGATGCCTTCGGTACGCGCGACTTTCACACGGCCGGGCTCTACGCCGGGGTGATCTATGACGGTCGCGACAGCAGCATCGACCCCACCGAGGGCTGGTACGCTGCGGCAAATATCGAGCCCTATTTCGATCTGCGCGGCAGTAATCCGGGCGCAAGGCTGGTGGTCGAGGGGCGCACCTATTTCGGATTTGGCGAGAACGATCCCTATGTCCTGGCCGGCCGGCTGAAGGCCGGGGCGGTTGTCGGCCCGGCGCTGGCTGATATTCCGCCCGACAAGCTGTTTTTTGCTGGCGGCGGCGGCTCAGTGCGCGGTTACGCGTTCAAGTCCATCGGTGTGGATGACGGCACGGGAAACGTCACCGGCGGGCGCTATCTGCTGGAAGGCTCGCTCGAGGCGCGCGCCAAGGTGACAGACGATATCGGCGTGGTCGGTTTTGTCGATGGTGGCTATGTGGCGGCCGACAGGTTCCCGGGCCTTGAGGATCTGCGGCTCGGGGCCGGTATTGGTGTGCGCTATTACACTGGTCTGGGGCCGTTGCGGCTTGATCTGGCGGTGCCTCTCAACCGCCGGGCGGGCGATCCCGACTACGCAATCTATGCCGGCATCGGGCAGGCGTTCTGATGGCTGGTCTCTCCGCAATTGCCCGCCGCCTGATGATCGCGGCCCTGCTGCTGGCGCCGGCTGCCGTGCCGGTGGCGCTGGTCGCGCAGGACATGAACAATGAGGAGCAGAAGGATTTCCTGACCGGCTTTGTCGAAGGCCAGCTTTCGACGCCTGAACGGCAGATCCGCCTGTCCAATATTGACGGCATTCTCGGGTCGGATGTCTCGATCCGCGAGATTACCATTTCGGATGCCGAAGGCGTTTGGCTCCGGGTCAACAATGCGAGCCTGAACTGGAACCAGGCGGCGCTGTTTGGCGGGCGGCTCGAAGTCAATTCCCTGCGCGCCGATTCCATCGAATACATCCGGAACGCCATTCCGGTGGAGGGCGCAGTTGATCTGCCGCCGCCCGAGGCTGGGGCGCTGGAGATTCCAGAGTTTCCCGTCGCGATCCAGATCGGCGCACTGGCTATACCCAGCGTCACCTTCGGGGAAGGCGTGTTCGGACTGGGGTCGGAGATCGCGCTCAATGGTTCGATGACGCTGGAAGGCGGAAATCTCGATGCGGTGCTCGATATCGAGCGGCTCGACGGCCCCGGCGGGACCTTGGACCTGGACGTCGTCTATCGACGCGAGGGCAATAGTGTCGATCTGGGCCTGTCATTGGTCGAGCCGCCCAATGGGGTGCTGGCGAACCTGCTGAACATTCAGGACCGGCCGGCGATGACGCTGACGCTGGACGGTGAGGGACCGGTCGAGGACCTGACCACGCAGATGCAGTTGCTGGCCAATGACCAGACCGCGCTGGCCGGTACGGCAACCATTGCGCAGGAGGCGGAGGGCTTTGCCATCAACGCCAATCTGGGCGGGCCGCTGTCGACCCTGATCGCGGAGCCCTATCGTGACTTCTTCGGTGCCGACACCAGGCTGACCGCTAAGGCGCTTGTGCGAAGCGCGGGCGGGCTGGATATCTCCAACGTGACGTTGAGCGGCGGACAGCTCGGGCTGACTGCGCGAGCGCAGACGACGGCTGACAACTTCCTCAATCTGCTGGACCTCACCGCCACCATTGCCGATCCGGAGGGCGACAAGGTGACCCTGCCGGTGCCCGGCAGTTCGACCCTGGTGCAGGGTGGGCAAATCCGTGTCAGCTTCGGCACTGAAGTGAGCGAGCAGTGGCAGGCACGCGTCGATGTCGAAGGCCTGGAAACCGATGGTTTCGACGCGCAGACCTTCGGGCTGGGCATTGGCGGGGTGGCACGCAATCTCGAAGACCCGGCCAGCCGCATGGTCACTTTCAATGGCGATGGCGCCGTGTCGGGCATTTCGGCCGATCCGGGCGTTGAGGCGGCACTGGGTAAGAGTGTCGGGCTCGGCATCGCGGGGCTGTGGAACGCCGGTGAGCCGATCGAATTGGCCGAGTTGCGCATTGTCGGCCAAGCGCTGACGGCGGCCATGGCTGGTGAGATCGATGGCACCGAATTCGACGGGCAGATCAGGTTGGCCACGGACAGCATCGCGCCATTCTCCGCGCTGGCCGAGCGCGCCCTGTCGGGTGGGCTGGAGTTGACGGCCGATGGGCAGATTTTCCCGCTATCAGGTGGATTTGACCTGGTGTTTGACGGCACCGGTACGGATCTGAAGATCGACGATCCGACGGCTGATGCGCTGCTCGCGGGTCGGGTTGATCTCTCTGGGCGGCTTGCGCGAACAGAAGCTGGGATCAGGGCGGATGGTTTCCGGATCGCCAATAATCAGGTGCAGTTCGGTGCCGACGGCACTTATGCCAGCGATGCCGCCGACTTCAATATTGCCCTCGATCTCGGCGATCTGGGATTGATTTCTGAGGAGGCGAGCGGCGCGCTGGCTGTGCGCGGGTCGGCACGGTTGACGGCGTCCGAAGATCCGCTGGTATTGGTGCTGGACGCTCAGGTACCCAACGGCACTTTGGGTGATTACACCTTGCGTGATGCCAAGCTGGGTGTGGCGGCGACTCTGCTCGAGGGTTCGCTTAGCGGCGACGTTACAGGCGCTGCCATGCTCGACGGCCATCGCGCCACGCTGGAGACCAATTTCGAGACAGATGCCGAAATGCAGGCGCTGTCCGATATTGCCTTCGAAATCGTCGGCACGCGGATCACCGGCGGGGTGACCCGCATGGTAGAAACGGGCCTGCTGGACGGCCGCCTGGACGTGGCCGCCAATGATGTTTCGCTAGCTGCGGCACTGCTGCTGACCGATGCTTCGGGTGCGGTCAATGCTGCCATTGAACTGACGCCGCAGGATGATAGGCAGGGGGCCGGGGTGACGGCCAATGTCGCCGAACTGCGGATCAATGACATCTCTGTCGGTCGGGCCGATATCACCGCAGGCATTTCAGACCTGTTCGGTGTTCCAGTGGTCAACGGTACCGCCACGGCTGGTAATGTCGTCGCCGGCGGCGTCGTGGTCGATGCGCTGAGTGCGCGCGCCAGACAGTCGGGTGACACCACGAGCTTTGATGCGCAGGCGAACCTTGCTACCGGCACCGACCTCGATCTGGCCGGGGCACTGAGCCCGGTGGATGGCGGTTATCGCCTGGCGCTGGATCGCGCGAGTCTGGAACAGGGGAACCTGGCGGCGCGGCTTGCCAATCCGGCCGTGCTGATGGTGCAGGGCGAGAGCGTCTCGCTCGTTGCGCTGCGCTTCAATGTGGGCTCGGGCAGCATTACCGCCACGGGGACAGCCGGGCAGGCGCTCGACATGGTGGTGGATATTGCCGAACTGCCGCTTTCAATCACCAATGCCGTGGCGCCCGATCTGGGTCTGTCCGGCACGCTCAATGGTCGGGCTGTTGTGTCGGGCCAGGCCGATGATCCGCAAATATCCTTCGAAGTGCGCGGCGGTGGCATCGGCGCCACGGCCATTGCGCCATTCGGCATTGCGCCGCTGGCCTTCAACGCATCGGGCAGCTTTGCTGACGAGGTGGTGACGCTCGACAGTCTCAGCGCCAATGGCAGCGGCGGGTTGGCCGTTTCCGGAGCAGGCCGGGTGCCGCTGACTGGCAATGGTCTCTCCGTGGCGCTCAATGGCTCCGCACCGCTCTCGCTGGCCAACCGCTTTGTGGCGGATCGTGGTGCGCGCGTCTCCGGCACGGTCAATTTCGACGCGCGGGTGGGCGGCAGTCTCACCAGCCCGCAATTTACCGGCAGCGCCTCAACGAATGGGGCCGAATATGTCGATCCCGAGCTCAATCTGCGCCTTACCGGCATTGCCGGGCGGGTGGCGCTCAACGGCACCAATGCCGATATCGAGAGCCTCACGGCAAATCTGGCCACCGGGGGTAGCGTCGCCGCATCCGGCACAATCGGTCTGACAGGCGGCTTGCCGGTCAATGTGACGGCGCAGATCAATTCGGCCCGCTATGCCGATGGCGATCTGTTCGTCGCAACTCTGTCCGGCGGCCTCAACCTGACTGGTAATCTGACCGGCGCGCCGCTGCTGGCGGGCAATGTGTTCGTTGAGCAGGCCAATATCACCGTGCCTGAGGGCCTGGGTGGCGGTGCGCAATTGATCGACGTCGAGCACAGGCGCACCCCTGCCGATGTGCATCAGACGCTGGATCGGGCCCGGATCAATGAGCGTACGGGTGTCGCCGCGGGTGGTCGCGGACCGCAATTGCAGCTCGATATCAATGTCAACGCGCCCAACCAGATCTTCATCCGCGGTCGCGGTCTTGATGCGGAGGTCGGCGGATCGGTACGCCTGACCGGTACACTCAATGATGTACAGCCGGTAGGCGCCTTTGATCTTATCCGCGGACGGCTATCGATATTGGGGCAGCGCGTCATCTTCGAGACCGGCACTGTGACCCTGGTCGGCGATCTCGACCCGCAGCTCAATTTCGTGGCCCGCGCCGAAGGCGATGGCATCACCGTTTTCGTGACCTTGTCGGGGCGCGCCTCGGCACCCGATATCAGCTTCAGCTCCAATCCGACCCTGCCGCAGGACGAGGTGCTGAGCCGGCTGATTTTCAACCGGTCGATGGGCGAGTTGTCGCCAATCCAGTTGGCGCAACTGGCGGCAGCGGCGGCTGAACTGGTTGGAGGCGGCGGGGGCGGCGGGCTGGTCGACAGCCTGCGTGGCGCTGCAGGCCTTGCCGATCTTGACGTGGTCACCGATGACGATGGCAATGTCGGAGTGCAGGCGGGGACCTATATCCAGGATAATGTCTATCTCGGCGCGACGGTCGGCGCGAATGGGCAGTCGAAGGTGACGATCAATCTCGATGTGACCGACGACCTGACCATCCAGGGCTCGGCCGGCCAGGATGGCAATTCCAGCATCGGCGTGTTCTTCGAGAAAGACTACTAATCGCGGGTGGCTATGAGCTTCTGGGACGAACGCTACGCTACGGATGAATACGTGTTCGGTGAGGCGCCCAATGCGTTCCTCGCGTCGCAACGGGAGCGGCTGGCTGGTTACAGCAATGCACTCGCCCTCGCCGACGGCGAGGGCCGCAACGGCGTCTGGCTGGCGGAGCAGGGGCTGGCAGTTACATCTGTCGATGCATCGCCTGTCGGCCTTGAAAAGGCGCGACGGCTTGCCGAGAAGCGCGGCGTGGCCCTCGCCACGGAATTGGCCGACCTTGCGGACTATCCATGGCCGGAGGGCCGGTTCGATGTCGTGGCCGGTATCTTTTTCCAGTTTGCGCCGCCGGCCATGCGCGATGCCATCTTTATGGGCATGATCCGGACGCTGGCGCCCGGCGGCCTGCTGCTGGTCGAGGGCTATGGCCAGGCAGATGCAGTACAAGACGGGCGGACCAGGCATTCTCGACCAGCTCTACACCGAAGAGCTGCTGGCCGATCGTTTCTCCGCGCTCGATATTATTGAGCTGCGCAGCTACGACGCCGAACTGGCCGAAGGCAATCGCCATAGTGGAATGTCGGCGCTGGTCGATCTGGTGGCGCGCAAGCCCAATTGAAAAGGGCGGCCCATGAGCCGCCCTTTGCCTATTGCGCCGTGGCGCCCCCGGTTTTCTCCGCCTTGTCCTCATCCCACCACCAGAGCGTTGGGAAGCCTGACGAGAACTCGGGCAGTTCCTCGGGGCGGCTGAAACGGTCCCAGCGGGCCGAGCGCGTGGTGCGCAGAGTGTAGCTGGGGATGACGAAGTGCTTGTTGAGGAGCACACGGTCCAGCGCCTTGGTCGCCGCTTCCTGGGTCTCGCGGTCGTCGGCAACGATCAGTTTTTCGATCAGGGCGTCGACCGCCGGATCTGCAACGCCGGCATAGTTCTGCGCACCCTGCTGATCGGCAGTAGACGAACCGAAAAAGAAGCGTTGCTCATTGCCCGGCGAATAGGACTGGGACCAGCCAGCATAGATCATGTCATAGTCAAAGCTTCGGGCTCGGTTGATGAATTGCGGGCTGTCGACCGTGCGAATGGTGGCGGTGATGCCGATCTGAGCCAGATTGGTCACCAAATTCTGCGCCACCGGCTCGATGGTGGGGCCATTGAGCAGGATTTCGAAGGTGAAGGGTTGACCGTCGGGGTCAAGCATCTGCGTGCCCTCAAGCGTGTAACCTGCCTCGGTGAACAGGTTCAGCGCCGTGCGCAGGTTTTCGCGCAGCTTGGTCGGATCGCCGCTGACCGGATTGGTGTAGGGCGTGGTGAAGACCTTTTCCGGGATCTGGTCGCGCACGCTTTCAAGGATTTCCAGTTCCTCGCCCTCGGGCAGGCCCGTGGACTTGAAGGGCAGGCCGAAAAAGAAGCTGTCGATACGCTCATACTGGCCATAGAACAGCGTGTTGCTCAGTTCCTCAAAATCGAAGGCATAGTTGAGCGCTTCGCGCACCAGCGGGTCGGCGAACTTGTCGCGGCGCAGATTCATGATGAAGCCCACCATCAGGCCGGAACCAGCATAGTCCTGCGGGAACAATTCCTGAATGACACGGCCCTCTTGAACAGCCGGGAAGTCATAGGCCGTGGCCCAGCGACGGGCCTGGTTCTCGCTCCACCAGTCGAACTGGTCACCCTTGAAGGCTTCGAACATGACGGTGAGATCGAGGAAGTATTCGATGCGGTACTCGTCGAAATTGTTCTGCCCGATCTGTGTCGGGTGATCGATACCCCAATAGTCCTCGACGCGCTGATAGGTGATCGAGCGGCCGGCATCGAAGCTGGCGAGGCGATAGGGGCCCGAGCCAAGTGGCGGTTCGAGCGTGGATTCACTGATCGAGCGGGTCTCGCCCTCGGCATTGGTGCCTTCCCACCAATGCTGCGGCAGCACCAGCAATTGCCCCAGAATCAGTGGCAATTCGCGATTGTCGGTCTGGTTGAAGGTGAAGGTGACTTCGCCAGGCGCGGTGACTTCAGCCGAGGTGACATTGGCATAGTATTGCGCGCGGTCAGGATTGACCTCGATCAGCTTTTCGAAGGTCCACACCACGTCCTCAGCAGTCACCGGTTCGCCGTCGTGCCATTTGGCGTCGGCATCCATGCGGAAGGTCACGGCGCCATAGTCCGGGGCAATCTTCAGCGCCTCGGCCAGATGAACGTAATAGGTGTTGTTCTCGTCCGCCGATGGCGTCATCAGCGTTTCGTAGAGCAGCCCGATGCCGCCAGCCACCTCCCCTTTGGGCAGGATGGGGTTGAACGTGTCGAAGCCGCCCATGTCGCCCAGCCGCACGGTGCCGCCCTTGGGCGCGTCGACATTGACATAGTCGAAATGAGGGTAGTCGGGCCCGTATTTGGGCTCGCCTTCCAGGGTGAAGGAATTGACCCAGGTGCCGGTCGGCGTTTGCGCCTGGGCCGGGCTCACCATGCCGGCGGCAGCAATCCCGATTGCGAGGAGCGAGGAGAGCTTGAAGGTCAGCGTCATGGCAGGGCTCCGATTGGAACAATTGATCAACAGGTTATTCGCTTGCGGGGGGCGTGGGCAATGCGGTTGCCGTCACATTCCCCGGCGCGACCAGGTCGAAGGCGGCGGATAACAGCTGCCTGGTATAGTCATGATCTGGCGCGGCAAAGATGTCGGCGGCATCGCCCTGTTCGACCACCTGGCCATCTCGCATGACAATCAGCCGGTGCGCCAGGGCTTTGACCACGCGCAGATCGTGGCTGATGAACAAATAGCTCAACTGCCGGCGCTGCTGGATGTCGCGCAAGAGATCGATGATCTGTGACTGGATGGAGACATCGAGCGCGGAGGTCGGCTCGTCGAGCACCAGAAAATCGGGTTCAAGCACCAGGGCGCGGGCGATGGCGATACGCTGTCGCTGTCCGCCGGAAAACTCGTGCGGGTAGCGGGCGGCCGTGGCAATGTCGAGCCCGACTTCCTTAAGGGCGGCCGCGACCTTGCCGTCCCGCTCCTGGGTTGACAGTCCGGGCATGTGGACCTTGAGACCCTCGCCGACAATCTCGCCCACCGACATGCGCGGACTGAGCGATCCGAACGGGTCCTGAAAGACAATCTGCATGTGCTTGCGCAAGGGCCGCAACGCGTTCCAGGAGCGGGACTGGACCTCATTGTCGAGCAGAACGATGCGGCCGGTCGAGGGGATCAGGCGCAAAAGCGCATAGCCGAGCGAGGATTTGCCCGAACCGCTTTCGCCGACCACGCCCAGGGTTTCGCCCTTGCGAATGCCCAGATCGACGCCGTCGACGGCGCGGATGTGTCCGACCGTGCGGCGCAGCAGGCCCCGGCGTATGGGAAACCATACCTTGAGGTCCTGCGTGGACACCACATTGCTGGTTTCAATCGGAAGGGGTGCCGGATCGCCCGCCGGCGCGGCGGCCAGCAATTGTCTGGTGTAGTGGTGTGAGGGCGCTGCGAAGATGGCCTCGGTGGGCCCCGTTTCCACCATCTGCCCATTGGTCATCACACAGACCCGGTCGGCAATGTGCCGGACGATGGAAAGGTCATGGGTGATGAACAGCAGGGCCATGCCATGGGCCTGCTGCAGGGATTTGAGCAGGTCGAGCACCTGGGCCTGCACGGTGACGTCAAGCGCGGTGGTTGGCTCGTCGGCGATCAGCAGTTTGGGTTCGTTGGCCAGGGCCATGGCGATCATGGCGCGCTGGCGCTGCCCGCCGGAAAGCTGGTGCGGATAATCGTCGATGCGGCGCAGCGGATCGGGGATGCCGACAGCGTCGAGCAGCTCCAGTGTGCGGGCCCGGGCGGCATTGCGGCGCAGGCCCTGATGCACGCTAAGGACTTCCCCAATCTGCTTGCCGATGGTGTGGACCGGATTGAGCGAACTCATCGGCTCCTGAAAAATCATGCCCACTTGATTGCCGCGCATCGCGCGCAAGGTTGCCGCATCGGCGCCGACAAGCTCGGTGCCGTCGAATTGAACCTGCCCGGTCACCGAAGCTGTAGGCGGTTGCAGGCCGAGCAGGGAAAGAGCGGTTATCGACTTTCCTGACCCGCTTTCGCCCACCAACGCTAAGGTCTCGCCCGCCGTCAGGGCAAAGGACACCTTGTCGACAGCGGCATTGGCGCCGAAGTGGACGGAGAGGTCGCGGACCGAGAGGAGGGGGGCGCTCATCGGAACGTCTTTCGCGGATCGAAGGCATCGCGGACGGCTTCGCCGATGAAGACCAGAAGGGTCATCATGATGGCGACGGTGAGGAAGCCGGTCAGGGCCAGCCAGGGGGCGTCGAGGCTGGATTTGCCTTCCGCCAAGAGGCGTCCCAGCGATGGTGCGGTGACGGGCAGGCCGAAGCCGAGGAAATCCAGCGAGGTCAGGGTTGCGACCGAGCCTGAGAGAATAAAGGGCATGAAGGTGAGCGTGGCGACCATGGCGTTGGGGAGCAGGTGCCGCCACATGATCCGCCGGTTGGAGACGCCCAGGGCGCGGGCGGCGTTGACATACTCGAAGTTGCGGGCGCGCAGGAACTCGGCGCGGACGATGCCGACCAGGCTCACCCAGGAGAACAGCAGCAAGATGCCGAGCAGCACCCAGAAGTTGGGGGCAATCACCGAGGAGATGATCAGCAGCAGATAGAGCGAGGGCACCGAGGTCCAGATTTCGATCAGGCGCTGGGCGATGAGATCGATCCAGCCGCCGAAATAGCCCTGCATGGCACCGGCCACCACGCCGATGACGGAAGAGAGGATGGTCAGCACGAGTCCGAACAGAATGGAAATGCGGAAGCCGTGAATCAGCCGCGCCAGCACATCGCGTCCTGCGCCATCCGTGCCCAGCCAATGGTAGTTGCCCGGTACGCAGAATGGGTCTTCGGTGCCCAGGGGATAGCGTTGGCAGATCTGCTCGCGGGTCAGCAGCCAACTTGGTGGATTGGCGCCGGGAAAGGCGACGAAGCTGTCCACGGTATTGTGGTTGTAGCGGATAGGCGGCCAGAGCATCCAGCCATTGGCCTCGATCTCGTCGATATTCACCTTGTGGCGGAAATTGGTGACGCCCAGAAATCCGCCGAATTTGGATTCGGGGTAGTCGACAAAGGCGGGGGTCAGCAACTCGCCCTTGTACATGACGAGGATTGGCCGGTCATTGGCGACGAATTCAGCGCCCAGCGTCAGCACGAAAAAGAGCAGGAAGATCCAGAAGCTCCACCAGCCGCGCTTGTTGGCGCGAAAATTGGCGAGGCGCCGCTGATTGAGCGGAGAGAGGCGCGATGGCCTGAGGCTTTCGGTTGCCCCGCTCATACGTCGCGGCTCTCGAAGTCGAGGCGCGGATCGACCCACATATAGGTCAGGTCCGAAATCAGGCCGATGATTAGACCCATGAGGGAAAAGATATAGAGCGTGGCAAAGACCACCGGATAGTCGCGGTTGACCACCGAGAGATAGCCCAGCAGGCCCAGGCCATCGAGCAGGAAGATGGTTTCGATCAGCAGCGAACCGCCAAAGAACACACCGATGAAGGCGCCGGGGAAGCCGGCGATGATCAGCATCATGGCGTTGCGGAAGACGTGACCGTAGAGCACCTGGTTTTCGGTGAGCCCCTTGGCCCTCGCGGTCACCACATATTGCTTGCCGATTTCATCGAGAAAGGAATTCTTGGTGAGCAGGGTGGCGGTGGCAAAGGCGCCCAGCCCCATGGCGAATATGGGCAGGGCCAGATGCCAGAAATAGTCGAGCACCTGGCGCCACCAGGGAAAATTCTCCCAGCCCGGCGAGGTCAGGCCGCGTAAGGGGAAGAACTGCCAGAAGCTGCCGCCGGCGAAAAAGACCACCAATACGATCGCCACCAGAAAGCCCGGCACCGCATAGCCGATGATGATGATGGTCGAGGTCCAGACATCGAAGCGCGAGCCGTCCCGCACTGCCTTGGCAATGCCCAGGGGGATGGAAACGCCATAGGCAATCAGCGTCATCCACAGCCCCAGCGAAATCGACACCGGCATTTTCTCGAGGATCAGGTCGATCACCGAAATGTCGCGATAGTAGCTCTCGCCGAAATCGAAGCGCAGATAATTGCCGAGCATGGAAAAGAAGCGTTCGAGCGGCGGTTTGTCGAAGCCGAACTGCTTTTCGATCCGCTCGACCAGTTCGGGCGGCAGGCCCTGGCTGCCGCGATAGCTTGAATTGCCGCCTTGGGCCTGCTGACCGGCAAAATCGCCCCCTTCGCTGCCGGTGATGCGCTCGAGCGCGCCGGTGTTCTGTCCCGACAGGTTGGCCAGCGCCTGCTCGACAGGGCCGCCGGGGGCAAATTGGGTGATGAGGAAGCTGACGGCCATGATGCCGAAAACGGTAGGGATCATCAGCAAGAGGCGGCGGATGATATAGGCGCCCATTCCTGCTCCGGCGATCCCGTTTCACTGTGTTTTCGGCGGTCTTATCCAGCGCAAATCAGTGGATGACCGGATTTTTCACAATGCAACATTTCGATGACGGCTTGGCAAGCCACGGGGCACCAACATTGCGTGATCCGCGCGAAAGTCCTTGCGGGTATGGTCGCGACTGGTCACGATTGGCCAAGCCGAGGAGTGCGTTGTGAGATTTGCCCCCATCATCCAGGTAAAAGACCAGTCCGTGGCGCGGGTGCTCATCGTGGCGCTCAGGGCCCATGGGTTTCATCCCATGGAGCCCCGCGAAGGCGGTCTGCCCGGTGTGCCGAACCTTTTCGGGCCGGAGGGGTTTGTTGTTGAGGTGCCCGAAGAGGAGGTGTCCGATGCGACCATTCTGGCGCAGGACCTGCTCAAGGACATGGCCGACCCTTCGCCGTGAGTGGCGCATTGCCCTGAAATCGGCCACATTGCTGTGACAGGGCATTGGAAGCGGGCCGGGCAATTGATCGGGGTGGTGGCTTTGGGTATAAGCCGCCACAAGTGTTAATGTGCATTAAGCCTTTGCGGCAGGAGTGATCAATGCAGGATTGGAAGCGCGGCGCTTCATCCCTTTTCGGCCTGGCAGCCCTCGCCCTTCTGGCGGCGGCCTGTTCTCCGTCCAGCCGGACCAATACCGCCAATCTCAATGTGGTCGGCCAACCGCAGCAATTGCAGCCGGTGCAGAACTCGACCGTGCAGCAGAGCACTTTGCCAGCAATCGGCGCCACGGGTACTCCGGCGCCCGGTCTTTCCGGCCAGCCTGTATTGGGTGGCCAGACCAGCGCGACAGCCAGCACCACGACCACCGTGGCGGGCACAAGCGCCGGCTCGATCACTACGGTCGGCACACCATTGGCAACCGGTGTTTCCACCGGTCCGGAAGGCGCGTGGAATGTGGTGGCCGCGGGGCAGACCTGCCGGCTCAACCTGCCGCTCACGGCCAAGACCGGTACCAATTACTATCGCGCTTCGGCGCCGGGTTGCACCGTGCCGCAGATCGCCTCGGTGACCGGCTGGCAACAGGTGGGTTCGCAGCTTCAGCTTTATGATGAGAACGGCAATATTGCCGCTTTCCTCGCCCCCTCTGGCGGCCGCTATATCGGCACCATGGGCGGCGGCCAGGCCGTCTCGATGGCCCGCTAGGATTTTTGGTGAAGCCGGCCTTTGCAGGCCGGCTTTTTCAGACTTTTCAAGCCCTGTGCGCCCTTGGGTCTGGCCCGAGGAAGGCTCCGGATTACCTCATGTCTTCCAGCACCACTGCAACCCGGTCCCCCGTCCGTGCCGCCTATGACGAGTTGGTCGCGCGCGGCACGCTGACGTCCGACCCTGCACAGATTGATGCCGTCCGGGAACTCGATCGGGTGCTGGCTGATCTGCTCGCCCACAAACCCAAGCGCCTGTTCGGCTTTTTCGAGAAGGCGCCGGTGCCGGTGCGCGGGCTCTATCTCTATGGCGAGGTGGGGCGCGGCAAGACCATGCTGATGGACCTGTTTTTTGCCGCCGTCCCCTTTCGGGAGAAACGCCGGGTTCATTTTCATGAGTTCATGGACGAGGTGCATGCCGGGATTGCCACCTTCCGCAAGTCCCCCCGGGGCAAGGACGAGGACGCCGATCCGGTCGAGGCGGTGGTCAAGCCCATCCTCAAGGGCGGGCTGCGCCTGTTGTGCCTGGATGAATTCCACGTGCATGACATAGCCAATGCCATGCTGCTCGACCGGCTGTTTTCAAAGCTGTTTGCCGGTGGGGTGACACTGGTGGCGACGTCCAATGTCCTGCCCGATGGTCTCTACAAAGACGGGCTAAATCGTCAGCTCTTTCTACCCTTCATTGCGCTGTTGAAGGAAAAGACGGTTGTTGCCGGATTGCCGAGCGAGCAGGATTACCGGCGGCTGAAATTTGCCGGCCAGCAGGTCTATGCCTTCGGATCGGGGCCGGATGTGCGCGCGGCGATGGATCAGATGTGGCTCAGGATCACGGGTGGCGAGCCGGGGGAGCCGGGCGTTGTCGAAAGCATTGGCCGCCAAATCCCCGTGCCGCTCATGGCCATGGGCGCCGCACGCTTCGGCTTTTCGGACCTGTGCGAGAAGCCGCTGGGCACGCGCGACTTCGTGCGTATCGCGCATCAGTTCGACTCCATTGTGCTTGATAATGTCCCGCAGATGGATCGCACCAAATCGGATGCGGCCAAGCGCTTTATCCTGCTCATCGACTCGCTCTACGACCGCGGCGTCAAACTGGCGGCCAGCTTTGCCGTGCCGCTTGAGGAGCTGGGTGCCGACGACAAGACGGCTTTCGAGTTTCAGCGCACCTTGTCGCGGCTGGCCGAGATGCAGTCCGAGGAATATCTGGGCAAGGGGCTTCGAACCGGGCCGTAGGCAAATTCGCCCAGTGGAGCGAATTTTGGTGAGAAGGCCATGAGAGCTATGCTCGAATGGCTGCGCGGCCCGAGCGCCAGCCGCGGGTTTAGGGAGAAAATCGGCGGCCAGTGTGGTCACAGGCCGCCGGGCAGGCCGTTTCAGTCAGTGAAGTTGAATTCGGCCAGTTCGCAGACATTGTTGTCCGGCGAAACCACCTCGTCACCATCCTCGAAAACCGCCAGGAAGTCGAATTTGCAGTAACCGCTGCCGTCGTCGATGTTGATGAGGACGCTGCTGCCGGCGGGCAGAATGTCGTTGCCAAGAATATCTTCCTGCCAATCATTTGTGCCGGTGTTGGAGGCGTAGAATTCATAGATGTCGTAGGACGACACGTTGTTGATCTGCACGCGACGATCCAGGGCGGCAGTGTTGGTGACGCCGGCCAGGGCCAATGCGAACGCAAGGCCCGCTACAAGCTTTTTCATGATATCCCCTCATGGCGATGTTCGCCTAGACTATCAAATAGTTCATCGCCCGGTCCCTCGGCAAGTCGGGCTGTGAAATATACTTGGCGGCATGGTCAGGCCATTTCCCGTCGTGGTGAGGCGCGGCGGCAATGCCCATCCGGCACCGCCCCTTCGCCCATCAGCATGAGCTAAAACCCAATTACGACGAAGGGTTCACTTGCCCGGCTCCGCCGACAAGGTTAAGACGTGCGCCAATTCAACGCAGTCTGGGATGAGGATTTATGGCGCGCAAAAAGATTGCCCTTATCGGTGCAGGTCAGATTGGCGGGACGCTGGCCCTGCTGTCGGCGCAGAAGGAACTCGGTGACGTGGTGCTGTTCGACGTGGTCGACGGTGTCGGTCCCGGCAAGGCGCTGGATATCGCGCAGTCGGCTGTGACCCAGTCCTTCGACGTCAAGATGAAGGGCACGTCCGAATATAAGGACATCGAAGGCGCCGACGTGGTCATCGTCACCGCCGGCGTGCCGCGCAAGCCCGGCATGAGCCGTGACGATCTGCTCGAAATCAACCTCAAGGTGATGGAGCAGGTGGGCGCGGGCATCTCCAAATATGCCCCCAATGCTTTTGTCATCTGCATCACCAACCCGCTCGATGCCATGGTCTGGGCACTGCAGAAATTCTCCGGCCTGCCTGCCAACAAGGTGATCGGCATGGCCGGCGTGCTGGATAGCTCGCGCTTCTGCCACTTCATTGCCGATGAGCTGGGCGTCTCGATCGAAGACGTCAACGCCTTCGTGCTGGGCGGCCACGGCGACACCATGGTGCCGCTGGCCCGCTACTCCACGGTTGCCGGTATCCCGCTGACCGACATCGTCAAGATGGGCTGGATGAGCAAGGAAAAGCTCGACGAGATTATCCAGCGTACCCGTGATGGTGGCGCCGAGATCGTGGGGCTCTTGAAGACCGGTTCGGCCTTCTATGCCCCGGCCGCTTCGGCCATTGCCATGGCTGAGAGCTATCTCAAGGACAAGAAGCGCGTGCTGCCCTGTGCAGTGCAGCTCAATGGCGAATATGGCGTCAAGGGCACCTATGTGGGTGTGCCGGTCGTTATCGGCGCCGGTGGCGCGGAAAAGGTCGTCGAGATTGCGCTCAACTCTGCCGAGCAGAAGGCCTTCGACAAGTCTGTCGGTGCCGTCGAGGGTCTGATCGAGGCCTGTCAAAAGATCGCGCCGAAGCTGGCGTAATGTTTCAAGCCGCTGGCCCTGCCAGCGGCTTTTGGCTTTCCGGCTCCAGAAATGCCGGAACATTGTCTGCCCACCCAAGGGGAAAAGAATGAATATCCATGAACATCAGGCCAAGGCGCTGCTGAAAGAATACGGCGCGCCAGTTGCTTCGGGCGTTGCCATTTTCTCGGCAGACGAAGCCGAAGCTGCTGCCAAGTCGCTGCCCGGCCCGCTCTATGTGGTCAAGAGCCAGATCCATGCTGGCGGTCGCGGCAAGGGCAAGTTCAAGGAATTGGGTCCCGACGCCAAGGGCGGCGTGCGCCTGGCCAAGTCGGTTGAAGACGTTGTCGCCAATGCCAAGGAAATGCTGGGCAACACGCTGGTGACCAAGCAGACCGGCGAGAACGGCAAGCAGGTCAACCGCCTCTATATCGAAGATGGCGCCGATATCGCCCGCGAACTCTACTGCTCGCTGCTGGTCGATCGTGCCTCTTCCCGCGTCAGCTTCGTCGTCTCCACCGAGGGTGGCATGGATATCGAGGCTGTGGCCGAGCACACCCCCGAGAAGATCATTACCGTCGCCATCGACCCGGTGGCCGGCGTGACGGCTGACGATGTGGCCAAGATCAACGGGGCGCTCGAACTGGATGGCGCGGCTGCCGAAGACGGCAAGAGCCTGTTCCCGATCCTCTACAAGGCGTTCACCGAGAAGGATATGAGTCTTCTTGAAGTGAACCCGCTGATCGTCATGACCGATGGCCACCTGCGTGTTCTCGATGCCAAGGTCAGCTTTGATAACAATGCGTCCTTCCGTCACGAAGAGCTCAAGCCCCTGCGCGATCTGACCGAAGAAGACGCCAAGGAAATCGAGGCGTCCAAGTACGATCTCGCCTATGTGGCGCTCGAGGGCAATATTGGCTGCATGGTCAATGGTGCGGGCCTTGCCATGTCCACCATGGACATCATCAAGCTCTATGGTGCCGAGCCGGCTAACTTCCTTGATGTGGGTGGCGGTGCTTCCAAGGAGAAGGTGACGGCCGCCTTCAAGATCATTACGGCCGATCCGGCGGTGAAGGGCATTCTGGTCAATATCTTTGGCGGCATCATGCGCTGCGACGTGATCGCAGAGGGCGTGATCGCTGCGGTCAAGGAAGTCGGCCTCAAGGTACCGCTGGTGGTGCGCCTCGAAGGCACCCGCGTCAAGGAAGGCAAGGAAATCCTCGACAATTCCGGGCTCGATGTGATTTCCGCGGACGATCTGGACGATGCCGCCCAGAAGATCGTCAAGGCAGTGCAGGGCTAGGCCGATGCGCGCGGGCCTCGCACTCTGCCTGTCGCTGATGCTGGTTGCCCAACCAGCCCTGGCGCAGGGAAAGACCAAGTCGTCTCCGGCTGCGGAAGCCGTGGCGGCATTGGCGATGTGCGAGGCTTTCGCCAAGGGTGACGTGCTTGCGGTCGATGAAGCCATCAGCACTGGCTGGGATGCTTATGAGGATGAGTCGGAGAGCCCGTTCATCCGGTCCTATTCGGCTGGCCGGGAAATTCCCGGTATCGGCTGGGGCGACATGTTCGCGTTGGTCGAGACCTATCCTGACCGGGTTCTGGGCTATTGCCGCATCGACGTCGCCGAGGCCAGGGGTCAGGGCGAGCAGGCCATCGAGGCGCTTGCCGCACTCGATGGCTATGCCGGTGATGTAACCACCGAAAGCAGTGGCACCTATGCCAGCCTGGTCGGCACCGGCGGCGACGACAGCCTTCTCATTGCCCATTGGGATGATGTGGGCTTTGTCATCCAGCTCACGATCCTCACGCCGAAATCCGCCACGAGCGAACAGTAATCCGCCCGCCAAAAGACGGGCACGAATTGGCGCCTGGCGCCCAGAGACGGAAGAGAAACAGATGTCCATTCTCGTCAACAAAGACACCAAGGTTCTTGTGCAGGGGCTGACCGGCAAGACCGGCACCTTCCACACCGAACAGGCGCTGGCCTATTTCGGCACCCAGATGGTGGGTGGCACCCATCCCAAGAAGGGCGGCGAAGTCTGGTCCTCGGGCGTTGACGGCACCGAACTGCCGATTTTTGCCTCGGTTGCCGAAGGCAAGGACAAGACCGGTGCCAACGCTTCGGTGGTCTATGTCCCGCCCGCAGGCGCTGCCGCCGCCATTGAAGAAGCCATTGACGCCGAGATCGAGCTGATCATCTGCATTACTGAAGGCGTGCCGGTCATGGACATGGTCCGCGTCAAGGCCAAGCTCGAAAAGAGCAAATCGCGCCTGATCGGACCGAACTGCCCCGGCGTCCTGACCCCGGAAGAATGCAAGATCGGCATCATGCCGGGCTCCATCTTCTCCAAGGGTTCGGTGGGCATTGTGTCGCGCTCGGGCACGCTGACCTATGAAGCCGTGTTCCAGACCACCAATGAAGGCCTTGGCCAGACCACTGCCGTGGGCATTGGCGGTGACCCGGTCAAGGGCACCGAATTCATCGACGTGCTGGAGATGTTCCTGGCCGACGAAGCGACCAAGTCCATCATCATGATCGGCGAAATCGGTGGTTCGGCCGAAGAGGAAGCCGCCCAGTTCCTGATCGATGAGGCCAAGAAAGGCCGCAAGAAGCCGATGGCCGGTTTCATTGCAGGGCGTACCGCTCCTCCGGGCCGCACCATGGGTCATGCCGGCGCGGTGATTTCGGGCGGCAAGGGTGGCGCAGAAGAAAAAATCGCGGCCATGGAAGCGGCCGGGATCAAGGTCTCGGCTTCGCCGGCGCGCATCGGCGCGACGCTGGCGGAAGTGCTTAAGGGCTGAGAGTTGTCCCGTAGGGCCAACCGCTCCCATGGAGCGATTGGAGGCGAGCAGGCCACGAAAGCTGTGCTTGGGTGGCGGGTTGCCAGTTCGATGACACCGTCCTCGCGCGCGGCGAGGGCAACTCATGCGACCAATGTCGGTCGCGCTTCGGTCAAGGTTCGGTGCTAAGCCGGACCTAAGGCTGTTTGGAACACATATCAGTGAGCCGTGGCGCCTTGCGGGGCGCCGCAAGTCTTAACAAGATACAAAGGAAACGCGGTCAATATTCAGCCCACTTTGAATGACCGCATTTGACATCGGATCTGGATACTCCAGGCCGGTTCGTTGAGAAGGATGGCAGGGCGCAAGGCCTTGCGACAAAAGCGATGACACGACAGGAAAAGAACGACACGTTCTTGCTGACCTCGTTCCTCTATGGGGGGAACGCCGACTACATCGAACAACTCTATTCCCGCTTCAAAACCGATCCTTCCAGCGTCGATCCGACCTGGTCGAGCTTTTTCTCCCGGCTCGACGACAGCCAGGCCGAGGCCAAGAAAAATGCTGATGGTCCCAGCTGGGGTCGCAAGGATTGGCCGCAGGCCGAAAGCGGCGAACTGGTCAGTGCGCTGGATGGCGATTGGGGCCAGGCTGCGCTAAAGGTCGAAAAGGCCGTGAGCAAAAAGGCTGCGGCCGAGGGTAAGCCGGCGCCGAGCGCCACCGATGTGCTGCAGGCCACGCGCGATTCCATCCGGGCCATCATGATGATCCGCGCCTATCGCATGCGCGGGCATCTGCATGCTGATCTCGATCCCTTGAAGCTCAAGACCGATGAACCGGCGCCCGAACTCGATCCGGCCAATTATGGTTTCACCGAAGCCGACTACAGCCGCAAAATCTTTATCGATAATGTCCTGGGGCTCGAATACGCCACTATCCCCGAGATGCTGGCCATCCTCAGGCGCACCTATTGCGGCACCCTGGGCATCGAGTTCATGCATATCTCCGATCCCGAAGCCAAGCAGTGGATTCAGGAGCGCATCGAGGGGCCGGACAAGGAAATCTCCTTCACGCCCGAGGGCAAGAAGGCGATCCTTGCCAAGCTGGTCGAGGCCGAGGGCTTCGAAAAGTTCCTCGACGTCAAGTATACCGGCACCAAGCGCTTTGGACTTGATGGCGGTGAAGCCACCATTCCCGCGCTCGAGCAGATCATCAAGCGCGGCGGCGCGCTGGGCATCAAGGACATCGTTCTGGGCATGGCCCATCGCGGGCGCCTCAACGTGCTGACCCAGGTGATGCAGAAGCCGCACCGCGCCTTGTTCCACGAATTCAAGGGCGGCGCCTTCTACCCTGACGATGTCGAGGGTTCGGGCGATGTGAAATACCATCTTGGGGCTTCGTCTGACCGGGATTTCGACGGAAACAAGGTCCACCTGTCGCTGACGGCCAATCCCTCCCACCTGGAAATCGTTGATCCAGTGGTGCTGGGCAAGGCGCGCGCCAAGCAGGACCAGCATATTGCGCCCGACGGCAAGCTGGTGAATATCGCCGATGGCAAGCCGGACCGCTCCATGGTGCTGCCGCTCCTGATCCATGGCGACGCGGCGTTCGCAGGCCAGGGTGTGATCGCCGAGTGCCTTGGACTGTCGGGCCTTAAGGGACACCGGACCGGCGGTTCAATCCACTTCGTGATCAACAACCAGATCGGCTTTACCACCAGCCCGATGTATTCGCGTTCGTCGCCTTATCCGACCGACGTTGCCAAGATGATCGAGGCACCGGTACTGCATGTGAATGGTGACGATCCCGAAGCTGTGGTTTTTGCCGCCAAAGTTGCCGTCGAGTACCGCCAGAAGTTCGGTCGCCCGGTTGTGATCGACATGTTCTGCTACCGTCGCTATGGCCACAATGAAGGCGATGAGCCCAGCTTCACCCAGCCTACGATGTACGCCAAGATCCGGGGCCATAGGACCACGCTTGAGCTCTATGCTGAAAAGCTGATCGGTGAAGGTCTGATCACCCAGGCCGAGCTGGAAAAGCTCAAGGCCGACTGGAAGGCCACTCTAGAGAACGAGTTCGAGTCCGGGCAGGACTATCGCCCGAACAAGGCCGATTGGCTCGATGGCCAATGGAAGAGTTTCAAGCCGGCCGAGGACGAAGGTCCGCGCCGGGGCGAGACCGGCGTTGCCATCGACAAGCTGGTCGAGATCGGTACCAAGCTTGCGCAGGTGCCCGAGGACTTCAACGTCCATAAGACCGTCAAGCGCTTCATGGACAATCGCCTCAAGGCGATCGAGAGCGGCGAAGGCATTGACTGGGCTACGGCCGAGGCGCTGGCCTTCGGCACGCTGGTGACCGAAGGTCATCCGGTTCGCCTTTCCGGCCAGGACTGCGAGCGTGGCACGTTCAGCCAGCGCCACTCGGTGCTCAACGACCAGCAGGTCGAGGCCAAGACCTATACCCCGCTCAACCATCTCGATCCCGAGCAGGCCCGCTACGAAGTCATCAATTCGATGCTGTCCGAGGAAGCGGTGCTGGGCTTTGAATATGGCTACTCGCTGGCCGAACCCAAGGCGCTGACATTGTGGGAAGCCCAGTTCGGCGACTTCGTGAATGGTGCGCAGGTCGTCATCGACCAGTTCATCTCATCGGGCGAGCGCAAGTGGTTCCGCATGTCGGGCCTCGTCATGCTGTTGCCGCATGGCTATGAGGGCCAGGGCCCCGAGCACTCCTCGGCCCGCCCCGAGCGCTTCCTGCAGCTTTGTGCGGAAGACAATATGCAGGTCGCCAACTGCACGACGCCAGCCAACTACTTCCATGTGCTGCGCCGCCAGCTCAAGCGTGATTTCCGCAAGCCGTTGATCCTGATGACTCCCAAGAGTCTGCTGCGTCATAAGCGTGCCGTTTCAGGCCTGGCCGAAATGGGACCGGATTCCTGCTTCCATCGCCTGCTCTGGGACGATGCGGAAGCACCCGGCGCGCCCAAGACTACGATCCAGCTGGCCAGCGACGACAAGATCCGCCGTGTCGTGCTGTGCACAGGCAAGGTCTATTACGACCTGCTCGAAGAACGCGAGAAGAAGGGCATCAACGATGTCTACCTGCTGCGCGTGGAACAGCTCTATCCGTTCCCGGCCAAGGCCGTGCTGGACGAGTTGAGCCGATTCCCCAATGCCGATGTGGTCTGGTGCCAGGAAGAGCCGCGCAATATGGGCGCCTGGGCGTTCATCCAGCCCTATGTCGAATGGGTATTCGACCAGATGGGCCGTGGCGGCGAGCGCGTGCGCTATGTCGGCCGTCCCGCTGCAGCTTCCCCCGCGACTGGCCTGATGCGGACGCATCTGGCTCAGCTCCAGGCATTCCTCGACGACGCGTTTGCGCAGTAACCCGATCTAGAAGGACAAATCTCAATGTCGACAGAAATCCGCGTCCCGACCCTGGGTGAAAGCGTTACCGAAGCCACGATCGGCCAGTGGTTCAAGAAGGTGGGCGACGCCGTCGCCGCCGACGAGCCCGTGGTGGAACTGGAAACTGACAAGGTGACCATTGAAGTGCCGGCGCCCGCCGCCGGCACGCTTGAAGCCATTGCCGCTCAGCCGGGCGAAACCGTTGATGTCGGCGCCTTGCTGGGTGCTATCGGTGCTGGCTCTGGAGAAGCGGCCGCCGCGCCTTCGAGCCAGGATTCGAGCTCGGCTCCTGAGCCCTCCGCTGAAAATCCGGTCAACGTCAATCCGGAGCCGATACCCCAGCCACGGACCGCCACGGACCGCGCTCCGGCTCCTTCGGCACAGAAGTTGATCAACGAAAAGGGCCTCAACGCCGACAATATTGCCGGCTCGGGCAAGGCTGGTCAGGTGCTCAAGGAAGACGTGCTGTCCGCGCTGGCCAAGCCTGCCGCGGCGCCTGCCGAAGCCAAGGCTCCGGCAGAGGCCAAGGCACCTGCCGCTCCGCGTGCGCCGGTTGCAGCGGACGATGCCGAGCGTGAAGAGCGGGTCAAGATGACCCGGCTGCGCCAGACCATTGCCCGTCGCCTCAAGGATGCGCAGAACACCGCTGCCATGCTCACCACCTTCAACGAGGTGGACATGAAGCCGGTGATGGACCTGCGCAACCAGTACAAGGAGCTCTTCGAGAAGAAGCATGGCGTCAAGCTCGGCTTCATGGGCTTCTTCACAAAGGCCGTGGTGCACGCGCTCAAGGAGATCCCGGCGGTCAATGCCGAGATTGACGGCGATGACCTGATCTACAAGCAGTACGCCCATATCGGCGTGGCTGTGGGCACCGACAAGGGCCTGGTGGTTCCGGTGGTGCGCAATGCCGACCAGATGTCGATTGCCGAAATCGAAAAGGAAATCGGCAATCTGGGCAAGAAGGCCCGCGACGGCCAGCTGTCCATGGCCGATATGCAGGGTGGCACCTTCACCATTTCCAATGGCGGCGTCTATGGTTCCCTGATGTCGACGCCAATCCTCAATGCCCCCCAGTCGGGCATTCTGGGCATGCACAAGATCCAGGAACGTCCGGTTGTGGTTGGCGGCCAGATTGTTGTCCGCCCGATGATGTATCTGGCGCTGAGCTATGATCACCGCATTGTCGACGGCAAGGAAGCAGTGACTTTCCTCGTCCGCGTCAAGGAAAGCCTGGAAGCCCCTGAGCGCCTGGTGCTGGATCTCTAAGACTTGCCACATTTGTGCGTTTCAAAGGCCCGCTTCGGCGGGCCTTTTTCATGTTCACCAATTGGTGTGTGGAACAGGTGCAGGCAGTAACGTTCCATTAGCACTTGGCCCCGATATGCAAGCGGCGTGGACGCGCGGTAAAATGCGTTCAGGAGAGTGGTATTGAGAACAGGTTTGGTGGTTTGGGCGGCGCTGGCGATGAGCACTGTGCCCGCGATCGCGCAAGAGCAGAGCGCGGCCGACGCGGCCCTGGTGGGCGAGCTCATGGCTTTTCATGGTTCCAAAGCCATTGTCGAAGTGATGAGCACCCACTGCTACGAGACCACCGGGCTCGACAGTGCTTATGAAGATGCGGCTGCCAATTGGTACCTGCGCAACATCGGCTATCTCGACCTGGCCGACCGGGTCACGGAGCGCCTGGGGGGCGAAGTCGAGGGGCAGCGGCAGGCCGCCGAGACCTATGGTGGCAGCCAGATCATGACGGCCTATAACCAGGCAGCCGACAAGGAAAGGTTCTGCCGCGCCTTTCTGGAGCAGATCGAGAGCGAAGCGCTCGATATCGATCAGCAACTGCCAGACGTCCTGAAGCGGGCGCAGGACATCTCTGCGTCCTAGAAAAGTTCAGCTAAGCTGTTGGCTATTCGACCTAATCATGTAATTCATGCCGCGCTGGTGGCCGTCGTTTCGGCAGTGCATGGAGCATAAGCATGAGCGTTGAACTCACCCTTCTGATCTGGAGCGCCGGGCTGGCGTTTGCCTATCTTGCCGTCCAATCGGCGGCGTATCGCCTGGATTATGGGATCGTTCACGCCGGCACGCAGCGGGATAATGAGCGCCCGCCGAACAAATGGGCAGCGCGGGGCAACCGGTGCCTGCGCAATTTTCTCGAGACCTATGGCATTTTCATTGCCCTTGCGGTCGCGACCGAAATCTCCGGCCGATCCGACAGCCTCACACAATGGGGCGCACAGATCTGGTTCTGGGCGCGTTGGGCCTATCTGCCTGCCTATTTCATCGATGTGCCGCTGATGCGCTCGTCGTTCTGGATGGTTTCGCTGGTCGGGTTGCTCATGCTGTTCGTGGGTGTTGCCGTCTAGCGAGGGCGCCCTTGCCTATCGGCAGGGGTCAATCTCATGGTCCGCGTTGCCCGGGGGCGCCTGCTGGTGTAACCGTTAGTCCGTTATCTTGCGGCGGTGGCGACATGGACTTCCCCTGGTTGGAATTTTTGGGCCTGATGCTGGCCTTCGGCATCAATGCCGTTATTCCCGGGGCGGATTTCGCCATGGTGCTGCGCCAGGCCGTGGTGCATGGACGGCGCGAGGCGCTGTTTACCTCCGCGGGCATCGCGACCTCGATTCTGGTGCACGGCACCTATACGCTGCTCGGCGTCGGGGTGATTGTTGGTCAGTCGTTGTTGCTGTTCAACATTCTCAAGTGGGCCGGTGCGGCCTATCTCGTGTGGCTGGCAATCGCGGCGTTGCGCAGTCCGCCGCCGCAACCGCCCCAGGTGACCGAAGGTTCGGCGGCCCACAAGGGCAACTTCGCCGCGTTTGCGCTTGGCTTCCTGACCAATTTGCTCAATCCCAAGGCCGTCCTATTCTTCCTGGCGCTCTTCACCTCGCTGGTGTCGGTGCACACGGACGGGCAGACCAAGGCGATCTATGTGGGCAGCATGAGCATAATGCTTTTTGCCTGGTTCGCATTGGTCTCGATCTTCTTTACGACCCCGGCTGTGCGGCTGGCCTTTTTCCGTTTCGGCCGGTGGTTTAATCGGGTAACCGGCATTACATTCCTGGCGCTGGCTGTGCGTGTCGCACTGGCGCAGCAACGCTGATCATTCTCTGAGGCAAGAACAATGGCAGACCAATTCGACCTTACCATCATCGGCTCGGGCCCGGGCGGCTATGTCTGCGCGATCCGCGCGGCGCAGCTCGGCCTGAAGGTGGCCGTGGTGGAGAAATGGGCGACCCTTGGCGGTACCTGCCTCAATATCGGCTGCATTCCCTCCAAGGCGCTGCTGCATGCCTCGGAGCTGTTCGAGGAAGCCGGGCATGGTTTCAAGGCGCTTGGCATCGATATTCCGGCGCCCCAGCTCAACCTCAAGCAGATGCTCACCCACAAGAGCGAAACGGTGGCCTCCAATGTCGGCGGCGTCGATTATCTGTTCAAGAAGAACAAGATCACCGTGTTCCGCGGCATCGGCTCCATTCCTGCCGCCGGCAAGGTGCTGGTGACCCCGCAGACTGGCGGTCAGACCGAGATCATCACCAAGAACATCGTTATTGCCACCGGCTCGGTCTCGGCCAACCTGCCGGGCATCGAGATCGACGAAAAGCAGATCGTCACCTCGACCGGTGCGCTGAATCTCGAAAAAGTGCCCAACAAGCTGGTCGTCATCGGTGCCGGTGTGATTGGGCTGGAACTGGGCTCGGTCTGGATGCGCCTGGGCGCTCAGGTCACCGTGGTCGAATATCTCGACCGCATCCTGCCCGGCATGGACAGCGAAGTGGCCCGCCAGTTCCAGCGCATGCTGCAAAAGCAGGGCATGGAGTTCAAGCTTTCGAGCAAGGTTGCCGGTGTCGAGAAGCAGGAAGACGGCTCGCTCAAGATCAATGTGGAGCCGGCAAAGGGCGGCGAGGTCGAAGTGCTGGATGCCGACGTGGCGCTGGTGGCCATCGGCCGCAAGCCGCACACTGAGGGCCTGGGCCTTGACCTGGCTGGTGTTGCGCTGGACGAGCGCGGCCGGGTGCGCGTCGACGGGCACTATAAGAGCTCGGTCGATGGCATCTATGCCATTGGCGATGTGATCGCCGGCCCGATGCTGGCGCACAAGGCCGAGGACGAGGGCATTGCCGTTGCCGAAATCCTCAGCGGGCAGGCCGGGCATGTGAACTATGCCGCTATTCCGGCGGTGGTTTACACCAACCCCGAAGTGGCCTCTGTCGGCAAGACCGAGGACGAACTCAAGGCCGATGGGATCGAATACAAGATCGGCAAGTTCCCCTTCACCGCCAATGGCCGCGCCAAGGCCATGCTGGCGACGCAGGGCTTCGTCAAAATCCTGGCCGATGTCGAGACCGACCGCGTGCTGGGCGCCCATATCGTGGGCAAGAATGCCGGCGAGATGATCCATGAGTTGGTGACGCTTATGGAATTTTCCGGTGCTTCGGAAGATCTAGCGCGCACCACCCATGCACACCCGACCTTGAGCGAGGCCATTCGCGAGGCGGCGCTGTCGCTCGGTGACGGCGCAATTCATATCTGACGGACACCATCCGTAGCGGAATTTCACAAAAGCCCCGGGCGCCTCTGTCCGGGGCTTCCTGTTTTGCAGTGGGCCGGCTTGCTTCCGTCATACCACCACGCGCGTTATCTCGCCGAAAGCCGCTTCGAGGTGACAATTGACGGGGCGACCGAATTGGGTGGGCAGGGCGGCAGCATCATTGTCTCCTCGGGGCTGGTGCACAGCGTCGTTGCCCTGAGAAGGGTCGGCTCGTCGATGTGTTCACGTCGATGCGGGCGGACTTCGTCTAGCCGATCTCTTTCAGCATTTCCGCATAAGCCGCCTCATGCCGCCCGGCCCAATTGGCCATACCCGGTTTGGTCAGGCGGCCGCGGCGAGGTGGGATGAAGCTGTAGACGCTGCGCGCCGGTGCCTCATGCCATTGCAGGTTGAAGGCTGCGAATTTGGGAAAGAACTCCATATCGGCATAGGGCAAGTGATCGTGTATCCACCAGGCTAGGGCTTCCCAGTCGCCTGTCCGCTCATAAAAGGGAATGAAGCGGTTGACGATCACGCAGGCGGTGGCGCCCATGTGGCCTGCAGCGTCGCGCCGGTCCCAGATGTGACCGGCGTAGTTCTTTTCATTGGTGGCGCAATTGAGCTTGTTGGCGTTGCCAAAACCGTTGACCTGGGGCGAACGATAGGCCGAGCGCACCGAGATGCGGCCAAACCGGCGCTGAAGCGGTTCGAGCAGCTCCTCGCACAGGTGTTTGCCGGCGGCGATGGCCAGGTCGGGGTCATCGGGCAGGTTCTGGAAGCCATTGATGGCAGCGATCTCGGAATAGAGAAAATCGCGCATGAAGAAGCTTTGCGAGAGGCGGATGCGGCCGAACTCTTCCAGGGCGCGGACGGTGCGGGGATGGCGCATGGGGATTGATTCCATATAGGGCGACGGGCAGATGGTGATGGCGTAACGTTGTCCGGACAACCCGGTTTCGACGCATCTGGAGACCCGCCCCATGCTGACTATCGCCTTCTACATCGCCATCACCGTGGAGGCGATGACCGCCGCACTGGCGGCCGGGAGGCGCAATATGGATTGGTTCGGGGTGTGCCTGATTGCCTGCGTCACGGCGCTGGGCGGTGGCACCCTGCGCGATATCCTGCTCGATCACTATCCGCTGGTCTGGGTCGAAAATCCCTATGTGCTGCTGCTGGTCTGCGGGGCGGCCCTGCTAACCATTCCGCTGGCCCGGCTGGTCGACCGCCTCAAATGGCCCTTCCTCTTGCTCGATGCGCTGGGGTTGGTGGTGTTCACCGTGATCGGCTGCAATATCGGTATTGAGGCGGGCGTCCATCCCATCATCGTCATCGTGGCGGGCATGGTGACGGGAACGGCTGGCGGCGTGCTGCGCGATGTATTGTGCAACGACATTCCGCTGATCTTTCAGGGCGAACTCTATGCCACAGTGTCGCTGATTACCGGGGTGATCTACTTTCTTGGCCTGACCAACGGCATGCCCGGCGATTTGATGGTGCTGATTGCCATTGCCGTCGGCTTCACACTGCGTGTTCTGGCATTGGTGTTGAAATGGGAAATGCCCAAATTCGTCTTTGATCGGAACATGCGGAAATGAAACCGGCGCGCATTGTCCTGTCCCGCAAGGCGGGGTTCGATCTTCAGGCCGTGTCGCAGGCGCTGAATGGCCTGCCGGCCCAATCGGTAGCGCGCCCCAGCCCCTGGGGAAATCCCTTCACCATCGCCGCTGTGGTGGCTGAAACCGGGCTTGAGCGGGATGCCGCGCAAGCCGAAGCGGTGGCCCGCCATGCGCGCTGGTTGGCAGGGGAGATCGAGGCCGACCGGCCGCGTCCCTCGCAGGCCGAAATCCGCACGGTTCTTAGCGGCAAGAACCTGGCATGCTGGTGCCGGTCGGGTACGCCGTGCCATGTCGAAACTCTGCTGGCGCTGGCCAATGATTGAGGCTTTCAGTGCCGCGCCGAATATGGCATGAGCTTCCATACAAGAATGGAGTTTTGACTTGCGACAGACGTGGCGGTGGTTCGGCCCCAAGGACCTGACCAGTATTGACGATATTACCCAGGTCGGTGCGGCAGGTGTGGTGAGCGCCTTGCACCATGTGCCCAATGGCGTGGTGTGGTCGCCTGAGGAAATTGCCAAGCGCCATGAGGAGATCGCGACGCGGAAGGACGGTTCGGCGTCGGGGTTAACCTGGGACGTGGTGGAAAGCCTGCCGGTCACCGAAGACATCAAGAAGCAGAAGGGCGATTGGCGGGAGCATATCGCCAACTACAAGATATCGATGAAGCATCTGGCCGATAGCGGCATCGAGACCATTTGCTACAACTTCATGCCGGTGCTGGACTGGACCCGCACCAACCTGCGCTGGACGGTGCCCAATGGCGGCTCCTGCATGCGCTTCGATATCAATGATTTTGCTGCCTTCGACATCCATATCCTCAAGCGTCCCGGCGCGGCTGCTGACTTCACCAACGCCATTGCCGACGAGGCAGCGCGACGCTTCGAAGCCATGAGCGAGGACGAGCAGAAGCAGCTCGGGCGCAATGTCACCATGGGGCTGCCTGGCTCCACCGAATCCATGTCACTCGAGGACGTGCAGGCGCACCTCGATGAATATGGCGCCATCAGCCGCGAGCAATTGCGGGTGCATTTCGTCAATTTCCTAGAAGAGGTGGTGCCGGTGGCCGAAGATCTGGGTCTCAGGCTCTGCTGCCACCCCGACGATCCGCCATTTGCGCTATTGGGTCTGCCGCGCATCATGTCGACCGAAGAAGACTACAAGTACATTCTCGAGGCCGTCGACAGCCCCGCCAATGGCATGACGCTGTGTTCAGGATCGCTCGGTGCGCGGCCGGACAACGATCTGCCCGGCATGATGGAGCGCTTTGGCCCCAAGGTGCATTTCCTGCACCTGCGCAACGTCAAGCGAGACAGCGACGACATTGCCGGTTCCTTCTTCGAGGCCGAGCATCTGGCCGGGGACACCGACATGGTAGCTCTGATCGCCGCCATTCTCACCGAAGAACGGCGCCGCAAGGCTGAAGGCCGCGCGGATTGGGAAATCCCGATGCGGCCGGATCACGGTCAGGACATTCTGGACGATCTCGGCCGCCGCTCGCAGCCGGGTTATCCGACCATCGGCCGCATGAAGGGTCTTGCCGAACTGCGCGGCGTGATGACCGCGCTCGATCATGCGCAATGGGGCCTGGCGCGTAACTAGCGTCAGTCCTCCAGCAGGTAGCCACCAGCGCGCGTGGGCAGGATGTCGCTGCCCACGATCTTGGCCACAGATGACCCCACCACTGCATACTTAGCGCTGGCGCGGGAGAGGATGAAGCCACCCGTTCCCGCGCGGAGCGGGGTGCGTGCCAGAAAAGCCTCCGGTCCGTCCATGGCGATGATATCGGCAACGACATCACCCTTTTCGACCCGGTCGCCCAGACCCACGCGGTAGGCCAACAGACCCGGCCGGTCGGCACGCAAGACTTCGGTGGCCTCAAACGGGGTGGGACCCGGAGCGGGTTTGGCTTGTGCGGGTTTTGCGTCGATCAAGCCGCGGCCGGCAAAGAAGTCGAACAGCCCCTCTGCATCCTCGCGCCCCAGTTCGTCATGCGTATCGGCCTGGCCGCGATATTCCAGCGTCGCCGTTTCGGCGCCCATCGGAATTGGGAAGTCGGGATTGGCGCGTTGGGCCTTGCGATAGAGGTTGGGCAAGACCTCATCGAACGAGCCGCCGCCGCTGTCTTCGGCGGTCAGCGTCGCTGCCACCTGCATGCGGTCGGCCAGATCCTGCAGGCCCGGCATCAGGTCGGGCGACGTGAAGATGTGTTTCAGGCTCTCATCGTCGCAATGCAAGTCGAGCATGATATCGGCGTCATGGGCCGATTTCAGGATCAGAAGGCGCAGGCGCTGTGTGGCAGTGGTCGGCTGCTGCCGGTCGATCCAGTCGCCGACGGCCTGGCGGATGATCCGCAGGTTGGCTGTTGCATCATCACCGAGTTTGCCGGCAACAGCCTCGGCGATCTGCGGATACAGATCAGGCCAGCGGCGGTTGAAATTGACACCGGTTTCCAGGTCGTAGCGACCGATATGGCGGCGTAGCACACGGGTAGTGAGGCCCAGCGGATTGACCGAGGGGAACACCACGAAGCGTGCCTTGAGCGCGCCGGCAGCGTCGGCATCACGCAGCATGGGCAGCAGGTGGTGCAACGCCATGGTGCCGGGCTGTTCGTCGGCATGGAGCGCCGCCTGCAGATAGACCTTGGTTTCGGCGGTCTCGGGACCAACGGAATACCAGTAGAGCGTGGTCGAGTGGCCGGGCGCATCGCCGGTCAACTGCTGCTGATGCTGTTTGAATGTCATGGTAGGCTTCTTCAGGCGAGACGGGCGAGCTTGTCGGCCATGCTCTGGGGTTTGTCGATGCGAGTCGAGAAATGCATGGTGCAGAAAATGCGCTCGACGCCCATCTCATGCAGGCGCGCGCAACAGGCCTCCACCGCGGCACTGACATCGGCCATCTCGCCTTCGATATTGGTGCCATTGGCGTGCATGTCGTGGGTAAGGCCGGTGGTCGCCAACACCTCGCGCACTTCCCTGATATAGGCGGACACCGAGGGGCCCACGCCCATCGGGACGATGCAGAGATCGGCGATGACTTTCATGCTTGTTCCTTGTTTCAGCGCAGCCATTTGGGCGCAAAGCGCAGGCCCGGTTGGGCCGGCAGATGACGCATCAGCCGCTGATAGACCAGACCGAACAGGAAGAACACCACCAGCGAGACTGCGAGGAAATAGAGCGCAGCGACCGAAAAATGCAGGAATGCATTGAAGTCGCGTTCGAACAGGGTCTTGGCGGTGGTCATGAGATCGGCCTGCGCACCAACCACCGGCAGGGCGAAGTAGACGATGGCCGTGGCATGGAACAGGAACACCACCTCATTGGTGTAGGCCGGCCAGGCCAGGCGGATCAGATTGGGCCAGACGACGCGGCGGAACTGCTGGCTTCGGCTCATACCATAGGCTTTGGCCGCTTCCACAGCGCCGCGCGGCACGGCGCGCAGCGCACCATAGAAAATCTCGGCCGTATAGGCGGCGGTATTGAGCACCAGCACCAGCGGTCCCATGAAAAGGGGATGCAGCACGAAGCCGGATATGCCGAGCGGTCGCCACACCGTCAGGTTGAGCGAGAGCGCCAGCGAATAGAACATGAAGAACTGGATGAAGAGCGGCGAGCCCCGGAAGGCGTAAATATAGCCGCGCGAGAGCCGATTGATCAGCGGATTGGATGAAGCTTTGCCCAGGGCGAGGAAGATGGCGAACACGAAGCCAAGCGGGATCGAGGCAATGGCGAAATAGATGTTGAACACCACCGCCGGGGCCATAATGGCCAGATCGTTGAGAAACGCGTCCATCAGGCCGGCACCTCGGAGAGAATGCCACGCCCGGTGCGGCGCATCAGCGCCTCGAAGGCGCGCTCGGAGAGCCATGTGACCAGGATGTAAAAGACGAACAGCACCAGGTAGTAGCGCCAGCGCCAGTCATCGTGAACCAGGCCCACGGCGGGCAAGAAGTTGGGTGCGCCGAGCCGGTCAGCCCAGAGCACGATATCGGCGATCTGTAGCAGCGAGAGCAGGGAAGTCGCCTTGACAATGAGCATCCAGACATTGGAGAGGCCGGGCAGGGCGTAGACCCACATCTGGCGGATATGCACGCGCCAGAGCACCTGGCTCGCGCTCATGCCATAGGCGCGGGCTGCCTCAAGTTGGCCGGCGGGCACGGCGCGCATGGCGCCATGAATGACGTTGGTGGCGAAGGCGCCATAGACGAGGCCCAGCGAGACGCTGGCAAGCAGCAGATATTCGGTGGTGCCGAGGAACCAGTTGGCCTCGCGGCACGGCGGCCAGGGGGCAGTCTGTGCGGCGATGGCCTCGGGTGAACAGACCTGGGTGGACACCAGCCATTCCACACCCTGTTCAAAAGCGAGAGGGAAAAACAGGAAGAACAGGACATCGGGCACACCGCGCACGATGGATGAATAGGTCGAACCAACCAGGCGCAGCGCAAAGAAGCGCGAATTCTTCAGCGTTGCGCCGGTGAGGCCGAAGACGACGGCCAGGGCCCCGCCGAGCAGGGCGGCATAGATCGTGAACTGGAAGCTGGCGTACCAGGTCAGGTGCTTGCCATTGGTGATGTAGCCGAGCCAGAAGGCGAGGTCTTCGAACATGCCGCTCTTTCGCGGTTAAAGGCCCCTCCCGCTGCCGGGAGAGGCCGGATTGTGCCTTGGGCTTATTCGGCGAAGAACGGACCCATGCCTTCGAACCACTGTGCGATCAATGCGTCCACAGTGCCATCGGCCTTAAGCGAGGCCAGGGCCTCGTTGACGGTGGCCTTGAGTTCAGCGTCTTCCTTGCGCACGCCGGCGCCCACGCCGCCGCCGATCATCACGTCCTCACCGACGAATTCGAGTGCGCCGTTCGAGGCGTTCACGACCGGCTCGAGATAGGCGCCGTCGGCCAGGATGGTGTCGAGATTGCCGGCGGCCAGGTCAGCCATGGCCTGATCAGCGGTCGAGAAGGTGACGATGGTGTTGGCCCCGCCCAGGTTTTCCTCGGCATAGCCGGCCTGGATGGTGCCGCCCTGTACGCCGACGCGGGCGCCGGAGAGGTTGGCGAAATCGAGGCCGGCACCGGCAGCGGCCACGAACTTGGACGGATCGGGCGGGAAGTAGTTGTCCGAGAAGTCGATGGTTTCGAGGCGTTCATCGGTGATCGACATGCCGGCCATGATCAAATCATAGTTGCCAGCGAGCAGGTTGGGGATGATGGAATCCCAGTCATTGATGACCCACTCGCAGCTCAGCTCGGCTTTTTCGCAGATGGCATTGCCCAGGTCGATTTCGTAGCCGGCGGGTTCGCCCGCATCGTTGAGGAAGTTCCAGGGCGCATAAGCGCCTTCGGTGGCGATGCGGACAGTGTCCTGGGCGAAGGCGGGTGTGGCCAGGGCCAGAACGGCGGCTGCGACCAGCATGGTCTTTTTCATTCTCGTTCTCCGTTTATGTGTTCGCGTTGCGATTGCGCCCGGTTTTCCGGGTCGTTTTCCATGCATGTCAGTCGTGGCTGGCAGCATTGAGAAACTGTTTGAGACGGGTGGATTTGGTGGCGCCGAAGACCTGGTCGGGCGAGCCTTCCTCTTCGATCAGGCCCTGGTGCAGGAAGATGACGCGATCCGAGACGGTTCGGGCAAAATCCATGTCATGGGTCACCAGGATCATGGTCCTGCCTTCGTCGGCGAGCAGCTTGATGACGCGCAGCACCTCAACTTCAAGTTCGGGGTCGAGCGCAGAAGTGGGCTCGTCGAACAGCATAACGCGCGGATTGATGCACAGGGCGCGGGCGATCGCGGCGCGTTGCTGCTGGCCACCGGACAGCTGGGCGGGATAAGCGTCTGCCTTGGCGCCGATCCCCACCTTGTCAAGCATGGCGCGGGCCTCGGCCTCGACCTCCGCCCGGTCGCGCTTTTGCACTACCAGCGGCGCCTCCATGACGTTTTCCAGAATGGTCATGTGCGCCCAGAGGTTGAAAGACTGGAAGACCATGCCCAGTTCGGAGCGGATGCGGCGGATCTGGTGTTCGTCCCCGATATGGCGTCCTTGCCCATTGCCCTTGAGCACAATGGTCTCGCCATCGATCAGCACATCCCCATTGTCGGGGATTTCAAGCATATTGATGCAGCGCAACAGGGTGGATTTGCCCGAGCCGGAGGAGCCAATCAGGGAAACGACTTCACCCTCGCGCGCTGTGAAAGAAATGCCTTTGAGCACTTCCAGGGGCCCGAAGGATTTGTGAAGATCGCGCAGTTCTACAACCGGCGATAGCGCCGCTCTTGCGGGCTCTGCCTGCTTCATGCTCACCATTGGCCCGCATTGGGGCGCCTTCCTGACTGGCGATCGCCTATTATGAGACTGGCAATCTTGACCGTCTGGTAGAAAACCAGAAGCCTGTGAGATAGCAAGCGAAAAAGCGGGTTTTGCCCGCATCCGCGGTATTGGGGTGCTTCATGTTCTATGTGGTCTCGAAGCTGTTCTGGCTCGTTGCGCAGCCGATCAGCATCGTGTTCCTGCTGGTGCTGACGGGGCTTGTCCTGGTGCTGACGGGCCGGCGGAAAGCGGCTATTGCCACCCTGGCGCTGGTGCTGATCACCGTAGGCTTCGTCAGTTACACCAGTATTGGCGCTTTGCTCATCCAGCCGCTGGAGAACCGCTTCGGCGAACCGCGGGTCCCATCAAACGTCAGTGCGATTGTGATGCTGGGTGGCGCGACGACGGCAAGGCCCAGTACGGCGCGGAAGATTGTGGCGCTCAACGATGCTGGCGAGCGCCTTACGACAACCCTGTGGCTGGCGCAGCAATATCCTGCCGCGCGGATCGTACTGTCGGGCGGCGGTGCCCTGGTTGCGGATGCAGCGGAGAGCGAGGCCGAGACGGCGCGGCGCTTTTTCCTCGCCATGGGAATTGAGGATAGCCAACTGGTCCTCGAAGGCACCTCCCGCAACACCATTGAGAACGCCCGTTTCACGGGCGAGCTGTTGGCGGGTGCGGAAGGTGAAATCATTCTGGTCACCTCTGCCTTCCACATGCCGCGTTCGGTGGGGCTGTTCCGGAAAGAGGGGATAGATGTGATCCCCTGGCCCACGGATTTCCGCAGCACGGGGCAGGAAAGCCTGGCATTGGATCTGGCCAATCCCACCCGCAATCTCGAAACCGCGACAACTGCCATCCGCGAATGGGTTGGTCTGGTTGCCTATAGGGTGAGCGGCCAAATTGATGACTGGTTTCCAGCCCCATAAGGCGAAGCGGCGCCCCAGGTGGAGCGCCGCTTACTCAGATCACTTTGAGCCTACTCCTAAGTCCCCCTGCGGAACAAACCGATCACCAGCGAGATGACCAGGAAAGCCAGGAACAGGAAGAAAAGGATCTGGGCGATACCGGCCGAAGCGCCGGCAATGCCGCCAAAACCGAGAACGCCGGCGATCAGCGCAATAACCAGAAAGACCAAGGCATAATACAGCATGGGAAACTCCATGTTTTGTTCGTTGTATGGACAACGCTGCTCGATCCAGGCTAGTTCCTCAGGCAAAGAAAAAGGCCGGTTGCTGCCGGCCTTTTTCTTTATAGCTTCACGGGTTTACAATAGCTTCACGGGGTTAGGCCGCTGCGCGCGAGCCTTCGTCGAAGAACAGCGCCTGGCTGATCAGAGCCTTGACCATGTCCGGATTGAACGGCTTGGTCACAAGAAAGGTCGGCTCGGGGCGCTCGCCTGTCAGCAGCCGTTCGGGGAAGGCGGTGATAAAGATCACCGGTACCGAATGGGTGTTGAGAATGTCGTTTACCGCATCAATGCCGGAACTGCCGTCAGCCAGTTGGATGTCCGCCAGGATCATGCGCGGTTGCGTCTGATTAAAGAGGTTGACCGCTTCCTTGTGGGTGCGGGCAATGCTGACCACCTTGTGGCCGAGGCTCTGGACCATCTGTTCAATGTCCATGGCGATCAGCGGTTCATCCTCGATGATCATGATCTCGGTAGCGACCTGCCGGGAAATATCGGTCGAGGCCTGATCGAGCAGTTCGGCGAATCCTTCCTCGCTGGTCGAGAGGATTTCGGCCGCCTGGGCATTGGTGAACCCTTCGACGGCCACCAGCAGGAAAGCCTGACGGGGCAGGGGGGCCAGATTGGCCAGGTTGGCCGCGGCCCGCTGCTCCCAGGCAAAGCTGGAAGCAGGTTCCGGTACCTTTACCGCAGAGGACGAAAACAGCGCGGAAAAGAGCTTATAAAGCGCGATGCGGTCGTTGCTGGCTTCGGGGAAAAGGGAGATATCGGCGATCAGTGCTTCGAGGGTGGCGGCGACATAGGCGTCGCCGGAAGTCTGCGAACCAGTGACAGCGCGTGAAAAACGCCGCAGGTACGGCAGATGCGGTGCGATCCGCGTGGACAAGGACATAGACGAAAACTCCCAGGTGACGCTTGTTGTACTGTACCTCACGAAGGCCAAAAACGTACATTGGCGATAAAAGTTCCAAACGGGTGGGAACTTTTATGACGTCTTAGGCATTTGGGCCTCGGAATAGGGCGACAATCAGGACTGATCGGTCGAAAACGGAATGAAGAAGGATAATTTGGTGACGCAGCAACGTGTGCGCATGCAGGCGGGGCGGGCGGAAGATGGACTCGGTCCGACATCGGATATCGGGTCTCGTCTGCGTGCCCTCTATGGAGCGGTTCAGGACGAAGGGGTACCTGACCAGCTTCTCGATCTGCTCGAAAAGCTCGACAGCGCCGAAAGTGCGCAGAGCGGCAAGTCGTCTGATCGCGGTGGGGAGTAGAGGGATGAGTGCCGAGGGTACCTCCTTTAAACGCGAAATGCTTGCGACCCTGCCCAGCCTGCGGGCCTTTGCCGTGTCCCTAACCGGCAAACACGACAAGGCGGATGATCTGGTGCAGGACACAGTCATGAAAGCCTGGGCCAAGCAGTCCAGCTTCGAGATGGGCACCAATATCAAGGCCTGGCTCTTCACCATCCTGCGCAACGAGTTCTACAGCCAAATGCGCAAGCGCGGCCGCGAAGTGCAGGATAGTGATGGCGCCTTTACCGAGAGGCTTTCGGTGCATCCCTCGCAATATGGTTCCATGGACCTGGAAGACTTCAAGGCGGCCCTTTCCAAGCTGCCCGATGACCAGCGCGAGGCTATCATTCTGATAGGCGCTTCGGGCTTTTCCTATGAAGAAGCCGCTTCGATCTGCGACTGTGCCGTGGGCACCATGAAGAGCCGGGTCAGCCGCGCCCGGACCCGGCTGACGGAATTGCTGAAGATCAGCGGCGAGTCCGATTATGGTCCCGATGCGGTTTCAGCGCAGGTGACTTCAGGCAATCACGGATTCTGACCAAGGCGGACCCGGATGGCTTGGGCCAGGTCCGCATCAGGCAATGGTTTGAGAAGAATGGGGGTGTCGGGCAATTCCGGCACCCCTTGTGCCTGTACGCTGTCGGTGCTCAATCCAATCACGGCAATGCCGCTCTGCGACAACTGCCTGGCAAACTCAATGAGGCCGAGCTTGTCGGCCTCAATCTCGACAATGGCCAGGGCCGTCGTCTGCCAGTCGGGTAGGCGCTCATTGGCGTCGGCCGGGTTACGCGCCAGGACAACCTTGCCGGCGCCCAAAGATTGCAAGACCTCCTGTATCCCCAGCGCGATGATGATCTCGCTCTCGACTACGAGTGCCGTTCGGCCGTTCAGCATGGGGGCACTTTCTGTTAATGTGCACCCCTGATCGGCCCTTGTCCCGCCATTGTCATTTAACTTTGACATGTCGGGAACGCGCTGTGTGTGCAGCACGTTTGGTCCTCCAGCGTCAAAAGCGTCAGGTATTCTCTTGAGTCTGGTCCTTCCATCTTCAGGGCGGCGCGTGCCTTGCGAGCAATGCCCGCTACGCGCTTTGCCTTGGTTTCGAGACTTCACCGCCAGCGAGTTGAAGTTTGTCTCTAGTTTCAAGACCGGAGAAATGACTGCCGAATCGGGCGCCGTCATTCTCGCGGAGGGCACCCACAGCGCACATCTTTTTACATTGCTCTCAGGCTGGGCTTTCCGGTTCAAGATGCTGGACGACGGCCGCCGGCAGATTCTGAACTATATGCTGCCCGGCGATCTGGTGGGCCTGCAGGGATCAGTCATCGGCGAAATGGAGCATTCGGTCGAAGCGCTGTCGCCGCTTGTCCTTTGCGTCTTCCAGCGTGACCGGCTTGACGAATTGTTTCGCAATCATCCCGGCCTGGCGTTTGATGTGACCTGGCTGGCCGCGCGCGAAGAGCGCATGCTGGATGGTCATCTGCTTAGCCTGGGGCGGCGCACCGCGCTGGAACGGGCGGCCTATCTTCTGGCCTTCCTTCACGCGCGGGCTGTTGCCGTGGGGCTCGGGGGTAGACAGGCGTTGGTCTCCATTCCCCTGACCCAGCAGCATGTCGCCGACACGCTGGGCCTCTCCATCGTTCACACCAACAAAACATTGCGCAAGTTAACAAATAAGGGTCTCATCCGCTGGCTTGGGCGGAGTTGCGAGGTGCTCGATGCCGATGGACTGGCCCAGATTGCTGGCTGGGAAGGACTGGGCGAGCCGGTCCGTCCCCTGATCTAGTCCCTTGGCCTCAATGCTGCCACCGCCACCAAGCATTGCTCGGACCAGCGGTCGATTCCGCAGGAGCAGGAGATGAGCGTTTTGGCTGACCGGCCTGTAAGCGTCGACGGACCGCATCTTGCCCGGCCGGGCACGAGGCGCCTTGCCGTCTGGGTTTCGCTGGGGCTGGTCTGCCTGGCGGCCATGGCCGCCCTGATGATGATGCAGGGCATAGACCGGCAGCTTCGTGACATAGCCGAAACCTATGCGGTGCGCATGGCCGCGCGCGAGTTGACCCATGCGCTGAGCCAGGCCGAGGCCAGCCAGCGCGGCTATCTGCTCACCGCCGATCCGCAATTCCTGCAACCCTATCGCGAAGCCGTCTCAAGCCTGGACCGCCGGGTGGCCGCGCTGATGGAAATGACGACGGACGATCCCGGGCAAAGCGACCGCGTTGCCAGCATCACCGGCGACATTTCGAGCAAGATGGCCGAGATGAACCGCACCGTGGAGCTGGTGTCGACCCGGCGCACTGCAGAGGCGCAGACCCTGACCGAGACCGGCATGGGCGCCCGCCTGATGGCCGAGGTTAGCGCCACGCTGGAAGATTTCATCGCCGAAGAAGATATCAAGCTGGCCCATCGCAACCAGCAGATCGACCAGACCCGCACGGGCCTTGTGGCGGCGCTGATCGCGGCGTTGACGGCTGCCGCAATCCTGGCCTATGCGCTCCTCATGCGCACCCAGAGGCAGGTAAGCGCTTTGGCCCAGCGCCATCGTGGCCTGTTGAGCCAGAACGAAGCCCTGGAAGAGGAAGTGGCCGAGCGGACACGGGATATCGAGGAAGCGCGCGCGCACGCCGAGCGCGAGCGCCAGCGCGTCGAAGCCCTGTTGCAGGAAACCAATCATCGCATCGGCAATTCGCTTGCGACGGTCTCCTCGCTCCTGGCCTTGCAGGTCATGCGCACCCAGTCGCACGATGTGCGCACAGCGCTTGAGGCGGCCCGATTGCGGGTGCATGCGGTGGCGTCGGCCCATCGCCGCCTGCGGCTGGGCGATGATCTGGAAACGGCCAGGGCCGACGAATTTCTGACCGCCGTACTGGAAGACCTCGCCGAAACCCAGGCCGATGGCGAACGCATTGTTGTGCGCGGCGCGCTCTCGCCCATCGAGGT
>Ga0066837_10000026_pt1 | contig 50193 bp, 52 predicted proteins | sample ETNtaG_25_FD_66730 | JGI IMG/M metagenome (GOLD analysis project Ga0066837, IMG submission 66730) | Marine microbial and viral communities from oxygen minimum zone, Eastern Pacific Ocean - ETNP201302SV86 | ecosystem: Environmental > Aquatic > Marine > Oceanic | place: Pacific Ocean: Eastern... | reverse complement strand
TCGTCATGGGCCGGGCTCGCATGACTCAAGTCGGCGTCGAGATCGCTCAACTCATCAAGTTCATCGACAGCGTCGGCGAGGTCGACGTCGCGCTCGTGATGATCTTCCGGGGCGTGGCGATCTCCCGAAACAACAGCTGCAGGTTGCTCCTCTTCGTCCCAGCGCTGTTCATCGGGGTGAAACGGCGCTTCGTCGAGTTCATCGCTGGTCAGAGGCCGCTGCGCGACCGGTGCGAGCGCGCGACCAGACATCAGCTCGCCAAAGGCTACAGCTCCGACCTGCACCAGCACGGACACAATAGCGACTGCGAGCATGATGAACGATGTATTGGGCGAGGCCGGCGTCACCGAGGGCGCAGCTTCCGACACGACTCGAACGTCGGGGAGCGCCGAATTGGTATCGACGCGCGACGAGGCTTCGTTGAAGCGCAGCAGATAGGCCTCAAGCAGATCGCGTTGCGCCTTGGCTTCACGCTCCAGACCATCAAGGGTCACGGTTTCCCGCGTAGCCAGGGACGCGCTGGATTTGGCCCGTGCCAAATCAGCCTGAAGGGAGGCGGCCAGACTGGCTTCGATCTGCGCTTCTGCTTCGAGGGCGGCGGCGACACGCGTGCCTTCCAGACTGATCTGATTATCGAGCTCAGCGATCTGGGCGTTAAGTGCGCGGATGGACGGATGGTTGGCCAGCATAGTGGCGGATCGCTGGGCCCGTTCGCCCTGCAGACGCGCCTTTTCCTCACTGAGGCGCTGAATAACGACTGAGTCGCGTACGTCGGCGACACCCTCAATCGGCTGGTTGCGCTCGATCAGGCCGCGGATCAACGCGGCACGCGACTGGGCAGTATTCTTGCGTTCCTGCGCCGCGGTAATCTGGGCCGAAACATTGGACAGTTCCTGATCGAGCAGGCTGGTGTTGTTCTGACCGGTGAACAGGTCGTTCTCTACCCGGAAATCGGCAACGGCCGATTCGGCCTCCTGAACGGACACCCGCAGCCGATCAATCTCCTCACGCAGCCACCCGGACGCATCGGCCGTGTCCGAAATTGAAAGCTGGGCCCGGCGCGCCACATGGGCAGAGGCCACTGCATTGGCAATGCGCGCTGAAAGTGCGGGGTCAGTGGTACTGACAGTGACCGAAATAATCCGGGAATCGCGCTCCTGCCTCACATCAAGGCGGTCATACAAGGACTTCAGGACCGTCTCGTCGATGCTATCCGGTGTCGCAGCACGCCGGCCCGCGATCTGCATGATCATGGCGACAGGCGAGAAACCGGAGGACGAGCCGTTGAACTCGGAAACCGAGCGCAAATCCAGCGCATCTATGACCCCAAGCAATGTGTCACGGGACTTCAACAATTCGATCTGGCTCGACACCACACCGACCTCATTGCCGGACACGGAGGGCGCCTGTTCGTTGGAGGCGCGGACATAGGGGCTGGACCGGGGCTCCACCAGAATGGCGGAGGTCGAATCGTACATGCGCGGCTGAAACAGGAGCACCACGAAGGTTGCGACCAGCAGGCCCAGCGTAATCAGCAGGATACGGGGCAAACTGCGAATGATAGCGGAAAACAGAGCCCCGACATCGATCCGCGTGTCGTCTAGATGCTGTTGTTCGTACGTCATGACCTGCCCTCGGTATTGTCGTAGACCTACGCCAGTCATGGTCAACATTGAGTTAACCAGGCTTGCGACCCGCGAGTCAAAGATCGCGCCATAAGCGAATTCTTAACCATGACAGACCAGACTGCTGGCAATTCTAGAGCTCAGGATTGCTATGCGCTGGCTACCATTTATCGCCGTTGTCATGTCGCTGGTGCTTGCGGGTTGCGCTACGACGCGCCCCGCGACCTACCTGGTTGACACCAAGGGGCCCTATCAGCTCGACACCGGCGATATCGTACGGGTTGCTGTCTACGGCGATGCCGAGTTGAGCAACACCTACAAGGTCGACGACAAGGGGGCGATTGCCTTCCCGCTGGTCGGTCCGGTTCCGGTGCGCGGCACCACTACAGAGGTCGCGGCCCAAAGGCTCGCCCGGGCGCTGGCCAATGGCTATATGCGCAATCCCGATGTGGCGGTGGAAGTGGATCAGTATCGGCCCTTCTACATCCAGGGCGAAATCAAGACGGCTGGGCAGTTTCCCTATGTTTACGGGATGACGGTTCGTGCGGCCATAAGCACCGCCGGTGGATACACCGAGACGGCAGATCGCAATCGCGCCCTTGTCTATCGACGCCAGGGCAATGAGATGGTCAGGGGCGCCGTGGATCTCGACTTCCCGATCTATCCCGGCGACACGATCGTGGTGCAGGAGCGCTGGTTCTAGTGAACAAGCCCGATGGACTGCGCATTCTGCAGGTGCTGCGCGCTCCCGTCGGCGGATTGTTTCGCCACGTCTCGGACCTGACTCATTACCTGGCACGCAAAGGGCATCAGGTCGGTCTGGTCGTGGACAGCGTTGCCAACGATGCGCAGACTGAAACGCTGCTTGGTGCGCTCGAACAGCACAGTGCACTGGGGATCCACCGGTTTCCCATGCCGCGTCAGTTCGGGCGCGGCGACCTGAAAACGCCCTTTGCTGTGGCGGCACTGGCCCGGCGCCTCAAGGCAGACATCCTGCATGGGCACGGGGCCAAGGGCGGGTTCTATGCGCGCCTTGCCAGCTATGGGCGTCACAAGGTCAATGTTTTCTATACGCCGCATGGCGGTGTGCTACACTTTCCGGCAGACAAGGCATCGGGCCGCCTGTTCCACAGCATCGAGCGCCAGTTGATGGGCCGCACCAAGGCCATCATCTTTGAAAGTGCCTATGCGCAGAACACCTATTCAAAACTCATCGGCAAACCGACCTGCCAATCGAGCGTCATCCACAACGGCCTGCGCCAGGAAGAGTTTGAGGCTGTCGTTCCTCGGGCGGACGCCGCAGACTTTGTGTTCGTGGGCGAGTTGCGGGCACTCAAGGGCATTTTTCCACTCGTGGAGGCCCTGGCCAAAGTGGTGCGCCCCGACGGCCGGCCGGCACGACTGGTGATGGCCGGTGATGGTCCTGACCGGGCCGCCCTGGAAGAGAGAATTGCTCAATTGGGAATCGGGGGCAGGGTTGAACTGGTCGGGTCGAAGCCGGCGCGCAGCGTGTTCGCAGGCGGCCGTTGTGCCGTGGTGCCTTCGCTGGCTGAATCCCTGCCCTATGTGGTGATGGAGGCGGCCGCGGCGCAACTGCCGGTCATTGCCACCCGCGTTGGTGGTATCGCGGAGATCTTCGGCCCAACCGCGACCAGCCTGATCGAGCCGAACAATGCGGAGCGGTTGGCGGAGGCGATGACGCGCGTTCTGGCCGATCCTGAAGGGGCCAATGCCGAAATGCACAAGCGGCTCGATCACATCGTCGCCGGGTTTTCTGTGGAGCGGATGGCAGGGCAGATAGAGCAACTCTATCTCGAGGCAACCTTGCAGTAACCCTTAGGGAATTTCGCCGGACTGCACCCTCGGGCTTCACCGAGTATAAAGGTCTGCACCCTAACCATGCCGGTCACAATCACAAAGTGCCGGTTTGCGTCATGTATCGCGTCGATCCCAAAAAGGCCATTGAGGACCATGCGTCCCGCACGGATGCTTCGGACAGAGTGCGGCTGTCCGACGGCGCCGAGCGTATCATTGCGGCCCCTGTGGACCGGACCCTGTCGGGCGCGATCATTGCCGGCGCCGCCCAAATCATCGAGGCCGGGCTGCTGGCCATATTGGGCTATGGCATCCACCTCGCTTATGTGGAACCACGGCAGGACGGGTTCTATATTCCGGTCATCCTGGCCAGCGTGCTGGTTGCCAATATTGCCTTCAATGCCGTGCGGGCCCATCGCATCAGCGCCTATCGCACGCGCATTTCCCAGATCGGACGCGTTCTTGGCGCCTGGCTTGTCGTGATGCTCGTCCTGACCGTGGGACTGTTCTTCTTCAAGGCAGGCGACATGGTCTCGCGCGTCTGGCTGCTGAGCTGGTTCCTCTCCGGCGCTGCCCTGCTGATCGTATATCGACAGATTCTGCGTGGCCTCGTCCTGCGCTGGACCGGGCAAGGCCGTCTCAAGCGGCGCACAGTCATTGTGGGCGGCGGCGCGGATGCGGCAGTGTTGATCGAACAAATCCAGTCTGGCGCGGACAAGGACATCAATCTGCTCGGACTTTTCGATGACCGCATCGGCGAACGGTCGCCCGATGTCGTTTCGGGCTATGAGAAGCTGGGCAAGGTTTCCGACCTTATCGAGTTCGCGCGGCGCACGCCTGTCGACCTCGTCATTGTCTCGATGCCGCTATCGGCCGAAAAGCGCGTTTTGGACATGCTGACCCAACTCTGGGTTCTGCCGGTCGACATCCGGCTTTCGGCGCATATGAGCAAGCTGCGCTTTACCGAGAAGGCCTATTCGTATGTCGGCGAACTGCCCGTTCTGGACATGGCGGACCGCCCGATTTCGGACTGGAACCTCATATTCAAGTGGGTGTTCGACAAGGTTGTCGCGCTGACGGCCCTTGTTCTGCTTTCGCCTGTGATGATCATCGCGGCCATCGCCATCAAGCTGGAAAGCAAGGGGCCGGTGTTCTTCGTGCAGCACCGCCATGGCTTCAACAACGAATTGATCCGCATCTACAAGTTCCGCTCGATGCGGACCGATATGCTCGACGCAGCGGCTGCCAAGCTGGTGACCAAGGACGATCCGAGGGTGACCAAAGTGGGCAAGTTCATCCGCCGCACCTCGATCGATGAATTGCCACAGTTGTTCAACGTGCTCAAGGGCGAGCTCTCCATTGTCGGCCCCCGGCCGCATGCGCTTCAGGCCAAAGCGGCGAACCAGCTCTACTACGAGGCCGTGGAAGGCTATTTCGCACGCCACCGCGTCAAACCGGGCATGACCGGCTGGGCCCAGATCAATGGCTGGCGCGGGGAAACAGATACGATCGACAAGATCATGCAGCGCGTGAACCACGATCTCTACTACATCGAGCACTGGTCGATCCTGTTCGACCTCTACATCGTGGTGATGACGCCGCTCAGGCTCTTCACGTCCGAGAACGCCTACTAGCCGGATGACCCGTTCCATTGCGTTGCGCTTCGCTGGACTGCTTGCCTTCTCGGCTTTGGCCGTGCCTGCGCAGTCGCAGGGTGATATCTGCGTTGACTGTATCAGCGTCCGTGTTGGCCCCCCGCTAGTCGTGCGCGGCCCCTTTCCAGACGAGTTGGATGCAACCTTTGCGGCGATCAGGCTACCGGACGGAACGTTTCGCGGGTTCAGTGCCAATGGCGCGACCTATGCTGTGGACGGCGCCAGCCTGCCGGATATGGGTGGCCCGCGCCGTGCTGTGCTGGAACCGGGCGAACCCGGGAGCATCAACGACTGCGGCCGCTGGCTGACATCAACTGTCCGGACTGAGGGAGCGCTTGTCGGCTTCGTCCATCAGGAACGGATGTGCGACTACGATGTCGGGAGAACCGACAAGACCATGGCGATTGCGACGTCGACGGACGATGGCCTCACCTGGACCGACCTCGGCACCGTAATTGCCGGCACCGACAGCCCCCTGCCCGACCGCATCACCGGCGAAGGTGATTGCTCGCTGGTGGACGGTCACGACGGCTTTCTTTACGCATATTGCCTGCGCAATACAGACTGGCAGACAATCGTCGCGCGGGCCCCCACGAGGCTTTTGACGGATTGGCGCAAATATCATGAGGGCGCCTGGCGCGAGCCAGGACTCGGCGGGGCGGCGACCGATATCGGGTTTGTGGGCACCGGGGCAGGCTACCTGGTGGATGAGGGCTGGATCGCTGCCGTCGCGACCGACCCTTGGTTTGGCGGACTGCGCCTGTCCCTGTCGCCCGACATGGTGAATTTTGTCGATTTAGACGAGCCCCTGGTGCCGATCGATGCAGCGGAATGGAACCGCCCTGCCCCAACGGACCTGTCGGTCTATGCCTCCCTCGTGAACCCTGAGAGGGGCGGAAACGACCTGGGCAACCGGTTCATGCTGACCTATGTGTTCATCCCGGCGGGCGCGGGCTTTGAGAGCCGGTACCTTGTGCAGCGTGAGGTTGCGCTATCCACCGATGCCGGGCCGGATTTGGCCCAGGTAGGGATTGCACTCAGCCGCTGGCGTGATCCCGAGACGGACCGCTTTGTGTCGGCTACCGGACCCGTCGTCGGCAACGGGCGCACGTATGATTTCGAAACGACAGTCGCTTATGCGCTGACGCGCGCCTCGGACAAAGCTGCCAGCGTGAAACTGGTGGAATGCTCATCTGCCTCGTCCGCGACCGCGGGCAATATGCTGGCCCAAGAAGGACGTTGTGCTCAGCAGGGTATGGAAGATGGCCGCACGGCGGGCTGGCTTCTGGCCTCCGGACACGCCGGGACGGTGCCGGTGCATCGCTGCCGCGCCTCCAGTGGCCAGTCGTTCATTTCCGGAGCGCCTGATTGCGAGGGGCTTGGAACGCTGGACGTGATTCTGGGATATGGATTTGCGCCATGAGCATGGCCGGCGACGTATCCGACAATCGAGGCATGCAGATCAGCCTGTCGGGACTGCAATTTGCGGTGTTCTCGACGCGCAATTTCGTGTTCCTGATTGCCATTCTGGCGATGAATTTCACGCTCTTCCGACCTTCGCCGGTCGACCTGCTCTACGTGCTCGCCTTCCTTATCACGCTCGTGCACATAGCCTTGCAGGAACGGATCGAAGTGTCGCGCCGTGCCCTGGTACTTTCGCTGCTGGCGGCTGCCTGGCTTGGCTCGAGTGCAATAGCCTCGCTGCCGCATCTGAGTGAAGAAGGGGTGATCTTCGAGCTTGTCTCGAAAACCTTCGCCATCGCGATCGGCATCATTGGCGCCTTCGTGTCCATGAGCTGGCACCGCCGGCATTTCGAGACCTTCATGAAGGTCTATATCGTCTCTGCCATTATCGGAGCCCTGCTCGGCACCGCCGGCTTTCTGACCCAGCACCCGATCCTGACATGGGACGGCCGCGCCAAGGGGCTCATCGACGACCCCAATATGTATGGCACATTCCTGATCCCGGCCGCGGTATTCTGCGCCTACTATCTGCCGCGGACCCGGCACAAGTTGGTGGTGACGGCTGCCATGGGCATCATCATGCTCGGCATCCTCCTGTCCTTCTCGCGAATTGCGGTGGTCGGTGCCATGGTGTGCCTGTTCGCCTATATCGCCTTTCAGAACCGGAAGAGCCCGCGCCGGCTGATTCTGATAGCGAGCGGCATCGTAGCGAGTGCGCTGCTGCTGTTGGGTATAGCCAGCGTGACCTCAGCGGAGTTCACGGCCAAGCTCCTGGACCGGCTGACCTTTGCCAAATCCTACGATCTGGGTGAGGAAGGCCGCTACAGCCGCTATCTCCTGGTCATCCCCATGATCATTCAGGATCCAATAGGCGTGGGCGTGCTGCAGCTTGAGAAGATATTTCCCGAACCCATTCACAATGTCTGGCTCAGCTCCTTCGTCAACTACGGCTGGACGGGAGGCATCGCCTGGCTTTCTCTGGTCACGGGCAGCGTTTTCGTGACTATCCGCAACTACCGGCGGACACGCAACGAAATCAGTCTCGCCTTGCTCGCCTCCGTGGTCGGCATCATCCTGGGGGCCTCACTGCATGAGGGCGAGCACTGGCGACAGATGTGGCTCATGTTCGGCCTGATCTGGGGATTCACCTGCTCGCATGCTGGCATGACCGAACCACCACCGCGGCGCTTGCCAGCCAGAGCTCCGGACCGGACGACCGCTAGGGCCAGATCGGTCCGCGCAAATAACGCTGAGCCAGGTCTGCGGTCCCCTGCGCAAAACCATTGACGTGGGTTTGTGCCAGGCCGGTCTCGATATGCGACCCGATCCAGGCCAGAAGAGCCATACGGCGAAGCAGGACCATGGAATCAAGCATGTCAACGTCGAAGGCCGAAAGCGGCCGGGTGGCCTGGTAGGCTTCGAGCCACGCTGCCTTGAGCGCGGGCACCGCTTTGTGCGTCTCGTGAAATGAAATAGCAGCGGCGAAGTCGTAGCCGAACCAGCATAGCCCGCAATCGTCGAAGTCAATCAGGCACACCTGATCACCATCCACAAGCAGATTGCCCAGCCGCATGTCAGCATGGATAAGGCCGTAGCGGTCCGTGCCCGTGCCATAGTCTGCCAGGCGGCGCCTGAGCAGGGATTGCGCGCGATCCAGGACAGCGTGGATGTCCGCAGTCACGCCGGGTGCGACGCGCCAATCGCCCCACAACCCGTCGGGGTCCAGAATGGCCTCGGCAGTCCAGGCCTGACGCTCGAATGCCAGGGGACGCTTCCAGCCTATGGCGTGCTCGTGCAATCGGGCTGCATAACCGCCCAGCACTGAGAATAGCTCGACCAGATTGCTTTCCGGCGTTGGTTCGTGTCCAGCGATAAAATGAAACAACACCGCATGATGCGTCTCACCCGTCGCGGTAGAGAAGTTCTGCAGGATTTTTCCGTTGCTGCCGCCAATGGGCTCGGGAATGATAAGGTCGGTCTGCTTGTGGAGCGCCTCAAGCCAGTCCAGCTCACTCTCGATATTGGCAATGCTCTGGTAATCTGGCCGATGGACCCGCAGGCAGTATGCTTCGCCATGAGGCGCGGAAAACAGGAATGTGTGATTTTCGGAGTGATTGATGAGCCGGGCCTCGGCACCGGTCAGTTCGTCCCACAGCGGGATGGCGTTATCCAGGTCGCTCACCTGTAGCGGCATGGCCGGCTCCGGCTTTGGGCGTGGGGCCGCCCTTGGCCCCAGATAGTCGCTCTAGAGCGAATGGTCGGAGCGGCCGGATTTGAACCGACGACCCTTTGTCCCCCAGACAGAAGCCTGTGACCTTGCGGACGCCTGGCTTGTAAGGGTTTTTCAGGAATTGGCAACACCCCTACGGGGTTTTTTCCGGGACTTTGTGTCGGCTTGGCGTTCGGCAAGCTCTTGCATCGCGGCGCCGACTTCTTCGTCTAGCACGTGTGCGTAGCGTGTTGTGGTCTTGATGTCGCGATGATTGAGCGCCTTTTGCACTAACTTTAGGTTGCCGGTCTGGCGCAACAGCTTCGTCCCAACGTCATGCCGGAAGTCGTGGAATCGGAAATCTTCAACCCCCGATTTCGCGCGAAGCCGGCGCCATTGGGAGATAAGACCGTGCCGTGTGATTGGGTAGCGCTTCCCCTTAATACGTCCATCGCGGCTTCGTTCGGCAACGAACGTGAAGACCCATATCGGGTGATGGCCCTTCAGCGGTTCCAGGATGGCGCGAATGGTCGGCGTGATTGTCACCTTAACCGGCAGCTTCTTTTTTCCGATAGTCGATATGACGCCCGCGTCCCAATCGACCTGTGACCACTTCAAAAGGTTCTCTTTTTGCCGAAGCCCGGTCGCGCGGATGAAAGCAAATATCGGTTCATAGTCGCTTCTGGTTGCCAACTTCAGCGCCGCGCTTTCGTCCCGCTTCAATTCCCGTTCGCGCTCGGTCGGCTCGGTTAACATGTGGTCAGCCCAATTCGGCTCGAGCGGGAACGTGTGTTTCCAGGTTCGCTTGGCGCGGGTGAATAGCTTCTTCAGAACTTCGGTTGTGGAGCGGTTCACCGTGGCGGCCGACACGAACGGAGTCGGATTGCCGTGCCGGTCGACTTCGCGACCATTCTTCCGGTGACCACGACGCCAGCGCACCATTGCCGCAACGTCTTCGTCGGTGATTTCCGACAACAGCTTCGTTGGGCCAAAATATTCGACCAGCCGTCCAATGTCGGTGAACGTGGTCTTCGCGTTCGTGTGGAGTTCACCCACCTCTAGCCAATAGCGTTCGGCGGCAACGTCAATGGTCAGCGGACCACCACCAGCCGCCTTTGCGGCCTTAGCGGCGGCTTTGGCTTCTTCGCGCTTCTGGCGCTCTATTCCTTCGGCTTCGCGCTTGTTAGTGCTGCCCGTAGAGCCATGAAACCGGACCCCACCGACTTGGAAGTCGTACTGATAGAACGGGCTGTTTTTGTGCTTGTAGACGGACATGAGCGGCTTCGGCTCCTAGCGATGTAGGACAAAACGTCTTCACTGGCGAACGCTTGGCGCGGGCGCTTTTCGCCCATGCCAGTCTTGATCGTGGGGATTTCCCCTGCCCTTGCCAAATCCAGGACATGACGGGGAGAGCAGCGCAAGACTTGCGCTACTTCCGCCGTGGTCATGATCGGGGGCCAATTGTCATTGGCGTGTTGCATTACTGGCGCTGCAGGTCGCGAAGGCTGAAGTTGGGATCGTCCCAGGGGGAGTTAGGTTCCGATCGCGCTTCGGCCTCTGCTTCGACCGCAACTGTCGCGCCAAGCCGAACCAAGTGTTCGCTAAGACCCGTGCCCAATTCCGTACCTTCCGGTGTGTCGAACCATTCAAGCAATACGGACATGTCTTGCTCTCCGTTGAGGCACTTGGTGGCCATTTCCGCGATTTCGCGCGGCATGTTCGGCCCCAAAATTTCCGATTCTGGGGTCTTGATCAGACAGGCACCACCACGGGCGCGGGTGGCAACAATCTCGTATCGACGGGTCATGTCGGTGACTCCTTGGTCATACAGAGCCGCACAGCACGACTCTTACGGTTATTTATTCCGTAAGGCTTTTGCCCCGTCAAGGGTCTTACTGAACTTTTTTCCGTCAGAGGTTCATGGTATGCACTTTGAGTCTAAGAAGAGACTGGCTATGGCATCATCAACAGAGCTCGGAAATTGCGTCGCACTGGCGCTAGGCTTACCAACTACGGCTTTGGCATCCCATGTGCGGCAGCTTCGCGAAGCGGGTCAGCTGACCAAGGCGGGACGAGGCATAACCGGCGCCAGGATGACGGCGCTTGATGCAGCCAAGCTCCTGATAGCTGCGGCATCGAGCATCAACATCAAGGACGGTGTTGCGAACCTTGCGGCTTACGGGGAGCTCAAAACGAACAAGCACTGGCTGCTAGAAACAATGCCGCTGCCTGAGATGGTCTCGCTGCCGGCTGACCATACCTTGCTAGACGCGCTCTCTGCTTTGATCGAGTCCAGCATGAAAGGCAGCTTCATTGATGCAGTTAGACAGATTCAAGGTGGCGAGGATGTTGACCTTGCAACACTCACCGGTCCACCGATTGATTTCACTATCTCGTTCATAGGGCCGGTTCGCAGAGCGCGAATATCGTTCCTGAACTTCTGGCTGGACCACGAAGGCGAGATGGAGACCGATGACGATGACGCATGTGACTATTTTGTCTCGATGCCGATCGATGGCGGGAATCTCCCCTCCATCGATGTCTATAGACTGAGCCGGTTCGACCTGTCGTATCAGTTCAGCTTCACCCATCGCACTATTCAACAAGTGGCAAACTTACTGAAGGAATAGCGCTTCAGATGAAGACGGGGCGCCCACGGATAAGGATTCGCCGGTTCCGCGAGTGTTCCATGGGTTACGCATGGCGATTAGCAGAACCGACGAAACTGGTTTAGGCAGCAACCAGCACCTGAAGCGCCTCGATAAGCGCCGGCACATCATCGACAGCAATCGCCAGGCTGTCTTCGCCCTGCCCCAGAAAAATGGTCGGCACATCGCCTAACGCCGCGCCCTTGGCGGTTGGCGCTTCCATCTCAACGGTAAGCGCCGCGCCCATAGTTTCAAGTTCAATCATCATCGTTTTGCCCCAAAGGTGAAGTGATGGAACGATTTACCCACGATTCAATTTGGGCGACAACATGCAAAATGAAATAATGCTATATAATGCGAAGTATTTTAGACATACGAATACATTCGCATATTTAAGTCATCGTCACCGTAAGATTGTAACGCACTGGCGTCGTGCCAATCTTGATCTCTTCGGCGGCCTTCACAACGCCTAGAGCACCATCAAGCGAAACATCATCATTCTTGCGCGGTGCGCCATAGCTGCCGAGTCCGGTTGGCGAAATGGTCACCTGCCTATCGGCCTGGGTCAGAAGACCGGCCAGGGCTTCGGGCTTGAAGCCGCGAACAAAACCTTTGACGGCGACAATGGCCGTTCCGCGCCTAAACGCGACGTTCTGGCCGTGCTCGGCAATCTGCCGGTCCAGCATGTCTATTGCACTGGCTGGTGTCATAGGCGTAACACCTGCTCCCGCGAATAGATTGCGACGCCAACAATCCACCGACCAAGCTCGGAAATGTCTTTCAAGCGCCCCATTATTCTCCCCGACTGATTGTCTCTGACAAAGCCGCCCGGATCACCGGGAATGTCGAAATTCCCGTTCCCGGTCGCCTTGTTCTTGAGGATGAATGCGTTTTCACGACCGGGGACGATCTCGCCTTCCACTAGGAGCTCTAAATCGGGGTCAATGCGCTGTGACAGGATGGCGCCGCGTGCCATCCATTCCAGCGTGGCCGGGGGGATAAAGTTGTCGCTTTCCAGTTCGGCCGCGATGTAGTCCAGAGCGGCAGCACGACCAGGCGCCAGATTGGCCGGATGGGGTGAATTGTCTTTTTCGATGCGCGTATGAGTCATTGTGACTTCTCCCATGGAATTGTCCTATGCGGCTTTGCGCGCCTGTGCAGCAGCCGCACGACGCTGGGCGCGGGATAGACCGGCACCGACTGGCACAACAGGCGCCATTCCCTTCGGCCGGTCCCGGCTTCCAATCCGTTCGCCAACCACATCGCCAAACCGGTGGACGGTCTTTGTCACGACGCCAGCCGACGAAATGACTGTGTGGTCGACATGCCCCCCAACTGCAGGCGTGTCGGTTTCGACTGCCTGCCCATATGAATGTTCCACCGCCGGACGATCACGCAAAGCGCCCATGACCAATGCAGCCTTGTCGGCCAGCGTACCATTGGCGGTAAGCGGCGCAAGCTGGGCAAAGGGTAAGGCGTGCCCACCAGCAACCAGGCCAACGGTCGACTGGGTGAGTTCGTATGGCGCACGGCCAGCATGTTCGACGGTCGCGAACGACAGGTGTAATGGTCCGCGCGTTTCCGAGACTGCCCAAATGACAACCTCGAGCGGTCTTGCGGCTGGCTTGCCTCGGTGTCGGTCCAGCACAAGGCGCAAAGTTGCCAAGGCGTCGTCAACGGTCGGGGCGGAGTCAAAGACACCGCCGATAGTCGATTCCATCCATTCGCCGAACTGCACCAAGCCGCGCGTCATGATCGCGGCCGGCAAGCCGCCCAGCGGCTTTACCTTCGTGTGGGTGCCGTGCAGGTAGCCTTCGGAGTCGTAGATTGCACCGTCACTTAGGACGTGGATTTGGTCGCCGATAGTGGCGCTAAAATATGTGGTCATGTCGCCTCCTACGCGGCCAGTTGGTTTGTCAGTTGGTCCAGGAATCCAGCGACCTCGTCACCGTCGACCGTATCGGCGAAGCCTTCGGCCAGGGCGCCGTTCAAGGTTTCGGCGAATTGCTGGTTGATGTTCGCGGCTTCCACAATCTTATCGCGATAGTCGTCGGCCGCCTTGCCGGCGCCCTTCAACGCCTCTTCGTTTTCGGCCAGCGCGCCGGTAGCGTTGGCAATTGCGCGGGTTTGAATGTCGCCAAACCATTCGCCCATAATATCGCGCTCCTGCAGCGCAATCATGGTGTTGCCGTACTCTTTCCAGGCGTTGGCGTAGTCTTGGGCGGCTTGTGCGCCGCCGATGTCGACCTTGAACGGCTCGAGCTGCCCGATTGGGTCGAACACCTTCTGGCCGGCAATGCCGTTAATGCCGCCAATGAGGGAATCCAGGTTGCCAATCACGTTGTTGACGCCTGCCGTGATAGCGTCAACCAGGGCTTGCGCCGCGGACTCGCCTGCCACGGTGAACGCGGCCGGCAAGCTGGCAACGCTGGTCTTGACGTATTCAATGCTGCCGACAATCGACCGAATTATGAAATTGCCGGCGGCTTTAGTGGCGTCTTTGACCCACTCCCAAGCCGTGTTGAACCAGCCGCCGATCAGGTCGACGGCGGGTTTGATGAAACCATAAATGCCCGAAGCAACCGACTGCCAGACCGCCAAGGCGACGTCGCCAAATCCAACGGTGACGTCGCTTGTTTCATTGATTTCGTCGCGCATACCTTCGATGGCGGCCGCGCCGACGCCGATGGCGGCACCGATCAACCCGAACCTTTTAGCCGCCATTGCTGCCAGGTTGCCAGTTTCGGTCAATAATGCGTTGATTCCGCCTGGGCCGCTAAGTAGCTGGCCGCCTTGTTGAATTGCGACCATGTGGGCGGGCATTCCGCTTGCCAGCGACACGCCAATATCGGCGCCCTGATACATGATGTTCTGGCGTACCTGCCCGACATTATAGGATCGTCCGACCCGCATGTTTGACGCGGCTAGGCTGTCATTGGCAGCGGCCAGGCGGTTGGTGTCGGCAATGGCGCGATTGATTGCAGCTTCGTGCTGTTGCTCGATCGCCACCAGCATACGTGTGGCGTCAGCTTCGTTTAGCTTGCCCTGCACCACCAAGTTCGAAGCGCTGGCAGCAGCGCGCGATAGGTCACGTTCGGCCGCAATGCGGGCTTTTGCCACCGCGTCAGCGCGGCCGTATAGGCTAGCCAGCGCGCGCTCTTCTGCCTGCATCGTGGCAGCGCGCGCCTTCAGTACCGGGTTGCCGGCTTCAATGGCCGCGCGCTGGCGTGCCAGTTGGGCATTGAACGCTTCGACGCCGGCACCAGCCTTGACCGAAGCGTTAGCCGCCTCGGTCATTTTGGCGTCGAAGTTGTCCAGCGTGCGCAACGCACCATCGGCCGCGACCATTAGCTGGACGACGACCCTTTCGGTTGTCTGCATGATTTGTCCTTAGACGAACGACAGTTCCTTCGAACCGTCTGAATATGAAGAAAGCCCCGTTTCGCCGAACATGGCGCGCACCGTGGCCATTGCCGTTGCCTGGGCGCCGTCTATGCGGTCGGTCGACTTGGATTTGCTGAATAGGCGGTTACCGGCGTCATCCACTGTGCGAACGGCCAAATTTTCGAAGTTCCACCGCAAGACCGGGTTGCCGTCATGGCGGAACTGGCCGCCCAAAATGGCGCGCTCGAGCTCGGCAATGGCCGGTGACATGGTGCGCCAACCTTGCCGTATCTGGACAACGGGCAATCCATCGTCGCCCAGATTGTTCATCACCATTTGAGCGTAGGCCGGGTCGAAGCCGATTTCGGCGACGTTGAAGCGTTGGCAGAGTCCGCGAATGTGTGACTCCACCGCTCTATGGTCGATGACGTTGCCGGGTGTGGCGATGATATGGCCTGCAGCCGCCCATTCCGGGTACGGCACACCGTCTTGCTCGGCTTTACGCGCCAGGTTGTCTTCGGGGACGAAGAACCACGGCTTCACGATGTAGCCACCAGCACCGTCACGCCACGCGGCGACTACGGCTGTCAGGTCCGACACGCTCGACATATCGGCCGCAAGCCAACACGGTTCACCCTTCAAGGCGTCCAGGTCGACAGGGCCGGCGCAATCATCAAAGACCGCCATTTCAACGAATGGGTCGGTCGACTGGTCCAGCCAGACATTTAGCTTGAGCTGCAGGAACGATTGCCGCTCGCCAATGCTGGATTCCGCGCGCTTAGCATGGCGCCGGAAACCGTCAAGCGACGGATAGCCGTGCGCAAGGCCGGGATTGACCAAGTGCCACAAGGACTCGTCGCGCCAGTCGCAGTCACGCGGCGCTTCGAAGAGAATGGGCAGGATGGAAGGGTCGACGATCTCACCGCGCGCCACCTTGCGCGCCATCTCGATTGTCTCCCACGCGACGCTTTCTTGCCCACGGCCGGCCGTTGTGGCGACCACAAGAAGGTTGTCGTCGGTCTTATCCAGGCTGGTTGTCAGAGCTTCCCAGAGATACCGGTTCGGCCAAATGTGGATTTCGTCAGCAAGAGCAAATGCCAAAGTGCGCCCATGCTGGGCGCCGCCATCGCTGGATATGACCTCTAGCGTGGTGCCGGCCTTTGGATAGACCAGCTTCTTGGCGCTGTTGTGCGCGTCATAGATTTTGACGGCGCGGGTTATCCTCTTGTCCGCACGGACAACGCCAAGGGCTTCTTTGAAGGCGATGCCGGCTTGGGTTCGGTCACTAGCGGCGAAAATGGCTTCCCCTCCAGGCACCTTTTCCGGGCCGATGGAGTGCAGCAAAGCTAATGCGGCGGCTAAGCTGGTCTTACGGTTCCCTCTTGGTAAGACCAGCACCACCGTTTTGACCACGCGCGAACCATCGGCATGGCGCGGTCCATATATCCGGCGAACAATGCGCTCCTGCCAGGGGTCTAGCTGGAATTGTCGGCGCGACGCTCGGCTCTTTGGATGCCGCAACCGGCGCAAAAACTCCACGGCGCGTTCGCCATATCCAAAGGGATCGTCAATCGGGGAGTCGTCGTAAATCCAAGTTGGGAAAGTGTCAGACGGCCAGCGGGGAGTCGTCGTCATCGTCGTCGGCGCCCCCTTCCGTAATACGTCCGCGACTGGCCGGGGTCAGGCCAAGTTCGGCCGCCCATTGCCGCGCCGCCTGAGTGGCTTCGCGAAGGGTGGCAAATGCGGGGTGTCGTTTCAGTTCGGCGCGCGCGTTGGTCAGATATGCGCCGTCTTTTGCGATTGCGGCACGGGCCAAGGCAGCATCGCCGACAGCGTTGCAATACGCCTCAACGCCTGCCAGGTCGGCGGGCGATAGGACTCGACGGTCGACCAGGACCGGCATTACCCGCTTCCATTCAGCGTTCGCTTCAACGCCCATTTCGCTGGGCGGCCGTGGCACCTTCTCGAGCACATCGGCCGGCGTGCTGGCCGGCGTTTTGCGGCCGCGCGTGTGGTGGCTCATGATGTATTGTTCACCCTTTGCGACCTAAAATTTTGAGAATGTTCCAATTTATGCGTCTCTTGCGCGAGTGACCCCAATCGGTTCCACGGTCCTACGGCAGATTGCCGACCGTCCCCCGGTTTTGCGGCCAAAGCCGCCGTCTTCCATCGCGGTCTTGCGCGAATGGCAGGCATGGCAAAGGGATTGAAGATTTGTCGGGTCTAGGCGTCGGTGTGGCGCAACACTGATAGGCACAATGTGGTCCACATCGGTTGCCGGTTCGATTGTCTCGGTCTCAAGACACACGGCACAGAGCGGAAACACCGATAGGTGCGCTTCCCGCAACCGGCGCCAATCCGCGTCATAGCCTCGAGCAGCGGCCGAACCGCGCTTCTGGTCATAGGCTTGTGCCTGCTTGGCTTTGCAGGGACAGCGCTCACCTGGGCGCACGACGCGCCCGCAAGAGCACACAACAGCGGCTTTGCTGGGCATTGTCTTGCCTCGATACTAGAAGGGACAGCGCCGAAGCGCTGCCCCATGCGACATGTGAGATTGACGGTTGAAAGACATTTGGGCGCACCGATCTCACTTCCCGATGTTCGGCTATCGCTTCGCCGGCAATATCCGCGCCCGAACAGGGTTAGGCGGCGCGGAACACGCCACAAGTTCCACCAGCGTCACGCCTAAAGCGAATAGTCGACGGCGCCGCATAGCAAATCCAAACTGGCGCTGCCGAAGTCAGCCGGTCGTTTGGGCCAGCACTATTCCATGTGCCGGTCTCGTCTTTGACTTCGATCCAAACGCTTGCATTGGGTCCGGTCACGCCTTTGAGGCCGAACACGACGCCAGAGTTGTCGATCAACTCGACTTCGCCGGAAGTGGCCGCAGTGTCACCCACGGCCAGGATTTCAGCGGCGGCCATTACGCCACCGGAGCTTCGGCAGGGTCACCGAGTACGGCAACCGCACCGAGTGCGATGGACGTGCCACCAGCCTTCGTCAGCACCAGGCGCACATATCGCTTAAAGCCGCGATAGCCAAGCTTGTAGACCGAAGCGGCGGCCAGCGTTGCGGGCGCATTGGTATCGACCACAGCGGCGGCGGCGTCGGTGAAGTCACCGCCGGTTGTGGTGTCCGACTCCTGGACCTTGATGGAAAAGTCACCGGCCGAAACAATCGCGCCCGTGTTCACCACGAAGGCGACGCGGTTGAAGCCTTTGGTGTCGACGGCAGCACCATCAGCGCTAGCCGACTGCACGGCCGGGGCGATTGCCTGGGCGGTGCCGATATTCGAATAAAGATCGCGCATTGCGACTCCTTAGAAAAAAGCAAAACGGCCGTGTCGGCGGCCGTTTGAAGTTGGTTTAAACCGTAACGCGACCGTTACGAAGTGGCGGTCTTGAGCTTGCGGAACCGGGCCGGCTGCAGGACGCGACCACCGACGCGGCGCGTGCCGTGAATGCGGACGGTGCCCTTGGTTTTCTGGGTGTAGGGATCGACCAGGATCGACAGCGCCAGGCGGTCCACGATCCGGTAAGCCGACCAGTCACCAAACACGATCGGATAGTTGCCGTCGCCGATGTCGGGAAGGTCGACCATTTCGACAACAGGCTTGCCCAGAATGGTTTCGGGCTGGCCGGCCTGGAAACTTGGCTGCCACAGGAAATTCGATTGGCCGTCTTTCAGCTTGCGGACAGCGGCAAGAGTGGTGCCGTTCATCGCCCATGCGGCACCAGGCGCGTTGCGGTATGCAGCCGGCAGGGCATAGAGCAGGTCAATCATCTTTTCGGCAGACAGCGCCGTCGCATGACCGTTCACGGTATGCAGAATGTCCGCATTGGACATAACGCCTTCCGGCTGCTTGACGCCCGAACCAGACACGAAGCCAAGGGCTTCTTTCTGGCCGAAGTCTTCGGCCAGTGCCAGACGCACTTCAGCTTCGGCGGAAGCTGAGTCGGCAAGGAGCTCTTCGGAGATGTCGACGTAGGTAGTGAGCTTGTGCACCGGGATCTCAAGCTGACCGAAGCCCGGTTCGGAACCGCTCGACTCCTCGGTTTCGCCTTCCCACTGTGCATTAGTAACGCCAGTACGCTTGGGATATTTCACACTGGGCGCGGTCGTGGTGCGCACGCTGGCGTACTGGCGGATCGGGGAAAATTCGACCAGATTCCGAACGAACTCTTCGCTCATCTCGGCCGGTGCCAGATAGCCGGCGCCAGGATCGCTCGAGACGGTCAGAGTCTTGATTTCTTCGGCCGGCGTGGCGTCACCACGGCGAAGGTATGTGCCGAACGCTTTGCGCTCGACCGAAGCGTCGGGCTTGCCTTCGTTCTGGGCACCAGGGCGGTTTACCTTGGTTTCGAGACGTTCCAAGCGTTCGACGATCTTAGTTGTGTCAGCCTTGGATTCGACTTCGGCCAGGCGGTCGTCGACGGTCTTCGTCAGGTCTTCGATTGCCTTGGTCACCACGCCGGCAACGTCTTCGTCGCTCTTGCGCTCAATCATGTCGGCAGGCTTAGTGTGCAGCATATAGCTAGTTCCTTGTTGAGAGTTGCGCCGTGGCGCGATTGATTGCCGTCACCAGGCGCAGCGCTTCGACCGCGGACTTTGCCGAAGTCACCTTGGCGGCAGGATGCATCGGGATCGTCACAAGCGACGCCTCGAGCAATTCTAGGGATTTGATATTGCGGCCACCGCCGGGGCGGTTCGTCCATTCCTTCTTGACGAAGCCGATGGAAATGCCGCGAACCGCGCCGGCCTTCACCAGTGCCTGGACCTCACGCGCGCGGGCAACGTCATTGACCAGCAAGCGGCCAGCGATATGCAGGCCGTCTGACTTCGCTTCGGCTGTTTCCCACGTTCCGATAGGGTCGTTCAGGTCGTGGCCGAACAACATTGGCAACGGCAAAAGGGCGCCGTTGAAAGCGCCCTTTTCGATAACGTCACCAATGCGGTCTGGCTGGTCGAAACGCCAGGCAATCCCGCTAATGGCACCAGCGTCATCGGCGGCCAGCTTCGTTTCAAGGTAAAGCCTATCCATTCGCGACGGCCTCCTTTTGGTTGTCATTGGCCGGTCGGCCGCCAGGGGTTGTGTTGGGGTTGTCGTAACTGTCCAGGCCATCCACGGCAGGCATGTTCTCGGCGCGCCGTATATCGTTGCCCGACAACCAGCCACCGGAACGGCCTTGCGAATATGCGGCGTACCGTTTTTGGATGTCGGATTTGACCAAGTCTTCGGTCAGGTACTCGATGAAGTACTCGCCACGCTCTTCGTCGGTCAGCAGCGCGCGGCTGAAGGCGTCCTGGAAGCGGCGAATCCACGGCATGAGCGAGAACTGCAGGAACGTCCTGCCCATCTCTTCCGCGTTCGCGTTGGTCGCGCGCTCCATTTCGAAGAGTAAATGCACTGGCACGTTGAAAGCGCGGGCGATCTCTTCAATCTGGAAACGCCGGTTCTCGAGATATTGAGCGTCGACCGATGACATGGTCACCTGTTGCCAACGCATCCCCTCATCGAGAACTGCAGTGCGTCCACTATTGTCGCCGCTTGTCTGGGCGTCCCAACCGGCGGCCAGCTTACCCTTGCCCTCGGGTGAAACAACTTTCGGGTTTAGGATGACGCCCTTGGGATTAGCCCCATTGCCAAAGAACTTGGCGCCGTGGCGTTCCAGAATAATCGCCATTCCAATGGCGTCGCGCGCCAGGGCAATGGGCGATTCACCGGTCACACCGTCCAGCGATACCGGCGCGCGGATATGCACGATTTCGGAAATGTCGACGCGGCGCTTGCCGGTGCCTTCGACGACCCAATAGACCGGTTCAACACCGTCCAGTTCGACGGTGACGGCACCGGGCGCCAATCGCCAAAGTTCGCGGGGGGTGTTGTCACCAGTGCGCACCACCTGGGCGTAAGCATTGCCATGCAAGAGGCAATCGACCGCAAGTTGCTGGCGTAGGTCACTGGCCGACTGCCAAGGGTTGGCTTGGTCATGCAGGACCGCATATGCCGGATGCTTGGAGTCGCGTTCCTTGTTGCCTTTGGCGTCGCGCCGATAAACGTGGAGCGGCATGGCGCCAAGCGGTTCGGCCAGTGCCATGACCGCCTTGTTTACTGGCGTGCATTGCATCGCGGTCTTGGGTGTGACCGACACGCCAGAAGCGGAAGGGGTCGCGCCGAATATCTCGAATAGGCCAGGACTGGACATGCTTTTACGCTGCAGCCCGATGGCGCTCAAAAATCTATCGAACATTGGGGCTCCTAGTATTCGCGAAGGCCGGACAGCAGGCGTTCACAAGCGCGTTCCACGACCTTGCTGGCCGCTTCGTTCAAGGCGAAGCGCTTGGCGCCAATGCCTTCGACGTCTTCGGACAGCACAAACGGGTCGCGTGCCTGTAGGGCCATGACATGCTGGGTCGCCAGGATCACAGCTTGCCGGGCGCGTTCTGGCACCGAAGCGTAACCGGCTTGATACCGAATGCGGACAGCGTCGGGAGCGGTCGTCGTGGTCGGCCAATCGTCGGTTGACAGAAGATATTGGCCGGCCAGGCGATAGGCACCGCTTGCCAGCGTTTGCTCTTCGCCGTCGCTGTCCAGGTACTTCACGGACACCACCGACAGCACCGGTGGACAGGGCAGCTTGCACGTGAAAGCCGGTGACAGCAGTTCTAGGGTTTGTTCGCCAAGGCAACGGCCAAGCCAACCGCTTGGCCCGTCGATTTCCTCGGTAACGGCCGCAATGATGGCAGCAACACCAGCGTCGTCGTCGGCGTGTGTTCCCGCGATGTCGGCCGGCGTCACGAAGGGTTCGGGCGCGGTCACAACGGACAGTTGCGCGCGCCAGGTCATTGAACCACCTTCAGCGGGAAGGTTCGACGCTCCACAACCGGCGGGACGATTTCGGCCAGGTCACGGGCAATCCAGAACAGCGTTTTGCCAGACACCGACCGGGACTCGGCGATACCGGCCGCACGGTTCTGTTCGATCTCGCCACCGTCATCGGTGAACGTGATTTGCTCATGGCCGTCGCCGGTTGGGATCGTGACGCTTACTGCAATTCGGCGCCCGACCCTATGCAGAGATACGATGCTTTTCATGGCGAAACCGAAAGTTTCGTCTAGCTCCACCAAGGCGCCAAGCATCGTGGCCAGGAACGACACGGCTTTAGTCCAGCGGCCATCGTCGTCGTCGTAAAGCTGCGCATACCGGTCGACCAGCGGCACCACGCTTTCGGGCTGGCCCGGTAGAAGCGCGGCCAGGATCAGGACGGTTGCGTTATCAACGTAGTGCGCGGGATCGTCGGGAAGGTTAAGTTCCGCCTCTATGCGCGCCATGGTCGAAACCGGCACCACAAGGCGGTCGGCGACAATTGCGCCGACAGCGGACAATGACATGTCGCCTCCAATAATGTTGGGAAAGGGTTGGGGTCGGCCGACCTTCACGACTGCCGACCCCGGTTTGCGCCGCACCACCATAAACAGCGCAAAGAAAAGACCCCGCGTCATCGGCGGGGTCTGTGAGGGTCTCCTACCGGTTACCCGAATTTGCCTACAGAAAGGGACAAAGCGGACGAAGAAAAATCACGCTGCCCTGAAAAAACCTGTGTTGGACAAGAAGTCATTGAGCGTTTTAGCGGCTGTCTTGAGCTTTTCTTTTCCGACACGCTCGGCATTCTTGCCGACCTTGCCGAAGGCGGCTCCAATGTCGGCCATGTTCTTGGCTGTCATCGCCACATCCAGAGCTTTAGCGTTTTCCGGGCCAAGGTAAGCACGTGCCCCGCGCGCCTGTTCGACCGAAACCGACATGTCGGCCAGCGTTTCGAAAGATGGCGCCGCGCCGCGACCGACGAAGTTGGGTTTGCAACCCACGAACGAGTCCGACACGCGGCGCGAAGCGGACGGTAGACCGGGCGGGCACCTAGTAACTGGCGGCAACACGGGAGTGTTAGCCATTGCCTCGGCAATGAGCTCTCGGCCTTGAGCAGCGGTTAGGCGCTTTCCAGCATCGAGTAGCTTCCCGCGTTTGATGAAGCCGGGGGTCTCTGTCTTGAACATCTTGGCCCAGAGACTGTTACGCGGTGCTGCAACCCGAACCGTGGATTTAGATTCCTTGTATTTGTCGCCGACCTTGGCCGGTTGGCGCATACGCGGAGTCTGGTACGCGAGAATGGCGCCGTGGGGCACTACAACGGATCGAAAACCGCGCTTTGGGTCAATGTGCCGGTCTTCGTGGAGCATCGGATTTAAGTGCAGACCACCGAAGCGAACCACACGCGGCAAAGTCTTGTCGACGCGCTTGCCATCTGCAGCAACGCATTTTGGGGTGCCAACGTCGATGGTTTCAACGTCGTCGGTCCAGGTGCGCGTTTTCTGGGTCGGCTCAGTCCAGGCGCCATTTGGCGAACGGGTCGCCACCGTCGCAACCCGCCCGACCATTTCGACCGTGACGCAATCCAGCAATTGGTCGATGGATGGCGTAGCGTCAAAACCTTGATCCAGACCCCTTGGCTTGGCTTCAGGGTCATTGTCGTTTGCCGCCTCGAGCCAGGCGCCGCCGGTATGGGCTTCGGTATGCGCCGAGAGGTGACGCCAAATCCAAATGGCGCGTTTTACCGGCTCGAGCTCGGTATGCCGCGCGCTCGGCTTCACTGGTTTGCGGAAGGGTTGGAAAATCTCGTTGTCATTGGCTGGCGCCGTAGCCTGCCAGGTATCGAGCGCGGCGCGATAGTCTGCCGGCGCCCATGAAGGGTCGGTTTGAAAAAGCATGGTGGTGCCTTGGTCGGTGATGTTTGCGGTAAACCGCGCCCCGACCGTCCCGGCCGCAGAAGCGCAACGGGATTAAGATGCCTGTGTGTTTTTTCGACTGTCAAGCAGAAAACGCACAAACCCGATTGACCCAGGTTCGGTTTTGTGCATAGGCGCGCAATGTTTCACGCTCCATTGCCGTATTGCCGTATTGCCGTATTGCCGTATTGTCACGGTTGCCGGGGCGCCAAGGGGGAGACCCTATATAAAGGGAAGAGAACCAGAAAACTTTTTAGCAACACGACAATACGGCAATAGAGGTACTATATATAAAAAAGGGGATTTTTTTCTTTTATATTATATAGGGTTAGCCCCTCTGGCCGGGCCTAAATCCGTTGCCACGACCTTGCAACGGCTGACAATGGCGGCAATGGCGACACGATGACATGTCGATAACGACATGTGTGTAATATCATTACATGTCGTTTAGAACATGTGTTCTTTCCCGACACTTGTCGATTTCGACATGTAACCGGGCTTAATGGCGAGGCTGTTGCCAGCCGTTGCAAGCGCGTGACAACGGTTTGGCAACGAAAACCGTGAAACATAGGTCAATATATATGACCTATAATTCTAGGCAAAGAAAAAGGCCGGCGCCCGTAGGCACCAGCCGTATGGTCAGAACGGGGACAATTCACCGTCTCGGTCTATGCGGAACATGGCGTTCAATAGCTGGTCTGGGATGGCCTTGTTATCATTCAGCGTGACACGGGCTGCGCCAGTTAGCATGTCCAGGCGTTCCGCCCCGTCGACGGAGCCTAGATCGATTTCCGCCGACAACTGGCGCTTGTCGTGGAGCTCCCACTCCATGGTTAGCAGACTGCCGTCCTGGGTTGCGCCAATGATCGACACAATGCCTTCAAATGGTTCGTCGTCAGGTTCGATTGTGTTGTTTGCTTCGACATGTGTCGATACCGACATGTCATCTCCGACATATGTCGATTTTGACATGTCATCCTCATCAACCATCGGCATGGTCGCCCGATAGCGGGACGGTCGAATCTTGTTGCCGCGCTCCACGGTAGCCAGATACCCGGCGGACTCCAGGCGCGCGATTGCCTTTGAGACGTTCGTAACCGACAGGCCGGCGAAGCTGGCAATGTCCGAATGGGCCGCGGCGGTATCGCGCTGCCCATCTTCTTGGTTGTCCAGGACATAGCCCAGAACGGCCAGGGCGCCACGCGACAGGCGGTCGTCCTTACTAGCCTCGAGCAATATCCGGTACTTGCGTTTGTAGTTGTCCATACGGTTCGCGCCGAACTAGCGTCGCGCCTTCTAATTGTGAACGTAGGCGGAACGTCCCCCTGCCCGCTTCGGGACTATTCCGGGACTTTTTGTTCCGTATTCTGCACTTTGACCGCGTTTCGTTCCACAAGCACAAACAACCGCTCCTTTCGGAGCGGCGTACATGTGCAACCATTTCAATGGTTTAATGGTCGGAGCGGCCGGATTTGAACCGACGACCCTTTGTCCCCCAGACAAATGCGCTACCAGGCTGCGCTACGCCCCGACTGCGCGGAGACATAGAGATTCCGGGTGTTTAGCGCAACCCTGTTTTTGAGGTGGGTGTGAACAAACCAGAACACAAAAAAAGCCAAATGGGCGGGTGTGGGGCCGAAAGTCCCAGAGCTTTGCCGCTGTCCCTGATGCAGGGATTCATTGCCGGGCGCGTGCGCGAGGTTCAGGTCAATGCAGCGGTCGCACACGTTTCACTCCGAAAGGCCGACGACGGCGTTCATGATCGGTAATGTTGCGGTTGCCGAGTCTCGACGTGGCCGCAAAATGCACTACACTCACTCTCCGAGGGCGGTCCAGGGGACCGCGAGGGAGGATTGTATGGATCACGAAGAAGACGCTGGACTGGACTTCATCGAGGGTTTTTCGCTTCTGGCCGGCGCTATCTGGATTATTGGCGCGCTGGTGCTCGGCGCCATGGTGGTGATGGGCCTGGGCCGCGTCTAGCTTGCTGCCGGGGTGGTGGCTTCCCTGAAGTCTTCAGCCCGCGTCAAACATGCGTCGTAGAAGGGTCCCAGGCGCGCATCGACGGCCAACGCCTCGCGCCGACAATTGTCCAGGGCGCGCTGGTAATCGTTGCAGGAGGCCAGGTCGGAAAGCAGTTGCGCATGGGCGGCTGCCAATGCCGCGAATGAAGGGCTGCGGCGCATCGATGCGTCGCCTACGAGAATGTAAATCGGTTCGCGGCCGCTCTTACCCTTGAGCTCGATGGCGCCGGCGGGCAACAGGGCAAGGTCGGGTACCGCTGCGGCTGTTTCCTGGGTGACCAGGATATCGTGTGCCACTGCGCGACAGGCGCCTTCGATCCGGCTGGCGACATTTACGGTGTCGCCGATGCAGGAATAGTCGAAGCGCCGTTCGAAGCCCACATTACCCACGAGTGCAGGACCGGTGGCGATGCCTATGCCGATCGCAATCGGTTCCTCAGCAGAGGCGTTGAGCCGGTGAAGGGCTTCGCGCATGGCAAGCGCAGCCAGGCAAGCGCGCTCGGCGTGCCGGTCAACATCGACCGGGGCATTCCAGAAGGCCATGACGGCATCGCCCATGAATTTGTCGATGGTGCCCTTTTCATTGACAATGGCCTGGCCCAGGGCGGCAAAGAGGCGGTTGAGGATGTCCACCAATCCAGCCGGCGTCGTGCGTTCTGCCAAGGCCGAGAAATTGCGCACATCCGAAAACATGACTGTCAGATCGCGCAAATCTCCGCCGAGTTCGAGCAGGCGCGCATCGGCCTCGATACGCGTCAAGAGCGAAGGCTCGACATAGTGGGCGAAGGCCCGACGGATACGGCGGCGATCCGCATCGGTGACGGCGAAGCGGAAGAAGGCCATTGCGGCATAGAGCAGCAACGCCCCGAGCAGGGCGAAACTGGGATCGATCAGCAAGCGCGGTTGAGCGAAGGCCCACCAGCTTGTCGCGAGCAGCAGCCCGGCGATTGTCAACGAGACAACTAGCCCCACAATCGGACCGGTGAAAATAACCGCAAGGACAATCAGCAGACCGGCCAGCGCAAAAAGCGCCATTTCCAGGCCGCCAACCCAGTCAGCTCGATCAAGGAAGAGGCCGGTCAGCATTTGTTCGAGGGCCTGGGCGTGAATAGAAACGCCTGGCACTGCCGTCCCCAATGCACTGGCCCGGATGTCGAACAAGCCACTCGCCGATGCGCCAATCAGCACGATGTGCCCGGCGATCTGTGGCGCAAGGTCCCGGTAGCCGTCCGCCAACAGGTCGCGCGCGGGCAGATATATGTCCTGGGGCAGGTGCCGAAAATAGAGCCAGATATCGCCGCTGGGGCCGGTGGGCACGGCGAGATCGCCAATGCGCAATTGCTCGACGGTCCCTGCCCCGGCATTGCCTCCAATGACAACAAGCGTCGAGACGCCCAGAGCCACCCGCAGGGCCTCGACAGAAAGCGATGGCAGTACCGAGTCGCCATTGCGCCACAGCATGGGCAGGCGGCGCGCCACCCTTGCCCCTTCAAGGTCCAGGCTGGCAACACCGAGGCCGCGAGCGGCCTCAGACAGCACAGGCAGCGGTTGTGCCGCGCCGCCCAATTGCGGCACCTGGGCCAATGGGTCCTCGCCGGTCATGGCCAGGCCGGACTTTGGCGCCAGATCGGTAACCGCCGCGCGACCGCTTTGAGACAGGCTCAGTACAGTCGGGCCCAAGGAGAGAGCGGAAGCGAAGGTGGTGTCGTAGTTCTCACCTCGGGAGATCGTCGCCATTGGAGAAAGTCGATCCGGCTCACTGAAAAGCAGATCGAACACGACAGCCGCAGCGCCCAATTCGGTCAAACGGTTGGAAAGGTCTGCCATGGTGGAACGCGGCCACGGCCACTGCCCAATGTCCGCAAGTGAGGTCTCATCGATATCCACGATGCGGATAGGCAGGTCGGCCTGCACTTCGCGAGGACGCAACTGCTGGAACAGGTCGAAGGTGGTCTCGCGCGCGACCTGCACCGGATAAGGATCGGCCGCCCGCAGTAGCGTCAGACCGACAATGACCGTCAGGCCGAAGAGCAGTGCCAGCCAGCCGCGCCTACCCATGCGCTAGCTGTACCGGCTGTCGGCCACTATGGGGCGCTCACGCACCTCGCGGCGGAAATCGCTGGGCGACATGCCCGAAATCTTGCGGAAAGACTTATTGAAGGCACTCAGCGAGCCAAAGCCGCTATCCATGGCAACTCCGAGCACGCTGGTCTCGTCGCGCATCAGCAGAGCCTGCGCGTAAGAGAGGCGCATGAGGTTGATATAGTCATTCAGCGTCATGCCGGTGCATCTCTTGAATACGGTCATGGCGTATTTGGGATGAATGTCTGCCGCCACGGCGATATCGACAGAGTCGATCTCTTCGCGGAAGTTACCAGCGATGAAGTCGCAAATGCGGACGACAATGGGGGACGTGTGCTGATCCAGTCCGCCATTGTCGGACACCGGCTGGGCTTCGGGCAGCAGGCGATAGGGCGAGAAGCGCAGCCTCTCGATACGCAGCAGGAGTTCGTCAACGGCAAGGCTGGCTTTCATCGGGTCGCCGGAGCGAGCGTACTCAACCCATCGCTCGAAATTGACCGGGTCAGCGGCATCAGTGGCACTGGATACCAGGGTCGCCCCCTGCATGAGCCGCGCCTGCAGGTCGGACGGCAGGCGCAGTCGAAAGAAATGCACCAGCGGCAAGTGCCCGCCGGCATAGACAAGATCCGAAGACGCCTCATCGAGGCGATGGGGTTGCCCGCCCCAGAACAGGGCAAAATCTCCGGCTTCGAAACGCGCTTCATGCCCCGACATATGGTAGTGCGCCCATCCGCGCACGACGTAATTGACTTCGACCTGCGCGTGCCAATGGTCCGCCCGCATCAGTCGCGGCCTGGTATGGAACATCTGCAAGGCCGTGGGCGCATGTTCGACGCCGTTGGCTCTTGGCTCGTAGAAGAGAGGAGTATCCATCTTACTTTCCGCCCGGTCCGCATACCCGAAATCGCGGTATGCCACTTGCGGGCGCGCTAACTTAGAAATCACATGGCGCAAGAGCAATTGAAAAGCTTGTCTTTGGACGGGCCAGTCGCGCTGGCCGGCAACGATCCGGCAATCACTGAGGATAACACATGACCGATACGAAGATCCGCTGGGGCATTATTGGCCCGGGCAGCATCGCCAAGGCCTTTCGCGGCGGCCTCAATGACAGCCAGCATGGCGTATTAACCGCCATTGCGACGCGCAATCCGGACAAGCCGGGCCTCAAGGAGACCTTCCCGGAGGCGCGTATCGTGCATGGCTATGAGGCCCTGCTGGCAGATAGCGAGATCGACGCGGTCTATGTCGCCGTGCCGCATACCGGGCACGCCGAATGGGCGATCAAGGCGGCCCAGGCCGGAAAACACGTGCTGGTGGAAAAACCGTTTGCTTTGTCCGCCCACGAGGCCGACGCGGTTTTCCATGCGCATCGCAAGGCCGGGACCTTTGCCGGTGAGGCCTTCATGTACCGCGTGCATCCACAAGCGGCCAAACTGATCGAGTTGATCCAGTCCGGCATCATCGGCGACGTTCGGATGATCCAGTCGAGCTTTGGCTTTTCCATGGGCAAGTTCCAGCCCGAACATCGGCTGTTTGCCTCTGCGCTCGCTGGTGGCGGCATCATGGATGTGGGCTGCTACCCCGTCTCGATGGCGCGGTTGATTGCGGGCGCGGCTATGGGCAAACCTTTTGCCGATCCGGTCAAGGTGTCCGGTGCGGCCACGCTCAACGCCGAGGGCACGGATGACTGGGCCGCGGCCATGCTGAGCTTTGAGAATGGTATTCTGGCGCAGGTGAGCTGCGCGGTGATGGCCAATCTCGACAATGTGCTGCGTATTCATGGCTCCGAAGGCCGGATTGAAGTGCCGGAATTCTGGTTTGCCAATGGCAACCGAGACCAGGGGCTCGGCCGGATCGATGTGGTCAAGGGCGGCAAGACTGAGACCATCAGCGTGGGCACGACGCCGCACCTCTATTCCTATGAAGCTGAGGCGGCTTCGCTGGCGATCCTGGCCGGCAAGCAGGAATTCGATGCACCGGGCATGAGCTGGGCCGACACGCTGGGCAATCTGCGGGTACTCGACAAATGGCGGGCAGATGCCGGTATCGAATTCTCGGTCGAGAAACCGGTCAATCGCGTCAACACCCTGGACAATCGCCCGCTTGGGGCCAATCAGGGCACCATCCCCAAGCGCACCATTCCGGGTCTGGAAAAACAGGCCTCGGCCGTGGCGCTGGGCTTTGAGGATTTCAAGACCTTTTCGTCGGGGGCCATTCTGCTCGATGCCTTCTGGGAACGGGGCGGCAACATCTTCGACACGGCCTTCATCTATGGCGGCGGCTATACCGAAAAGCTGTGGGGTGAATGGCAGAGGCGCAGTGGCGTACGCGAACAGGCGGTTGTCATCGGCAAGGGGGCGCATTCGCCGCTGGTGTATCCCGATGTGATCGCCAAGCAGCTCACTCAGTCTCTGGACCGGCTGCAGACCGATTATGTCGACATCTACTTTATGCACCGCGACAATCTCGACGTGCCGGTGGGTGAGTTCGTCGACGCCATGGATGCCGAGGTGAAGGCCGGACGCATTCGCGGGCCCTATGGCGGTTCGAACTGGACCAAGGAGCGCATGGATGAGGCAATTGCCTATGCCCAAGCTAATGGCAAGACAGCACCACAGGCCTTGAGTAACAACTTCGCCCTGGCCGAAATGCTTGACCCGATCTGGGCCGGTTGCGTAACCGCCGCAACACCGGACTTCAAACAATGGCTGGTTGACCGGCAGGTCACGAACTTCTCGTGGTCGAGCCAAGCCCGCGGCTTCTTCACTGACCTGGCTGGGCGGGACAAGCGCGACAATGAGGAACTGGTGCGTTGCTGGTATAACGACCAGAACTTCGGTCGCCGCGACCGGGCTATCGAGTTGGGCAAGCAACTCGGCCACTCGCCGATCCATATCGCTCTGGCCTATGTGCTGGCCCAGCCCTTCCCCAGCGTGCCGCTGATTGGACCACGCCGCCTGGTCGAGCTGGAAGACAGCCTCAAGGCGTTCGAGATCAAGCTGTCGCCCGAACAGGTGCGCTGGCTGGAGCATGGTTGATGGAATAAGGAGGCCCCGAGAAATCGGGGCCTTGTCATTTCAGCTGCAGGCAAGACCCTGGCTATTCGCTGGCAAACTCTGCAATTGGCGTTCGCTTGGCCAGTTGCACCATGCGGAGAGCCGCAAGCCAGGCCAGCGCAGCAAATCCCACGGCCATCAAGAAGAGCGGGATGATGGCGGACAGGATCGCCTCGCTGGTCGCGGCCTGCGCATACCCGGCGGCGTTGGCGGCAACGCCCGCCAGAGCGGCTCCCAATGCGTTGCCGGCCGACTGGGTTGTGGGAAGGAGGGCCGAGGTGCGGTCGCGTTCCCCGTCAGTGCTGGCCTCCATGATGGTGAGCATGATGTAGCCATTGGAAATGCCAAACCCCATACCGATGGCAAACTGACCGATAACCAGTATCGGTAACTGCGCCGTTTCCAGTGAAAACAGTACTGCCAAGAGGCCGCACGCCAGCAGAATCGGGCCTGTGCGGATCAGAATACGGCGGGTGGAACGCTTGCGGACATTGGCTACGGTGACCGAGGAGCAACTCCAGCCTATCGCCATGACCGCGCCGAGCGCGGCCGCCAGAGTCGGCCCGTAGCCCCAGAGCTGCTGGAGCAGCAGCACGAGATAAACTGCCGTCGCCGCGCCGGCCACGGGCATGAGCAGGAAGAGCCAAAGACCCGAGCCAACGGCGGTCCGGAGCGAAAACGCGTCAGGTGGCATAAGCCGTTCCGCGCTGCGGCGATCCAGCCAGACTGCACCGGCGAGGGAGATAGCCGCGCCAAGCAGCAGAAGCGCGGCAGATCCGGGCGGCGCGATTGCTGCAAGCGCGACCAGCAATGTTCCGGCACCTATGGCCGCCAGACGCAGTCCGGGGAAGCGGGCCACGCCATCTGCGCGTCCGCCAGCGGGCACGACCAGGATGACCATAAGCCCGAACACCAGCACCAGCGGCACATTGATCAGAAAGGCGGCGCGCCAGGAGATCAGCTCGGTCAGAGCCCCCGCCCCGGCTGGTCCACCGAAAGCAGCGATGGCCCAGACGACAGCCTGCATGCCGAAAACTTTCGGCACAAGGCGGCTGGGGAACAGTTCGGGAATAAGCGCGAAACAAAGGGCGGCGACCACACCTTCGCCAAAGCCTTGGACGGCTCTGCCGAGAAGCACTTGCGGCATGGCGCCGCCCGTAGCGGCGATCAGGGTACCGAAAAGAAACACGCCAGCAAGCCCCACAAGGGCCATTCGCGAACCCACGCGCCGCTTGATGAGAGCCGCTGCCGCTCCGCCAACAATGGCGAAGACCAGGTAGAGCGTTGTGGCCCAAGAAATGACCTCGACACCGCCCAGTTCCTGCACCGCCGAAGGCAATGCGGTGGCTGAGAGGAAGACGTTGAACGCGAACAGCGAAACGCCCAAGGCCAAGATGATGGTGACCGGCAGATAGCGGGGCCCGAATATCTCGGCCCAGCGGCCATCAACTGTGTCCGACATTTGGGAGATCCAATTTAACAAGAACAACCTTGTTTAATTGGTTTCGAGGCATGAGGGAAGAGCCAAATTTCGGGCGACCGCGAATACTCACACGGCAAGCACGGGCGCGAAATCGAGGCAGAATTCCGTATCGCTCGGAGAGCCAGCACAGTCACTCCAGTGTGCGTACTTGCACGAAAAGGCAGGCTGCCTTACATGTCCGAGTGCAGGTTCGCCTGCATTGTTCTCAGGGCGGGGTGTAATTCCCCACCGGCGGTAAAGGCAGCGATGCCAAGCCCGCGAGCGCTCCCGGTATTTGGGAGGTCAGCAGATCCGGTGTAACTCCGGAGCCGACGGTCATAGTCCGGATGAAAGAGAACGGGACCAAGCGCCTTTGCCGGCGCGCGTGGCTCTTTGCCACGCCGTTTTGCGGCATGTCGCCTCCCGTAACCCTGAGGAAACTGGTTACGGAAAGGACGACAGATGAGCCAGATTTCCTCTACTTCCCATAGCGCCGCCACTTCGGGCGCGACCTTTATGATGTTGGCGAGCCTTGTATTTGCCGGCACCAATGTCTTGCAGTCGGTGCTGCCGACGCCCGCCGAATGGGGCGGCTTCGGCATGAGTTCAACCGGCATGGCCTTCTGGCAGTATGTTATCGCCTCAGTGTTGGCGCTGCCGTTGATCCTCAGGATCGGCCTCTCCAACCTCCGCACCTCCCGTCCGCTTACACATGAAGTGCGCGCATTCGTGTCGGCCTTGGGCGTCCATGTCTTCGTCTATGGCTTCGCATCGGGCGTACCGATCTGGCAAATGGTAACCCTGCTGGCCACCGGCCCGCTATTCATCATTGTGGGATCGGCGCTGTTCCTGGGTGAACGCGTATCGGCAGCGCGCCTTGCTGCCGCAATTGTCGGTTTCGTGGGCGCGATCATTGTTTCGGGCGTGGGCACCGAAAGCCTGGGCTGGCAGGCACTGATCCCGATCACGGCAGCGGCCCTTTGGGCGGCCACCGATGTCCTCACCAAGTATCTGACCCGCAAGGGCGAAAGCCCTGAAACACTCACCATCTCACTACTGGTGCTGATGACCCCCAACCATCTGGCGATCCTGCTATTCGTGAACGCCTTCGCTGGCGTGCTGCCCATGGGCATGGCACCAGGCTTTCCGTTCGAGTTGCCGGTCGGCACTGGTTTGTGGCTTCTCCTTTTGTTGGGAGCGCTGACGGCTGTTGCCCAGTATCTGCTGGCCTTCGCCTACAAGGTTGCCGATGCCGTTTATCTCCAGCCCTTCGGCGACCTAAAGGTGCCGTTGAGCGGGCTGGTGGGCTGGGTGGCGCTGGGCCAGATCCCTTCCGCCTGGTTCTGGCCGGGTGCCGCTCTTATCGTCGGTGCCTCCGCGTTCATCTACTGGGTGGAAAACCGGCGGGAGCCGGCGTCGCTGCAGCCAGCATAGCGGGCTCAGAGCAAACATTGACGGCGGGGCAGAAGTTTCGCTGCCCCGTCTTCTTGCGGCCGGTGGCGATTTGTTCCAGAAATGGAATATTCATTCCATGAGGACATCCATGACCGGTCCCCTTCCACCAGCCGATTTCGACGGCCTGCGCGCTGCGATCATCGAGATGCGGGCGACCCTGCCGAAGCGATTGATGCAGGTGGCCAGCTACGCGCTGGAGCGCCCGGATGATGTGGCGTTTGGCACAACTGCAAGCATCGCCCAAGCGGCGCAGGTTCAGCCATCGACACTCGTTCGTTTCGCTCAGCATTTCGGCTTCGACGGATTTTCTGGCCTGCAGCAATTGTTCCAGGACCGGCTGAAGGGGCGGAACGGCAGCTATGAGGACAGGCTGCGGCAATTGGAGGCGGGTGGCGCAACGGGCACCGAAGGGGTCACAATTCTCCATGGGTTCCTGGCGGCCGGCCATGAGAGTCTTGAAAGCCTTGCCAGCACCATTGAACCTGGCGCTCTGGAACGAGCCATTGCGACCCTTGCTCGCGCCGAAACGATCTATCTGATCGCGCGCCGGCGGAGCTTTCCCATCGTCGCTTATATGGAATATGCCTTCGGCAAACTGAGAGTGCCATGCCGGCTGGTGAGTTCGGCTATGGGCAATGATGACGACTTGCTGGCACAGGCCACACCGTCAGACGCCGCATTTGCCGTCAGTTTCGCCCCCTATGCCGCCGAAAGTGTCGCGCAGGCGCAGGCACTGAAAGATGCTGGCACCGCCGTGATCGGGCTGACCGATTCTGCGCTCTCGCCACTGGCGGTCTGTTCCGAGGTCTGGTTCGAGCTCGTCGAGGCCGACCATGCGGGATTTCGTTCTCTGTCTGCCAGCATGGCTTTTGCCATGGCACTGACCGTTAGCGTTGCCGAGCGGCGGCGTCAGGCCTGACACAACAAGTCCACCTTTCCAACAATAGAACAAACATTCTATCTTGTAGATTTGCAGAACTTGTGTTTCGTTATGTCCGTCTCGAAACGGAGTTGCCGAAGTGTCTTCCGCCCCTCGCTCGCCCACTGAGCTGCCTCTCGACGTCATTACTATCGGCCGGGCATCAGTGGACCTCTATGGACAGCAGATCGGGAGCCGACTGGAGGATGTGGGCAGCTTTGCCAAGTCCGTCGGGGGCTGCCCAACCAATATTGCCGTGGGCACAGCCCGACTGGGCCTGAGGTCGGCACTAGTAACCCGCGTCGGCGATGAGCAGATGGGACGCTTCATTCGCGAGCAGTTGCAGCGCGAAGGCGTGGCGACCGAAGGGATTGTCACCGACGCCGAGCGCCTGACGGCCCTTGTGCTGCTCGCAGTGGAGAACGACAAATCCTTTCCCCTGATCTTTTACCGTGACAATTGCGCCGATGCAGCGCTTGAGGAAAGCGACATCGACCCGGACTTCATCAGGTCGGCGCGCGCCGTTCTGGTGACCGGCACGCACTTCGCCAAACCGAACAGTGACAGAGCACAGCGCAAGGCCATGCGCATTGCGCGCGAGAATGGCGCCAGAGTGGTGCTGGACATCGACTATCGCCCCAATCTGTGGGGCCTAGCGGGCCACGACGCCGGCGACAGCCGCTACATCGCGTCTGACACTGTTTCGGCGCATCTCAAGACGGTGCTGCCTGATTGCGACCTGATCGTAGGCACCGAAGAAGAGGTCCTGATCGCCTCCGGCGCTGGCGACCTGCAAACCGCGCTCAGGACGATCCGGTCCCTTTCCTCCGCGGTGATTGTCCTGAAGCGCGGTCCCATGGGCTGCATCGTCTACGATGGCGCCATTCCGGATGACCTTGAAGATGGCATCGTCGGACGGGGCTTTCCTATTGAAGTCTATAATGTGCTCGGAGCTGGTGACGCTTTCCTGAGTGGCTTCCTGCGCGGATGGCTACGGGACGAAAGCCACCAAACCAGTGCTACCTGGGCCAATGCTTGTGGTGCCTTTGCGGTCAGCCGCCTGCTGTGCGCCCCGGAAATACCGACTTGGGCGGAGCTTCAGTTCTTCCTCACGAATGGAAGCAGGGAGAAAGCCCTGCGCAAGGACGAAGCCATCAATCATGTGCATTGGGCCACGACGCGGCGGCGGGAAATTCCCACACTCATGGCTCTGGCAATCGATCATCGCAGCCAGCTCGAGGAGATGGCTGGCAGGGACCCGGAAAAACTGGCGCGGCTCGCTGACTTCAAGGTGTTAGCGGTCAAAGCCGCAGCGCAAGTCCGCAACGGCCGTGACAGCTTTGGCATGCTGCTGGACGATAAATATGGTCGCGATGCGCTGTACGCCTCGGGGGAGTTCAATAACTTCTGGATCGCCAAACCGATTGAATTGCCGGGTTCCCGGCCGCTTGAGTTCGAATTCGGTCAGGACCTCGGCTCGCGCCTGGTGGATTGGCCCGTGGACCACTGCATCAAGGTGCTCTGCTTCTTTCACCCCGATGATCCTGATGACCTGCGGCGCCAGCAGATCGCCAAACTCCGCACGGCGTTTGAGGCAGCGCGCAAAATCGGGCGGGAGTTGCTGGTGGAGATCATTTCGTCCAAGCACGGTACCGTGACGACGGACACTGTGGCGCGCGCAATGAGTGAGATCTACGATGCGGGGATCAAGCCGGATTGGTGGAAATTGGAACCTCAGGCGGACCAGGCCGCCTGGAGCAACATCGATGACGTAATAGAGGCGCGGGACCCCCTTTGCCGCGGCGTTGTACTGCTGGGCCTGGATGCGCCGCAGTCAGAGCTTGAGGCGGCTTTCATAGTCGCCAAGAAGGCACGCACCGTAAGGGGCTTTGCCGTGGGCCGTACCATATTCGGGACGACTGCAAGCGACTGGCTGAACGACAAGATAAGCGATGAAGAGGCCGTGACCGATATGGCGCAGCGGTTCGGGGCGCTGGTGGAGATTTGGGAGCAGGCATGAGCCAGAAAACAATCCGATTGACGATGGCGCAGGCCGTGGCGCGGTTCCTGACGGCACAGAAGACAGTGATAGACGGGCAGACAGTGCCGATCTTCGGTGGCGTCTGGGCGATCTTCGGTCATGGCAATGTGGCCGGGGTGGGTGAAGCGCTGCACGGCATAAAAGACACGCTACCAACCTATCGGGGCCAAAACGAGCAAAGCATGGCCCACGCCGCCATCGCCTACGCCAAGGCCAATTTTCGGCAGCGCTTCATGGCTTGCACTTCATCAATTGGCCCCGGCGCGCTCAACATGGTGACCGCGGCAGCGCTGGCCCATGTCAATCGCATCCCCATTCTGCTCCTGCCCGGTGACGTCTTCGCCAATCGCCTTCCGGACCCGGTTTTGCAGCAGGTTGAGGATTTCGGCGACGGCACGATATCAGCCAATGACTGTTTCAAGCCGGTGAGCCGCTATTTCGACCGCATCACGCGGCCCGAGCAGATCATGCCAGCGCTGCGCCGGACCATGCAGGTGCTGACTGATCCGGCCGAATGCGGGCCGGTAACACTGAGCCTGTGCCAGGACGTGCAGGCAGAAGCCTATGACTATCCGGAAAGCTTCTTTGCCGAGAAGGTCTGGGTGCCGCGCCGTATCATGCCGGACGCGGATGAGTTCGCCACTGCGGCGGCGGCACTGAAACTGGCCAAGAAGCCGGTGATCATCGCCGGCGGCGGCGTGCTCTATTCACAGGCCAGCGAGAGCCTGGCCGCCTTTGCCGAGGAGCATGGCATCCCGGTAATGGAGACGCAGGCGGGCAAGAGCGCCCTGCCCCACGACCATGAACTCAACATGGGCAGCGTCGGCGTAACCGGCACATCGGCTGCCAATGCGCTGGCCGAAGAGGCCGACGTGGTGCTGGCCGTGGGCACGCGGCTGCAGGACTTCACCACGGGATCGTGGGCGCTGTTCAAGAATGAAGACCTGAAAATCATCGGACTCAATGTTCAGGTGTTCGATGCAATGAAACACAATGCACTGCCTATGGTGGCCGATGCGCGTGTGGGACTGGAGGCTCTGGACGCTGCCCTGACGGGTTGGCAGGTTGATTCCAGCTGGACCAGTAAGGCATTGCGAGAAAAGGAAGTTTGGCTGGGTGCGGCGGAGGTGGCGACAGCTGCATCAAATGTTGAACTGCCCTCCGACGCTCAGGTCATCGGTGCGGTCCAGCGAGGGCGGGAGAACGCCACGCTGGTCTGCGCAGCAGGCGGTTTGCCCGGCGAGTTGCATAAGCTGTGGCGGGCTGATGCGCCGGGCAGCTATCATCTGGAATATGGTTTCTCAACGATGGGCTACGAGATCGCCGCCGGGCTGGGCGTTGCCTTGGCCAAGCCGGATGCGGACACCATTGTGATGGTGGGCGACGGCTCCTACCTGATGATGAATTCGGAGATCGTCAGCGCGGTCATGCTGGGGATCAAGCTGACCATCGTGGTTCTCGACAATTCGGGCTATGGCTGCATCAACCGGCTGCAAATGGCCACCGGTGGCGCCAATTTCAACAATCTGTTCCGCGATACTCGACACCAGACAATGCCCAATGTCGATTTTGCCGCCCACGCCGCAGCGATGGGTGCCAGTGCGAAAAAGGTCGCCTCGCTGGCCGAACTGGAGACTGCGCTCAAAGAGAGCCAGAGTCAGACAGGCGTGTCGGTATTCGTCATCGACACCGATCCGCTGATCACTACGGATGAGGGCGGCCATTGGTGGGATGTGGCGGTGCCGGAGGTGAGTGACCGGCCACAGGTCAACTCGGCGCGAGAAGCGTATGTGAAGGCGCTCAAGGCGCAGCGGGCCGGATAGGAGAACTGCATGAAAGCCAAGCTTGGAATGTCGCCTATCGCCTGGTGGAATGACGATCTGGTGGAATTGAGCGACGACGTGTCACTTGAGGAATGCCTGAGGCAATCGCGCTCAGCCGGTTTTACCGGCATGGAAAAAGGGCGCCGGTTTCCCGACGATCCAGCGGTCATGTTACCCATTCTCAAGGCGGCCGACGTGACGTTGTGCGGGGGATGGTTCTCGGGCACGCTAGTCGATGAGGACATCGCCGCCAACAAGACGCGCATTGCGCCCATGATCGAATTGTTCAAGGCGGTCGACGCTCCCTGCATCGTTTATGGCGAGGTGGGCCGCTCGATCCAGGGTAAGCGGGACGTTCCGCTTGCTCAGAAGCCCAAACTGTCCGGCGACGAAATGAAGGCCTATGCCCGCAAGGTCACCGAATTCGGCGAGTGGTGTGCCGCGCAGGGCATGCCGCTGAGCTATCATCACCACATGGGTGCCGTGGTGGAGACCGAGGCGGAACTCGACGCATTCATGTCTGCGTCGGGACCGGGCATACCGCTCTTGCTCGACGCCGGGCACCTGGCTTTTGCGGGGGGGGACGTATTGCGGGCCATCGACAGGCACCATGAGCGGATCAACCATGTGCATGTGAAGGACATTCGGCAGTCCGTGGTGGATGGACTCGACCGGAGCCGCCATAGCTTTCTCGATGCGGTCGCGCTCGGCGCATTCACCGTGCCGGGCGACGGATCGCTGGATTTCGGCGCGATCGTGCAGCGCCTCGCCGCCCACGGCTATGAAGGTTGGTTCGTAGTTGAGGCAGAACAGGACCCGATCGCCAATCCGCCACTCAGGATGGCGCAGGTGGGGCATGCCGAATTGATGCGGGTGATGACGGCGGCAGGCTACACCGTCGAGACGCAGGGCTTCCCAAAAGGATGAGTCTTTTGAAAGGGCTGTGCTAAAGCCTTGCCGACTTGAATCAACCGGGAGGCAACCATGGCCCTGAAAGAAAACGATCTGAGATGGTTCCGCCCCATGTGGCGACGAGCAGCCGTGGCGGCCTTCCTGGCGCTTTGGCTGGGTTGGGAATTGCTTTTCACCCAGGATATGTTCTGGGCCGTGCTGGTCGGGGCAGCCCTGGCCTATGTGGGCTGGAACTTCTTTTACAAGTTTCCCAAGGAGGAGAACCCTCATGACCAAATCCCCCCTTCACGTTCAGCCGACGAACAAGACCGGCAAGATCCATGATGTCACGCCGGCCTCGGCCGGCTGGAGACATGTCGGCTTTGGTCTGCACAAACTGGCGCCGGGCGAAGCCTATGGCGAGGAAACCGGCGAGCGCGAAGTCTGCCTCGTGCTCGTAAGCGGCAAAGGCCGCTTTGCAGTGGATGGTGAGGACTTTGGGGAGCTTGGCGAACGCATGAGCCCATTCGAAGGCGCGCCTTGGGCGCTCTATGTCCCTGCCGGCCGGCATTGGGCAGTCGATGCAACGTCCGATCTCGAACTGGCGATCTGCTCGGCCCCCGGCGGCGGGGATTACCACGCCAAGGTCATTGCACCCGGCACCCATCCCCGCATCACGCGCGGCAGCGGCGCCAATGTCCGGCATGTCCACAATATCATGCCTGAGGATGATGGAGCGGCGAATGCCTTGCTGGTGGTGGAGGTTATCACGCCACAGGGCAACACCTCCTCCTATCCGCCTCACAAGCACGACCAAGACAATCTTCCGCATGAAAGCCAGCTGGAAGAGACCTACTACCACCGCTTGAACCCGCCGCAGGGCTTTGCCTTTCAGCGGGTCTACACCGATGACCGTAGCCTAGACGAGGCCATGGCGATCGAGGACGGTGACGTCACCCTGGTGCCGCGCGGCTATCACCCGGTGGCAACGACTGCGGGCTATGACCTGTACTATCTCAACGTCATGGCTGGACCGCAGCGGATCTGGAAATTCTACAATGCGCCCGAGCATGAGTGGATGCTGAAGTAGCAATCCGACTCAAACGTGCTGGTCGAACAGGATGACATTGCCGTCTGGGTCGGCAACTGAGAAGTTCGCCGGCCCTTGGCTGTCGGGATCAATGGTTGCACCGGATTCGATACCACTGGAGGCAAGAACGCGCTGGATCTCACGGATATCGGTAAAGGACTCCAACGTCTCGGAATTGGTATTCCAGCCCGGATTGAAGGTCAGGATGTTCTTGTCAAACATGCCCTGAAACAGGCCTATCACGTAATCGCCGTTCTTCATGATGAGCCAGTTCTGTGCTTCCTCGCCCATGACCGGGGCGAAGCCGAGCTTTTCGTAAAAGCCGCGCGAAGCAGAGATATCCTTGACGGCGAGGCTGACTGAGAAGGCGCCGAGTTCCATTTGATGCTCCCTGATCTGCCTTAAAAGAAGACTAGGGACATGCTGGCCCGCTCGCAAGTCGCGAAGGGAAACCCTCACGGAGCCTCTAGTGCTCGCGTGCCCGCTCCAGGAGGCGCTTGCATTCGAGCAGTTCACGCAAAACTTCGGACAGCTTGTCTCGCGCCTCCTGATCGAGCGCAGGGCTCGCCAGCATTTGCGCTTCTTCCAGTTCCGCCTCGTCGCCAGCCGCCTCGGCCTGCTCGATCATGGGGAGGACCTCGTCCAGCCCCTTGCCCTCACCTACGGCGATGACATAGCGCGCGCCCTGATCTTTCAGGATTTTTTGCACGCCCTTGATGGTGAAGCCCTGATCGTAGAGGAGGTGACGAATGCCCCGCAGCAGCATCACATCTTCAGGACGGTAATAGCGTCGGCCACCGCCGCGCTTCAGGGGTTTTATCGTAGAGAAGCGGGTTTCCCAGAATCGCAGAACATGCTGCGGGAGATCGAGCTCTTCAGCAGCTTCAGAGATGGTACGGAACGCGTCTGGCGACTTGTCCAAACCGCGATTCTCCCTTGCCCAGGGCAACGCGCGTGTTGCAGTTTCGCCCCCGCCACGAGTGCTTCCGGGTAAAAATCAGCCCAGACTCACAGTGCTCAAAAGGCCTTACTTTCCAGCGCCGACCATAGACTTGTTGATCTTGGACTTCAACACGTTGGACGGTTTGAACACAAGAACCTGCCGGGGCAGGATGGGCACCTCTTCGCCAGTCTTGGGATTGCGGCCGATGCGCTCGTTCTTGGAGCGCACCTGGAAGGAGCCAAAGGAAGAGAGCTTAACGTTGGCGCCGGTCACCAGCGCATCCGAAATCAGTTCGAGAACCCGTTCTACAAGTTCTGCCGATTCCGTTCGTGACAGCCCGACCGAGCCATAGACTGCTTCGGCAAGATCTGCTCGCGTAACCGTCTTCTGCGTCATTCGCGTCCCCGTTGTCAGCGGGTCTGGCATCCCTTCCGAACCGGCATGGCACTGCCATGACGTCGTACCTAGGACGCGACCGCCAAGTCGCGCCGCAGTGCGGGAGTCCTTCCCCAGAATGACGCCGCCGCACGATCTCGTCGCGTTCGCGTCAGCGTCGGTTTCCTCCACCCAGGAGAACACTAACGCCTTGAAACGCTTGAGGTCAATGCGATTAACGGTCTACCAGCGAATGAGTGAAGCACCCCAGGTAAAGCCACCGCCCATGGCCTCGAGCATGACCAGATCGCCCGGCTTTATGCGTCCGTCGGCAACAGCGACGCTCAGGGCCAGTGGCACGGATGCTGCAGAGGTATTGGCGTGAATGTCGACGGTGGTGATGACCTTTTCGGGCGGTAGGCCAAGCTTGGCCCCTGCCCCGTCGATTATGCGCTTGTTGGCCTGATGCGGCACGAACCAATCAAGATCGTCCACGGTATAACCGGACTGTTCGAGCGTGGCATAAACCACGTCGGTGATCTTGCCAACGGCATGCCTGAACACTTCCGGACCCTGCATGTGAACATGCCCGGTGGTGCCGGTCGTGGAGGGCCCACCATCGACATAGAGCTTGTCCCAGTGACGCCCGTCCGAGCGCAGGGCCGAGGTCAGCACACCGCGCTCGGCCTCGCCCGCCTCCAGCTCGAAGCGTTCCATGACGACGGCACCAGCGCCGTCACCAAACAGCACGCATGTTGTGCGATCGTTCCAGTCGAGCAGGCGAGAGAAGGTTTCCGCCCCGATGACCAGCACGCGGCGGGCCATGCCGTTCTTGATATAGCTGTCCGCCGTGGCGACTGCGTAAACAAAGCCCGAGCAGACCGCCTGGATGTCAAAGGCAAAACCGTGGTGCATGCCCAGCTTCATCTGCACCAGAGTAGCAGCGCTGGGAAAGGTGTAGTCTGGCGTTGTGGTGGCCACGATGATGAGGTCGATATCCTCGATGGACAGGCCCGCATTGTCCATCGCCGCCCGGGCCGCCGCCGCTGCAAGATCCGAGGTGAACTCACCCTCGGCCGCGATATGGCGCTCCTTGATACCAACACGCTGCTGAATCCACTCGTCGGAGGTATCGACGGTCTTGGCCAATTCTTCATTGGTGACGATCTTGGCCGGCAGATAGCTGCCAACCCCGCGAATGACGGAACGAATGGAACTGGTCACGCCGACTTGGCCTCGGTATCGGATGGCAGATCAGGATCCGCCTTGTGGATGGGAAAGTGATGCATCGTGTCGCCGATCTTGTCCATCAGGCGGCTGCGCGCCATTTCGTATGCAAGCCCAAGCGCACTCTTGTAACCGATCTCGTCAGTGCCGCCGTGCGACTTGATGACGATGCCGTTCAGACCCATGAATACGCCGCCATTAACGGTGCGGGGGTCCATCTTGCGCCGGAGCGCATTCAGGGCCGAAGACGCAAGTAGCGCGCCTAGCTTGCTCATCCAGGTCGCCTTGAGCGACTGGCGCAGATAGGTCGCGACCTGCCGAGCCGTGCCCTCGGCCGTCTTGAGCGCGATATTGCCGACAAAGCCCTCGGTCACGACCACGTCCACGGTGCCTTTGCCGATGTCGTCGCCTTCAACAAAACCGTGATAGGTGAAGCCCGCGCCGCTCGCTTCGGAGAGAATCTTGCCGGCTTCCTTGATGTAGTCGAGCCCCTTCACTTCCTCGGTGCCGACATTGAGCAGGCCGACAGTGGGCGACTCGGAGTCGAACAAGGCCCGCGCCAAGGCCGAACCCAGGATGGTATAGTCCACAAGTTGCTGTGCGTCGGCGCCGATGGTGGCGCCCATATCGAGGACGATGATATCCGAGCGAAGGGTCGGCCAGATGGCTGCGATACCGGGGCGGGAGATGCCCTCCATGGGCCGCAGGCAGAACGTCGCCATGGCCATCAGCGCGCCGGTATTGCCGCCGGAGATGGCGACGTCGGCTTCCTTGTCCTTCACCGCCTGGATGGCCATCCACATGGATGACGTGCCCTTGCCCTTGCGCAGGGCCTGGCTGGGCTTTTCATCCATGGCGATGACCGTCTCGCAATGCCTGACGGTGGAGACAGGCTTGAGCGCCGGAAACTCCTCGAGCAGCGGCTCGATCTGGTCTTTCAGCCCATGAAAGATGAAGCGCGTGTTCTTGCGCTCCTTCAGGGCCAGGTGGGCGCCATGAATGACGGCACGCGGAGCGTGATCGCCGCCCATGGCATCCACGGAAATCGTAATAGAATCGGTCATTTCAGCCCGTTTTTCGGCCCGCTTTGGCAGGCAAGCAAACATATCCCATCACAGGGTCGGCGCAAGCCCTAGAGGGTTGCGCCTCAGTTCTTGTCCCCGCTTTCGCCTTTCAATCGAGCGAGTTTGGCGAAGGGGCCTTCTTCTTCGTCACCCGTGGAAACGCCCAGAGAATCAAGGGTTTCGTCCGGAAGGCGCGGATAGGGATCAAGCGCAAGTGCAAGGGTCTCGAGCAGCAATGCGCTCAGGTCGACTTCCGGGCCGTCGATGTGATCGGGAAAGTCGTCATTTTCAAGGTCGACATAAACTTCCGAGCCCGGAGCCGGAGCCTGGCTCTCTCTTGGCGCGGGCAGGAAGACCCGGTCTATGTCTTCGGAAACCTTCTGGGCAACAGGTTCGAAGCTCACCACAGAGGCTTGCGTTACCGCCGCCTCCAGGTGCCCAAGAGCCCGCAAACCACCGCGTAGCGGGGAGACGGTCAGCTTCGCCGAAAACTGTTCTACCGACAGGATGTTCATAGCCTCGGCAATAGCTTGGCGCGCCTCCGCATCTGCCTGCACCGCGACGGAACGGCCGGCCGCCGGCAATTTGTCAATGCGCACAACCGCGTCGAAGATGGGTTCATCGCGCCGGCTCATGCCGTGGCCTCAAAGCGAATTGAGCCAGCCGTGATAACCTCAATAGGCTGTGTTGCCAGTTCCTGGTCGCGCGCAACCACATAGCCGGTCAGTGCCCGCAGCTCCGGCATATCCTGCCCATCGAAGATATTGCGCGCCAGCACACCGGCCAGTGCGTCGGCATCGTTACGATCCATTGCCTCGTTCATCGCCGCTAGTAGACCGAAGAATATATTGCCCATCTTTTGGATTTTTTTCGGCACACCAAGGTCGGAAACACCCATTTCCCGCAGTGAACGATCCATGTCCTTGAAGAAGAGATCAAATACCGCCTGGCTGAAATCGCGTGACCCCTCCGGACCGTGCCTCAGGCGGCGGAACAGCAGTGCCATGTGCAGGCTGATCATGTCGAACCGCCCCGTCACAGTGTCCGGGACGCCCCATTGTGCATAGAAGATCGGCCGCCGGGATTGCGCCACAATGGAACTATAGACGGCGTAAACCGGCTCTGGGGCAGTCTTCTTGCGGAACAAGGACAGGATCATGGGATTGCGCTCGGCGTCGGTATCGGTCAAACACGTGGCAGATCGGGATGCCGGACCAATGCCAGCTTGCCAGACGGTCAAGTTGACAGCTACACATTCCGGCGGCCAAAGGGCACGCGCCCAAGTGTCACGCCTATAGTCGACAGCCATCGGGAAAGTCAAATTCATGCCTCTGCGAATTGCAAAAGCCTCCGTTGCCGCGGCCGTTCTGGCCGTTGCGCTCGCCGGCTGCACCAGCAGCACGTCGCTGATCTCCAAGCGAACCCAGGGGTATGAAATTCCGGACTCGGCGTTGCAGCAAATCCGCCCCGGCCAGAGCCAGCAGCTTGTGGTATTGGTACTGGGCTCACCGCAGTCCACCAATACATTCGGCGACCGCACTGCCTGGTACTATATCGAGACCAAGGTTAACCAGACCTCGTTCGGTATGACGATGGTCGAAGAACGGACCGTTCTTGCGATCTACTTCGACGCCAACAAGAAGGTCATCGAACGGGCCATCTACGCGCTCGAGGACGGCAAGGCGGTCAATATCGAAACGCGCCGCACGCCTTCCTTCGGCGAGGACGCGACCTTTATCGACACCATTTTGTCCTCGTTCTGATATCAGACCTTTCCAAGCGCAAAGGCCCCGGTTGCACGGGGCTTTTTTTTTACGCGCTGGCCCTGCGCAGGGTTCCGAGGCCGAGCAGCACGATCGTCAGGCAAGCCACCGGAATGGCCAGCATGTTGATGGCTTCCCAACCGACAAATTGCAGCAGGAAACCGGAACCAAGCGAGGCAATGGCGCTTGAGCCGAACACCACTTGCTCGTTGACCGCCTGGACACGCCCGGCCTCCTGCGGCCGGTAACTGGTCGCCAGCATCGCCGTCGAGCCGATGAAGCCGAAATTCCAGCCTACGCCCAGTAGAATGAGCGTAGTGGTGAAATGAGCAACAGTGATGCCATTAAGAGCGATCACCGCGCAGGCGATAATCAGCAGCAGTCCCATGGCAGTGACCAAACTGGCGCCGATGCGCTTGATAATGGCGCCAGTAACAAAACTTGGCGCGAACATGGCCACTACATGCCATTGAATTGCCCCGGCCGCGTCGGTGGGAGAGTGACCGCAAAGATGCACCATGGCCAATGGGGCAGCGACCATGATCAGCGTCATGAGCGCATAGCTGAGCGCGCCGCCGAGCATGGGCAGGACGATTTCCGGCTGACGCAGCAACACCGAAAGCGGGCGCCCCTTGTCCTGGGAGCCGCCCGGGGCAATGGTTGGTGCCAAGCGGGTTGCCGAAAGCACAAGGACGGAGAGCGCCGATATGACGCCGATGACCATGAAACTGGCAGCATATTCGGCGCCGGGGATCCAGGTGCGCGACAACGCACTCAATTGCGGCCCAAGAAAACCGGCCGCGACACCGCCGAACATGACCCAAGAAATAGCCTGGCTCTTGAGCTCCGGCGCCACACTGTCGGCAGCCGCAAAGCGGACCTGCTGCATGAACGCACCGGACATGCCGACCAGGAACAGGCCGGCGGCGAACAGGTAGAACTGGCCAAACATGACCGCCAGGGTGGCAATGATGGAGGCCGGTATGGCAATGGCTGCACCGACCATCAGTCCACGCGTGCGCCCAAGCCGGTAGATTATCATGGTCGCCGAGGACGTCGTTAGCGCCAGCCCCAGGATCATGGCCGTGACCGGCAGAGTCGCGGCGGACCGATCCGGCGCAAAACTGACGGCCGCAAGAGCGGCCACGGACATGATGATCGACGAGTTGGAGCCACCAAGGGCCTGGACAGCGGAAAGCAAGCCGATATTGCGGATGGACTGGCTGCGACTGTCAGGCATTGGACGACTTCCACTGTGGGCGGCGCCGGAAGGTGCGCCCGGCTGCCGGAGTCGGCAATGCCGACAGGCTCAGTTCATGTCAACGCCCGCCGACCGGGCGATGGAGTCGAGCGCGCCATTGACCAGGCCCGAAGCATCGTCTTCATAAAAAGCGCGGGCGATGTCGACATATTCCGAGATTACAACGCGTGCCGGGATATCCTTGCGGCGCAGCAGTTCGAAGGCGGCTGCGCGCAGGATGGCGCGCAGCGTGGCGTCGACCCGCTCGATCGGCCAGCCTTCGGCCAGTGCCTTGTCGACAGAAGGATCGATCTCGAGCTGGTGCTTTGTCACCCCGGCAACGATCTGGCGAAAAAAGTCGGCGTCGGCGGGCAGATATTGCTCGCCTTCCACTTCGCGCCCCAGATGATAAGACCCAAACTGCGCCAGGGTATCTTCGAGTGTCGCCCGGCCGATATCCATCTGGTAGAGCGCCTGCACGGCGGCAAGACGGGCAGCGCCGCGCTGATTGGCTGGGCGCGTAGCGCCGGGATCGCGTTTGGGATGGTCGGTCATCTAGCTATTCAGTTTCGCTTTCACATCGGACAGGGCAATGGCGGCTCGCGCCGCGTCGCCGCCCCGGTCCTGATCATTCACGTGGGCCCTGATCCAGGCCTGTGCTTCGTTTTCTACCGTCAAGACGCCAATGCCAAGGGGCAAAGCGTCCACAACGGCCAATTCGGCCAGCGCCCTGATACTCTCATTGGCCACCGACACATAGTGATTGGTCTGGCCGCGAATGACGCAGCCCAGCGCCACATAGCCGTCGAAGCGTCCCGTTTCAATCGCCATTGCCATGGCCACGGGCACTTCCATGGCACTGGGTACCGCGATCACCTCGTGGGTCGCCCCCGCTTTTTCCAGCGCCGCAATTGCTCCGCGCTTCATTTCGTCGGCAATGTCGGGATAAGCCCGCCCTTCGACAATCAAGAAGCTCAGCCCCCTGCCCGCCTCAGGTGGAAGCGGAAACCGCACACCATAGGAATCCATGATCAACCTCCCTTGATAAGCGCCTCTTCAGGGCTCGGGAGCAATCATACCCCAAGTGGCGTCCTGCGGGCAGCTCCACCTCGCGGCGGGATGAATGAAAGCTTCCGGCAGGTCCGGAGCGATTATTCCTCATCCTCGGGCACGGTTGGGCGATTTTCGTCCAGGTCCGCCAGGAACGAGCGGAAGTCATTGGCCGCAGAAAAATTCTTGTAGACGCTGGCGAAGCGCACGAATGCCACGTCATCGAGGCCCTTGAGCCCTTCCATGACGTATTCGCCAATCTGATCCGAGGTCACCTCGACTTCACCCAGGCTTTCGAGCTGGCGGACTATGCCCGAAATCATCCGCTCGACCTTTTCGGGCTCTACGGAACGTTTGCGCAGGGCGGTGTTGACCGAGCGCGCCAGCTTTTCGCGGTCGAAGGGCACTTTGCGACCGGTCTTCTTGACTACGGTGAGGTCGCGAAGTTGCACGCGCTCAAAGGTCGTGAAGCGCCCGCCACAGCCATTGCAGACACGGCGGCGGCGGATAGCGCCCGAATCTTCGGTCGGGCGGCTATCCTTCACTTGGGTATCGTCATTGCCACAATAGGGGCAGCGCATGGCGGGCCTTCCGGTTGTCAGCCGTAGATCGGGAAACGGTCGGTGAGCGTCTTCACCTTGGCACGAACTTCGGCCTCAACAGCGCCGTTGTTGTCGTCGCCATTGGTCTTGAGGCCATCGAGCACCTCGATGATGAGCTCACCGATGAGCTGGAATTCCGCCTCGCCAAAACCGCGCGAGGTGCCGGCAGGTGTTCCAAGACGCACGCCGGAGGTGATGGCGGGCTTTTCCGGATCGAAGGGCACGGCATTCTTGTTGCAGGTGATATGCGCCCGTCCAAGGGCCGTCTCTGTCGCCTTGCCGGTCAGGCCCTTGGGGCGCAGGTCAACCAGCATCAGGTGGTTGTCAGTGCCGCCAGAAACGATATCGACGCCCCCCTTCACCAGCGTTTCAGACAGCACCTTGGCATTGGCAACAACCTGCTTGGCATACGCCTTGAACTCGGGCGATAGCGCCTCCTTGAAGGCCACCGCCTTGGCTGCGATGACATGCATGAGGGGGCCGCCCTGGATGCCGGGGAAGATGGCCGAGTTAATCTTCTTGGCGATGGCTTCGTCATTGGTGAGGATCAGGCCGCCGCGCGGTCCGCGCAGGGTCTTGTGCGTGGTGGTGCTGGCCACATGGGCATGGGGGAATGGGCTGGGATAGACGCCGCCGGCGACCAGACCCGCCACATGGGCCATGTCCACAAAAAGGATGGCCCCGACTTCATCGGCAATGGCGCGGAATTCGGCCCAGTCCATCACGCGGGAATAGGCCGAGAAACCGGCAACAATCATCTTGGGCTGATGCTCGCGGGCCAATGCACGCACCTGGTCCATGTCGACATAGCCGTCCTGCTGCCGCAGACCGTATTGGATCGCATTGAACCACTTGCCTGACTGGTTGGGCTTGGCGCCGTGGGTGAGGTGACCACCTGCGTCCAGGGACATGCCCAGAATGGTATCGCCCGGCTGAATCAGCGCCTGATAGACGCCCTGGTTGGCCTGGGAGCCGGAATTGGGCTGCACATTGGCAAATTCCACCCCGAACAACTCCTTGGCACGCTCGATCGCCAGGGTCTCGGCGACGTCGACATATTGGCAGCCGCCGTAGTAGCGCTTGCCGGGATAGCCCTCGGCATATTTGTTGGTCAGAACCGACCCTTGAGCCTCGAGCACGGCCCGGGAGACGATGTTTTCAGAGGCGATCAGCTCGATTTCGTGTTGCTGGCGACCCAGTTCATCCTGAATGGCCTTGGCCAGTTCCGGGTCGGTCTGCGAGACCGAATTGGAGAAGAACTTAGGGAACAGGGGCAAAGACGTGGCGGCGCTCATGGGGCGGTTACCTCGTTGTCGGTCGAATGGGTCGGCGTGGAAAGGGCTTTATCACGGGGCAAATCGCGATTCCAAGGCCGGCAATGATGTGTGGAGTGACTTAAAGAGTGCATGGGGCTCCCCTGGTTGCAGTTGGGTGCCCAGGCGAGCGGCTCACTCAGGTTCGCGTTCCCCGATGGTTCCCCATCTCTTCTCGCCAGTCGCGCGAAC
>Ga0066837_10000014_pt1 | contig 63107 bp, 69 predicted proteins | sample ETNtaG_25_FD_66730 | JGI IMG/M metagenome (GOLD analysis project Ga0066837, IMG submission 66730) | Marine microbial and viral communities from oxygen minimum zone, Eastern Pacific Ocean - ETNP201302SV86 | ecosystem: Environmental > Aquatic > Marine > Oceanic | place: Pacific Ocean: Eastern... | reverse complement strand
GCATTTGATGACTATGGAAACTTGATCGACGAGGATTTGAATGGGCGTATGCTTGAACTGGCTAAGTCCCTCATTGAGAGCACGGGCAAGCTAAGGAGGTGACTTGGTTCGATTCGCTCCCTCATGAGGGTGTTTATGCACTCGCATTAATGTCAGTGTGCGGTTTCCTCACATGGTGGTCTGCAAACTACCTGAATCAGATACGATTTGTTCGAATTTTCGCAGGATTTGGCATAATTTGTTCTATCTGGCTATTTCACGTTATGCTCGTGGTGTGAATATGGGTATCGAATATTTCCCAGTTAGGAGAGAAGTGCCATGGCGGATAAATGAGGAACAGCGGATCGAAATTTCATTAGAAAAGGAGCTCGGCAAATTTGAGCAGAAGATTTCTGACTACTTCCAAGCTCCAAAGCTAGTAATAAGGTCTCTAGATGAGATGAATAGCCGCCTGTGGGTATTAATGGATGGGAAAAACTCCCTTCATCGAATTGTATCGTTGATGGACGTACAGTTCGCTGAGAAGATTGCCCCGGCTTCTGAGCGCATCACAATTTCAATTCGTGACTTTGTAGAAATGGGGCTCGTAGCAATAGTAGACTCGAATTTGAAGGTTGATTGGGATACTGGGCCTACAGCAGATTAGTCATTCTTCCTCTATTGTGGTCCGCATTGCTTCATTCTTGCGTTCGCGGAAATTTGCCGAGAAATATATCATCAATGGTATCACCAGCACCAGGAAGAAGCACCCTAGTAATGCGGAGATGCTGTATACTGTCTCCTGTACTGGTTCTAGTTCGAAGTGTTCTATTTTCACGAACTCGTGCTTCGTTACTGTCGCGGATACATCGATTCCATCAGAGTCTGCAATCTGTCCGTCCTCTTCTATCTTAATCTTCCATGTGACGACCTTCTCTTCTGAGTTGAGTAGGGCGAGGGCCTCATCTTGTGCGTTGGCGATATTTTGGCTCTCTAGGTATCCTTTGCCACGTATGGGAAGCTCTAGTGATACTCGGCCACGCAGAGTCCCCTCCCCCCCGTCAAGTACCATTGAGTGTGTTCTCCTATACTCGCACGTCTCGATTATCGACGAGTAGTCGCTATCAGGCTCGTTACAGACGTATGCGGTGTCATTAAGTCCAAGGCTTGGAGAGTGAGACCAGTTTGTCCCCTCAGCCTCCACTACCAGTAATGAATCCGGAGGAGCCCCGATGACTGAGATGTTTATCCAGGTCAGCGCAGAGGATGTAGAGTGGTACCACTCCGCTGACCCCCCCACCTCGACTTTTAGATCCAACTCAACTTCCTCATTTGTGGTCGTGTAGCCATAGTACTCGGAATCTACAGTGTTTGAGTATACGGCGTAAGATAGGAGCAATATCAGGGTCATCCCTGTCCCTATCATGGTACGTAGCATGTTGGGATTCTTCGATAGGGAGCGCTTCACGTGTTCGGGATATATCAGAGATTTTTCAATGCTTGTTGCATCGACCCTGTATACCCTGGCAAATGCAAAACCATGTCATCACGATTAAATATGGTCTGTGGGACGGGCGGCACGCACGGTGATGATATGACGACGTACTATGATGTTCCTCCGGACCTCCTGATTGCTGCTCTGGCAGTCAAGCTTCAGGCCGAAGGCAGTATTTCGCCACCTGAATGGGCTGCCCAGGTCAAGACTGGCACCCATAGGGAGAGACCCCCCATTCAATCAGACTGGTGGCATACAAGGGCCGCTGCAGTTCTGCGCAAGGTTGCAATGAAGGGCCCCATTGGAGCAAACCGAATTTCTCAGGAGTTTGGAGGTACCAAGGACCGGGGCGTCAAGAGGAACAAGTCGGTTGCTGGTTCTAGGAATATTTCTCGTAAGATCCTTCAGCAGCTAACTGAGTCGGGATTTGTTGGTGATTCTATGAATACTGCTGGGACTGTCAACCACGGGAAGGTCGTCAGCCCTAAGGGACAGAGCCTTCTAGACGATGTCGCACACAACGTTCGAGCCGAGGCAGAGGAGAGATACCCCGAGTTGAAGAGGTACTGAGGGATTTCATGGCACGAAACAAACCGTACGCCAAGAAGAAGCGCCTGAACAAGGTCACTAAGCAGAACAAGAGAGTTCCTGTTTGGGTTGTCATGAGGACCAATAGAAGGACGAATACGCATCCGAAGAGGCACATGTGGCGCCGATCTAAGCTACAGAGGTGAACATATGGCAGAGACAAAGGAGATCACCATCCCACTTAGGGCTGCATGGAACGTCCCCCGAACCCACAGGGCGAAGAGGGCCATGGCCGAGGTCAAGAACCACGTAGCCCAGCACATGAAGAAGACCGATGACGAGGACATCTGGATAGACGAGTCCGTCAATCACGCTATTTGGTCTAGGGGAATGCATCACCCACCCAGAAAGATCAGGGTCGTCTGCACCAGAGAGGAGGGTTTCCCTCTTGAAGTCAAGCTACTGGAGGACTGATTGATTATGGGCAACATCAGGCCGTCGTTCATCAAATCTAGGGCCCTCAGGCTTGTGGAAGCCTATCCAGACCAGTTCAATGACGACTTCGAAAATAACAAGCACCTAGTTTCGCAGTTCTCTGACGTCGACAACAAGCGCATGAGAAATTGGATTGCCGGATACATCACCCGGTACAAGCAGCGCAGGGTAGACTAGCGCATAACTCATCACCGGCAACTCTGCCGGGAGTGCATGGGTGACAGGAGAGAGGTTTCTCTCCCTTCGTTCACACAGAACGTCTGCGTGGTTCTAGTGCATCCCCAGCACGATGGCAACATCGGTGCAGTGGCACGTTCCATGCTCAACTTCGGTATCAACGACTTGAGGGTTGTGGGAAGATCTGGAGAATGGTCAATGGAGGCAAGGCAGAGGGCCAAAAATGCCCAGGAGGTTCTTGACGGCTCCAAGACTGTGGCCACCATTGAAGAGGCGGTTTCCGACTGCTCCCTAGTCATAGGGACCTCTGGAAAGAGGGAGGATGGTGACAAGACAGCGATGAGGCATTTCCTCCTACCCGAGGAGATTCCCTATAGGCTATCCGGGGCCGATGGCAGAGTAGCTATCGTGTTCGGCCCGGAGGGCAAGGGACTCCTGAACGAGCAACTGGCAATGTGTGACCTGCTCGTTACTATCCCCACTTGGGAGGGTTATCCGATACTCAATCTGAGCCATGCGGTATCCATAATCTGCTTCTCGTGGTACGTCAACTCCGAAGCTTCGAAACCCCCCGGAACGGGAGGAAGGCTGCTAGATCCACACCTTAGGGACAAGCTGAGGTCCGAGGTCAGGAGGCTGGTGCAGACAATGCCCACAAAGGAACACAGGCGCAAGGGGGTAGAGGAGACGATGCTGAGGGTGATACTAAGGGGCCTTCCAAAGAACGATGAGATTCATAGAATAATAGGAGTTATTTCAGAATCTGCCGATTCTTTCAAGACAAAATATGAACAATGAATTATTCAGATTTAGACCAACTGGCCCATGATTTTGGAGTCTCCCTTACGTGGAATGCCCTGATTCTTAGAGAGTTGCCGTATGACGTCCTGATATGAGGCTCCACCTGCTCAAAGGCCCACTTCGCAAGGTTCTCAGCGGTGGGTACGAAAGGAACGACTACTGTCCTGTGGCCATTGCCCATCTTCGATAGCGCGCCTATCGCTTCTGCGTCCTGTTCGAAGACCACGAATGAGTGGTCTAAGACATCATGAATGTGCTCTTCAAGAATCTTGGAGACAACGGAGAAATCCATCAGCATCCCCTCGTCCGATACGCCCTTCTCGGATACCACCTCGCCCTCAAGCTCGATCTCCCACCTGTACCTGTGACCGTGCATGTGCCTGCATTTGCTCTTGTGGTTGTGGACTCTGTGTCCTGTGTCGGTCTCGATCCATCTCCTGATCCTAGTTGTCATCCTCTCCCTCCTGAATAAAGTCCATGCTAGCAGAATTTACGCAGTACCTCTCGCCTCCGGACTCATGTGGTCCGTCATCGAACACATGACCGAGATGTGCGTCGCATGAGCCGCACCTGATCTCGACCCTATTCATCCCAAAGGCCCTATCCTCAAGCCTATGTATGCCTGCTTCTGGATGCTCTGTGTGGAATGCTGGCCATCCACACCTTGAATGATACTTCATATCGGATGTGAACAGGAGATGGCCGCAGCATATGCAGTGGTAATCACCAATCCTATCCTCCATGTAGAGCGTTCCGGTGTTCGGTCTCTCTGTGGCGGATTCCCTTGTTACCTGGTACTGCAGTTCCGTCAGTCGCATCCGCCACTCTGTATCCCTATCAGGGTCGAATCTGGGATATTTGTCGCTCATGACGATTCCTCGTGTTCACGCTGTGCCAACTGGGCGCTGGCGAGTGCTGAGTCCCAGCCTCCGATGTACTCTACGGGGTCCATCCTACCTATGGAGTGGAATGCTAGAATCCTCTCAACATCTGCTCCTGACTTGCCGGAGCTCCTTCCGTTGGCGTCTGGATTGTACGATGTATTTGTGTTCCTGAAAACGGTGTCAAAGTCCAAACCCAAGGCCGATATCGAGGCATTTGCGTCTTCTAGGATCGTAGACTTGTCTCCACAAATGTACGGAAGGTGGAATGACACTCGGTGACTACCCCAGTTTCCAATGGAGAAGGTTCTCTCTAGGGATTCGTAGAACTCTGGTCGGCAGTCAGGGTATATCTCGTGATCACCGCTGTGGACCCCTAGTGCAATTACGATGTCAGTTTGTTCTGAATCAGATATGCTCAGTGCGTGCCCGTACATGATGGAAGAGAAGATGGCATTCCTGTTTGGAACCACGGTCTGCTTCATCTGCTCGGACTCATAGTGACCCAAAGGAATTTCGATTCCATCGGTGGTCAGTGCAGAATTGAGTGAACCCATTGCAGAATTCAGATCTATCACGTTGTGCCCCACATGTATTCCATTATCGAGCAAATAGTCGATGTTGGCCTTGGCCCTCTCAATCTCGATCGAGTGCTTCTGCCCGTAGTCGTACGTGAGACAAGTGACATCGTAACCATCAGCTAGTAACCTCATCAGGAGTGCCGTGCTGTCCATTCCTCCAGAGAGGGACATCAGGGCCCTCAATCAGAGCACCCCCATCCACTTGTGGGTCTGAAGGCTTAGTCGCCATCCGGGGCTGTTTTTTACCAGCTCCTCTACCACTCTGAAGTTGACTCCATTCTGCTCTACGGAATCTTCCTCAATATAGCAGGGCTGGATGAAGTGATGCTGGAAGCCATCCATGTACTCATCATACATGGTCATGTCCTGACCACAGTAGATTACCTTCAACTCGTCACCTGTACGCTGATTAATTGGGGCATTTGGGTACAGTTGATCCTTGGGGCTGATGCAAATCCAGTCGATTACTGGATCAATGGGTATTGTGCCGTTGGACTCTATAGATAGGTGGATGCCATGGCCCTTCAGCCTGATTCCTATAGTTTCGAGGTCTTGCATAGCTGGCTCGCCCCCTGTGAAAATTACCCTGTCACATCCGAATGAGATGACTCTATCGACGATATTATCGAGTTCCATCTCTTCGAAGTTCATGAAGTCCGTATCGCACCACTCGCAGCGGAGGTTGCAATTGCCGAATCTTACGAATACATGAGGGACGCCTGTGTGGAACCCCTCGCCCTGAACCGAGTGGAAGATCTCAACAATTGGGTATGTCGAAATTTCATCACCCCTGCAATGCAGCTGTTCTGATCAACTGAAGAAGTTCGGTGCGAGCCTCAGGCTTATCGAAGAAGACGCCGCGCATCGCACTGGTCGTCATCACGGCACTCTGCTTCTTCACTCCCCTGCACCGCATGCAGCCATGCTGGGCCTCAAGGATCACCGCGCATCCAAGGGGCTTCAGGTGCTTCTCTAAGTCATCAGCAACATCCTTTGTGATCCTCTCCTGGTTCTGCAGCCTTTTCGTGTGAATGTCCAGGAGCCTTGCAAGTTTGCTGATTCCAACAATTCTGTCTACGGGGATGTATGCAATATGCGCTCTTCCGGTGAATGGCTGTAGGTGATGTTCACAGGTGCTATGGAACTCAACGTCCCTTAGCAGTACTATTCCATCATATCCTTCGGAGTTGAATGTTGAGTCCAGAATTGATGTCGCATCCATCTCGTAACCAGAGAATACCTCGGTGAATGATTCAATGACTCTGCTTGGGGTTCTTTCCAAACCCTCCCTTAGTTCTCCATTACAGCCCTCAATGAACCGCACAAGAGTGTCCACAGCCTTGATCGCATCATTCCTATCGACCATTTCATTCACCTAATCTGCCATGCCGTGCGTCGATGTCGTCGAGTTGGTCCAGTAGTTTTCGGCATGCAGTTCTTATTGCATCTGCTACACTCACGAATTTCTTGTCGTCACCCACGTGTTCCTTGAGGTCATTGAGGATCTCTTTAGGCATGTCCAGGCTTACTTTTGGCATGTCGCGGGGCAAATAGACAACGATATAATATTATCCTAGTAATACCATAGTAATACTATCTACGGCTCTCGATTTTGTCATCAAGGCCAGGATATGATTGGTTAAGAGACTCTGCTCGATTCTTCAATCGTGATAGTTGTGAGTTAGCCTCATCATCGGGGATACCTTGGGAGAGGAGGTTTAGGATAAGAGAGAGGCCTCCTTGGATAGAGCCCGCCTCCAGGAAGGCATCATTGGAAATCTCGTTGGTAGCCCTGAGGATCTCTAATGTGTCAAGGATGTAGTCTATCTCATCTTGTAGTGGGGGTATACTGTTGCTATCTAATGATTCAAATCGTCCCAGTGAGCTAATCATGGTTGTTCGAATTGCATTCCCCTTTTCATGATTCTGACTGTGGATTTTCCACTAGTTCAACTAGGACGCCCCCGCATGACGAGGGGTGTACGAATGCGATCCTATGGCCTCCGGATCCATATATGGGAATGTCGTTAATCATCGTCATCCCCATTTCTTTGAGCTCCGAAATCTTGGCATCAATGTCTTGGACATTGATTGCAACCTGTTGGACGCCGGGTCCTTTTCGGGTCAGGAATCGTCCAATCGGAGTGTCATCAGACAGGGGCTCTAGGAGCTCTATTCTAGTTTCACCAGCACCAGTCATGTATCTCACCCTGACACCCTGCTCGGGAAGCTCGTAATCACTATCTGGGGAGAATCCCAATGCGGACCAAATCTGTTCGGATGCCTCCAGTGAGTGCGTTGCTATTCCAACGTGATTGATGGTTCCTCGTACCATTCAAACACCACTCGGGGCCATCCAAGTGCCGAATTCGTGCCTCATAATACCATTGATCTCGCCAACAGTTGCTTCGCTCTTCACTGCATTGATTATGGCATCCATGATATTCCCCTCTCCCCTGCACACAGTCACAAGTTCCTCCAATGATTCGGATACTCTCGTCGCGTCGCGATTCTCCTTCATTTGGGAGAGTTCAGCAATCTTCTCGGTTTCATCATTGCTGTCAATTTGGAGTCCGTCATAGTCGATTACCTCGCCATCTGTGTGTGAATTGACTCCAACTACACATTCGATTCCACTCTCAACGCGTATTAGGTGCTCCCATGCACTCTCGTGTATCATCCGTTGCTGATGCCCGGCCTTTAAGCAGTCCATTGCCCCTCCCATCTCGTCAATTTCTTCGATGATAGCCTTTGAATCGGCGATTATTTTTTCGGTTAACTCCTCCACAGCCTCAGAGCCACCAAGGGGATCTACATGATTTGTGACGCCCGTCTCTTCGGCCAGTATCTGTTGGGTTCTTAGTGCGATTGAAACGGATTGTTCGGTTGGTAGGCCAAGTGCCTCGTCGTAGCTATTGGTGTGTAGTGACTGCGTCCCCCCGAGAACAGCCGATAATGCCTGGTAGGCGACCCTGATTGCATTGTTGAAGGGTTGCTGAGCAGTGAGTGTTACACCTGAGGTCTGTGTGTGGAATCGGAGTTGGCTGGATTTTGGGTTGCTAGGTGTGAACTCTTCTTCGACTATTGTGTTCCAAAGAACCCGGGCTGCTCGGAACTTTGCGATTTCCTCGATGAAATCGTTGTGGCAAGCGAAGAAGAATGACATCCGTGGGGCGAAATCATCGAATTGTAGGCCTGTTGCTATTGCATTGCGTGAGTAGAATAGGGCATTGGAGATTGTTAGTCCGATTTCCTGGGCAGCAGTGCATCCGGCCTCCCTTAGGTGATATCCACTCACAGAAATTGTATTCCATTGGGGGATGTTGAGCGAGCACCACGACATCAGGTCAGTAGTTAGCCTAATGGACTGGTGGGGTGGGTAGATGTATAGTCCCCTAGCTATATATTCCTTGATTATGTCATTCTGTACAGTACCTGAAATTTTCTCCCTTGGTACACCCTGTTCGTCAGCTACAGCCACGTATAGAGCTAGCAGTGTCGTTGCTGGGGCATTGATTGTCATTGATGTGGATACTTGGCTAAGATCGATTTCATCGAATAGCGCCCTCATATCATGAATAGAGTCGATCGCAACTCCTACCCTACCGACTTCACCCAATGACTGTTCGTCATCCGAGTCAAAACCTAGTTGGGTGGGTAGGTCGAATGCGACGGAAAGACCTGTCTGACCATTTTTCAGAAGTTGCTTGAATCTCTCGTTTGTCTTACTAGGGCTCGAAAATCCGGCATATTGTCTCATTGTCCAAAGTCTGTCTGTGTACATTCCTTCGTGGATGCCACGTCTATATGGTGGTGAGCCGGCATCACCCAATTTGCTAGAGTCAATGCCTTGGCCCATAATTGGCCCAGAAGGGTTACCGACAAGAACATTCTGAGCCTCATCGGCGAACTGTGTAGCCATCTATTATCTTCAGGAGTTTTTGGTGTTGTTCATCATTGATGATTTCTTCTTCGAATTTCTCTACAAGGAATTCCTTGGCTTCTTTGATGGTCTGACGCTCTCCTCGGGCCCATATTGTAGCCAAAAGCACTGATCTGTACTCTTCGGGCACTCCGATATCGGAGAGTACCCCTCTCATCTCGTACTTGTATTCCATGTGCCTGCTACGATCGAGCCGCCGGGCCCTAGCCGCGGGCTGGTATGATGAGGTCTTGTTTCTGAATCTTCTAGTTGGCTTCTTCTTGATTTCGGGTTTTGCAGGAGGGGTTGGGGTGACCCTAGTTTTTTCCTCGATGGGTTTCACGACAGAGGCCCGGAGTAAGCTGTTCTGGATTAATTGACGTGCCTTCTCGCTTGTGGATTTTGGTGGGGTTTTCTCCACTTGCTCCTTAGTAACTTCCTTATCCTTCTTCTTTCGAAGTCCTAGAGTTTTCTTCGCAATATCCTCTGCCAGCTGAATCTTGGAATCATCGGTCATCACTTCCGGTTTCTCTATGGTTTCGGGCTCTGAAATTGGTTCTTCCACTTCTTCTGATTGGGTTTCAGGAACTTGAGCTTCCTCGACTTTAGATTTGGGCTCGACCTCTACCTGGGGCTTTGCTCCGGGGGCTGTTGGCGGGGTTACTTTGTGAATAGGTCTGGCAGGCAAAGGAGGCCTCTTTCTATTTTGCGAGGTAGAAGGTTTGCTTTGAGAAGGGCCTGTTCCGAATACATTGCGAGGCTCTGCCTTTCTCCTTCTCCTTCTCTGCACTTTCTAATCAATCCTAGTTAGACCGGCCTGACTGACTCTCATAAGGATTCGTGATACTAGGCCCATAGAACATCTGTGTTGTCAGTCCTAAGGACGGGGTTGATAGCGCTATTGGGCATAGTCGTATTTATGCCGCATTCCAACATCCGCCTTCCTAGTTCAGCAATCATTGTACCATTATCAATACAATATTGCTTCTCAGGCCAATATGATTTGGCTCCTCTTTCGTTGGTCATTATTGAAGACATCTCTCGTAGCCTAGTATTGCATGCGACACCCCCGCCAAGTAGCAGTTCATCTTTGCCCGTATGGGCCAAGGCTCGCTCGGCCACCTCTATGCATGTTGCAAATGAGTGTTCTTGTAAAGACCAGCAAACATGGCCCAGTGGAATCCCATCCGAGACCTTCTGTATTGCTGATGTGAGCATACCAGAAAACGCTATATCCATCCCGTGGACGCCGTATGGCAGCATCACAGATTTGATATCCGGTTCTCCATTTAGTAGATACATAGACGCCAATCTCTCAATTTCGGGCCCACCGGGAAATGAGATGCCATGAATTCGGGCAAATTTATCGAGCATGTTCCCAATCCCTATGTCAAGAGTTTCGCCTAGTACCCGATAACGTCCATCAGATAGGGAAATAACTTGGGTATTGCCACCGCTAACATACAGAAACACTGGATTGGAACAGCCTGTTTGGTTTCGCCCAATCTCTATGTGTGCAACGCAATGATTGACTCCGATTAACGGTACTCCGAGGCTATTTGATAGGGAACGGGCAATTGAGGCCCCTATCCTTAGACAAGGGCCAAGCCCGGGGCCCTGGCTGAATGCAATTGCAACTACTGAATCCCATGAAAAATCTTCACTCGATACCATGGAGTCCAATAGGGATGAGGCGGAGTCAACATGGTGATCTGCAGCCTCCCTTGGATGAATCCCGCCCTCATCGGGCCTGAATAGTGAAGAGTTTGAAGGGAATAGGCTTCCATTGGTGTCCACGCTTCCAAATGATAGCGTATGTGCCGTGCTCTCGATTCCAAGGATTAATCCTGTCACGTGCACTCCAAGAGCGCGAGTTCTTTCAACTATCGCAAGCATGGCGGGGCATGAAGACTCTGATAGCCAACTGTGGGGAGATTGCTCATATGTCTACTGGGGACGATGAGTTTCCTCTTAGTGGCCAGTATCTTCTAGATCGAAATTCACTTGTACATCCTGAAGGTATGGGGATCCTCGTCAGTCATGGAAAGGTGGAGAAGATTGCTTCAACGGAAGAGCTGATAGCAGAATATGCACCATGGTTCCCTGCTGAAAAAAGCTCATCCGACATTACAGTGTTGGATATCGGGGGAATGGCAGTCGTACCCGGTTTCGTAGATTGCCATACTCATCTAGTATGGTCTGGTGATCGTTCAAACGAGTTGTCTCTTCGACAAAACGGCAGTTCATACAAGGACATTTCTCGAGCTGGAGGGGGAATATGGAAGTCTGTTCTCAGTACAAGGAGTTCACCCCAAGATGAGCTAGTAAATTCTGGATTGCGAAGAGTACAGGCAGCTATGTCCAATGGCACGACATCAATGGAAGCAAAAAGCGGCTATGGATTGGAACTCGATTCGGAAATCAAGATATTGGAGGCTATTTCTATTATCAACAGACAGTCAAGTTGCAATATATTGCCTACTTGGCTTGGAGCGCATGACTTTCCTGAAGAGAAAGGCAGAGTAGAATACATGGAGGAGCTGATTACTGTTCAATTACCTGTTGTGAAGGAGCTAGGGTTGGCAAAATGGGTTGATGTATTCTGCGAAGAGGGTTGGTACACTAATGAGGAGACGGAGGATATTGTCAAGGCCGCAAATAATGAGGGCCTGGGCTCTAGGCTTCATGTAGACGAGTTTGTCGATAGTGGGGGCCTTTCTCTTGCTGCTGAATTGGGAGCGGTTAGTGGCGACCATGTTGCTTTCTCAAATGATGATTCTCGAATCGCTGCCTCCGAATCCGGGACTGTCCAGACTTTTTTGCCCGGAACTCCATACGTAATGGGGAAGGAACTAGATATTCCCATTGAGAAATGTATCAATGAGGATTGGCCCTTCTCCGTGGCTACAGACTTTAATCCAAATTGCCCTATCACATCCCTTCCATTCATAGGGAGTCTGCTATCTCATAGGATGGGTATTGATCCTATCGTTTCCCTAGCGGCTGTAACAAGAAACCCTGCATCGACAATGTTTGATGCAGATGACATTCATGGAGTAATTGCAGAGGGAGTGAGTGCTGATTTGAATATCATATGGTCATCATCGGCCGATAGTTGGTGTCAGACACCTGGGAGCTCTCCAGCCAGTGCGACATTCATTTCGGGTGTGATTGTAAATCAGAATAATGTATATTGATACTAATAATAGTTAAATATAATTTCAATATTCAATATTATATTTTTCAAATATTGCTAACTCTGAAATGAAAAATCTACTACATGAGATGAATATTGCAATATTTTCGTACCATTTCATTCCGATAACCATGATTATCGGAACTAGATTTTGGTCGCATGTAGCTATATGCATAGCAGTCAATCGTTTTTCAAAAAATTGATTGGATTGACCAAATTAGCCCCGATGGAAAGTAAATGTTGAAGTCTGGCATGGCATGACAGAATTATGACTAATGTTCATGGCTACTGCATGAAATGTAAGTCATACGTATTAATCGACAATCCAAAATTGATCGAAATGAAGAATGGTAGAGTCAGAACTGCTGGAACATGTTCAATGAATGATTGTGATGGTAAGATTTCAAAAATCGTTTCATGAATATCAGAATCATTCTTGAGGTATTGTTTGTTGCGATGAAAGCCGGGCTCGTGGTCTAGGGGTTATGACGTCGCCTTGACATGGCGAAGATCGCAGGTTCAATTCCTGCCGAGCCCACCAATAGTATTGATTCGATGTAAATGATTATTCAAAATTGTAAGATATTCTATATCTTCCCTTTCCCTTGTTTTTCTTGCCCTGATATTCTACTCTTGGGATGTGAGATGTATTCGAGACATGTGTCCCTGCGCACGGACAGAGATCGACTCCCTCGACTTCAACAACTCTTAGATGAGTTATGGATGAGGGGATACGATGCATGAACTTGGTATGTCTCATTTGTTCGTGCCCGAGAATCCTATCTCTGTCCCATTCATGGACATTAACCGCTATCGAAGACTCGAGGATTGAGTTTACCTCATTAAACAGATTATCTGGCTCGAAAACAGATCTATCCTCGAATAGTAGATCTACACGAGACTCCTCGGCGCCTATCTGGTTTCCAACTGTCTCGGTGCCCCACATATCCTCAGCTAATGCAGAAACGATGTGTTGTGACGTGTGCATCATGGAATGAAGATTACGTCTTTCAGCATCAATCTCACATGTTACATCCTGACCAATAGTGAATTCTCTTACGTCATTGACTGGATGTATGTGCATTTCGCCCGGTAGTACCTCGAAGAAGGAGGCAATATTGCCTTCATTAGATGTAATTGTCCCCATGTCCCCGGGCTGGCCACCCCCGCGAGGATAGCAATGAGTTTCATCTAACAATAAGGCAGAATCATGAAATCCAGCAATTTTGGTATCGAAGGGTAGTGGATTTGTTCCAGGGTGCCAGCGCATGTGCATCTTTTCCTGCATTGTCTCACCCTAACAATTCGCTGAGTTCGCCATTTTGTAATGCATTTGAGAGCGCTTCACACTCTGCAGTCATGGATCTATCGGAATCAAGGGGTTGGACGTAGGAACGAACCCATTTGCGGATTTTCCGGACACCGGTACCGGGGCTCTCAGATATCCTATCCAATGCCTCAGTAGAGCATACCAATTCATTTGCAATAACCTGAGAAAGCAGTTTTGTTGCCTTGAATGCCCTGTATGTCCCCGTTGCGCCCATCGAAGCGTGATCTTCCTTGCCCATACTGACGGGGATGTTGCTTGTTGTGGTAGGATTTGCTAGAAGATGCAGTTCGGAAACTATGGCTGCGGCAACGTATTGAACAATCATCAATCCACTTTCCAGGCCTTCTTTATTTGCAAGGAATGCCTTTTGCCCGCTCCATTTAGGATCTAAAATCTGGTTAATTCGCCTCTCGGAAATACTTGCAATCTCGTGGCATGCCACGGCTAATGAGTCACTCGCTAAGGCCATATTCTGACCATGGAAATTTCCACCGCTGATAATTTCGGCTGTGTCGCCATCAACGAATACAAGCGGGTTGTCTGTTGCGCTGTTAATTTCAATTTCCAACATCCTCCTAGTCTCGTGAAGCAGATCCATTACTGGCCCGTGTACTTGTGGTGAGCATCGGAAGCAGTATGCGTCCTGAACTCTGTCACAATCTGCATGGGATTTGGCGATTTCAGACTCAGATAGGAGCGAGAAAATTCTTGCTGCACAACTCGACTGGCCCACTTGGGGCCGTGCCATGTGGATTCTGCTATCGAATGGCATGTGCGAACCCCTGATGGCCTCTACAGAGCATGCCACTGAGGCATCAGCAGCCAGTAGTAGGCCCTCCATGCGAATAAGTGCAAGGGTCAGATATGAGCACATTTGACTGGTTCCATTGATTAGTGAGAGGCCTTCCTTGGCCTGTAAGCTAATTGGAGATAGCCCAGCATCGGCAAGTGCCAAATCACTTCTGATGTAGCTCCAATAATCTCCACTTTTAACTGAGCATTCACCTTCTCCCATCATAGACAATGCCATATGGGAAAGAGGGGCCAAATCACCAGATGCGCCCAGGGAGCCGATTCGGGGTACCATTGGTGCTATCCGGGAGTTTACCATTGAGAGTAGAAAGTCTACCAGTTCAGGACGAGCCCCCGAGAAGCCTCTAGCTAAAGAGTTGGCACGGAAGACCATCATCAACAATACATCCTCAGGATCCATTAACTCCCCAATCCCACAAGCATGACTACGAACAAGATTAGCCTGCAGTTGATCTAGCTCATTCCTGTCAATTCTGAATGAAGACAAAGCCCCAAATCCTGTGTTAATACCATATACAACTTCATCTGAATCCACGATTCTCTGGACGGCAGCCCTGGACTCAGTCATCTTCTCCCGAGATTGGACAGAGAGTGAGCCTCTAGATGCGCCTGAGGAAATGGCTAATGCTTCAGAGATAGTAAGGGATTGGCCATCAAGTTGAATCTCGCCCATCAATATTGCGAGTAGCTATATCCAAATAGAGTCATCGTGAGGTTTCGATAATGTTCACAAGTAGCTCTTTGTCCACCAATGTGGGCATTGTTACCTGTAGCCTCTCATCTGATTGCATTGCCCTTTTCACGGTTGATATTGCAGCATCATTCCTGGCCCAAGACCTTCGTGCAAGGCCGTTATTTACGTCCCATGGAATCATGGAGTAAATCCTTCTATCGGATGACTCAGTGCCGTCTATTACAAGCCCGAATCCGCCATTAATTGCCTCCCCCCAGCCCACGCCACCGCCATTGTGGAGGCTGATCCATGTTGCACCTCTAAATGAATCTCCAACGAAGTTTTGTACAGCCATATCGGCGGTAAACATGGAACCATCGTAAATGTTCGCTGTTTCCCTGTATGGGCTATCCGTACCACCAACGTCATGATGATCCCGACCAAGAACAATAGGGGATGATATCAATCCGTCAGATATTGCTTTGTTGAATGCTAATGCAATTCTTCGCCGTCCAATTTCGTCAGCATAGAGGATTCTTGCTTTACTTCCAACAACAAGACGGTGATTTTCCGCCTCAGAAATCCATCTAATGTTATCATTGTATTGAGTTCGCAATTCTACTGGGCAGCTCTTTGAGAGTTCCTCCAATATTTCCCGGGCAATCCTGTCGGTGTTCAGTAGATCCTTTTCAGATCCGGATGTGCATACCCACCTAAATGGCCCAAATCCATAGTCAAAGCACATAGGGCCCATGATATCTTCCACATATGACGGGTATTGGAAGGACCCATCGTCGTTAACAACGTCCGCACCGGCCCTACTCGATTCAAGAAGGAATGCGTTTCCATAATCCCAGAACTTTGTCCCATTGTTGCAAAGTGAGTTTATTGCTATGACATGTCGTCTAAGCGAGCTCTTTACCGAATTCTTGAATGATGCAGGATCATCCCTCATTAGAGTCAAGCCATCTTCAAATGATATATCAACGGGCATGTAGCCCCCCAACCAGGGATTGTGAAGGCTGGTCTGGTCACTTGCTAAATCGGGGTAGATTTCCCTCTCATTGAGGTACTCTAGAAGATCCACGATGTTGCCCATGTATCCCAGTGAAACGGCTTCACGGTTTGCAATGGCGGCCTCTGCTCGGTCACACAGCCTCTCCAAGTCGTCGTAGAGTTCAGATAGCCATCCTTGGGAGAGCCTCTTTTTTGCAGGGTTTGGGTTTACCTCAGCGATAATGCAGACAACTCCAGCAATGACTGCTGCCTTGGCCTGAGCACCAGACATCCCCCCCAATCCTGAAGTGACAAACAAAAGGCCACCAAGTCCGTCTTCTGAATTTATTCCTAGATATTTACGGGCGGCATTGAGAATGGTAATTGTGGTTCCATGGACTATCCCCTGGGGGCCGATATACATGTATGAGCCAGCCGTCATCTGCCCGTATTGGGTTACCCCGAGTGCACTCATTCGCTCGTAATCTTCCTGAGTAGAGTAGTTTGGGACGACCATGCCATTTGTGACCACGACCATTGGTGCATCGTCGCTTGAAGGGAAGATGCCGAGTGGATGGCCAGAATTCATCACAAGAGTCTGGTCTTCCTTCATATTGCTCAAATACTTCATTGTCAATAGGTATTGGGCCCAGTTTTGGAATACGGCACCATTAGCACCATAGGTAATCAGCTCATGAGGGAATTGAGCAACATCTGGATCTAGGTTGTTCTGTATCATTAGCATTATCGCTGCAGCCGAACTAGAATTTGCCCGGTATTCAGAAATTGGTCTTGCAAACATTGTGTAGTTAGGCCTGAATCTGTGCATGTAAATGTGACCAAGTCGCTTCAGCTCGTCGAGAAACTCGGCTGCGAGCACAGGATGCCACTCAACTGGGAAGTACCTTAGGGCGTTCTCAATTGACAGTATTGTTTCAGACTCAGTAAGAATTTGGGGTCTAATTGGTGCATGGGGAACGGATGAGTCAAGGATAGCAGGAGAGGGCAAAGATTCTGGGATTCCCAGGAATGCATTTTCATCGAATGGCATCACCATCCCAACCTCTCATTAACCCTCAATCTTATCCTTACTACCATATTTCTAGAGTCATCTAGAATATCATCAATTGACGTGGTAAGGGATTGCACGTCATCGCCAACAAGATATTCGAGATTTATCCTCACGTTCATAGCCGCAATATTTGCTGCGGTAAATGCAAGTTCGGCTGACGATGCCAGATCAGTCAATGCATTGGCATTGCAATTTTCAGATAGTGCTTCCACTTGAGCGAGTAGAGATTGGGCGGCTTCGGCCGTCGCTAGTGGAGCTTCTGCGGCTCCAATAGTAGCAGTGCGAATTGCCAGCTTCCTAGCTTCATTTGTCTTTTCGTCACCCCTTGGAAGCCTATATGCGTCCATTACACAATCAAATGCTTCAGCGTCAATTTCTGCTAATTTTATCGAATGCTCGACACCAATTTCTGAGTTCGATATAACCAATTTCGATATTTCATGGCCATCGACCCACTTTTCCTTGCCCAAGGTAAGTCTTGAGACCATGATTGCCAAAGAGTGGGCATGCGCTAAGGACAGCGCAGCTACGGAACCTCCCCCCGGAGTGGGTTCTGATGATGCTATCGAGTCTAGGACCCTTGAATATCCGTCATTCATACTACTCCGACCCGTTTATTGCCCATTCAATGACATTTGATTTGGCATCAAATTTTCCTAATGCATCGAGCATTAGTCCCGAGACTGCAGACTCGACCAGCGTCATCTCATCCTGATTAGATGAATCGGAATGATATTTTCTCCCTGCAGAAATCATTGCTTCTAGAGGCACCAGTCCAACCAGCTCTCCTGCTACAGCTTTCAATCCTAGCAATGATGCCTCTTCCCGAATAGCCTCAGTTACATCATCTAAACCTGTCACGCTGTAGTCAAGTAGGTTCATAGAAACCTGGGCTGTTGACTCGTCGAACATCCAACCTGCAGCTTGGAGAGACGGGAACCGCCCGGGATTCCTTAGTGGTTTTCCATCCGGACCAATCACCTTGTCTCCCTTCTCGTCCTTCAGCAACGAACCACTGGTCCGAATCTTTGCTGCAATAGAGTTCGCCTTTGACCTGTCATCGGTATTTAGATTGACATTGTAGGCGATTAATATCTGGCGGGCTCCCGTTGCGGTGGCACCCATCTTTGGCATGAATTGTGCTGGACCATAGTCTGGAGTCCATTCCTCACTAGTGATCTTATCCCGAAGTCCCTCGTACTCGCCTTTTCTGATGTCAGGTAGGCGGATTCTCTGCGAACTCTTGGCTGCCTCGGCATAGAGGTAAACAGGTAAATTCAATGATTGGGAAACGGCTTTGGCATAACGCTTCGATAGTAGCACACATTCATCGATTGTTATACCCCTGATTGGGATAAATGGTACGACGTCCACGGCACCCATTCTAGCATGCTCCCCCAAGTGAAGTCGCATGTCAATTAGTTCCACAGCGATCTTTGTGCATTCGATTACGGCCATAAGAACTGCTTCCGGTTCTCCGACCATGGTAACCACGGTCCTATTGAAATCAGCACCCATGTCAACATCCAAAAGAGAGATTTTGGGAGAGTCTTCTATTGGTTTGGTAATTTGATTGATTACGATGGCGTCCTGACCCTCGCTAAAATTAGGGACACATTCAACTAAGCGGTCAGACACACTCCTTGGAGTGCCTCTATGATGATGATATTTTGCTATTGGTAGAGTACTTCCGAATGTCCATTTTGAGAGTCCTTCTTCTTATTCTCAATCTTCTTTATTGCAATTGTAAAATCCGATTTTGAAACTCTCTTACGGCCACTTGAAATAGCTGAGATTCCTGCTTCGACAACTACCGATTTGATTTCTGCGCCGCTGAATCCCTCGGAAATATTTGCTAGTGAACGCATTGACACGCTTTCTTCCAATGGCATAGATCCAGTATGAACGGCAAATATCGTCTCTCGGGAATCAGTATCAGGTAATGGGATTTCTATAATTCTATCAAATCTTCCAGGCCTCAATAATGCAGCATCTAATAACTCTGGTCTATTGGTTGCAGCAATTACCTTCACATTGTCCAAATTTTCAAAGCCATCCATCTCGGAGAGAAGTTGCATTAGGGTTCGCTGGACCTCCCTGTCTCCAGAAGTAGCTGTATCCAGTCTCTTAGAGCCAATTGAATCCAATTCATCGATGAATATTATGGAGGGAGCTCTCTGGCGGGCTAGATCGAATAGTTCCCTTACCATTCGACCTCCCTCGCCAATATATTTCTGTGCCAACTCCGCCCCAACGAGCCCGAGGAATGTGGCCTTAGTTGAGTTGGCAACGGCCTTTGCGAGCATTGTCTTTCCAGTTCCCGGGGGGCCAGTGAGGAGGACTCCTTTCGGGGGTTCAATACCAAACCTTGCAAATTCATCTGGGTGCTCAAATGGGAGCTCTATTGCTTCCCTAATCTCATTAATCTGTTCATCCAAACCGCCTATTGATTGATAATCGACATCGGGCAAATCAATTACCTCAGCACTACTTACTAGTGGATCCCATGAGTCAGCAAGAATGTCCACAACGGAAAGGGTGTCTTGGTTGAGGGCAACCCGTGTTCCGGGCTTCATGGAAGAAATATCGAGTCTCCGATTCACGGAAACCAAGAAAACGGTGCCGTTGGAGCTTCGGACAATCGCTTGCTCATCGAATATATCTTGAATATATCCAATGACCAAAGGGGGATTTCGTATATTTCTGAGCTCTTCATCTAGGCGATTGGCACGCTTCTTTAGCTGGGAATATTCGTTTTCGAGGAATAGTTTCTCAGTTAGTAGCTGTTGAGCTTTCTCAGAGAGCTCGTCGAAATCCCTTGACAGCCTCTCAATTGTTGCCAATTGTGCGCCCTCAGAATCCGGAAGGTCCCCTCTGTTTGCACCCTCGTCGGCCTCACTCGCCATGGAACTTCTTGGAGAAGGGTGTTTATGACCCCTGCGAAGGTATCATGTCCCTCGCTTCCCTCGATTAGTCATGGGAACTTGCGAGCTATGTGGCAATGAAGGTACAACCACTAGAAAAGCTACTGTTCGTGGTGTCCTACTGGAGTGTTGTAGCAAGTGTATTGATTCCATGGGGCTGGTAGTTCAACATTTGCCGCCAATAATTCCCGAAGTCACAGCACCAATTAGTCGAGTTGTGGGAAAGGGAATTTCGGGTATCGATATAATGAGTAGGGAGTCCAGTGAGTTAGCCCCGGACTTTCACAATAGGATCAGGGCTGCAAGAAGGGAGAAGGGTTGGACACAAAGCAATTTAGCCAAAACATTGAACTTGAAAGTTGGTGACATTCAAAAAGCAGAGAATGGTAATAGGCCAACTGATTCCATTATAGATAAGATTTCGAAGGCACTTGGTGTGACGTTAATCGTGGAGTCGTTCCCAAGCAATTCAAAAATGGTGGAGTCAACCGTCCACAAGGAAATGACAATTTCTGATGCAAGTAAAGAGCCTATTTCAGAAGAGAGAGAGCGTAAGACCAAGAAGAAATCCCGTAGATTGGGTGTTTCTAGGTCAGGCGCAAGGAATAGGAGATAGAAAGTGAGCATAGTTCCACTCCACGTCATCCATCTTGACCAGGATGACCCGAAGAAATGCACAGCCAGAAAGCTGGAATCATTGGGATTGGTTAAGATGCACAGTAAGCCCGGCGATGCCCCGCGCAGGGGATTTCTCCTAGACCCTACAACAACGACAATTCTTGGCCCCGAAGATAGGAAATTGATCGAATTGGGGGGCTCCTTGGTTGTGCTCGACTGCTCGTGGAAGAGAATAGAAGAGTCTCTGGGGATTATTGAGAGGAAGACGAAGTTAGAGAGGAGGATTCTACCTTCACTTCTTGCTGCTAATTCCGTTTCATGGGGTAATGTTGGCAGATTATCCTCAGTAGAAGCTCTTGCAGCAACATTAGCCATCTTGGGATTTATGGAACAGGCCTCTATTATCCTCCAGCCATTCCAGTTTGGAGAACAATTCCTAGAGTTGAATAGAGAACCACTTGTGGATTACGCAAATGCAACATCCAGAAAGCACATTGAAGAATTGCAATATGATTACTTTTTACAAGGTTTGTAATCACATGACATCCAATAGAGAATGTATGCACGAGGAAATTATTGTTAGCATCATTGATGCCTTGTCGGCGACGTCTTCGTGATCTATTGCTGCCATTGGATTTCCGGGCATCCGGCCAGCTGCCCAATTGGAACAGCACGGAAGGCCAACGTATGCCAATCCAGACTCAGAAATTAACCTCGATTCGGGACCTAACGTCATTCCTACTACGTCCGCACCCAACTTTTCCAATGCGTCAATTTCAGAGGGGCTCTCAAATTGTGGTCCGACACACTGGGCTACAATAAGATCAGTGTGGACGGTTTGTTGGGATGAGTTTATTGTGTCGGCACATATCTCGGAAGCTCGCTTGTCAAAAATTGTAGTCCTATCGGCATGGACAGCATCATCGTCATGGAAAGTCCATGCCATGGTTGCGAGATCGAGTATATCTCCAGCTACCCCTACGGTGCCCGGTTCCAAATCCCTTCGAATTGCGCCAACTGAGTTCACACTAACAATCAAATCAGGTTTGCTGCAAATTGCTGCATGAACATTGGCCCTGTGCTCGATTACATGAGGTGGGGTCCTGCGCTCTGATGTAGAAAAATGGCGATCGATAACAATGACCTCGCCCTTGTCCATTTTTACAATTGACAGGGGAACTGTTCCCCATGGGGAATCAACAGATATGCAATCAAAGGATTTAGAATTTGGAGAGAGAGATGTCGCAAATGTGCTCATACCTGTGCCGCAAAGAACCGCTATGCGGGGCATCTCCTCACTCCGTCAATCTAGAAATAAGGTCAGCCTTCTTTCCAGATACGGGCTTACCTGATGCTTTGAGCAGTCCCTTCAGCTGGACTACGGTCATTGACTCATAGTCAGCACCCTCGTCAGATGAGTCGGCAACTGCCTCCGCAGGAGGTTCTTCAACTGGGAGGTTGGATGCTTCTTCGTCATCGTCCTCTGAGTCAGTTTCTTCAACCTCAGATTCCAAATCCGATTGATGCTCATCCATCTCCCTTTCGGATTCTTCCTTTGCGGATTTCTCTTCAGCCTTAATTTCCTCCAGAGTTGGTCCATCGTCCATCGATACCCCCTCTTGCATCAACTGGCTCCTCCTGAAGAATACGGCCCGGACTGGTTGGATCTTGGAAATTGCCTTGGTGACTTTCTCCTCCAGCGAGCCATCGAGTAAAGACTTCTGAACGCTAAGCCATGTAGTTTGGGAACATTCCTTGATTACCACGTTTCTAGCTACTGTACGAGTCTCCTGCTTCTGACTAGCCTTTATTCTTGATCGGGTTACAATGAATGGCTTGAGTCGAATCAATGCCCCATCATCAGTAACTACGTCTATGGTGTCATCGACCTTTCCACGATCACGCCTAATCTGTCTCCTAACGTAGTCTTTCATCACATCATGCCCGACGAACTCAGTAATGGCGTCATTTCCAATGACACCTGTAATTCTAAATTTGATTTTTACATGCATCTTAGAGAAGTCGCCATCTAGCTCGTTTTGCATCACTTCGTAGGTCCTCCCCACGAGCATAGAGTCCTCCTCAGCAATAGTCTCACCTAGGACCTTGAACGACCAGGGATTCCTCGGAGCCCTGATAGAGAACCAACGCTTGGCCTTCCACTTATCCTTCTGCCTTCGAGCCGCTGCCCTCGCTGATGCACCTTTGGCCAATATACCGACTCCTATTATCGGGGGCTTCCCCGTTTGCGGACCGTCCGAACTACCACCAGTATTTGAACGAAATCCCGCACTATGAGTTGCATTCGGCGCATTGAAGGAGCTGATGTACTTCGATGCAACATGAGTCTGCATGGGGGAACCTGGAGGGTACATGCTAGTGCTGTTGATAATATTGAAATGATTACAAATGCAATTTCGTGGCTTGCGGGTAATAACGCAGAAATATCCATAGAGCACGAGAAATCAGCCCTTGGAGCTCCTATGTCAACGATTGTTGCTAAAATGAAGAAGAAATCGGCAAGGGTTTCACTACAAAAATTCGGAAAGGAGCAGTTACGTTCATTATTGGAAAGCGGACTAGAGTTGAGGATTGATGAGGAGAAGGTGCTGCATGTTAGAGCATCATTGTCTGACCTTGTCAGAGGTTCGGCCATTTTCGAATCTCGAAGCACTAGGACTGTAGTCAAGGGCCGATTCAAATTGGAGGTATATTCAACTCAGGATCCTACTTTGGTGGCATCAGGATTACTAAACGAACTGATGTCCATACAATAGCATCATACAAGCTTTGATATGCAATAAATAATCCCATTTTTTCATAATGACTCATGTTGTGACTGAAGCATGCGTTCGCTGTAAATACCAAGACTGCGTGCATGTCTGTCCAGTGGAGGCTTTTAGGGAGGCCGAAGAATATCTAGTGATAGACCCAGATGAGTGCATAGATTGTGCGGCATGCATCCCAGAATGCCCTACTGAAGCAATCTATGCGGACACAGACTTACCTGATGAAATGATGAGCTGGCTTGAAAGGAATGAGGAGGAGGCTCCCAACCTTCCAATCGCCGAAGGAGATTCACCCGTTCTTGCGGACTCTTGATAACGAAATATTATTGACATAAGTTCTTCAATACATGCCCTGAGCATTGGCTGTGTCACAAAGGCTTGAGTTAGAGAACATGCGTCACGGTACCGAGCTCCTGAAGCGAGGTTTCGCCAAAATGCAGCAGGGTGGGGTGGTCATGGACGTAGTTACCCCCGAACATGCACATATTGCTGAAGATGCGGGGGCTGTTTCTGTAATGGCATTGGAAAGAGTTCCGGCGGATATTCGTTCATCTGGTGGGGTGGCGAGAATGAGTCATCCCTTGTTGATTAAGGAAATCATTGAGACAACTAGCATACCGGTAATGGCAAAGGCCAGGATTGGGCACAATGAAGAGGCAAGAGTTCTGGAACAGCTTGGAGTGGACATGATTGATGAGTCAGAGGTGCTTACGCCAGCCGACCCATTTTACCACATCGCAAAGCAAAATTTCACCATACCATTTGTTTGTGGGTGTACCAGTTTAGGAGAAGCTGTGAGACGAATTGCAGAAGGTGCGGCGATGATTAGAACAAAGGGGGAGGCGGGGACTGGTAATGTTGTCAGTGCAGTAAAGCATGCCCGACTGCTATCAAATGAGATAGAAGAGGCGGTATTGGCAAACGAAGGACGGATTGAAGAGGTGATTGAAGTCATAATGGGCGGATACAAACGATTAGAGGACGTCTCGGAATTAGGGATCTCAGTTACAAGTACTCCATTTGGCGACATCGAGTATCTACGGAAAGAAGTTGCATCTGTGGTAAGAGACGTGGGTAATCTAAGAAGACTGCCTGTAGTGACATTCTCTGCTGGTGGGATTGCGACACCTTCAGATGCAGCATTAATGATGAGTCATGGAATGGATGGTGTATTTGTTGGATCGGGGATATTCAAGAGTTCGGATCCAACAAGAACTGCTGAAGCAATTGTACTTGCGACCCATCACCATGACGACCATAAAGTTGTAGCGGAAGCGAGTGAAATGGTTGGTGATGCTATGCCGGGGCTCGAGATAGATACCCTTGATGTACGTATGGACGAACGAGGATGGTAGCAATCATTTGTTGCCCCTAGTAGTCCTTAGTTTCCTAGACCTTCGCTTCGATAGGGATTCCGATTCTTGTTTTTCTGGTTCATCGGGTACTGTCCCTCCAAATGTTACCGAACCGCCTTCGACAAGCCGCTGTGTTAATGAATCAACTAAACCCTCATCTTGATCCGGGGTCCTTAGGTTCTCACTGACTAATTTGTTATGTTCGCGGACTAGTCTTTCACGTTCCTCATACTGTGATTTTATCTCGTTCCTAATCTCGTTAACCTTATCAAGCAATTGAATGATTTGAGCATGGGTTTCGTCTGCCTTGCCCCTCTCGCTAACAAAAATTGAATGTAGCCTGTCACCCTCGCCTCTAAGGAAATCCCTCTCTTCAAGCATCGGCTTAATCTCAACCCATATCTCATCAGCGAGCTTGTTCTGAGAAATCATATTTTGATGCTCGTTATCGGCCTCGGATCTGAGTCGAATTATGGATTCGTCCATATCCCCAATGTCTATTGAAATAATCTGATGTTCCTCTACTGTTGGGATTAGTTCGTCTCTCCGGGAAATTAGGGACCTTAACTTTTTGATTAGTCGGTTCTCTTTATCAAGTGAGAGAGACCCATCAGTCATAATCTGATTTTCGATTCGGTCAATTTCACCTACCGTTTCTGATAATTGAATAACCACCGATTTGCCTGGGCCTTCTTTCCTCCGACCCTTCTTCATAGAAAACAGCTCTTTGACATGTTTCTGAATCTCATCGCGTCTTGCTTGGTGGACCTTTGCTTGGGCTCTGACAGCCTTCTGGTCGTCCATCTTCGTCTTTATCGAAGCTCGGAGTTCCTTGCCTTGTTCTTGGACAGAATTTCGCGAGTCGGCTGCTCTCTTTGCAGATTCATTGTGAGAGTCTCTTTGACCTCTCATCCTCTTCAATTTTGCTTCCATTGCGTGGAGCCTGGATCTAAGGTCGTCACCTATCGGCTCATCAGGCTCCATAGGTGTGCGAGAAGCAGTACCTTATTGAAACGAACTAAAGTCCCAGTAGATTTGCAATAAACGGGAGGGTGGGCGAAATTATGGCCAGGGCTGCACCGATCATGAATACGGCACCAGTTGTCATCCGGAGTCTAGTGACTAGATCGGATCGGATGTTCGCCTTCAAAACCTTGCCCGAAATCAAGTTTCCATCAGAGTCCTCAAGACGAACCGTAACCGTGGCATCCCCCATAGATGACGGTATCAGAGATTGCCAAATAATTCGGGAGCATGATATAGACTTGGATAGTTGATGGTGAAGAGCTTTGCCTTCAATTGAGGAAGAGTCGATTGGTTCAGCCTTTAGTCGGTACACGCATTCGTTAGGTCTGAAATCGGGAGTTTGGACCCTGAGGAGGAGATCTTGTGGTTCACTGGTTTGGTTTAACACAAATGCGAAAAGATTGGCACTTCCCAGAGTGAGATTTTCCATATCTACATCGAACCAAATTTGGGAGTTTTGAGGATTGGTTAGGTGCATCCTTAGCCGATCATTAAGACGGAAGAATGGTGCACAACGGTTTCTTGCATGACTTAGCAGCCTTTCCAAGGTCTCTTCACCAAGTTCAGGATGGTTGATTATATTATCAATTGTCTTGGAGTCGACTACCAAGCCCAAAGAGGAGTGAAACTCATCTTCGTCGATGATTCCCGAGCGAAGCATATGGAGCATTTGCAGGATGAACTCCTGGAGGTCGGATAGAGAGACGCCAGTTCGTAAGTCAGAGTTGAATGATGAGACGTATTTGGAAATGCGGACCGCAAGTAGGGGATCGACATGTGCCCTAATGACATCAGTGAATGGCTTGTTGAGTAGTGCGGGATGAATGGGGGGTGAAAATGCCTCGAGGAGCCCCCACTGATTTACCGTATTGAAACGGGGTCTGTCAGAGACCATGTATACGCTGTGTCCAGAGAGTAGGGCTCCGGTAGAGAGGGCTATGAGAACAGGGATTCCTTGTGTCTCCGATGAGAAATTGAGAGCTAGAGATAGGAAAAGCGTTGCAACTATCATTAGAGAGGTAGTTAGAGTTAGTTGGCTTGTTGAACCGTCTATTACGGCCTTCATTTCGGTGTAACCATGAGCACTTCGAAACGTCACACCAGAGCTGGTAATCTCATCGCTCTCCAATCGAAAAATCTTCTTCGTGATTGAAAGCAAATAATGCAACACAAATAGAAGGAGGAGGTCGGCCACCATCATCACTAGAGCTAGCAGGTATATGGCAGTGGAGATTTTTACATCGAAGAAGAGCTCCCTAACTCCGCCCATCCACCATTCGGGGTCTGCTTCGCGGTAAGATTGGGCTAGTCCAAATAATACCACAACAAATATTGGTAGGAATAATATCAGGCGTGCTCCACGGCTAATCAATAGGTCGTCTACACCAGTCAGGATGAGTTCGCGGGATTTTAAGGACTGTTTGTAGGAGGCCGTAGCAATAGATCTTTCATTCGCCTTTTTCTCATTATCATAGTCTATTACGGGCCTCTCATCTCTCTCTAGAACGGCCAGCATATCGTCCATTTCTGCTTCAACATCAACAAGATGGTGAGGTTCAAAATTTTCCCGCCGCTCGTCTCCCCGCATACTTTCACCTAGGTATTTGTGACTCTGGCTAGGACCATCTTGGAAAGGCCACTGGATAAGGAGACTTGGGTGTCGCCGGAATATAGCGTTCCGTCGTTATTGTAAATGATCGTACCAATGCTAAGTCCGGAGTCGGAAATAGTTACCACTTCTACACTATTGGTCACAATTAACTCAATCATGGCTGAGGCGCCGTCAGGAAGGCTCGAAAGAGGGAGGAGTGTTCCAACACCAATGGATCCAATTGACCTGTCGATTGATGGAATCTTGTCACCATCATACGTATGTTCTGGATATCCTAGAAATTTATCCAGTGCAACCTCCAAATCTTCACTTACTGCATGTTCCATTTTACTGGCCACCGCCGTGAAATCACCTGAAAATCCAATAATATCAACCAACAGAATTTGCAATAGTCCCTCAATTCTCTTGATTCTTGCAGCAAATTGGAATCCTTCAGGAGTAAGCCTAAATCCACGGTATGGGACATGAGTAACCATCTCCCTCTCTGATAGCTTTTGGACCATCTCCGTAGCTGATGCAGGAGAAACACCCATTATTTGTGCCAATTGTGTAGTTTTCACAATTGCGTCGGGAGTTTCGTCATGAACCTCAAATATTCTCTTGAGATACATCTGTTCGTACTCACTGAATTTCATACTATACCTCCAATTCGGCCATGAACTCCAGCCTACATACTGGACATCTAGACAGTACTGGTCTTTTGTCCATCGGCACCTTGAGTGTTTGATCACATTCGGGGCACTGTAGTAGATCTTCTGCGGAAGCAACGACTAGAATGTCTGGAGTATCCTCTTCAACATTGGTAAGAGGCGGTTCGGGGGTACTCTCGTTTTGGGAGCCACTGACATTGAAATTCATGGAGCATGATGGGCATCTGGCTTCACCCATGTGTTTCTCGGGAATTGAAAGACGTTGTTCACAAAAGGGGCATGAAACCTCCTTCTTTCCTTTCCTCGATTGTAGTTTCTTTTCCTCCCTAGTTGCTCTCATTCCTTCTGAATTGGTTGAAGGTGTTTTTGTCGATGATGCACGCCAAACTAATCTCCCGGAGAGGATTGCTACAATCCCTGCCAACGTGCCGAGGAACACAGCAATGATGTTGAATGGTAATGCAATCCCGTCATCAATAGGTGTTGATTGAACAAAGAAGAGGAGGGAGGGAGCGGCGTGTCCAGACATCCAAACAACTTCCAACGAGGAGCCCCCCTCGGCTTCGGATTCGGACCATTTAGGAATTTCCAGATTGCTAGTGATAGTTATGCCGGGATTTACAGAGGGAACCGATGATTCGGCCAATATGGCCTTGTCCGACGTCCTAATTACTCTCAATTTTCCAACTTCGGTAGAAATGTTACCATTGTTTGTTAGATTGACTGAAATTATCACCGATTGGCCAGAAATAGGAATTTCTGGAGATATTGAGGCTTCAATCGATAGGGTGGATGGATCGACAAAAGGTGTTTCTAATTGAATAGTAGTTGAGTTGATAGAATTGGTATTCGGAGACCACTCCTTAGGTAATAGTTCGATACGGACTTCCTCCGAATTGGGGTTGCCCATGTCGATGAATACTGGACGCCGCCCTGGATCCAGTTCTATTTCAATGAGTTGCAGCAGTGTTGTTGATTCCGGTGAGATACTGAATACCTGCATTGTAACTTCTCGTGAGCTGCCAGGAGATAGGAAAATGGAGAGGTCTAATTCCAGTCCATGTGAACTTGTCCACCTATATGATTCGATGGCTGTGGTTAGGGTTTGCCGGGGAAATGCTTCTATTTCGAAGGATCCAGCAAGACTCTCGTTAACTGGGGAGTCGAGGCTTGTAACACGCCAATTGTAGATGATATGCCCATCAGTATTCGAGGTGAAGGAGGCACTAACTTCTCTACTTGACCCGGGTGTAATCTCGATTTGATTTCCTTCGTAGGTGACATTATTTGTTGTGTCCTCGAGCAATAGTGATGCAAAGCCCGAAGATGTCCCGCTGTTGCTGACTAATATGGATGCACTAAGGGTGTCCCCCGCATGTGCGGGTTCACCGGAAATTGCCACTGATGAGGTGCCAGCAGAAGTAAGATTCGCTGAAGAGTTTGTATCATTTACAAACTCTGAATTGTTGTTTTGGGAAAGGATGTCGTGTCCCGTTTCGGGGCATGTAAGGAATAGGAACAAAGCCACTATGCATAGGGAAACAGACAATGAATTGCGCTTCATCGCAAGCATTGGGCGACCCCTCCTGCAACATCGTATCAATCAAACCCAATAAATTCGTCCACACAGCCCTTTAATGGGAGGCATCACTGGAACCGGAATGTTATGGACAACCCTCAGTTGCTGGCCATTGGTCCAGAAGAGTTGGCGCGCGCCCTGTTGCAACGTCGGATGATGCTAAAAGATAGCTTGCCAGGAGTAATACGAAACCTAGAAGCCGAGGAAGAGTCGCTCGGGCCAAAGTTTGAAAGAATCGCCAAAGCCATGGAAAGTGCGAACAATAAAGTTGCCGAGTATAAGCAAATCAGGGATATATGCCAAAATGACGCTCGCAGTTTGATTTCAGATGTCAAGGCTACTCGCGAAAGTGTATTGGAAAAAGGTGGCATGGTTAGCTTAGATCCCAAATGGAAAAGGGAGAAGTTGATTGATGAACTAGAAAGGATCGAGCATAAAATTCAGACTTCGGCCCTAGATCACAAGTCAGAAAGGAAACTATTGGAGGAGAGACGGGCACTAATAATAGAAAATGATAGGTGGCTCAATGATAGAAAGAACTCCAACCCAGAAATGATGGAGTATATCGGCAAAAGTAGGGAAATGTCGAAGTTGTTCAAATCGGCAGATCAGGCGCACGTCAAAATGCTGGGTGGAGTAGAAAAGGCACAGCCTCTTTACGAAAATCACGAGAGTTTGGGTAGCGAGCTGCGTGATGTGCGTAGCCAATTAGATCGTGCTAGAGAACTGCTTTCTCAGTCGGACAAAGCGATAGGCCATTGGGAAAGACGACTCAAGGAAGGATTTGGGGATCTGGGCCCGGGCTTTTCCGAACTACTAGATGGCATGAAGAAGGTCTCTGAAGGGGGAATGTCATCATTCGCTAAGAAGACTAGAAGAAAAAAGTCGCTGATGCGCAGGGGTAGTGAGGAAGAATGAGCCCAAGAAATAAGAGAGGCCAGTGGGACGACTTAGAAGAAATGGACCAGGAAGACGTTGTGCGCCAATCAAAGGAGCAGGTCAGGGTTCTTGAGACGCTGGATAGCGAAGCTAGGAGCCTCCGAGAAGAAAGGAAAAGCCAAATTCAAATTGTAAAATCACTAAGATCTGCAATTGGCAGCTTCGATGCTGCAAACTCTGGTCGAAAGGCACTGTTACGCGACTTTCACAAAGCTCGGAAGGAAGGCCAGAAGCAAAAGCATCTACGAGATAGCATCAACATCTGTATCCCCCCACCGTCAAACATTCTATTGGATTGGTTGGCTGATACACACGGAAGATTGACCACTGTTGACAATGATCTCACTGCTGTGCCCATGCTAAATCGGGAATTGGATGCATTCAGTAGATTCTTTGAAATTCAATCGGCTATTATTCGAAAAAGGCAGGCAGAAGACTCTCATGAAGCATACGTGAATCAAGTGACGAAAATGAGGGACATCTCACGAAAATTGGATGAAAATAAGGAAGAAGCTGGAAAAATTGTTGATGGGGTGAAGACTGACCCAGATTCAGATGGGAAAGGAATTAGCAGGAAGGAAATAAGAAAGATTAGTTCTAGAATTTCCCAAATTGATGAGAGATTGGATCGAATTAAGGTAGAAAAAACAATTGCTAAGAAGGAGAAGGGGAGGATTGATAGTTATACGAGACTATCCAGAGGTAGGACTGGAGGGGTAAAGATCTCGGATATCAGAGGAATTGCAGCCAGTGGGGGAACACTCAGTCAAGAGGAGATGGGTGCCCTATTGGAGTCAGGGAGTCTGTATTCTCTGAATGAACAAAAAGTGGATATTCCTGATTCTGGAGGAATGAGGGCTCCACCAAAGAAGAAGAGGAAGTTGGGAGTCTCAAGAACGGGCAGTAGAAAGGGAAAAATGGCTGTACGAAGGGAAGAATAGTGCTGAAATTGGTATGGCTTAAATGGTTTAGCAAATTCGGCGAAACAAGATTCGCATGGGACTCAATCACACGAATATTGCTAAAGTTTTCGAACCCAAGTCAGAAATCGTAGGAGAAATGCTAGATGACTTCAAGTCAAAAAGAGATGATCTGAACGTCAAAGTCAGGGTCCAACTAGACAAAAGAAACGAGATAAATCGGCAAGTTAAGGAGTTGATTACAGAGGTTCAGAAGCAAAAGTCAATCAGGAATGAAGCAAATGGGGATGTTTCTGATCTAAGGAGGGTAAGACTGGAAAAGACCACTGAATTGAAGGATTTGCGAGTAAAACTCCGAAGTTCGAAGCCAGGAGACGACGATTTCCGAAGGCCAAAGAATGGAAGGACCGCAGGGAAGGTTCGAATTGAGATGGATAAGATGGAAAGGAGATTCGAAACCGGTCAGATTGGCGCCAGTAAGGAGAGAGATTTCTTTTCGAAGATGAAGAAGATGCAATCCGAATATAATGATTTGAAAGCGGCCGAGGAAGCAAGTAATTCTAGCGTTCTAAAGGAAGTTCGGGCCGCTGAAAAATCTCAACAGAAGGCACACGATGCTGTAACTTCTGCATCCGAAAAATCGGAGGAAGCTCACGCATTGATGATTGAGTTGTCTGATGAAGTGGATAAATTACGTAGCATGGCAAATTCTGAACACATTAGGCTTACAAAGACAAAATCAGAAGCTGATATTCTTCATAACAAGTATATTATCTCTCTTCGATGTATTCATTCGATGCAAGATATCCTCAAACTATCAGGGAGCAAGCAGAAGCAAATTGAGGATGGGGAGAGAGTGGAAGTAACCGACTTGATGTCAAAATTAATGTCGGGTGACACATTGTCAACAGAAGAATTGATGCTTTTGCAGAGAAATTAGAATTCGTAGGTTCGTCCGTTTCTTGCATGGAGGGCCCTTTCATCGGGAATGTGAACTACCCAGGCCGGAAGTAACAGTTTGGTCTCAGAAAATATTGCAGAGGAGCTATCGAACACCCATCTCTCAAGTAACATGCTTTTCACCGAACTAGATGTAGAGTCGTTCGATTGACCTTTCTTCCTTACCTCTAGAAGCTTGTCTGCTTCGTGGGATATTCTTCCCTGATCAAGCCACTTTCCCCCTAGAGGGGGGATTATGCGAAGATTAGCAGATTGCGGGGATTGCTCAATATTTTCAAGTATTGAAATGGTGTTAGACCAGGGGTCTTCCATTAGGGACCAAATACTCTCTTCTGATTCGCCGTCAGGACCCAAAATTCGTCCATTGATTGTCCAAAGTTTACCTTCCAAGAAGACAGGGTAGTGGGATTCTCCATCATACCCTCGTTGAGCTAGCCAATTCTCGATATTGATAATTGGTTGTAATGTCACAGGTAATGGATGCGAGTCGTTATTGTTGTCTTCAGGAATGATGTCGTTTTCGGCTATACTGGTATCTGTGATTGTTTGCAATTCCCCGGACATCACTGCATCGCCAATCCATTTTGAAATCATTTCTGGCCCCCAAATCACCAACTCACAACCACTAACTTGAGGCGGCAAGTCTGAAAAATCTCTCTCGCTAAGAATCCAATGCCTACCTTCTGGGGCATCAAGGCCCCATCTGATCAATTCGTTATCACTAATGGGAAGGATACCTGCAGGAACGTGCCAGATGTAAATATCGGAATTGAGTATTTGATTGATTTCCGGAACTCTGTGGGCGACCCCGAGACAGGTGAAACCGTGGAAAATATTGTCAATTTCGTGAGGATTTAGAAGGATTTCTCGTATCTCGAGAAGCAGTCGGATTGTTTCCTCCATGAGGTCAGCGTAGCGGGGTTGACTTTGAAGCAAACGCAAGAAATATGCGTAATGGCTGCAATTAGCTCTCAAAGATTTGGAGCGAGTTGCATTAGGTCACTCTGCCCGGGGTCCAGGATACACATGGCACTAACTGGGAATGGCTTCCCACATGCTGCGCCAAGTTGCCGGTTAACCAAAATTAGCTGATGCATCGGGATTTTGGGGAATGAATTACGAACGTTATTAACATACGATTCGGGGCAGTTTGCGGCCACTAGTACCATCTTTGCCTCACCCTTGGAGCAGTGTGAAGAGGTTTGACGTTGCCCGAAAACAACATCTCCCGTGTTAATTGCGTTCTTCAACTGCCTTGGCATATCCATAATGCATCAACTCAATTATTTTCCTCGGGAATATAATACAAATCTACGCTTCCAGTTCCCAGTGAAACTGGTTGACCAACAATAATATTCTCCGTAACACCAGATAGTTCGTCCCTCTCCCCGATAATGCCAGCCTTCAAGAGGTGGGTGACGGTTACCTCGAAAGCTGAACGGGCAAGAATAGAGTGCTTTGTTCCGCTGACGCCGTGACGCCCAATCGCACGCACCTCGCCTCCTGTGGTCATCACATCGGAAACCATGATCAAATGCCTCACGTCCACATCCAGCCCAGCTCCTTCCAGAGTATCCCACATCTCATTGATAATTGCTTGGCGGGCCGCTTCGATGCCCAAGTAGTCATGAATTTCATTGATGTTGTTGGTGTAAGTTCGGGCTCTGTCAATCCCAGCAAACTCACTAACTTTGGAAAGATTGGAGCCTATTGTAGAGATATAATATTCCCCTGTATCGGAAACAGGTCCCTGTACGTTAGCTCTAGAAATTCCAGGCAGCCCCTTCAATCTTAGCTTCTTGATTTTTTCCTCTAGTTGGAGCAATGCAGTGTATGTGGGTGGATCAGATGACAGGTCGGCCATGTCCTCTTCCTTAGTGACTCCAGGGATAATACGCAGGGACTTGGGCCTATCGTCATTGTCGGCGTGGACATACAACCTCAGTGCTCGAGAAAGTTTGTCTCGCACCTCTGCGCCATTCATCTTCTTCAGTTTCATATTACTCGCATTCAATTGGAGACTTATATTTCTCTGAGCGACGTCAACATCTATGGCGGCAATGTCAGTGGCAGTAGTTGTCTCGATTGCAGCGGCAATATCCCGTACGAATTTTTCGTTTGTCCGAAGGGGCTTTCCTTTGGAATTTAGCTCATCCATATAGATAATCATGGTTGGAGTCTTAGGAACCTTCCTGGCATCGACAATCTCAATAATCCGAGGAAGGCCTTGAGTGACGTTGACTGTGGCAACTCCAGCATAGTGAAATGTACGCATTGTCATCTGTGTCCCCGGCTCCCCAATTGATTGAGCAGTGGTAATTCCTACGGCTTCATATGGTACGGCTTTGGCCTCTCCGACGAAACTAGAGGCGGTCGTGACAACCTTCCTTGCTTTGGCGTCTGATAGCTTCTTTTCTCCCCTACTGTGAAGTCCATTGACAAGATCATTAATCATCCGTGGTGTCATACTGATTCCAACGTCGTCGGCCGCTTTGGAAAGGCTCACATACAACTCGTCTACCGGGTCAACATCTCTGACAAGCTGTGCTTGTTTTGTGCCATAATCGTATTCCTCCAGAGGAAGTGAACGCTTCATCCTACGAGACCTGGATACAGTTCTACGGCGGACAATCGTTTTCTCCGAAGCAGCAGAAGAGGCCCGGGATGATTTAGCAGAGCTCGCCATCACCTCATGAATCCTCTGAGAAGTACCAGAGTCAATGCCACAAATCTGTGCAATCTGCCCTGGTGAAAGCCCTTTGACATCATCCCATTTTTTGTCATCTGCTAGTTTGTGGGCGTACTCTTCCTCGATACCGAGGTCCATTAGTTTCTTCTTGGTAGCACTCTTAACGACCATTACTTGCCACCCCCTAGTGCTTCATTTAGGACTTGATCCACATCGAAAGGGTTTCCCTTGCGACTTCGGGCGGGGTCAATTCCATCCTCTCCATACTCAAATTGGATGATACGGTTTGCTGTGTTCCTTACTGAGGCTTTGGAGTCATTTGAAACCTTGAGGTCATCCATGGCATTAATCAACCTCCTCTGCATATACCCAGACTTGCTTGTCCTAACTGCAGTGTCAACTAGAGACTCCCTTCCGGAGACTGAGAGCATAAAGAACTCGGTTGGCTCCAAGCCGCTCTTGAAAGAAGAAGAGACGAATCCCTTCTCCTTGGCTCCTTTGACATTGCGAGGGAAATGGGACAGAACCCTGTCCTGATATCCCCTCTCGAGTCGCTTTCCTCTCACCTTTGGCTGCCCAATTGAACCGGCCATCATTGCAAGATTGTCCATTGAGCCTCTTGCGCCGGAGGTGGCCATCAGTACCGCAGAGTTGTTTGCACCAAGCAGAGATTTGGCAACATTGCCAGTTTCCGCCTTACCCTCATCGAGAATAGTGAGTATATTTTCTTCAAGAGTCTCTAAAGGAGTTCTGCCGGGTCTTGTTTCATACTTTTTCCCGTCTTTACCGAATTTCTCTAGCTCGTTGTCGACTTTCTGACTAGCAGCTAGATTGATTCGGGAAATTTCATCCTTTGCCTCGGAAGGTAAATCCTCGTCATCGATACCTGTAGTGAAACCCATAGCAGTACAAATTGCAATGGTCATTTTCGTCATTTTGTTGATAAATTCGGCCCCAACATCTGTTCCATGGGTCTGAACGACTGCATCTAGTAATCGGCCGTCTTCAGCACCAATACCTCTTTTGTCGATAGCCCCGGAGACATCGCCTCTAGTGACTATTACTTCCTCGCCTGCACGATTCTTAAAATTAAGATTGAAACCTCCGCTAACCAAGAGGCTGAATAACTCGTTTCCTAGATATCCAGCCCTACCATCCCTAATTACCGGTTCGGGGAGATCCCCGTCCCAATCGACCGCACTTAGAACTTCAAGAGCAGATTGCGTGGGGAGGAATGCCTCACCGTGTGTAAGCAGATATGCCCCAGTGATATGATCATGGATACCACCAATGACACTTCCCCCGTACCTCGGGGAGATAATGTGTTCCTGCACTCGCATCAGAATCCTAGCTTCGGCCCTGGCCTCTTCACTCTGGATTACGTGTAGGTTCATTTCGTCACCATCGAAATCTGCATTGTAAGGAGTACAATCTGCAAGATTGAAACGGAATGTTTTACCATTCATGACTCTGATCTCGTGAACCAACATTGACATTCTGTGTAATGATGGTTGCCTGTTGAAAATGGCGACATCTCCGTCAATCAGGTGACGTTCAACTACAACACCGGGACGAGGATTGCCATCACGATCGTAGGTGCTGAGTCTGTCCTCAACATCCGTAGGGTAGACATTCCCGTGCTCATCCTCGACCTCGGGGCTTCCGCAGTGTGGACAGCGTACCTCTAGATGTTCTGGAAGATACTCATCGGGGTTCTCAACCTCCCACTTCCACCTATGGTGAATTACAGCGTTTGGATCATTTTCTGCAAGTGGTTTCCCATTGAGTCCTTCGCCTTTGAGATTAGTAAGTGTTGAGTTGAGATCGACGGACCATTCTTTCTGTAGTGAATCGGTGATATGATCCCTCCTCATCTGTTCCTTTAGTACGAGTCCCGGAAGGAAATTGGGGGCGGGAAGGACTTGGTTGAGCTCTGGCTGATAGCCCATGTAAGGCTCCTCTTCACTGCCAGAATGGCATTCCGGATTCAGACATCTGAAACCAGACCAGATGAATTTTGTTCTATCAGTGATCCTAACCCGGAATCGATCCCCCCTGATAATGTAGTTTACTCCAGGATGAGTATCTGGACCTCGGAGAATCATCTGTCTGAGTTGTTCCCTATTACGGCCTGTGACTCTGATCGGAACAGTGAGTTCCTTAGCAGTAGCAACAGGGACGCCCACTTCATTAATTCCCAAGTTTGGATCAGGGCTAATTACGGTCCTTGCGCAAAAGTTTACCCTCTTTCCAGAAAGGTTGCTCCTGAATCTGCCCTCTTTCCCTTTCAATCGTTGGGATAGGGTCTTGAGGGGCCTACCAGATCTATGTCTGGCTGGAGGGATTCCACTAGTCTGATTATCAAAATATGTTGTACAATGATATTGGAGCAGTTCCCAGAGATCCTCAACAATTAGTTGCGGAGCACCTGAGTCCCTGTTCTCCCTTAGTCTCTGGTTAATTCGTAGAACGTCAACTAGCTTGTGAGTCAGATCATCCTCTGAGCGATCACCGCTCTCCAGAGTTATTGACGGTCGTACGGTAATTGGTGGAACGGGAAGAACTTTCATTATTGTCCATTCAGGTCTGCTAACATCTTTCTCCATTCCAATGAAAATCAGGTGTTCATCGGGAATTTTCTCCAACCATTCACGGATGTCTCTGGCATTGAGTTTGTGTTCTCCTTTGTCTGCCTTCTTCTCCTTGAAGGTTGTAGGTTTATCGAGGATAATCTTGCCTTGCTCTGCCCCACAGTGCATGCAGATAGCCCTCTTTTGATGGGAGCAGAGAGTCTCAATATCCTTGATGATTTTCTTGAACTCCCTTCCACCCACTCCATGCTTGAGAATGATATCATTCACTTTATCCCTGTAATAGTCCTGTTCCGACTTCTCAGGATCGATTGGATGTGTTTCCATTGCATCTAACAAGAGTACTTTGCTGCACGAGTTGCATGTGGTCTTCAGACAAGTCTTGATCAGTGCTGAGAAACCTATGTGCATAACTGGAAGCTCAAGAGCAATATGTCCGAAGTGACTGGGGCATTCCTCATGTTTATTTCCACAGGTTTCACACCTAATGCCAGGATCGATAACGCCCATTTTTGGATCCATGAGACCCTGTTTGAAGGCGTGCCCGTCATCTTTGTAGGTGTCTGCTGTCTTTACTTCCACAGCTGACATCTTCCTAATCTCATTTGGGTCCATTAGGGTGAATCTAATGGAGTCGATGCGCTTGGGAATCTTGGCTGCATCTCGGGCACTCATCTTCGATCCTCCAGTTCCAAGCGCATAGCCACACCAAGACTCTTCATCTCATCTAGTAGCAATTTGAATGCATATGACGTCTGAACAGAGTGCACGTCGGCTCGATCCCCACAAACCGGGCAGACACTTGTCCTTCGTTTCCAGTCGTAGTATGCGATGTGCCCACACCTAGGGGTGTTACATACCATGAGATTCCAACCATCTGATTCATCGAGGAGTCTATCTTTGATTACCATCGAGGCCCCGTGTGAAATGAGGCAGTCCCTCTCCATCTCGCCAAATCTGAGTCCACCTTGCCTAGCTCGCCCTTCGGTAGGTTGTCTAGTTAGAATCTGAACCCTCCCGCGACTCCTAGCGTGTAGCTTGCTGCTTACCAAGTGATGGAGTCTCTGGTAGTATATTACTCCAACAAAAGTGTCCACCGGGAAGATTTCGCCTGTTTCTCCGTTCACCATTTGTTCTCTTCCTGTGTGCCTTAGTCCATTCCTGAGAAGGCCCGAGCGGAGGGATTCTTCTTTCTCTCCAGTGAAGGCGGTTCCATCGATCCGCCGTGCTTCCATGGAACCGACCTTGCCCCCAATCATCTCCAGAACATGCGCTACAGTCATCCTGGATGGAATTGCGTGGGGGTTAATGAGGAGGTCTGGGATGACGCCATCTTCGGTGAATGGCATATCCTCCTGATTGACTAGTCGGCCAATGATTCCCTTCTGTCCGTGTCTGCTAGCAAATTTGTCTCCGAGTTCTGGCACTTTGTTCGTACGGAGTGTTATCCTAACCAACCTTCCTGAATCGAGGGATTCGGTAACATATACGTTATCGACCCACCCCTTCTCCCCATGGCGAACCATCATAGATGATTCTCTTCTTTCCTGGGCCTGCAGGAAAGCCCCGTGAGCTTCTTCAAGGAATCTAGGTGGACTGGTTTTGCCAACCAAAATAGTGCGTCCTCCTTCTTGGCTGGTTAGTTCCTGTTCGGGAACTGGTAGTCCGTCCCTTTCTAGGTGAGAATAGGAGTCCCACGACTTTAGGCCCTTAATTTCATCGAGACCAGTTCCGGGAATCTCAATCCTTTCTTCCTGCCCACCGGGAAATCTCTTATTTTCCGCGTTGTATGTTCTAATGAAAGCAGATCTTGCTAGTGACCTCTCGACCGATGCCCGATTCATGACGACCGCGTCCTGCATGTTGTATCCATGATGGCTAACGATTGCAACGACGAAATTCTGACCTCCCGGCCTTTTATCGAAGTTTGTTGATTGCATCGCACGAGTGCCCACAATAGATCTCTGGGGATAGTGCATTACGTGAGCTCGGGTATCAGGTCGGAGTCGGAAGTTTGCACTGGAGACGCCAAGACTCTGCTTCACCATGGCCGTTCCCCCGGTTACTCTTGGAGTAGAGTTGTGTTCTGGATATGGAACGAGGGAAGCGCATACACCGAGGATGAGTTGCGGATCTATCTCAACGTGAGTATATACTAGTACAGTATTGTTTTTCTTCTCCTTCCTCTTTAGTACGTCTAAGCCTTCCTGATAATAATTTAGTGGTACCTTGAACTTCTCGGTTACTGAGTCGCCGTTAGGCATTTGGACCTCTGCAACAATATTTGCATGTGAAATTCCATGTTCACCCAAATTTGTCCATTCAACTTTGGATGGATTTATTGGACGATTATTTTTAGGAGACAGTGCGGGCAAATCGAATGGCCGGGGAGCCACAAGGAGGTCTTCTTCTTCCTCTGCATCAACCCATTCTATCACGCCTCCTGAGACAAGATCGGAAAATGATATCTCACCCATCCTGAGGCCGTCGAGATGCATCTTCGTAATCTGCAGTGACCCTTGATCAATTATCAGAAGGGGTCGGAGCATTCTACCTCGGTCGGTATTGATGAAGACGTCTCTGTTTTCGAGGTCGTGCCGGATACTGACTTCCGGTCTTATTCGTCCTGAACGACGACGCCTCTTGAATTGGCTGACTAGTTTGTGAGGTCGCTTGTGGAGTCCAAAGATGTCCCCATTGACGTGAATTCGAGACCCATCGGCCCACCCATCGGGGTTGTCATTGACGCCCGCCTCCTTTAGCAATTCTTTGACATCGGACTCGCGAACCTCTTCAGAAACGTCAATCATCTGTGCTGCATTCTTCACCAAACCACAATTCTGTCCTTCTGGAGTTTCGTTGGGGCATAGGCGCCCCCATTGGGTTGGATGGAGGTCCCTGGCTTCGAAGTGAGGTTGGCTCCGTACAAGTGGGCTCGTGACCCTTCTAAGGTGTGATAGCGCGGAAAGGTAGGTGGTCCTATCGAGTAATTGGCTAACACCCGACCTTCCGCCGACCCAATTACCAGTTGCTAATGCATGCATTATCTTAGTCGTTAGAACGTCAGGTCGCAAACAAGACGAAATTCTTAGCTCCCTCTTGCGGTTATGATGCCTCTCCAATTGATACTTCAGATCTCTTGCAAGCTGCTGAAGACTGACTCGGAAGAGGTCTTCTACAAGATCTCCGGCCAACCTGACGCGCTTGTTGGCGTAGTGATCCTTGTCGTTGGGATCCTTGTTCTTAATGGCCATCTCAAGAACTTGCCGTGCTATTCGGCCAAGGAAAATCGCCTTCTTCTCCCTGTTGTCAATCTCAGAGCCAAGATGCGGAAGAAGCTCGTTGTCGAGTAAATTTTGTATTCTGGATTCACGATACTCTTTCTGTTGACCGGCAGCGAACTTCTTCTCAAGCCACCCTAGAGCTTCCTCGGAAGTATCGACACCGTATTCGTCATTGTCTCGGAGATCGTTTAGATTGGCTACAGTGAATTTCATTGCCTCGGGGGGTCCGGCGATGGAAGCGAATATCTCCCTGTCATTCTCTACCCCTAAGGCCCTCATCAGAAGTACAAGTGGGACAGGAGTGGTTCCAGCACTGGGTATCTTAACCATCAGCATACCATCTCTCCGCTTCTCGACGTTCAGGGGCTTCCTAACGCCATCCTTCTGCGAGAAGATCTTAGCGACCTGGGTCTCATGCGCGTATTTCTTGTTTTTCTCTACAGTAACGCGATTTGGTGCAAGATCTTCCATTGAAATTAGAACTCTCTCGGTTCCGTTGATGATAAAATATCCTCCTGCATCCAAGGGGTCCTCGCCGGCACGGCGAAGGAGAGTTGTATATCTCTCTAAGTCTTCTTCAGAAGTGTCGGGGGAAAGTCGTCTATTCTCATCGATGTGATTGGAATGGAGATTACATCGTGCCGACCGTACCATGATGGGAAGGTTGCCAATGTGCACGCTAGTCTCCTCCTGGAAGCCAAATTCAGAGCCTGTAGATGGTGGAAGATCATCTCGAAATATCTTGAAATCCAGATAAACTGGAGAGAAATATGTCAGCTTTCTGAGTCTACATTCGAGTGGGGTTGCTTGGTGTTCGGCCCCATTGGCCTCCTTTATCGTTGGCCGGCCTAACCTAAGATTCTTCATCCGGACGACGATTTCCTTGTCCAACAAATCAAGCTTGACAATTCCTCCATCGTCGTCGTCCATCTTCTCATCAGTACCGATCTTGATATTTCGGACGATATTTTCCATCCTGCTTTCTTTGCCGTCACCTATTGGTATACAATCGTTATACGACGCCAATTGGTGATTCACTAGGCTTCTTTGCTTGAAATAACTCTCAACTACTTCCTTCATACAATCAACTCCAAATTATGCACTCTCGACAATCAGACGAAATGCGACAGAGCTACCTGCTGATCTGCTATATCTAACAATCTTTACCACGCGATTTGTAAGCCAGCCCGCGGGGAGCTCGTCATTTTCTAACTCCTCAATTTCCTTAATTGCCTGAATAGCTGGGTCGGTAATCAGTATCTTTGGTAGCAATTCCTTTGCTAGCCTATTGTTCCCATAAGAGTCAGACATCTTGAGGTTCCAGGGCTCTAGCACCCCCTCCTCAAAATCCATTGGTACGAGTTCGTGATGGGGGACCAGAAAATGATTTAGAACATTAAATCGATAATCCCCCTTGGGGATGTCCTCATCAAGAAGTGCCTTACGTGAAATGGTAATCCTGTTGCTCTTAGTTCTCTTTCTTGAGCCTACGTGCTCGCTAATGACGCCCATGATGTGTTCAAGCGCTGCGTCATCGTTTTCAATGCCGACTTTCTTAGCCACTTGTTCTCTTGACAGTCTTTTGATCGTATCTAAATTGGCATCATCGGCTAATTTGTGAGCATGGTCCTCGGGGATTCCCAATTCAATTAGTCGCTTCTTTGTTGAGCTTTTCACTGCCATTTTCACGCGCCCCCCGGACCAGAATAGCGAGGGCCTGAGGCGCCATCAGGCGGGCCTGAGGGGATTCGAACCCCCGGCCACCGGGTTAAAAGCCCGGCGCTCTACCTGACTAAGCTACAGGCCCATGGCTATTGCTGGGCTATCCTCCGACCTAGGGGGTATTCTAAAACATTGCGCTGCCACAGCGTGCGCTGGCGTATGGCACCCCCGGGGGAGGGGGCTAAGCGACCTTTTACGTGTATTCGCATAAAGGTTTTCAACGAATACATGCTAGTATTTCCAGAATCCGGTGATTGAACGGTATGCCTGATAGACAAATTTCTGGGACTACTCGAAGTTTTTCGATTGAAGGAATTGGCGAGTGGGATTTGATAGTTCCAGATTCTGTTTATCCACCGAGAGAAGACACTATTCTACTAGGAAAGGCGATTTCGAAGTTAAAGATCAGAGGTGGCAAGGCGGTTGAGATTGGTTGTGGGTCTGGGGCTATTTCATTGGTACTGGCTAGTCTTGGATGGGAAGTGAGGGCCTTTGACATAAATCCCATTGCAGTATTATCATCAAGAGAAAATTTGGAGAAGCACGGTTTCTCTGAAAGAGTCACCATCAGTGAAGGGGCAATTGGAGAAGGTTTGCAAATTCCAAGTGACGTTGATCTGGTTGTGTGGAATCTCCCCTATCTTGAGAGAATCGGTGATAAGTGGGATGACAATCTAGAGGAGCTAGCCCTTTCGGACATCGAGAATGGTGGGTGGGGTAGGGAACTACTGAAATGCCTGACAGAGGATATCGAAGGAAATTCCAGTAAGCTATTGGTAATGCTATTGATGAGGACCGATCCCACAAGCAACAGTTGCGCATCTGATTGGAAGAATAAGGGGTGGGCCGGTCGTTCAATTGATTTCAAAAGAATGGGGGATGAAAAGATTGAGGTCTTTGCATTTTGGAGGCCCGGTTCAGGGACTAAGCCTGTAATGCTGCAGACTTGTGAGTCTACTATGGACGAAGCTGCAATGATCAATGAAGTCGGCTGGCAGAGGGTTTTCACGTTCAAACAGCTCAATGGACGAGGAAGAAGAGGTTCGAAATGGCATTCCAGTGAGGGATCCATGGCTGGAACTTGGATTCTGGACAGGAATGTTTGCGAAGAAATCCAACCTGGACTTCTGCAGACTAGCATTGGCTCAATTGTGAGTGAAGCACTCAATGCAGAGATGAAGTGGCCAAATGATATCGTGACGAATACGAGGGAGAAGTTGGGAGGGGTCCTTTTCGAGTCTAGTGATTTGGAAAATATCAGGATAGGCATTGGGGTCAACAAGGATGACTTCGTAGAAGGAAGCATTGCTGGTGCAGGATGGATGACGACGGTAGGAAATCTCAGTGCGACACAGGTATTCGAAGTTCTTGATGGTGCAATTTCTACATACTTCGAAGACAATGGGTGGTTGGAAATGCCCTCAAGACAGGATTTGTTATTAGTGTCATGGAATGGAATCTCAAGGATCCTATCTGAAGGGGGTGTAGTCGAATTTGATGGAGGCGAAAGCAGGGTTGTCGGGCTTACTGAATCTGGTGAAATCGAGATATATGGTTCAGATGGAATAATCATTGTTGATGAGGTTGATGAGATGAAATGGGTGCTATGATTCCTGCATCCGAGATATCCTGAGCCTGACAAGCCTTAGTTTTCCAGAGCTAGTTATTGTGGAGAAGCCATCGGCCTCATTGATACTATTGAGTCCTTGGGAATATTCTTCGAGTGGGATTTTCACAATTGCAGTGAGCTTTGCATTGATTGTTTTAGCATCCAAGACCTGCCAGTTATTTTCTCCTATTACCCCGGCCAGCAATTTCTTTAGTTCGTTTTCAGAACCCGGCAAATCAACGATTAACCCCACCCATCGATGTTTGCCGCGAGCGGCCTTGTTCTGTACTGCCACGGGTGCGAGAAGGGGTTTACCTTAACCAATGGTCGGTTTCCCGGGGGCTGTGGATGAAGAATCACCAGATGGACCCAGTACTGGTTCAGGAATGCTGAAGGCCTTTGCAAGCCCTACTACACTTCCTCATTTATTGGCAATGATTCTTGCAACTGGTTCCCTTTACGTTATAATGAAAATTAACTTCCTGGGTTCCGAAAGTATAGGGGGAGTAGTGTTTCTCTCCTTGACCATTACGTACTGTTTTGCAGCAATTGTTACACCGACTAAACTTGGTAGAGTGGTTTTCGCGATAGAAGACAATGGAGGGGGGATCATCAGTTCTTCTTATTGGCGGAGAAGTGGCTTCTCTCTGATGATTGTAACCTTGATCTCTGCTTCAATTTCGATTCTGATAATTTCTATTCTCGAGGAAGGGTGGTGGAAAAATATCACTTGGGGCCTTGCAATGGTCTTCATTCTCATGTCAGTGGTTCAGGCCTTTTCACTATCCTTTGGATGGTTTTCGTATGGAAAGAGGAAATCGGTAAAGAACAGAGCAAGTCGGATTTCTGGAGTCTATACCTTGTTCAGGGTAATTTTTTCCTTGGTATTATTCATTCCACTAGTTTGGTGGTTTGGTTACAATGCGGGAGACGTTGCTAATGGAGAATTAATGGAACATGGTTCTTGGATATTATTCATCATTATCGTTGCAACTACAATCATAATTGCAGATAAGTTGACCAAATCATTGCGGCAAACGGGAGACGTTGACGGTTTAGTCATAGACAGAGTTGTATTTCTAGTGGCATTAACTGCTTGTTGGCATTTGTTGAGTGCCTGGAGAAGGAATCCACTACTTGTGGAAAAGGCCACTGGTTCAATGTTATTAGAGGAAGGGCTGTTGATGGGAATTACGGTAATACTTTCTGTTTGGTCGATGGCAAATCGGAATAAAAAGAAGGGGCGTTTGATGTTCCAAGGTCAATCCGCTGTTTATTGGGGTATTGGGTTTGGGTACCTATATGCAGGCAGTGTTTCTTCATTGTCTATCATTTCAAAGGGGAGTCTGTTAACTACAACAGCATTGGGGCACATGTTGACGGCCATCGTGATGCTTTGCGTACTCCCATTCACTATCTCGAGGATAGGTGGAGTCGCGGCCAATGTAATGGTGGATGTAACGAATAGTCTGCCCGAAGGGACTCTGGGTAATACGTCATCAGTTTCCCTGGGAAATAATGGAGGGGGAGAACACGAACCTCCAGAGTACCAAGAAAGAGATGTGATTGAGCTATTAGACTAGAGGCCGCTTACTACGGCTACCAAGCGAAGTGTTCCTGCCATTTCGTCACTTGCCCTTGCTCCAAGGATCACCTGGCAATCCTCATCCAATACAGACACGAATCCTTCTGTGACTTCATTTAGGTGGGCCAACGTCATGTCCGGACCACCTTCAACCTGAATCATACATCCTTTTGCACCTTCAATTCCAATCTCCGAAAGTGGAGAGTTGCGAGCCATGTTTACTACGGCCGAAGGGTCCTCGGTAGAACCAGTTCCCACTATCAGTGTTGCATTTCCAGGTCTATCAATAACCGTCCTAAGATCCATCAGGTCGAGATTCATTTTGCCGACCCTAGCAAGTGTGGTGACCAAACCCTCAATCAACTCCCCAATCCACTCAGAACCCAACTTCCAGTCTGAATCCCTATGTCTTGCTTGCCAAGCCAACCTTTCCAGGCTTACTCTGATACAAAGGTGAGAGTTGCTTTCCAACTCAGGCAAGGCCAATTCGGCAATGGCACATCTAAGTGGCTGTTCGGCGAATGGAAGGCCTACGATACTCATTACCAGGCTACCAGATTCCTTAGCTTTCGCAGCAATTTCTGATGCCGCACCGGACCCAGTCCCCCCTCCCAGTGCGGAGAGGACTACTACTAACTCCGCCCTTTCAATTAGGTGAGATATATTGCTCAATCCCTCTTTCAACCTATGATGGGCCAAATTGGGCAATGCTGCTGTACCCTTTGCCTCACCGGTTGCATCTAAATGCAGACAATGGGCTTCTTGTGATGAAGAAAACGACAATTCGTCAGCATCAACCAATAGTAGATCAGAAAGTTCGGGGCATTGAGAATGGGCTCGCTGGGACCACCTACAGCCAATCCCGCCCACGCCCACGACCAAGATTGCGCCCTCGTCCATGTCTACCGACTAACGATTGACTAGATTATTTTGTTCTAGTCGTAAGAAAGATAACGCCTATATCTTCTTCTCTCATCTCTTGCCCAAGCATTATCTGGCTCAATTGTAATGACCATGTCATAATACTCTATTGCTAGTTCAAAATCTGACATATGCCTACCATAAAGATGGCCGAGGTTATTCAGTGCGGGAATGCAATCGGGGCTTTCTTTGAGCATCTCATTGAGGATTTTCTCTGCTTCATTTAACTGCATCGTTTCCATCATATGCTCTGCCTGGTCAAGCTGGTTAATCTGTTCATCGGACAGATCGTAGACGTTTTCCCAACGAGGCCCGGCCATAATGGGATCGTCCGGGTGTCAATGTTTGAGGGTTATTGCTTTGACGGTCCCGAATCATCGGCCCCGAAGGGGCCGTAGTGGAACGTTAATATCCCCCTTTTCTGTGGCCCGCTATACATTGATGTGGAAGGTGTAAAACTGAATATGATTTCCCATCGAAAGACATTGCCGGTGTTAGTAGTAATTGCAATTATTGCTGGTTCAAGTGAAGCCCTCCATACGGGAGTTGGTGAGAATGCGAATAATCAAGGCGATGTCTCGATAGCGGGCTGCACATGTCATTCTGAAAGTCCGGACAACTCTGTAACTCTGATACTGGATGGGGTCCCATATCACTACGAGGCAGGAATGGAATATCAGATGAAGGTCCAATTGATCGGTGGGCCGGAGGCAGATGTGGACTCATACACTGGGGGATTCTCGATGAGGGTTAGCTCCGGGATCCTAGGGCCCGGAACTGGATTCGAAGGCATGGTACAGAACTGGGAAGAGGAACTCACTACTCTGACACATACGGAGTCAGGTTCAGAAACACCCGACAGGACTTGGCTGATCATGTGGACTAGCCCATCGGAGGGCTCTGGTTCAGTGACATTCTGGATTGCAGGAAACGCGGTCAATGGTGATATGGCACCGTCCGACCTTGACCGGTGGAACAGGCTAACGACCAGTGTAGATGAAGGTCCGGACAACGGACAAGTGAAGACGGTGTTCTCTGGTAATGGAGACATCACCCCCCCCGCACCACAGGAGGGCCATGCCGACCTTCACCTGATGGGTGCTGAGCTACTTGCGCACTGGCTAGGACTGCTAGGTTTCGCTGCTGTAATGCTAGTGATTCTATTCTGCGGACTCTTCCTAAGGTATGGTTTCTCTAGAAACTATGAGGGTAGGAGCAACTTACTGAAACTAAGGATAAAGCATCTGAGAAGGGGGGACCAACTTTGAAGGATGACATAGTAATGCGTCTGCTTCGGCAGGTAAAATCTGGAGAGGTGAGTGTCGATGACGCACGAAAAGCACTGGAAGAAGCAACCATAACAGAAGAAGCGTATTCTGCGGCAATTGATCATGGAGTTTTCAATTCACCCAAACCTGGGACCATTGTTAGGGCTAGCTTGGCCCCCTCGGGGGATTCATGGCTAATTGTTCTAGTTGGACTATGGGGGATATTCTGGACTCTCTATTGGGCTGGTTCCCTTTCTTACGGACTCTTTAACCACTGGGATCAACAGTTGTTATCATTCAATCTTGGGATGACCCTGCTAACACTAATTGTCATGGGGATTGTCTATCTAAAGTACGTTCTGCCCGATGTGATAATTGTCAAGCATCGCCGAAACAAGTACATCACTAGGAATGACCCTGAAGGATGGAAGAAATACGAGGTGTAGGTTTGGCGAGAAGATTCAAACTACGTCCATTGAGCCCCAACAATGAGGGGACGAGTGAGAACAGCGGATTTGTAGACAGAAGGGAATTTATGCGTATGTCATTCAATACGGCAGCCGGACTAATTACGATGGCTAGTCTGGGTAGTGTTGGTTTTGCATCGTTCCTGATGGGGCAAGCAAGCTCGGGGGGATCTGACCAAGCCATTCTATTCTATGCCCCCAAGGGCTCAGACGTATGGTATGGTAGCATGGATAAGCAACCGATGTCATTGAAGGCATTCGAGGATGAGGCAGCAAACTCAACGACGGGCATGTCTGCGGCGGCGGGACTCTGGTCTGGACTTCCTATTGTCGCTATCTACGTCCCTCATGAGGAAAACAAAAACAAGCCGCTTGCTGAGGACGAGCCAAGATTCCAGCTCATGGATGGCTATACATCAAGTGGGGCGTACGTGGGTTCTGGATTCGAAATAGAAGAGAAGGAGGAGTATTCGTCACTTTCTATCCACGATAACATGATCATCATCTTCTCGAGGTGCCCCCATCTCTGCTGCATTCCTGGGTGGCAATTAGTTAGCAATGACTTCACAGCAGACAATTGGCTTCCAGGAGGTACTGACTCGGGTGGTAACAAACTGTTCTGTATTTGCCACTCGAGCCGTTACGACCCCACAGTGATAGAGAAGAACACTTCAAGGAATAGATCTAATGGCCAAGACTTTGACTTCATCGGAATAAAAAAGACAGGCGGGCCCGCTCCCTATGGCATGCCGCTGATTCCATTTGTCGTTAACGGGGACTCAATTGAAGCGCTACCAGATTTCAAAGACTGGTATACATTCTGTGGTTAGGTGAGAAAGTGATTCAATTCTGGTTCCTTTGGATTTTCATAGCAATAGTAGTGGTTATCGTTGCCTTCACCCTTAGGAGGGAGAGGGACGATATCCCAAGAAAGGATATCCTGCGGGCAGTGGAGACCAATGCAGGAAGCATGGGTCTAGCTGAGAAGCTCTTCCTTTGGGCATTCTCGTGGCTCGACACCAGATTCAGAATCCAGGATTACTGGGGAATGAGCAGGGATTCATACCATAGCATTCACAGACAAATGCCACTGACCCATGCTGAAAAGTACAAGCTCAGGATAATCTGGTACTGGTACCCATTGTATTGCCTAGGAGGCATCTCATTCCTGGCATTCATAATCCTAGTCATTTCTGGAACGATTCTCGGTTTCTACTACGTCCCTGGAGGGGATTTGAACTCAGATCCGACTCCAGCTTACGCATCGATGGAATTCATAATGCTAGAGTTGCCATTCGGCTACATTATCCGCTCAATTCACCACTGGACTACCCATTTCATGGTTGCAGCAGTTTTCCTACACATGTGCCGTGTTTACTTTACTGGAGCATACAGAAATCCTAGAGAACTAAACTGGCTAATTGGGGTCGCATTGATGTTCTTCACAATATTTTTCGGATACTCGGGGTACTTGCTCCCATGGGACAGTTTGGCATTCGGTGCGGCTACCATTGGAATCAACATGGCAAATTCAACGCCACTGGTTGGAGAGTGGATGGCCAATGCCCTGTTCGGAGGTACTACTCTTACTGGCCAGACAGTAGTTAGGATGTACTTCTTACACGTATTCGTGCTACCAGTGATAGTTACTGCACTGATTCTTGCTCATCTCTTCATAGTCTGGGTACAAGGCATTGCAGAGCCACATTGAGGTAATGAAATGGGAATGTTAGAGAGATTCGGAAGGATTGCTGATACCTACATCAGTGAGAAGGAGGGACTTCTGGAAGGAGAAGAAGAGCGTAGAAGGGTCTTCACGGGACATGCATTCTGGCCAACTGAGGTCATTAGGGACACGATTATCTTCGCAGCGATTATGATGGTGATTGCGTTTTACTCTTGGATTATTCCGCCACCACTGCACAATGCCGCGGACCCTTATGCCCAGGCTGGGTTTGTTTTTCCCGACTGGTATGTCCTGTTTTCCTATGGATATCTAAGGTGGGGAGAGTACCTGCCTCAGTTCGACATCCCAGCCGGACCTATCGGCGATTTCTTTGGACAGCCAATTGTGTCCTGGAACGCAGGAGTTTGGGGGGCAATGATCACGGGACTTCCTGTTGGAATCCTAGCTCTGCCCCCATTCATCATTGGAAAGAGGGAGAAGAGGGGCGTGGAGGACCCCTGGTTCGCAACTGCGGGTGCAGTCTACCTAGCACACGTGTGGTTCATCTCCGTGTTCTCAATAAACATCTTCCTGGAGATGTATGGACAAAACCGTTCTGACTACTGTTGGCAAACTTCCCATGGTGTTTTCAGATGTGGAACACAGGCACCATGGACTGCAGAGGTTTTCAATGCCATACCATGGGTATTGACGGGGATATTTATCTTCGCCCTACTCTACTTCTCAGTCAGAAAATTCCTACTTGGACCCATGGGCTCTAGGTTGACTCCGAACCTCGGAAAGCAGGTTGCAGTAGGCTCCCTGGTAGTCAGTGTGTTGCTATGCTCCATAACCTGGCCAATCTACGAAAACGGATTCTGGAACCAGAGGGGCATGGGAACCATGGGATTCTGGGAATACCAGAATGAGGCCAAGCTGGTTGAATTGGATGGCATCAGGGCCCAGCCCTCTGATACTCTTGTTCACGTTGACAAGGGCAATGTTTGGGACGAGTGGGGCGATGAGTGCCTAACGTACGAGATGACAGGGGATCTGGGAGTATGGGAGGATTTGCACGAAGGCGATGACTACGCGGATTGGTGCGTAATGCCCGCCATACAATGGTCCAATTGGGGAGTCTTCCAACCAACTAGATCTTTGATAATTGACTTCAGCGGAGCGAATGGTCATGCGAATTCCGATACTTCGAGGAATTTTGGCGGTGCCGAAGTAACCTACACTGGTTCAGAGGACGGAGGGTCAGTTGAAATGACAGAGGAGCGGACCTTCTGGGTAGAGAACCTCGGGCTAGCCAGCGTTCCTACCGATATATCATGTAATTTCAGAACCACTGTCAGGGGAGCGGGCGTCCATACCCAAAGCCTGGCACTGACAGACGAAGCAGGAGATGTGATTTGGGCAAATAGCGGCGAGAACTGCGAGTCAGTGACGATTTACCTCAATTCCAATCAGGCCTACACGGTGACCTTCGTTACCAACTCTGAAGCGGTGGACGACAGCGTCACGATGATCTCAGATTTCTCTGCCATTGCATACCAACCCCTACTCCTGAACGATGACGGTACGGCTATTGACAGGTCAGATGGGACACATGACTTGACCGTTCTGGCATCGATGTCGATCAGCAACCCAACCTTCCACAAGAATCCGAAGAGCCTGGATGCTAAGCTAATCTATTCGATGTTCATTCCCTGCCTGGGCGTAGGCGCCCTGGTATTCATGCTCATGAGAAGCATGGCACGTGGATACGAGTGGGAGATGAACAAGTGCTATGGGTGTGACCTTTGCGATGATGCCTGTCCAGTTAGGCTGTTCAACGCCGGTGATAAGCTGAACATCATCTACAACACGTGGAACAACGAAGACGACGGGGTGCCACTCTACTCATGCCTCACGTGCACAGCATGCACAAACGCATGCCCCCAACTCGTTGACTACGACTCATACATCGATATCAGGCGGAATCTGGTTGTCGGTGGCCCACCTGCTGCTGAAATCCCACACACGGTCCTACAAGCGGTACTAGCTGCAGAAGCCGAAGAAGACGCGGACGACTCGTTCGTTTCTGTCGAAGATTACCCACTAGACTCGAGCATAGGGTACTATCCGGGCTGCGTCGATTATATCGATCAGGAGATGATTTTCAGCCATGTGAATCAAGGAAGCATGGATCTTGGAGATGTGACTACGGCAGCATTCACCATATTCGAGGAAATGGGGGAGGATGTCACCTATCTGGGCCGGGACTTCCTGAAATGCTGTGGTCATGACCAGAAGTGGCAGGGAATGACTGAGGTTTTCGAGAAGCTCAAGGCATACAATCAGAAGAAGCTCGGGCAAAGTGGAATCGGCACCTTGGTAACTTCCTGTGCGGAGTGCTTCCGCACGTTTGCCCTCGACTACGAACTAGACGACATGAAGGTGATGCACACCACGGAGTTCCTGGTTGAGAACGGTTTTGACATGAGCCTAAAATCAAAAGAAGACCTGACCGTAACGTATCACGATCCGTGTCGACTGGGTAGGCAGATGGACATCTATGACGAGCCAAGGGACTTGGTAAGCGCTGTCGAAGGTGTGGAGGTTGTAGAAATGGAGCATTCAGGTGAGGATGCTCTGTGTTGTGGGGTTTCAAGCATGATGGCGTGTAACGAGAACAGCAGGGCACTCCGGCTGCAGAGATTCGACGAAGTGCGAGCTACGGGTGCGGACATCATGCTAACATCGTGCCCCAAGTGCGTTTCCCACTTCGAGTGCCTTAAGTTCGAGGGGGACCCGCGCCATGACTTCGAGATTCTAGACGTAGTAAGCTTCCTTGCCAGGCAGATAGAAGAGTCGCGGAGCTAGGGAAGCCTCAGTGATTGCTATCGACACAGAATTTTCACTGAATGAATGCGAACAGTACCGAGAACGATGACAGGGCCGTGTTGATCACTACGCCCCATACGGTTGCCTTGGCGAACCTGGAGTCATCGTAGCCCAGTGCCACCAAGTAGAGAAAAAATCCGATTAGGCCGCCGCATGCTAGTGAAATCCAAGCGGCTGGAACGCTCAGGTAGACAGCCATGACGAGCCATATGGCACTGCCCTGCAAAAGCCCTAGCCACACCATGGGGTCTGCCCACCACGTAGATTCCGACTCACTCATGATACCCCGGAAGGCGGAATACCAATCAAACTCACTATGATAAGGGTCGATGCGATGGATTGGACCGGAGATAGCATGACCAAGGTTGGTGACGTCCTTAAGAGGAGGGGTGCAGAGAAGTCCAAAATCAGGATGAAAATGAACTCAGTTAGGGCAGAAGAGGAGTCCCTGTTGAAAGGTGGAGAGGATGCAGTCGCGTGGGTGAAGGAGAAGCAATGCATCGGATGCGACCAGTGCACAATAGTTTGCGAAGACGCCGCGATAGAGCTCTATGATGCCCCTCTAGCCAGCCCCATAATGGGCGTGGAAGTCAACAGGAAGGCAAGGATACTGAGAGATCCATGCACAGGATGCAAGCTTTGCGTTCTTGCATGCCCTACTGATGCCATTGTGATGATTGATAGGTGATCAGATGAAGGAGGCAGACCCAATTAGGTTCGGTGCCGAGTTTGGCCCGAAAAGAACAGGTAGTTCTAGTGGGGTTTCTCTATCTACATTCAAGACCCTGGTGTGGGTTTCAAATTTGGGTGGCTTGATATTGTTCGTAATTGGACTTGAGTTGATGGTTGTAAAACAATCCTTTGCGTTCGGCCTTGGATGCATTGTTGCAGGAATTGTAATCGCACTTTTCCCCTCGAACTACGAGATCGTAGGAATGGATGAAAGTGAGTCCGAATAGCCCCAAGGTGAGGTTATGATGAGTGAAGTGCTAGGAACTGATTTTCAGCAAAGGGTCTGGAATGAGTTGAGTGCCATTCCAATGGGAGAGACCCGTTCGTACAAAGAAGTTGCAGAGGCGGTAGGTCATCCTGATTCCGCAAGGGCGGTTGCAAACGCTTGCTCTGCGAACCCTTATGCTCCCGAGGTCCCATGTCATAGAGTAATCAGGTCAGATGGGCAACTCGGGGGTTATAGTGGCAAAGGCGGAGTAGAGGGAAAACGGAGGCTTCTTCTGAGCGAAGGGGCAATTCAAGCCCAGTCACCGACGTCATCGATGACCGTCATAAGATCCTTGCCAGACCTTTCTGCTCCATCTTCTGTGAAATGAATAGCATGGAACAATCGAATTCCGATGGCCATGTCGGGCTGTTTCTTGAGGATTGGTGCCAAATCGCCATAATCCTCTGACCACTCGATGGCATGGGGTTCAAGTTCTTGCAAAAGTGCGTGATACATGCTAGGTGTTGTAGCAGTACCTGCAGGCATTTTTGGTCTCGAGATTATCTCGCTTGGTAAGGACGTCAATTTGGCTGCACTTCGTAGTGCGATTTTCTCATTAATCCCGGAAACTCTCCAATCAGCCGGCAATTTATATGATTCTTCGCGATGACTCTTGCTCAAGAAGGGAACCCGAGCTTCCAATCCCACTGCCATACTGTGCCTATCTGCTAATCGTAACTGGAAGTTGCTTAGTTGCCCCCTATCTATCTCGAACTGAAGTGCGGATTCTAATGAAGAATAGGTGAGAATCGGGGAAATTTCGGATTCGGCCCATGGATGGCCGGGACCAGAAGGTAAGGAATTGGGGTCAAAGTCCGGGAGGAGTTTTAGTCGGGACTCGATAATTTTTGAATGATTGGAGAGACTGGAATATCGGCTGTATCCCCCATGCAATTCATCGGCACCCTGGCCACAAAGTCCTACTCTTACTGTTCGGGACATTGCATCAAATAAAGGCTGCCAAAACAAGACTGAGATATCCAGGTCTTCCCCATTCCAAGCAAAAAGCGGTAATTTTTTCCAGAATATTCCATCTGGAAGAATACTGATGTGATGCTCCATGTCAAGACTTGATGCAACGATTCGGGAAGCGGTTAGATCGGGGTTTTCTTCGCTGCCTGCAACGGTCCAGCATTCGGGTAGAGGGCATGATGTTTCTTCCGAGATTTCTTTGGCCAGTGTTGCAATGAGGCTTGAGTCCAGACCCCCAGAAAGGACCATCCCCACAGGAACGTCGGAAATCATCCTATCTTTGACTCCCGACTTGAGGGTTTCCAGGAGTAGCGAAGATTGGGAGTCAAAGTCGAGTTCATGCATAGGTTCGAAGGCATCCCAAGAGTAATTCGATACGCCCGTTAGTATTGCGCGGCCTCGTCCATCTAAACTCCAAGTCTCAATAGTCCCCTGGGCCACCTGAGTCACTCCCTCGAAAAGTGTAGTCCTATCGAGTGGGTACTCAAATGCCAGTCTAATGCCAAGTGAAACAATATCGGGCCTGGCTATGAATTCGGGATGCCCGTATAATGCCTTGACCTCAGAGGCAAAAAGTAAGGTGCCGTCATGAAGAATCGTTCTCACTAGGGGCTTTACACCCATTGGGTCCCTACACAGAATTAGTTCCCGAAGTGCTGGATCCCAGATAGCAAATGACCAGATTCCAGATAGCTTTGAGACCCACTGTACGTGTTTCTCTGCTGGGTTTCCAGGTTCAGTTGCCCGCGGGTCTTGCATAATCCCGCAATTCATTACTCCCCTTGCGAATTCGGGTGCAACAGGACGGGTTTCCACTGAATTAGAGTGAAGTGCTATGATTGCCTCTGAATCTCCAGAAGTCGACCAAGCATAATTAGAAATAGACTCCCTAATTTTCCGAAAGTTGTAAATTTCCCCATTATGGATAAGTACAACCCCCCGGGGGCTCACAATCGGTTGGTTGGAATCGGCTATATCAATAATTGATAATCTAGAATGGCCAAGAGAAATCGTGCCTTTCTCCAATTCATCCGAGAAGACATCGCAGCCATCGGGACCCCGGTGAGCTAAACACTTTGCGATTTCTGCGGCAATATCGGAAGAGCCCTGGCCTAGGAGTCCGGATATTCCGCACATGATGTTGTGTAGGAGAACACACAGATAAATGTGCAATCAAAAGTAGGCAATAAAGATTGCAAATGAGGCAACTATGGCAATTGCCCATATCGCCAAGTAGGTGTTTTGGGACAGAGGAGACTTGACTATCGTTGTAGAGTTTATTGGGTCAATTGATTTTTCTCCGGCTTCCGTGGAACCTTGGCCATCCATGTTAACGTCATTTCCAGAACAATGTGGGTTGTAAATATGACGGGATGGAGATCACAAGAATGGATATATCAACATAAGACCGGCAAGAGGCAGGAGAATCATGGTGGCATTATCGTCAATAATCCTTGTTGAGGGAATTTCTCCAATAACTGTCAAAGGAGCTAGGAGTACCACCGCTGCGAGGCTCGTCCCCAACCAGAAGTGGCTAGTTAGCCAAATTGTATAGGAAACAAGCAAGCCCACTATGATTGCAAGCCTCAAATCCTGCTTAATCCTCTTTATCTCGCCCATAATCGGGTCCACGATGGTCATTCCAATTATTATCGGCGTACCATAGAGCCCTGCATCCATCAGCTCTCCCTCGCGGGGTGCTATCAACAAAGCAAGAGAGACGGCTAGCGCACCCCACGCCAATGCTGAAATCTGTTCCGACTCGTACTCCCTCTGGCCAACAATAACAACCCCAAGACGAATTCGGAGAAACTCGATAAGTAGAATCGCCAAGGCAACAACGCTAACAAATTGATCAGGAGTTAGGGAAAAATACGAGGAGATTGGGTCGCCGTGAACATAATACAGGTACGGCACAACAGCCATAGAAACATGAGTGAAACGTCTGAAAGCATGCCCGCCGAATCCACCAATCGAATGGGAGACGTGATCTACGAAGACATCGTTTTCAGTTTCTACCATCGCCAGTGCCGCCTAAATCGATTGATGAAACCATGTGTCGAATCGCATCGTTGACGGTTAAAGAACCATCACCCATTTTTTTCAATACTGATTCGATTTCGGAATTGGAAAAAATTAGCGATTCCCAGGACACAGCTAATCGCTCCCGATTCCTTAGATTCGCCCGCCGGCTATTGGGCTCCAATTCCTCTATTTCCGTAATGAGGTCCTCAATGCCATGGTTATTCATTGCAGAGACAAGATGTACTTCGCGGCTATCCCCTTTACCAAAGTCCAATGAACTTTGAACTGCTTTGGCGGCATTCTCAGAGCCGGGTAGATCGGACTTATTGATGGCAATTGAGTCGGCTATCTCCAATATCCCGGCCTTCTCGGCTTGGATGATGTCCCCTCTATCGGGACCATCAACTAAGAGAATGCGCTCAGCAAAGGCCACGACTCGAATCTCCGACTGACCGGATCCAACTGTTTCAATAATCACCCTCGTCCATCCACAAGCACTGAGTGCTTTACACATGATTCCAATTTGAGGAATGAGGCCGCCAGGAAATTTCCCTGAGGCTAGCGACCGTACAAATACCGAATCCCCGGAATCTGCTTGAGGCATACGAATTCTATCGGCTAATAGAGAACCTCCAGATAATGGCGAAGAAGGGTCTACAGCGAGAACGGCTACTCTCTCGCCCCTGGCGACCCAAGTCTCAATTAATCGCCCAATTAGTGTGGACTTCCCTACGCCAGGAGGACCGGTGACCCCAAGAGTCCAAGCTTCTTTCTCAAATTCTGGTTCTGCACCATTCTCGATGGAAGTCAGAAGTTTTGCGAGTTCACGACGGCTGCCAGAAAGAGCGGCATCAACAGCATCTGTGATGTCGTTCAAGGCCAGTGCCACCCAGAATCCATCCCCACACCTATAGGTTCACCAGAACTTTGTCGGGCTGCGGCCTCATCCAAGAATTTCAATAGGGAAGAAGTAGGTGTCCCAGGACCGAAAATTGCCCTCACTCCAGAATTGAATAATGAGGATCGATCCCGTTGGGGAATAATTCCACCTGCAAATACAATCACATCATCCAAGCCAGATTCCCTAAGACCATTACAAATTATTGGAATTAGAGAGCCATGGGCACCCGAAAGAGTGGAAAGCCCCAACACTTGGGCATCCTCATCACTCACTATCCTTACAATCTCATCGGGGCTTTTTCGGAGACCTGTGTAAATCACGTCGTGACCACCATCTCTGAGCGCTCTAGAAACTACCTTGGCCCCTCTGTCGTGACCATCTAGACCCGGTTTCGCGACAACGACCCTCATCTTCAAAGACTTCCAATTAGTATCAAGACTTCAAGCAACCGCAACACTGTATCTATCTCATTATTAGGAATGCTCATGGGCGGCCTAGTCCCAAACGAATTCGTAATGACTGGAGGGGCGGACCGCATAGATGACTTGCGTCGACGAAAAACAAAGGCTCAAGCAGGTGGTGGACAGGATAGGATTTCTGCACAACATGCAAAAGGTAAGCTAACTGCTAGAGAACGGATTGAGCATCTACTGGACTCTGATTCATTCATGGAGGTAGATGCCCTTGTAGAACACCGGTGCAGAGATTTCGACATGGACAGGAACGTGATTCCAGGGGATGGTGTAGTTTGCGGCCATGGTACCATTGATGGTAGGCTGGTGTATTGCTTTGCACAGGACTTCACAGTATACGGAGGATCGCTCGGTGAGATGCATGGGCTCAAAATTTGCAAGATTCTGGACATGGCCATGAAAACTGGATCACCAGTAATCGGACTAAACGATAGTGGGGGAGCAAGGATCCAAGAGGGGGTTGCTAGTTTGGGTTCTTATGCAGAGATATTTTTCAGAAACGTCAGAGCCAGTGGAGTAATTCCCCAGATTTCCGTAATCATGGGCCCTTGTGCAGGGGGTGCCGTTTACTCTCCTGCAATCACTGACTTCGTAGTAATGGTGGACAAAACAGCGCACATGTTCATCACCGGTCCGGAAGTAATCAAAACAGTAACGAATGAAGAGGTAAGTTTCGAAGATTTGGGTGGGGCTATGACTCATGCAACAAAATCGGGAGTAACACATTTCATCGCAGAAAATGACAATGAAGCGATTGAAATTGTAAGGCAGTTGGTAGGACTAATCCCGTCAAACAATCTAGAGAAGGCCCCCCGATTAGAGACAAGTGACCCAATAAGCCGTCGATGCGAAATTCTGGATAACCTAGTCCCTGAAGACCCAAGCCATCCGTATGATATGCAAAATGTAATCGAAGAAGTCCTAGATGCGGGAAGTTTTCTTGAAGTTCAGTCTGACTTTGCACCCAACATAATTATTGGAATTGGCAGATTGGGTGGGAATTCCATCGGAGTGGTGGCCAACCAACCTATGCACCTGGCAGGCTGTCTGGACATTGATGCTTCTGTTAAGGCCGCTAGATTCGTGAGATTCTGCGATGCATTCAACATGCCACTGCTGACTTTAGTTGACGTGCCGGGCTTCTTGCCTGGGGCAAATCAAGAATGGGGGGGCATAATCAGACACGGGGCCAAACTACTGTATGCATTCGCTGAAGCGACCGTACCAAAACTTACAGTAATCACTAGGAAGGCATATGGAGGTGCGTATGACGTAATGTCGTCCAAGCATATCAGGGGAGATTACAACATAGCCTGGCCATCAGCAGAATTGGCCGTAATGGGTGCTCAAGGAGCTGTCCAAATTATCCATAGGAGGAGGATAAATAGTTCTAGGAATCCGGATCAAGAGAGGATTAGGTTAGTGGATGACTACACTGATTCCTTTGCAAATCCGTACAAAGCTGCCTCTTTGGGGTACATTGATGATGTTGTTCAACCATCTGAAACCAGATTGGCCCTTAGCAAGGCCCTGGGGGCGCTGTTAGAAAAGGAAGAAGTCCGGCCTGCCAAGAAGCATGGAAACATCCCGCTGTGAGGGGAAATATGAAGGTCGATGAACAAAAAAAGAAGGCCCTGATTGCAGCAATAGTCTCTGTATTGCTGGAAGAATCCGCTGTCGTGTCAATAATTCCATCAATAGGTCGCGAGAAGGGTAGGGCATGGTCTATTGATCACCGAAGAGTGTCAGTTGGTCGAAAAAGTGTTATCCAATCGAGAACTGAGAGGAGTACCACTAGGTGATTGGATGGGAGAAAAAAGAAAGGTGGTAGTGGATGGGGATGAATTCGAAGTAGAGTTAGAGTATAAAGAAGGAAAATGGGAAGTTACCGTGGAAGGGACTAGTTTCGTGGTGGAAACTGAGGGATCCCAAAAAAAACAAGTTAGTAGACCCAAAAGGCGAGAATCGCGCTCCAGAAAAGGAGCATCAGGAACGGTCTCTTCTGCAATTCCTGGAAAAGTTGTGTCGATCCAAAAATCCGTGGGGGACAGGGTTTCAGCAGGTGAGGTAGTAATAATCATAGAAGCTATGAAGATGCAAAATGAGATTAAGGCACCATTAGACGGAGTAATCAGCGAAATCAATTGCGCAGCAGGAGAACGTGTCGAAGCTAACATGCCATTGTTGAATATTGAAGTAGAAAATAAGGAGGAGATGTAGATTTCTAAGTGCGATTTTGATAATTGTGATAAGCGAGGAACTCGAGTCAGTAGGCTTTCCCCGGAGGGATTCTTGGTATCGAGTGGAAAGAAGGCCTATTCATTTAGGGAAGCTTACGAACGATTCAACTACTGCAAGGAGTGTCATGGCCGACTAATGAAGAATGTTTGGTCAAGAGTCCGGGAGTCCGATGGAAAGGATGATGATCACGTCGCGCCGACAGCAATTTAGACGGTATGTTCATCGAACCAGTCACTAATTCGGTCGTATGACCAGTTATGTCAGTCACTTAGAATGCTCATTGTGCGGAAAGAAATACTCTTCTGATTCAATTAGCACGATATCAGAATGCGGTAAGCCATTATTGGTTCGGTATGATTTGGAGAAGATTGCCAATGAGGTTACTAAGGAAGAAATCAAGGAGTCTGCCAAAGCGGGATTCTGGAGGTATCATCCACTACTTCCAGTGAATAAAGAGGAGAATATGGTCTCGCTTGGGGAAGTGGTTACTCCGTTAATTGAGTTGAATTCGGATAATGGCATAATTGGGGCAAAACCTGGAATGGCGATAGTCAAGGATGAGTCTAGACTTCCAACGGGTTCATTCAAGGCCAGGGGTCTGGGATTGGCTGTTTCAATGGCAAAGGAGCTAGGAGTAAAGCACCTTGCAATTCCAACAAATGGGAACGCCGGCTCCGCCCTCGCAGCCTATGCATCAAGAGCTGGGATCAAGACCACAGTACTGTGTCCTGACAATACGCCTGAGATAAATGTGAAGGAAGCCCAGATTCAAGGAGCGAAAACTCATCTCGTTAATGGCTTGATTGGGGAGTGCGGGAGAATAATCTCTGTGGGTTCGGAGACTATTGGCTGGTTTGCCGTTTCCACGCTTCGGGAGCCATACAGAATCGAAGGGAAGAAGACCATGGGGCTAGAATTGGCCGAGCAGATGGATTGGAGCCTTCCAGACGTAATATTCTATCCCACGGGGGGAGGCACGGGGATTATTGGAATGTGGAAGGCTTTTGCAGAACTCAAGGAAATGGGTTGGATAGAGGGAGTTTTGCCTAAGATGGTTGCCGTTCAATCAACTGGGTGCGCGCCAATAGTGAAAGCATGGGAAGAGGGCAAGGAATTTGCAGAGTTTTGGGAAAATGCGGAGACTATCTCCTCCGGGATAAGAGTACCATCCGCATTGGGTGACTTCCTGATTCTAAATGCAATTAGGGAATCCGGAGGGTTTGCAATTGCTGTTACAGATGAAGAAACCATAGAAATACAAAACGAAATTGGAATCAAGGATGGTCTTCTTCTGTGCCCGGAGGGAGCTGCGGCAGTTGCAGCCTACCGGAATTCACTCAATTCAGGAATGATTAGGGATGATGAGAGAGTAGTGTTGTTCAATACAGCAACTGGTCTGAAATACCCTATGCCACAAGTCACTTCGAAAATAGACAAGGGCAATGTGGACTATGTTGCATTGTCAACTTAGATCAAACCCAAGGCATCCTCAATTCTATTCAATTCGGGCCCAGTGGAACCGTCCCCCACAAGTGCGTGAGTATCGCTTGCGCAGCAACCGGCTCCAACAAATGGTGAACCAAAGGTAACAGTCCCAACCATAACAGGAACCTCCAATACACTGTGAATTGCCTCGACTTCTTCGGTCTTCACATCTGGGTGTGCGAGTACTCCTTTGTTATTTGCAACTATCATACTACCAACTGTTTTGTGTCCTGCGACCTCTGTTCGGATTGTTGGCACAGCTAACACATCGGAAATCATTTCTGCTCCTGATTCGGGAATAATCGGGCTCAATATCGCTCCATTGTCATTGCATTCAATCAGATTGCCTGCAGCATTGACTCCGCTTTCCATCACCACTACTGGACCGAAGCTAGTCAATTCATCCAAATCTTCCTCGGTGGCTAGATCGGCTACTGCGATTCCATTGCGATTTCCCCTTAGGAGGCTACCAATTAGTGATGACCCCCCTATTAGAAACCTGTGCGTTTCCATATCGAAGGCTGATTCGATCTCTTCCGCGGCAGAAGGTTCGATTGTCCGAGGAATGAATAAAACGTCGTTCACAACGCTCAGATAGACACCAACTTGGGAATGCCCAAGAATATCCCCACTAGAGATTGACATTCATTGGCCCCCGAAGCATACTGAAAATTATTGGTGCGGGGATGGGAAGGAGAGTGGCACAGCGACGACCTTTCCCGTGGGCTTGCGCACCACAGTACCGGAATCGACGCAGGAGGGCTTGACTTCCGGGTTCGATATGGGACCGGGTAGTACCCCTCCGCTTTGGCCGTGCACAACTCTCCTTCGAATTGAATTGATATGCTCTTTTGGACAGAGACTCACACTGATGTGTACCTCGAAATATAGATGCTCGGGGGGTTAGTGCAGCTGGGCTGAACACCTCGGCGAACCTCGGTGCTTACACCCGCTGTCTATCAAACTCGTCTTCTACGAGTCCCCTGAGATGCCTCGTCTTTCGGATGA
>Ga0066837_10000011_pt1 | contig 73280 bp, 67 predicted proteins | sample ETNtaG_25_FD_66730 | JGI IMG/M metagenome (GOLD analysis project Ga0066837, IMG submission 66730) | Marine microbial and viral communities from oxygen minimum zone, Eastern Pacific Ocean - ETNP201302SV86 | ecosystem: Environmental > Aquatic > Marine > Oceanic | place: Pacific Ocean: Eastern... | reverse complement strand
CCTCGCACTACAAGCGCAGGCTCAGAACGAACAACGGCCCGAAACCGCAACCAACATCCGCGCGAAACTATGACGTTGATCAGGCCTGTCTCGTCTTCAAGATTGACGAACAAAGTCTCCGCGGCTGTTGCTGGACGTTGACGGTGGGTGACAACGCCTGCCACTTTCACCTTGCCAAGGTTGCAACTTAAAAGCTCGTCCGCGGTTACTACGCCTGCTTGTTTAAGTTCTTCTCGTATGAAGCGAGTCGGGTGCCCGTTGGGAGCTACACCGGTAGCCCACAGATCAGAAACAGCCTCTTCTTGCAGCGACATTCCTGGCAAAGTCGGAGCTGAAGCCCCGGTAACAATGCCGCGAAGGCGCCCCGGACGAGACTGAGCAATCGCCCCCACTGCCCATAGAGCTTCGCGACGTTCCAAACCAAAGCAGGTAAAGGCGCCAGATGTAGCCAGTGCCTCTAGTTGCTTTTGAGAGACCGACGTGCGACGTGAGAGTTGTTCTAAATCTTCGTAAGGTCCAGAAGCAGCAACTTCGAGTGCGAGATCTTCACTAAACCCTCTTATGGATGAAAAACCCAGCCGAACAGCTACGCCACCCGTTGACCTGCCGAAACCTTCAAGTGTGGCCTTATCTGATGAAGCGTTGAGGTCTGGGGTCAAGACTTTCACACCATGGCGTCGCGCATCTTGCACTAATGAATGGGGTGAATAGAACCCCATGGGTTGAGCGTTGAGTAGGGCTGCACAAAACGCAGCTGGGTAGTGGCATTTGATCCAGGATGAAGCGTAAACAAGGTGAGCAAATGACACCGAATGGCTTTCGGGGAACCCGTAATTGGCAAAAGCAACCATCTTCTCCCAGATCTGGTCAGCGACCTCTTGCCTAATTCCACGCTCGAACATGCCTTCATACAGTCGATACCGAAGGCGTTCCATTCGCTCTCGCGATCGTTTAGAACCCATAGCTTGACGCAGTTCATCTGCCTCTGAGGGAGTAAACCCCGCCACATCGATTGCCATCTGCATGAGTTGTTCCTGAAAAAGAGGGACACCCAATGTCTTGGAAAGAGCTGGCTTGAGCAGTGGATGTAGGTAAGTAACAGCCTCTTCTCCGTTTCGACGTCGAATGTAAGGGTGAACTGAACCTCCTTGGATAGGCCCTGGTCGAATAAGCGCCACTTCTACGACCAAGTCATAGAAGCAACGGGGGCGAAGCCGAGGAAGAGTTGCCATCTGCGCTCGTGACTCCACCTGAAACACACCGATTGAGTCAGCCCGACACAACATTTCGTAGACCTCTTCTTCTTGAGGCAACGCGCCGAGGTCAACTTCAACATCATGAGCGTCAGCAATGAGATCAACAGCGTTATGCAGAGCTGACAACATCCCCAAGCCGAGTAGATCAAATTTTACTAACCCAACTGAAGCGCAGTCGTCTTTATCCCATTGCAATACCGATCTGTCAGCCATTCGCGCCCACTCAACTGGGCAGACTTCGATTACGGGACGATCACAGATCACCATGCCGCCCGAATGGATGCCTAGATGTCGTGGTGAATTTTCAATTTCGGAAGCCAGCCGGAGAACATCTTCAGGTATGAAATTGTGGCCTTGTTCTCCAAGCTCTGATTGAAAACGAGACCGAATTGGCTCGTGTCGATCATGTGACTTAGCCCATGCGTCCTGTTGACCAGGGGCATACCCCAAAGCTCGGGCAGCATCACGTATTGCTGATCGAGTCCGGTAAGTAATGACATTGGCGACCTGCGCTGTGTATTCGCGGCCATAACGATCAAACACATACTGGATGACTTCTTCTCGTCTCCCACTTTCAATGTCAAGGTCGATATCAGGGGGTCCATCTCTCTCCGGTGAAAGAAACCGCTCGAACAACAACCCAAGCGAAACGGCATCGACGTTGGTAATACCAAGGGCGTAACAGACAGCAGAATTAGCCGCGGATCCTCTCCCCTGACAGAGAATGCTGCGAGTCCGACAAAAAGAAACGATGTCCCAGACGACGAGGAAATAACCGGGAAAGCGGAGCTGCTCAATTAACACAAGTTCGTGGGCAAGTTGTTGCCAGGCTCCCGCAATTGTTTCAGCGGACGGGGGTCCGTACCGACGTTCAGCCCCTTCGTACACAATTTTGCGCAGGTAGGACATCTCGTTCATGCCGTTGGGACACGGATATGGGGGAAGCTTCGGGGCTACTAACGACAGATCAAAGGAACATTGACGTCCTAGTTCTGCCGCTGCTTTAACAACTCCGGGATAACGGGAAAACCAACGGGCCTGTTCAGGGCCTGAACGCAAGTGGGCAGCACCCTGACCTGGGAGCCAGCCATCTATGTCGTCGAGAGACCGGCGACTCCGGATTGCTGACATCGCCCAAGCCAAGTGACGTCGAGACGGGGTCGCGTAATGAACAGCGTTAGTGCAAAGCAACCCAACTTTCTGCTCAACTGCTAAATCTGCCAGGCAATCGTTGCGAGCATCGTCGGAAGGATCACCGTGGTGCCACAATTCCACAAACACATTGTCATTTCCGGCCGCCTCGATCAGCCGGCAGAGTTCTCGCCTTGCCCCCGAAATTCCCTCCATCTTTAACGCGGCCGGCACTGCACCTCGGCGGCCTGAAGTAAGTAAAGCCCAATCCCCGCGATGGCAATCCACCGCATTAACTAGCTCTGGCATGGATATACGCGGCGCACCTTTTTTCCCTGCCATCTGACTTCTCGAAAGAAGGGCAGCTAGCGACGCATACCCCTTAGGGTGACGGGCCAAGACAACAAGGCGTTTACCTGGCGGGTCGGTCGTACCGACACGTGAAGGGTCCCGAAGGTCGCCACCAAGAACCGAGCTGCCCTCAGGTTGCCAGGCATCAACAGTAAGTTCGGCACCAAAAACTGTAGGAAGACCGACTTCTCGAGCAGCTTCAGCGAAACGCACAACACCGTAAAAACCTCCATGATCAGTCAAAGCAAGAGCTTCCAACCCAAGTCGCGCAGCTTCGAGCACTAGCTCTTCAGGACTCGAAGCGCCATCTAAGAAACTGAAGTGAGAGTGAGTATGCAGTTCGGCGTACGGGACAACTCCCTCAGAGCGACAAACGCCATGAGATTCAAAAGGAGTTCTTCTTCTCGACCAGGCCTTACTGTCACTTTGATCTGACTGACGAGGAGAACTACTGGTTGGTTCTGACTCTCGGTCCGAAAGTCGTCGTTCAAGTTCATGCCAAGGCATAGCCGGGTTATTAAAGCCCATACCATAGATCATCGAACATATGTTCGGTCTTCGTCAAGAATGGTGGCCTTGTTCGGGGTACCTTTCATCCATGCAGAACGCGATGATGGACGGTGTCGAACTCGCAAGCCTCATACATGCGGGCAAAGCTTCGCCGATCGAATTGCTTGAGGATGCAATCTCGCGCGCCGATGCTCTAAATCCTCAGCTGAACGCGATTATCCACCGCCTAGATCAGCAGGCTCGAGACAGAGCTCGACAAATGGGTGACATGTCTGTCCCCAAGGAGGCGAGTCTGTGGGGGGTGCCTTTCCTTACTAAGGACCTGACCGTAATGACTAAAGGCGACCCATACCATGCTGGGAACGTCGCTCTTCGCGATGCGGACTACCGCGCTGGGCATACGACATATCTGTCAACAATGTTCGATCACTTGGGGTTGGTGAACTTTGGTCGGACCAACACACCTGAATTCGGCGGCACCATTACAACTGAACCTACTTCTCATGGGGCTTGCAAGAACCCCTGGGATTTAGATCACTCAACCGGCGGTTCAAGCGGCGGGTCTGCTGCTGCGGTAGCCGCGGGAATCGTTCCAATCGCTCACGCAAACGACGGTGGCGGATCTATTCGCATTCCCGCTTCAGAATGTGGCCTAGTTGGCCTCAAGCCCAGTCGCGGTCGGGTTTCATTTGGCCCCAAGATCGGCGAATCATGGGCTGGAGTGGCGATTGACGGTGTTGTGACTCGAACTATCCGTGACAGCGCCCGAGTGTTGGATGGCATCTCTCGACCATGGCCGGGTGACCCTTATTGGGCTCCGCCGCCTGCTGTGCCATTCGAGGAAACTTCTTCGATCGAGCCAAGTCAATTAAGGATTGGATTCACCACAAGTTCAGATTGGGGTCCAGTTCACTCAGATTGCGTCGATGCCGTCGACAAAACAGCTCTTCTGCTTGAGAGTCATGGTCACATCGTTGTGCCAGAGAGCCCAGACGGATTGTTCGACGACGATTTATTCGAGCACTTCAAAGTCGTGATGGCAGCCAACGAAGCCCGCTCGGTGACCAAGTTAGGCGAGGCGATTGGAAGAACCTTCGGGGCCGACGATATGGAAGCCGATACACGAGCTCTGGTGGAACTTGGTCGCAGATACACAGCCTCTGACTATTTAGCTTCAGTTGAGTGGCTTCACTTATACACGCGAAAAATTGCTCGCTGGTGGAACAAATTCGATATTTTGTTGACACCCGTCATTGCCGAGCCGCCGCCAAAACTCGGAGAGCTAAGAGATGCCAAGCTCGGCACCAAACGCTTGCGCGAAATACTTCTCTTTACCGTCCAGTTCAACGTCACTGGCCAGCCAGCAATCTCGCTCCCTATGCATATGAATGCCAACGGGTTGCCTATTGGAGTCCAGTTAGTTGGGGCGATGCACGCCGAAGCGCTGTTGCTGCAGTTAGGTGGCCGACTTGAGCTCGCCGAGTCATGGCATCGCAGGAAACCAGCAGTCGGCGCTCAATGACACAGGGCGACGAGGAACACAGCTGCTATCTAGGCGAGAACCATTCATGAGTCGTCGGTCTCTCGCCGACAGCGCATTGTTGTCTCGCGTTCTTGGCACCGAAATTCGTGCGGGCGTCGCGGTCAGCGACCCAGCGTTAGTGCCCCTTCAACGTTGGGAGCTAGCCGCAAGGAGTGTCGTGTGCGCCGCGGGGTTTGTGCTGGCAGCCTCGTTCGGAACTCTCTTACCTCTAGTGATATCGGCGTCGTCGGGGTGGGATCATTTCGCACGGCGGAGACGCTCGGTCCTGGTAGCGACAGCAAGCGGGCTTCACCTGGTGTCGATCCGTGGACAGAAGGCACATCCCGTTCGCCACTGGACAGTCGACGTGGAAGCCCGGCTGATTCTGCATACCGATAGACCCGAGGTCCCTCTGGAACTCCCGGAGTGGACCGGTGTGATTTACGGCGCTGACATCGAGCGCGCCGAACGGACGATCAGAGCGGCGGGAGGCGAGCCAGTCAGAATGACTCGCAACAATTAGAGGCGCTCTCGGACCTTCATGGCTGCGGCACCGAAATCTTCAGTTACTTGAAGAGCGTCAAGCCCGACAGCGATTGCCCCCTCAACGTTGCCGGGATGGTCGTCAAGAAAGAGACAGTTGTCGGGAGCCAAGCCCATGCGGTCGCAGATCAGCGAGTAGATCGCACGATCGGGTTTCCGCAAGCCAACCTCGCACGAGTCAATCACCGGATCGAAGCATTCGATCGGTACGCGGTCTCGCCACTGCCGCCATTCTCTGACATTGTTAGTAAGAATTGCGATTCGCAGACCTCTATCTCTGATTTCGTGAGCTAGTTCGATCATGATCGGGATAGGTTCAGCATCAGCGAACGGGTCGAAGTCTGCTCCCGTTAAACCTCTGGCCTTGTGACCATGAGGTAACTCCGGTCCCAGTATTTTCCCCATGTGCTCAACGAATTCGGAAAGAGCAACACGACCGCATTCCACTTCATGCCACATCGGGGGTTCTTCACCTGGTTCGACGTTTCGAGAATATTCTCCGAATAGCTTTTCCAACGCCGTTCGCGGGAGGTCCCAATTCTCGGCCCATCGCAAAGCAGCGAGAAATGGGGATCCTACGAGAACCCCGCCAACATCGAAGATCACGGCCTGAGGACTCACCGCCCGAACGCTACTCACAACAGACCTAGGTCTCTCGTCATAACTAGGGTCATATGCGTGATACTTCTCAGCTTTGTAAACAACGGTGAACCCCAGTACGGCATCGGAACCACCGACGGGGTGATCAACCTAAATCAGCGAATGAACGCCTCGACGTTGAGGGAGGCACTTAGCGACATGGATGACATACGCGGTTTCGAAGACGCGCCGGTCGATCATTTGTGGGATTCAATTTCTTTCGACCTACCCATACCAAATCAGCGCCGCTTACTCTGCGCTGGCCTCAACTACCACAAAAAATATCCATTGGGCGGCGAAATAAAGTTGCCGAAACAACCCGTGTATTTCAACAAACCACCAGGTTCTTTGGTTCCGCACAACGCAGCGTTGCTCCGCCCAGTCGCATCAGTTCAACTCGATTATGAAGTTGAACTAGCGGTGGTAATTGGTCGTTCGGGTAGGCATATTTCTGAGGCCCGGGCATTGGAATATGTGGCTGGATATACGGTTCTCAATGATGGTTCGGTTCGAGATTGGCAGCGCCACGGAGTAGCTGCCGGAAAAAATTTCTTCCGGTCGGGATCATGCGGCCCATGGATCGTCACCGGCGAAGCGATCCCCGATCCTTCGAAGCTTTCACTAATGACTCGTGTGAACGGGGAAAAACGACAAAACGCGAACGTGAGCGAAATGATCTTTTCCGTTCCTGAACTCATCGCGTATATGTCACGGATAATGCCTCTGGAACCAGGCGACATCATCGCTACTGGCTCACCCGAAGGAACTGGTGGATCCATGGAACCTCAAGTTTGGTTATCAGACGGCGATACGGTTGAGTTTGAGATCACCGATCTGGGAATTCTCTTTAACACGGTCGAGGACGAAATTATTTAGGTGAGGGCGATACCTAATACCCGACATTGATGGGTACCTTGGATCCACAACCAAAAGAAAAAGGATTTCGACCTGCCGCATCCATTTCGTTTCACCGCTGCAACGATCGCCGTACTACTGATGGGCGCGGTCCTCGCAGTGCCTGCTGCCAATGGGGCCGGGAAGAGCAGCGCCCAGCTAAGAAAAGAGAAGGCAGCGCTTGAGGAACAGGTGAGACAACTCAGGAAGGAACGCGACGTTTTTCAGGACGAAATTCTTAACCAGGCTCGGATAATTGATACGGCCACAGCAGATGTGTCCGAGGTCGAGCAGGCGCTGGCCGATCTAGAACTACTGGTTGCCGAACAACGCGACGACGTGACCCATGCTGAAAGAGCACTGGAAGGGGCGGTGTTGGCCGTCACCGCAGCAGAACGTAAATCTGCTTCGCTCGCTGAACAACAGGCAGCGCTGCACACGCAGGTGAACGATCTAGCTCTTCAAACATACATAGGCCGCGACTCAACGGTAGAGGGCTCCTTCGGCTTGGCACGTACGGGAGATATCTATAAGGCAGCTCGCGTACAAACGTTGATCGGAGCTGCTTTCGGAGACATAAATAACACTTCCGATCGACTTCGAGCTCTTCAGATTGATACCCAAGTGGCGACTAAAGCCTTGAACGAAGCCGTAGCGCAGCGTGAATTACTTCGGTCCGAAGCAGAAGCCCAGTTAGAGCAACTGTTGGAGGCAGTCGGTTTACAAGCACAGGTGGTTCTTGAGGCCGAGGAACGCTTGGAGGTTCGTTTGTATGAATCCGCGGCGTTGGCGGAGCTTGACGCCGAAATGGCCAAGGAGATCGCGGCCGAACAACAAAACCTGTCTCGCGTAATTAAGGCTGAGAAAGCGAAGCGAGCTGAAGAAGACCGCCTACGTCGCGAGGCGGAACGCAAACGTAGAGAAGCCGAGGAGGCGCGCCAACGAAGGTTGCTGGGGATTGCCGATGCCCCAACTTCTATCAATTTCGACAAGTCCGAACTTACCTCGGTTTGGGGCATTCGAGTCCATGAGTCGATCGCTGACAAACTCCTGGCTCTACTGAAGGCTGCATCCCGCGACGGCATTCGACTTGGTGGAGGTGGGTACCGAAGCTCAGATTCGCAAGTGGCCTTACGACGGGCTCATTGTGGTACCAGCAACTGGGCCGTCTACAGCAAACCTTCTTACCAATGCCGTCCACCAACCGCGCGTCCTGGTGCGTCGATGCACGAGCGTGGATTAGCGGTGGACTTCACGCAGAACGGACGGGCGCTTTGGAGTAACACGTCGGGTTTCCGATGGCTGAAACGAAACGCGTCTAAGTATGGATTGCGCAATTTGCCGAGTGAGCCTTGGCACTGGTCCGTTAATGGTCGATGACCAATCAAACAGGGATGGTACTGCCCTGTTGTTACTCACTCATAGGAAGCCTCGAGCCACCACTTCCCACTTTGAACCACACAAAGATGAGCTGTTCCATCAGCTAGCAACAACTGAAATCTCGCTTGTCGGCGTTTCCGGGCAGGATCCCACCATCTCTCATCAAGGAACCAAGGGCCTCCCCAACTAGTAATCAAATGTGATCCCAATAGTTCTCCTTGGACATGAGCCAGCGCTCCTCCGATTTGACCTCGACCATCTACTCGAACTGGCTGCCCTCCAGCATCTGTTACGACAAGTTGATGGGCTTGTTGGAAAACTGCAACAGGCAAAGGTGCAGGAAGTCGACCCGGCCACGGTGCATCTGCCGTCTCGGGTATAGCGATGCTCCGGTCGGGATCGAATCCAGCGACCGTCAACGAAACTCGCCGCTCGATATCCGACAAGCGGCGGCCTCCGTTATGTTCAGCTACCGTCACCGCGTCTGAACCCAGCATTCCTTGGATGCGTGTTAACGATCGCACTACGCGTTCGTCGCCAGGTGTTTCTCCTCCCCAAAACCCCAACTGATGGCCATCATCAGGAACCACTTCGGTAGATGTCAACCGCACCAAGGACAACCGTCCTGTGGGCCCAGTTGCTGAATGACACCAACCCTCAAGCTGCCAACGAACCCGATCGGTTATAGCTGTTGGACTGAACTGGTGTTCATGCCGCCAGTATCGGCTGCAAGATTCACCGTGTTCAGATTCCACTTCGATCAAGATCTGAGTACACACCGACCCCTCACTAGATAGACGCTTGTGGATTTCATCAGCCAGTGCTTTAGCGAGGAACACGATTGCTTCAGTGTGATCAGTTGGAGGGTCAACTTCGCTTTCCTCCATCACTACATCTGAGATCAAATCCGTTTGAGGAGTTCGACTATCTAGCCCCAGAGATAATTGATGAGCCAGTAGTCCCGGCGAACCGAACCGCGCGAGCAAGTGGTCAGCTGGTAAGGAAGCAATGTCACCAAGCGTGTGTAAACCAAGTCGTCGGAACACATCAACAAGATCAGGAACATTAATCAGCGGTGAGTCTTTGCTACCAAGGACACCCACCGGAAACGAAGCCAGGAACTCAGAGTTAGCTCCCGGTGCAACGACTCGAATGAACGGAAGATTTTGGGGGAAAGCTGCCAAACATGCTGCAAAACGACTGTCGGCTATACCTACTCGGGGTTTGATAACGCTAGGTACCTCACTCACACTGAGGGTGTCACATAACGCCTCCAGAGCCCGTTCGGCGACTAGTTGACCAAGAGCTTGGTCACCTCCGAAGTAACGCGACGGGCCCCGAGTTGGAAACGAACACCACCCACCCGTCGAGATTTCAACGCGAGGAGTTATCGACTCAAGTGCCGTCACGATCAAATGAAACCTACGGATATTGCGGGCCTCATCGTTATCGATCATTTCTAAATCCGGGCAAAGTCTTTGAGCTTCGCGACGACGAATACCTGGTACTACTCCCTGGTCAACCGCAGCAGGGGTCGCATCAACAACTTGACTCATGTGCATGACAGCTACAGGAGAATTGGAAGTGACTCCAGCAGCAATTGTTGGCCAATGAGGAATCACCAACAGCAATGTCCGCGCGTCTGTCATCACTATTTCCAAACGTGACTTAGCTAGCCCGGAGAGTTGGCTCAGTTAACTCAGCAAAAACTTCTTTGTTCTCGCCGTGTATGCGTCTTGACGAATTCTTTTGTCCGTCACTTTGGTCAATGACACTTAGCTGGCCTTGTCCATCAGGGAGCCAAAGACGTTGCCGGCGAAGGCCCGCGTGAGCACCTCTACCCGTAGCTTCTACCTCTACTCTGCGGGAAGTTAAACGACCACGGCCACTGCCAATGCCTGTCCATGTAGTTCGCGTAATTCTCAAATTGATGTCAGCGCGCGACCCGAAAGGGTGCGAGCTGCCAATAGCAACGACAGAAGTTTCTCGTTCGCGCATGCGCGCCACGATTTTCCGCCCATGATCAGCACGCAATTTGATCCCAGGGCCAACCAACACCAGATCAACACTTGCCACTAAAGCATGCACAACATCTCCCGCTTGGTTACCAGGTCGATCTACGAAAGCCCATCTTGAAAGTTCAGCTCCCAACTCTGATGCTGCCTGTGAACCGAAAGACGGGAGGCCAACTGCTACCACCCACCCTCCAAAGCGAGAAACACCAATCGTCAGAGCAACAGCAAGACTGACTGCGGCATCACCCACAACTCCAATAGTGGATCCCCGCCGTATGCCTCTATCCCCAAATAAACCGGCCAATTCTTCAATGACTGGGAGAGTTCGGTCACAAGTCAAAGCTATGGGTTTAGTTAATTGGTTTATCTTGCTCAAGGAAGAACCAATGGGGGTCAAATGAGTCACTCTTCAACCTTAATCGAACATATGTTCGATCAAAAGGTCAGGGTGTATTTTTCAGAGGTTCAAGTTTCGTAATGGGCGAATAGGCCAACGATCACGTCGACAATTCCTTCAGATGTGTATCCCTTTGCCAGATCGACTGTCGCGACATTGCCGTATACATGCAAGTAGTCGATACCTCCGCGTTCGAACAGCCTGGCCGCGAGGACATCAGCGGGATCCTCAGCGCTTACTGCATCTGACGCGCTGCGGTAATAACGATGGCCCATTCCAGTCAACGGGCGGTTGGTTTCGAATCGGATGGTACTGGGACTAGTGGGGGAAATTTTTTCGGCAACTCGGACAGGTTGACCCATGACTAGGAAGAGTAGCCGTGTCACGGCTAAGTTGAGAATACAAACACCACTTCTGAACCGCTCTGGAGATTTCAGATGCCCGAGATGACCGAAGAACAATTCATGGCTGAAGCTACGGCCTTTCTAGAGACCCATGTGTCTCGCAAGGCTGAACAGAAAGCGTTTGTCTGGGGAGAAGGCCCAGATAACGCGGCAATGTTTGAGGAGGTGGACCGGGAAAAAGAGCAAGTAGATCTGGCATCTGCAAAAGAATGGCGAGCCAAAAAGTTTGATGCGGGTTTCGGTTGGATTTCCGGTCCGGCGGAACTCGGCGGAGGCGGTCATCCCCGTCGCTTCGAGCGCCTGTGGGCGAATTTGGAAAGCCAGTACGACGTTCCTGACAGCGGTTTCTTTGGTATTGGTCTCGGCATGGTGGCACCGACCATTCTTGCTCACGGAAACCCTGAGGTTGTCGCTGATCTTTTGCCGAAGATGTACCGCGCTGATTTGGTTTCTTGCCAATTGTTTTCCGAGCCTGGAGCCGGGTCGGATTTAGCCAGCCTCCAAATGCGGGCTGACAGAGACGGGGAGGAGTGGATTCTCAACGGACAGAAAGTGTGGACCTCGGGCGCCCATTACAGCGATGTGGGAGAAGTGATCGCGCGGTCCGACTTTGACCTACCCAAACATCAGGGATTAACCGGGTTTATGGTTGATATGCATGCACCTGGCGTCGAGGTAAAGCCATTACGTCAAATGACAGGTGGCGCCAACTTCAACGAGGTCTTCTTTAATGATGTACGAGTTCCGGACAGTCACCGTTTAGGTGAAGTCAACCAAGGCTGGGGTGTTGCGCTCACAACGTTAATGAATGAGCGAGCCTCTATTGGCTCTGGCAGTGGCGGTACTGGAGGTAGCTACACCAAATTGAGCGCGATGTTGAAGCACTTCGGACTTGAGAAGGATGCTCTCAGCCGTCAACAACTAATGAATATTTTTACTTACGGAAAAGTTCTCGGGTGGTCGAACCAACGAAGTCTTGACGCTCTGAAGTCAGGGAAGACACCCGGCCCCGAGATGTCGTTGTCGAAGATGGGTCTTACCCGGCAGATGCTAGCAACCTGCAATTTCGTTTCTGACGTGCTCGAGACGCGATTGATTGCCAACACGGGCGAATGGGGGACGTTCTCATGGGCAGGTTATGTAACCGGCCAACCTGCAATGCGCATCGCCGGAGGCTCGGACGAAGTGATGCGAAACATAGTTGGTGAACGTGTATTGGGGCTTCCGAAAGAGCCGGGCATAGACACCACAAGCCCGTTTCGGGAACTTAAGGTCGGAACTCAACGAACCGATTAGCTAGCTCTTAATTGATCGCGTCTCCTACGCAGCTTGCCGCGTACGCCAATGGTCATGTTGAAGGTCGATTGGGCTAGTCATGCAGCAAACAAAGTTCCTTGACCGATCCGAAAGCGGTCATAACGGCGAGAATCAGTCCAAGGTAGATCGTCCATGAACGCCCAACTTTTTCGATGGATGACGCACGGCCCGTAGCCGGCGAGGGCCATACGGTGCTGCGGGGCCGGATACCCTTTGTTTTTTTCGAAAATGTACGCTGGGAAATCAGCCGAGTACACGGACATGATGTGATCGCGAACGACCTTAGCCATGATCGACGCAGCCGCGATCGACAGACAGGTTCGATCACCTTTCACGATCGCTGTACTTGGAAGCCAATCGATGTAGTTCCAGTTGCCATCTATCAGCACGCGGTCGGGAGTCACTGGAAGCCGGTCCAGAGCCCGGTGAGTCGCAAGGCGTTGAGCGTCGGACATCCCCAACTCGTCACATTCTCGGGCGCTGGCATGTCCGACCGACCAACTCGTCGCCCAGTCATCAATTCGATCGAAAAGCCGTTCGCGGACCATAGGTGACAACATCTTTGAATCTCGGATTCCGTTGACTCGTCCGGTCGATGGCAACACCACAGCCCCGATGGTCAGTGGTCCGGCCCAGGCACCTTTACCCACTTCGTCAATTCCTGCGACGATCGATTCACCGCGCTCCCAACATTGACGCTCCTGGTTCAGATTTGGCGGATTATTGGCGGCCACAAACGAACCGTACTCCGCTTACATCGATTCTTCGGCGATCTCGCTTTATGAGAATGATCCCGAAGAGGAAGTCCCACCTCGATCACTGGGAGGCCACACATCATGACGTTGGCGCGCCGCTGGTGCGAGTAGCTGTTCTCCAATCGAGCCTTCCCCCTGAAATGTTGAGTCCAATCCTGGTGCAATCACCATCAGGTCGGAGGGACCTCCCTCCACTTCCCACAACAACGCTGGGCGGTCCCCATGCCATCGAACGGCCCACGACACTGCGCCAAAACGCGAGGGCACTTGATGAACCTCCACTCCCTGCGCGTGCCATTGATCAGGCCATACGGCTGCAACGCGGAGGCACTCGTCTCTGTCATCCACTAACAGACGCAGTACAGCTCGAACGAACCATGCGGTGACACGCAAGTCATGCCCGGCACCTCCGGTTCCTCTTCTCGTATTCAAGCTAACTAGCGAGGGCCAAGACGATGTGGGTGACGCTAGCGAAGCTAATTTCTCCAGGGTTCGCCAGGCCTCAGGGGGGTCGGTTGCCGATAGTTCGAATGCAGACCGGGCCAGTTCGACGACGTCGAGATTTTCGTCCTGCTCGATCGTCGTCTTGTCTGCTTTGACGATAGGGGTAAGCAAATTAGACAGTTCTCGAGCAGCTTTCTCTGCTCCTACGCGCACCAATATCTTGTGAGCCGCAATAAGCGCCTCGGCCGTGCTGTCTGCGGGGTTCGCAAGCATCCAACGGGTCCCATCAGCAACAAATTCCGATAGTGCATGAGCCAAAGAGGGGTCAGGAGCGACTTCTAAAGCGCGATCAGCGGCGATGACTGTCGCGCCGGTGACATCCTGATTTCGGTGGGTGACTGCACCAAGGCGATCTTGACGCTTTGCCCGGGAGATGAGAATTTCTCGGACCGTGGTGCGATATCCCGCTTCCGCTAAGGCCATCAACGTCGCCGCACCGTCGGTCGACTCACGAGGAGGCGCACCCGGAGCCGGTTCCACGTCTTTTCCAGTGGAGGCTAGGAGTAGGGACTGCCGGGAGGCGTCGAATAGGTCGTTGATACGTCCGGAAGGTAGAACGAACCGGCAAGCACTAACCGCATGCTTCCCCCAACCGCTCGCGACTTGTTGAGCCGATGGGAGTTTCGGAATGACCTGGGCATCGTTGACGTACCCGAGTGGAACCGCACTGCGGAAGGTAGAACTGTGGACCAATGGCACGATGATCACGGCGCTCGCCATCCCTGTCTCGCAGGTGATCGAACGATCGGTAGACGCTGTCTGATCCAACAGGCTGGCGGGGTCAACGCCTCCGGCGCCTACTACTAGTCGTCCGGGAGTACGCCCACATATAAGAGCGACGTCACCATCGACTGAAAGTGTCCGATCATTGAGTTCAATTTGGTCGACTCGTCCGCCGCCAAGATGGTCATATGGTCGGATAGCAAGTGCTAAGGCAAAAGGTCTCGATGCCCGGTTCTCAACCTCAACCACTATGTACTCACCGTCGACTCTCGCTGCGTACACGCGGTGAATGACGTCACCACCTGCGACGCGAATGACGGTCTCGACAACCGGAGCGCCGTCGACAAGACGTTGCCGAACTGAGCCGTGTTGTGCAGGGTAGAGCCAGGTTTGGTCGACCCCCAGCCACCAGTCAAGTGACCAAGATCCTGGTTTGACTGTTATCAGACCACGTGGATCTACAGCGATTCGGTGGGAGCTTTCAAGATTGCCTGTCAGAGTCCAGGACCGAGCGACATTGTTGGATTGAGGGGGTCCAAGTTTCTGATTCTTGATTTGCTCCTTAGAGCGTTCAACCCACCATGGCTGCACCCAGTGGCTAGGGGGGAGTTGCCGTCGAACTTGCGGTCGGCGAGGGCGGAAGAACTGGCTCAGAATCGTCATCGGTAGGGTCAGCGTAGAGCGCCCAACCGCAGACATCGACATCGCGGGGACCCGACACCGACGGATGCTGTAGAAGAGACCAATAGAATCGCGTTCGATGGCAACCTCGACTGCATTCGGTGATCAGGCGACAGTGGTGCTCGTACCGATAAAGGACTTCCGGCAGGCGAAAAATCGTCTCAGTGAACGGCTAGATGCGGCGTCTAGAGAGGCTTTGGCTCGTTCGATGGCCGAACGTGTCATAAAAGCTGCCGACGATCTTTCAGTCCATGTGGTTTGCAACGATCAGGAGGTCGCCGATTGGGCACAATCTCTGGGAGCAGAAGTTGTTTGGGTACAGCGAGATGGCCTTAATCCGGCCATTACCGAGGCGGCGGCACGGGTGGCAGATCTGTTCGCTCACATGATTATCGCTCACGCCGATCTGCCACATGCTGAATCTCTCAGCGGAATCGCCAGCGCTGGAACAGTGACCGTCGTCCCGGATCGCCACCGACAGGGCACGAACGTTCTCAGCCTGCCGACAGGCACTTCTTTTCGGTTCCAGTATGGCGGCGGCTCTCTTTACCGTCACATGGCTGAAGCCACGAACTGCGGCCTTGATCTGAAGGTGCTGCAAATTCCTCATCTGCAGTGGGACATCGATACCCCCGAAGATCTGGAAGCTTTGCCCGAAATCACCCGTCCAGGCTTCCCGTCATGAAACACGATCTTCCGATTCCGAGATCCGCTTTGGTGATCGCGGCGCATCCCGATGACGCTGAGTTCCAGTGCGGCTCCACACTGGCGAAATGGTCTGCCGCCGGGACAGTGGTCCACCATCTTGTTTGTACCGACGGATCCAAAGGCACATGGGACCTTGATACTGATCAGGACAGTTTGGTTGAAATTCGAAAATCGGAACAACGCAATGCGGCTGCTTGTCTCGGTGCTACGGGGCAGCAGTTGTTCTTAGATAAGACAGACGGCGAGCTACAAAGCGACCTGGTGACGCGGTCCGCAGTTGCGAAAGTTATTCGCGAGTTGCGACCACAAGTTGTTCTTGGTCATGACCCGTGGAAACGCTATCGCCTTCACCCAGATCATCGCCATGCCGGGTTTCTCGCGGTTGATGGAGTTGTTGCTGCTAGAGACCCATTCTTTTTTCCAGAGCATGGTCTCGAACCGCACCGTCCGGAGGTTTTGTTGCTGTTTGAGGCCGACGAACCCGATCATGCAGAAGACGTCGATGGGTGGGGTGAAGCTAAGGCCGCTGCATTGTTAGAACACAGAAGCCAATTTCTGACCACACACAAGATTGACAACCCTGACGACGAGAGCCAGATCACTGCTTTTCGAGATCGAATCGAAGAAAACCTGGCTGGTGCTGGTGAATTGAGCGGCTTGAAGTCAGCCGAGTTATTCAAAGCGATCTTTGACCTCTAGAGGTCTATCAATCGACATCAGAGTGGAGACGCGAAAGATGGGCCGAGTGGCACTCGGCCCATCTAATTTCGGATTTGGTCCGAGGCTTAGCCTCAGCTGTTCATTCGATCCTTGAGGGCTTTAGCAGCTGTGAATTTGACGCTGCTGCTTGCCGATATGTGGATTGTCGCACCGGTCTGGGGGTTGCGTCCCATCCGGGCGGCGCGATCGGAGCGTGAGAATTTACCCACGCCTGGCCACGCAACGGCATCACCCGCCCTCGCAGCCCCTTCCACGCATCCAAAGAACGCTTCAATGACCGCTTCAGCATCCGCTTTAGTGCAGCCGGCGCCTCCAGCTACAGCGGAAAGCACATCGGACTTGGACATATTGGCCATGTAAGTCTCCTCATCGCCGAACATTCGCGCGCCACACGCGAATGCCATCGGTGTTATTTGACCCTTCCTAAGGCCCAAGGTCAAGCATTTCCGGGCTTTTAGCGATCTAAACATGGAGGAAGCCCATTTAGGTACAGTGCCACCTATCCCCTCGTGCGCATCGCAGTTGAGGCGTCACACCAGCTTGGAGTCAAAGAGGTAGTGTCCGGCGTAGAGCTACTTATCGTGGGTTTAGCTGCACTCTTTGGGTCAGCTATCACTGCGATTGCGGGCCTCGGAGGCGGAATACTCCTCCTGTCCGTGCTGCTGCAATTCTTGGATCCTCTCGAAGCGATCCCCGTACACGCAGTAATTCAACTTGCTTCGAATTCATCTCGGGCCCTGATCTTGCGACGCGACGTTGATTGGGGCGTCGTACGCAGGTTTTCTTTACTTTTGTTGCCTGCCGGCATCATGGGTCTTTTGGTCGCTGGTGCATTTCCAGTCGACGTCGGGCGTGTCTTCATAGCCGTATTTGCATTAGCTCTTGTTTGGTGGCCACAAGGACTGGCGAAGCTCAGTTCCTTCCTAGGCGGTGGTCGTCGTTCGTTTGTCCCGCTTGGAGCCATTGCTGGCTTCCTCAATATCCCGTTCGGCGTGACAGGTCCAGCGATTGCGCCGGTCTTCAGGCGAGAGCTTCCGATTCGCACCGCAATGGTGGCGACCTTCGCTATGGCTCAAACCTTTGGACATCTTGCCAAGATCGTGCTCTTCGCCGGTGATGGGTTCGCCTATGGAAACCAGCTTGGCTTGGTAGTGGTGGGCGTGACATCGGTCCTTGTCGGTACCTGGTGCGGGACCCGCGTTCTCAAGCGACTGAGCGAAGTATTTTTCGGTCACCTGTTTCGTGTCGTTCTAACGGTAATCACCCTTCGAGTCCTTCTTGTTGCAATCGTCGACTAGCAGGCGAAAGATCAACTGTCGCGAAACAGCGGACCGAATTGGATTTGAGCGCCGATCAGGTCGGCGGGAAGGTCGTCTGCTGTGTACACATGTAAATGGGTATACACGTCAACTTCGACCCCCATCAGATCGATCCAAGCAAGCACAGCATCGCCCCAACGTTCATCAAGCAGCGCTTTTCGAACGGATTCCATATCGCTGTCGGGTATCGCGTCGACTGGAGTGCGGGCTACCAATTCAGCGGCAAGCACCCGATGTAACACATCTACGTCAGTCGCCAGAAAAACCTGCGGCGGTTCGGACCTCACGACCGCATAAGCAACTCCAGGCATTAGCTCAGTCCAGAGGTAATTTCTTTGGCTTTCCAGAAGCCCGGTAATGGTTCTGTTGCCCCTCCCGCGGCGTAACGAGCCAAGCGCTCTACAGCGTCTTCGTCAAACATAGGAACGGCGTCGAACACCGTATATGGGCCAACGGCCCGCAGGGCTTTGTCGCCCTCGCTGCCGGGGCGAGGTAGGTGAGCGGTAAGGACGAGTATGCGAGCGTCGGAATCATATGCCTTGAGAACTGAGGCGCGTCCTAGCGTTTTCCAGACTGTATCGATGCGTAGAAGGCCGGGTCGTACCGTGGTAAAAGCGCCTGACACATCGATCCACCATTCGGCGCCTGCTGTGTCCTCAACTTTGAAGTTGTATTGGACGCCCGCTCGAGGAACTTTTGCATCTTTTTGGAGGAGGGTGAAACCACAGCGCTCCAATAGGTCTATAGCTATGTCCTGGGCCTTTTTCCCCTCTTGGGTGGCTCGCCGTTGGAAGTCATCGGCAGCAATTTCTTCATCGGTGACTTCGAGCAGTGCTTCTGCAATTTCAGGGAGCGGCGGTTGTTCTCCGGGGGGTTGCCGATGTGCCCATACTCTGGCATGAGCCGCGTTGACTCGGTCGCGTGCGACCTCAACGTAACTTGGGTCTAGGTCGTATCCAATACCACGCCGATCGGTCAGCACAGCGGCGACAAGCGTTGTCCCAGATCCCATAAACGGGTCAAGAACTGTGTCTCCTTCGAAGGTGTAGAGGTCAATTAATCGGCGGGGCAGCTCGACAGGGAATGGGGCTGGGTGATGGACTCGCCGTGCGCTTTCGGCGTGCATGTCCCAGACGTCGAGCGTTGCTTCCATGAACTCGTCGGTCGGCAGGGTGCTCCGGTGTGGGAGCCCAAGTTCAGCTCTCGAAGCAGGAGATTTGGCTCGATCAAACCGGCCTTTGCTAGCCACGATGATGCGTTCAGTGGTGTCTCGCAATGCTGGATTTGCGGCACTACGAAACGAACCCCATGCGCAGGATCCGCTACTACCCCGGCTCTTCTGCCAGATGATTTCCCCGCGCAGCAACAGCCCCAAGTCTTCCAGGATGCGGATTACGTCGGCAGACAGGCTTCTATATGGCTTTCTGCCAAGATTCGCGACATTGACTGCGATGCGACCACCGGGCTCAAGAACCCGGACACATTCTGCAAAAACCGAGTCAAGCATGCTGAGGTACTCGAAGTAAGTAGCAGGAACTCGATCGTCAGTATCTGCCGCCAAGGCATCCTCATATTCCTTCCCTACGAAGTACGGGGGGGAAGTAACGACTAGAGCCACACTGCAATCCGGCACGCGGTGCATGGCACGTGAGTCACCTTCCAAGCAGCCATCTCCAAGGTCAGGCGTTGGATTGACGGTGTCATCATTGGAGAGAATCGGTGGACTGAAACGGGCATAAAACGCGGATGCGTCGTGGCCTTCGCGTCGAGACACACCAAATGCTGAGGTTGAAGTGCGTTGCCGATTCTCAGTCACGTCAACTACTCCCCACAGGTTCCTCGCTGGTTCGGCCTCACGACCCACTAGACGCCGCTATAGCGAGTGTACGGGGACGATGGGACAGCGAACAGCGACTCATAGCCTGGCGGCACCCAATCAAAGATCAAACGCGGGATCACTGCTGTGTACCGACGTTGGTCTTCACCCTCACCTTGTGTTCGGTTCCAAAATGAAAAGGGCGCAGGAAAAGCGAAAGATTTCTATTCCTGAAACCTCTACCAAAGACCCGGAAATGTAGGGAACCATGAGGGACGACTATTCGGTTACGTGTACCGCAGAGATCCCAGACGTCGGTCCCAGGTATATGTCGCCGTCAAGATCGTTGAGTTGGTGCACCTTTGCTTCCACCCCAGTCGACGTAGCCGTGGCTTGGTGCGGGAGCACAATGGTGTGTGACTCCCCGGAGCGGTTGTATATGGCGTAGCCATTGGTGAACTCTCGGATGAACAAGCCGGCAACGTCATTGAGGAGTTGTCGTTTGTCGCTCACCGGTAGCCCAAGGTCGGCGTCCCAGAAGTCGTACCAGTTGTGGGCGTGTGCCTCGATGGGGTCAGCACCAAAGATGACGTTGCCGTCGGAATGGGTCAAGCTCAGGGTGGTGATGAGGCGCATCCATCGTTGGTTCTCTTCAGAGTTTCGTTCCGCGATCTGTGCGTCGTGGTCGGGTTCTCCGTAGTTGTAGACAACTCGCCAGCCTTCTAAACAACTCGTCCGTGGTTCTCTCAGGTTCTCTGATCCCCAATACAGAGAGTCTTCGATGGTGTGCAGCTCTTGGGTGGTGTATCCCGAAAACGTGTCGGCTTTCACTGCTTCCATGAACATGCCGTTCATGTAGGGAGCGGACTGGGGTGCGGTCCCGTTGTTGGTGTTTCCTATGATCAGAAAATCGTCACTGACGACTTCTCGGATGCGTCGCAAGATGGCGAGGCGTGCTTCTACCTCCTCGTCCAACGTCATGTAGAACGTGGACCAGTCAAGGTAGTTTCCGACAGTGGGTTGTTCTTCGTGCCACCAGTCCAAGAAGATGCCGTCAACCACGCCGCTCTGTTCCAGGGCGAGGGCTTTCTGGGCTATTAATTCGATCAGGTCAGGGTGGGCGAAGTCGACCAACGCCAACTGGATCTCTTCGGGTTGGATCGTTCCGTCGAGGTTGTCGTCCATACCGAACGCAGGAACTGGTTCGCCTGCTTCGTCTCGAATCCACAGCGCTGAGTTAGGTGGGAAGTACCCGAAATCCCACAGGTTCGTGAGCGTGTTCTCGTCCCCCACGAATTTTCCTTCCCGGTAGTACACCGTCGCTAGGAACGTGAAATTGGGGTTGAGTTGGCGTAGGGAGTCTTTCTTCGCCGACGGGTTGCCATTCCATGTGGCTACAAGGGTCGTCGATAGACCGTCATATGGCTGATCGTCGGTGCGTTCCCAGTCCAGATCCAGAACGTGGGGAGTTGAAATCACAAGGTCGTGGCTCGCGAGTCGTTGCAGTTCAGTTAAATCTGGTCGGTTCTGGATTCCTTCCCACGTTTGGCAGATGTGAGGAAACCCAAACGAAACTGCAGGTTCTGCTGTATCAGGCAACGTGTCAGGGACACTGAACGCAGCGTCGAGGACGGTGGTAGGCGGTGTGGTCTCCACCACGTCGTCGAGCTGTTCCCCGTCAAGGAGTTCCGTACCCGCCAGGTTTGGTGTGGGATAGCTCTCTTCGGTGCTAGAGCAACCCAGGAGAACGACCACCAGGAGGCCAATCAGGAATGTGGTGGGGTGGTTGCGACCTTTCATGGGTCTCATATAGCTCAAGTGAGTGGGTGCTAACACGATAGAACAGCGCCCACAGCTGTGGTGGTGAGCGGTACTGGGGCTGCGTTGCCAATCAACTTGCCTGCTAGTTCCTCGATTCCGGTTGCCGCTCGGTCTGCGGTACAGCCAACACCGCACACTGACAGAGCAATCGCTAGGAGCTTTCGCATAACAACAGGCTTCCATGTTCAGTGCATCAAATTCTTCTTATACCAAGACCCAATGGCGGTATTCACTAGTGAAATAGCGCAACGAGACACCTTGTCGGCAAGCAAAAATGGCAACAGATCTGAGATCGTCGAGATTCTCAATGTCCGTACAGTCAAGTCCGGAAAGCGCCGATTACGGTGGCTGTGTGCGCGTGGTGACCTGGAATGTTTGGTGGCGGTTTGGCGAATGGGAGCCTCGTCAGGAGGCGATCTTGCGAACGTTAAGAGACCTGGCACCGGACATTGTCTGCTTGCAAGAAGTCTGGAGCGCTGAGGATGGCGAGGACCAGGTGAGTAACTTCGCATCTCAATTGGGCATGTTTCATGCTCGTACACCTGAGCGTTGGTGGAACGGCTATTCGTTCGGTAACGCGATCATGAGTAAATATCAGATAACTGATACGGAAAGCATTCAGTTACCCCCCACCGAGGGTCCGGGCACAAGGTGGGCGTTGTCGGCGACACTTGACCGGGGTGACATTCACGTTCCCGTTATCTGTACCCACTTAGATCACCGGTTCGACCAGAGTCAACGTCGCCAAAAACAGGTGCGAGCCATCTTCGACCTAGTCGCTGCGAATCACACTCTCGAAGGGCATCCGGTCGTTCTAGCAGGAGATTTCAACTCGACGCCAAACTCCGACGAAATTCGGATGATCACGGGCGAAGCACCCACCCCTGTTCCGGGTCTAGCAATGACGGACGCTTGGCCTCAGTGCAACGATTCACCCGGTTGGACGTGGGACAAAGCCAATCCGTATCTGACGGCAGCGGCCTGGCCTCAAAGACGATTGGATTATGTCTTCATCTCGTGGCCGCGATCCACCCCTCTGGGCAACATTTCGTCCGCGTTTCTCGCCGGAATTGAACCTGTGAATGGGGTGACTCCTTCCGATCACTGGGCAGTGGTGGTTGATTTGGTGGAGTTTGGTTCGGGGGACATCTAGTTTTCGGGACGAGTCCAATTCGTGCCGTTGTGCAGCCGAACCACTTTTGCCGGTACTCCAGCTACAACCGAATACGGAGGAAACTCACCTCGAACGACTGAATTTGCTGCTATCACGCAATGTTCCCCTATTCGAGCTCCGGGTAGCACGACGGCTCCAGATCCGATCCAACTGCCGGACCCGATAACTACAGGATCATCTTGAGGATCTTGGACCCCAATAGGTATGTTGATGTCCTCATATCCGTGGTTTTGATCCGTGATGTACACATTCATACCCGTGTACACGTCGTCACCGATGTCGATGCGGTAGTGGCCAACGATCGCACTGCCGCGCCCGATCAGGCATCGATCGCCAATGATCACCACGGGATCAGTCATCATTTGTTGCCCAGGCAACATTCCCGCAGACAGGGTGACCTGGGTGGCAATCATGGTGTCATCACCGATGCTTATCCATCGTTCCCCGTACATGTTCCCTGTAGGCCAACTGATGATTGAGCCGTGCCCAAACCGCTTATAGCGACGAGCGGGAGGGTCGTAGGGACCAATAGAAGCAGCTCGGTTCAGAGAAACCGACAGCCTCCGAATCAGGTGACCTATTCCTGATCGGCATCGAGAACGCAGTCGAAGCATGGCCGGACCCTAGTCGCGGCTCAGGATTCCTTATAACGAACAAGGAGACGTCCGGCCACGGCAGACGCGACACCTCCAAACGTGCCGCCACCGAGTATCTGAGCTTCAGGGCCGAGCCTCAGTAAGAGGCTCTCCAAGAAAACTGTGCTTGAGACAGGCAGCTCGATGATCAATCTCGCGTCGTCCTCAACTATCTGAACTGGTAACGGTTCGATCATCCATCGGGAATTGGAAGGCACCTCAACTCTCGCAAGAGGAGCTTCTTCTCCCCCTGTGAACGGACGATTTCCTGGGTCTGTTCTTGAGTGGGTCTCGCCTGTCAGTTCGACTGCTTCGATGCGGTCAATTCTGAAGGTGCGGTGGTCATCGCGGAGCAGACAGTGCCCTCGGAGGAACCAGTTACCATCGACGTTGACCGTTTCGTATGGTTCGACCGTTCGACTGGAAACTTCATCGGTCCACCGTGCGTAGTACTCAATTCTGATTCTCTCTAGGTCGCTGGTAGCCCGTTGAATGATGTTTAAGTGCTCGGGTTCGCTGATTTCGATTTTCACGGTCGAACCAATTCCCAGAGCAGCCTCGAGCTTCGATACGGCAGTCTTGAGGGAGTCAACATCGGTGCCCGGTAGCCGCAACGCTGCGTTCGCCGCTGCTAATAGACCCAATCCTTCGCCGCGCTCAAGTCGTCTAGGGCGGCCAAAGAGAGGATTCATGTCGAAGAAGATTTCGCCGTCATCTTCTACTACCACACCCAAGTTGTGGAACTCCTCGTTTACTGAAACTTCAATTCCTTGAAGGGGATATAGCTCGCTATACGCGTCGTCGGGGTCGAGACCGAAGTGAGTTGCGACCTCCGAAACCGTCACTGGTTGATGTTCGTGGGCCCACAGAATCATTGCCAATTGGAGCGCTAGACGCTCGTCGTTCGTTCGTCTCTTCCTCACGTCGCCCGCGTCAGCGCTCGGAGCCGAGAAACCACATCTTCGACAACCTCAGGGGGACTGAGAACAACAGCATGGTCTCGCATGCCAAAAAGCCAGGAGCGGAAGGCCCCGGGGCTGCGAATTTCGACTTCAACCACGACCGATCCGTCATCTCGTCGTTCAACTACACCGGCTCGATCGCGTTCGACCTGTCGAGCCAGGACCGCGTCAATCAAGACGCGGGCAGTAACTCCCTCGTCAGTTCCATGTAATAACGGGTCTTGGGACATCGCGTCAGCAGGCTCCGGGACCTCGTAGCTTGCCGACGAGTTGTCTGCGCCCTCCGCGACGTCGCTTTGAAACCGATCTACCTTGAAATTCTTTGCTATTCCGTTTTGGTAGCCGTGGAGGTACCAGCTGCCGCGCCGCCAAAACACCAGAACTGGATCGACTTCACGAAAAATCCCTCCGTAAACGAAACTGATTTGACGTCTTCGCTCCACGGCACTGTGGAGCGATACAAGTTCTTCGGGTGCACTTAATTGAGCCCGCAGAGGGGGCGGGGTGGGCAACACGCCAGCACCCAACTTTGAAAGTGCATCAATTTCCCATGCAGCATCAAACTGGACCATTGTCGCTGCCATCTCAAGGGCAAGGCTTTCATCGGGTGATAATTCGAGTTTCAGAAAAAGGTCTGCGTCGCGGATGGCGTATCGCGTTCCGCCTGCTGCCTCGTCGCTGCCACCGATGTTCTCGGTGTGGATCGCTATTCCGCAGTTTCGAAGATCTTTCTTATCGCGTTCGAAAGTTTTCTTCGAGCTCGGACCATCGTCAACATATAGGTCCGTATCCCGGACGATTTCTGTCCAACTAACGGGTGCCGCGCAGGCACGAAGGTACATAAGTAATTTCCATATGCGTTCGTTCTTATCCACTGCACTCGACTCTAGATTCGAATGAGATCAGATTGTTCGATCCACGAAAGCCGTAACCTGCAGTCGTGAACGGCGGTCGGGTTCCCCAAGACCAGTGCGGTCTATCAGATGACCGGCTAGGTCCCGAATATAGGCAAAGCGCTCTGCGCCAGTTGTCAACACAGCGCGTGGACGTACTGGTCGTTGGCGGTGGCATTACTGGGGTCGGCTGCGCGTTAGACGCTGTCACACGTGGGTTAAGCGTCGCTGTAGTGGAGCAACGAGATCTGGCATCTGGAACGTCGAGCCGCTCGAGCAAGCTCATTCATGGTGGACTGCGGTACCTCGAACAATTCGAATTTTCTCTTGTGAAAGAGGCGCTCGCTGAACGCGGTCTGCTTCTGTCTCAATTAGCACCTCACTTGGTTCAACCGGTCGATTTTCTCTATCCGCTCACAAAGTTCTGGGAGCGGTTGTACGCCGGTCTCGGAATTGGGCTTTACGATTTACTGGCGGGCTGGGGCGGGAATCCGCTCCCCCGGCACAAGCACTTGAGTCGCAAAGGGGTCAGCAGTCGAGCACCCGCCTTAGCGTCACACGTTTGCCGAGGCGCCATCGTTTATTCAGACGCCTTGGTTGACGATGCTCGATATGTCATTTCGGCTGCTCGCACGGCCGCCGGGTTGGGATCCCTCGTGGTGACTTCGACCAAGGTCACGGGGATCGTGCATAGCAACGGTCGCGTTTCTGGAGCAGAAGTCAAATGTTTGGAGACCGGGCAGGAATTCAAAGTTTCGTGCGGAACCGTCGTCAACGCAACCGGAGTTTGGAGCGGCGACATTGAAGAGTATGCAGGTGGGAACAACTCAAGAGTTCGCGCGTCAAAGGGCATTCACCTGCTCATTCCAAGAAATCGGCTTGACCTTGAGGCCGGTTTGATGCTCCGCACCAGCCAGAGTGTTTTGTTTGTCATTCCCTGGGACCAACATTGGATTGTAGGAACTACCGACACCGATTGGAATCTTGATCGAGCTCACCCCGCTGCAAGTCAGAAAGACATCGACTATCTACTTTCGACGTTGAATCAGGTGCTTAGTACTCCTTTGAGCTCCGATGACGTTGTCGGGGTGTATGCCGGTCTACGGCCGCTTCTTACAGGCGAATCCGAGCAAACGAGCAAGTTGAGTCGCGAACACGCCGTGTCAATTTCGACTCCAGGGCTAGTCTCAATTTCCGGCGGTAAGTACACGACTTATCGTGTCATGGCTTCTGACACTATCGATGCTGTCGGCATTGACCAAGACCTTGATCTGCCGGCTTCAAAAACTGCGTCTGTGCCGCTCATAGGCGCCGCTGGCTACAGCAAGGTCCGATCCGAAGCAGAGAAGCTCGCGGGAGACAGCGGTCTAGGTTTGAACGTAATCGATCACCTCATCTCTCGTCATGGTGATCGCATCGGCGAAATTCTGGAGTTGATTTCCGCCAGTCCCGATCTGGCGGACCCCCTCGTCTCAAACCATCCTTATCTGCGCGCCGAGGTGGTCCACGCAGTGAGAAGTGAAGCAGCTCTCCATCTAGAGGATGTGTTAACGCGCCGCACAAGACTTTCCGTGGAGACCTGGGATAGGGGTACAGGGCCAGCTCGTCAAGTAGCCGAGCTAATGGCTCAAGAACTTGGTTGGGGCTCGGCCACGATCGACAACGAAGTCGATCACTACCTCTGGCGAGTCGAGAGTGAACGAGAAAGCAACACTCAGCTTGACGATTTGACAGCGGACGCTACGCGATTGGGGGCGCGGGACGTTCGGAGGGGTATTTCCTAACCGGTCAATTGTTCTTTTAGGCGATGCTTCTGGACCTTTCCCAAAGCGTTTCGAGGCAGCGCATCGGTTCGGTACGTGCGTTGGGGGCGCTTGTAATCAGCGAGGCGCTCCCCAACGAAATTCTTAATTTCATCATCCTCAAGATCTCGGTCCGCGACAACGAAGGCAACAACGGCTTCCCCCCATTCATCATCCGTCTCTCCAACAACTGCGCATTCTCGGATTGCTTCGTGCTGGGAGATGACGTCTTCAACTTCTCTCGGGTAGACGTTGAATCCTCCTGAAATGATGAGCTCTTTTGCCCGACCAACGATGGAAAGATATCCGTCGACGTCAAGGGCACCCAGGTCACCTGTACGAAACCAGTCGCCGTCAAAGGCTTCGTCATTAGCCTCAGGACGCTCCCAATACCCTCGGAAAACGTTTGGGCCTTTCACCTGGATCTCTGGCGGTTGACCTTTGAGTCGTACTTCTACTCCTGGCAATGGAAACCCCACGGCACCCGGGCGCCGTTCTTCTTCGTAGGGGTTCGAAACCAGCATCACAGTTTCAGTCATGCCATAGCGCTCGAGGACTCGTTGACCGCTCACTTCGTAGATTCGTTGGTGTAGCTCGGCAGCTAACGGCGCTGACCCCGACACACAAAGCCGTAAGCGGTTCAACTCTCGAGCCCTGGGTGATTCAACTAGACGGTTGTACATGGTTGGTACCCCGAAGAACATGCTCGCTTCATGTTGGTTGATCGCGTCGAAAACGGCGGTGGCGTCAAATTCGGGGAGCAGTACCGCTTGCGCCCCTACAGCTAACGAACCGTGAAGTCCCACCCCTAAGCCATGCATGTGAAACAACGGCAGAGCGAGAACCAGGACATCTTCGGGTTGCCACCGCCATGCAATTTCGAGTGCGCGAACCGAAGACAACAAGTTGCGGTGTGAAAGCACAGCTCCTTTCGGTCGACCAGTCGTACCCGACGTGTAGCCAATGAGAGCTGACGCTCGGCCCTCTACTTGATCTAGTCGGACGGCTGATCCTTCCTCTAGGTCAACTGACGGATCCGTCACCAGAACGGTCGAGTCACAAGATCGGATCCATTCCGTCCACTCGGGTTGATCCACAATCGCGACCTTTGGTCGAGCGTCAGCGACCACATGTGAAACCTCGTCAGCTCGATACGCCCCGTTTGTAGGCATAGCGACGGCCCCAAGCCGGAGCACAGCTGTGTGCGCGGCCACGAGTTCAACCGAACTCGCAGCGCTCAAAAGCACCCGATCTCCTTGCTCTACGCCGGCGTTTGCTAACCGCCTCGCAATGACAGCAGACCGATCCAACAAATCGCCGGCGCTAACCCACCCAGCGGTGGGGTCATGAATTATTTTTCGCTCCGGCTGATGCTGCCAATGCGACACCCAAACAGCCGGAAGTGATTCACCGGTTGTTAGTTCGATATTGGCGGGATCCATCTGATCAGGAAGATGTCGATGCCAATTGCTCATAGATACGAAGATTTCCTATCGACTAGAACACCGACCCTACCGTCTTCGGGTTCATTCGATCCCGAGGGCTTCATCCCTCAGGATTGCCGATGTATCCGAAGGTCCTTCCCAACGGTCTCAATAAAAAGGGCGTGTAGATGGCATCCCCAACGGGATTTGAACCCGTGCCGCCACCTTGAGAGGGTGGTGTCCTAGGCCGCTAGACGATGGGGACCGGCTCGGGGACCTAGACCCCCGAGCGAAGAGTCAGCATACCCAACCCCACACGGGGGGCAAAGAAGAACGCTTCGCCGAAGTCTTTTTAACCTCAAATAAATCCGGTGTAAGTGACATCTAGATTCTTTGATTTCGCGTCAGAAGCGATCACTTTTAGGTCAGACAACGCTGCTTAGCTTCGGAATTGAGAGCCGGGGTCTGTGCTCTGAGCACGCTGACCTAATCGGCCGCTTGTTTCCGACGCCCAATTCCAGCCAGTCCCCGCGGAAACAAGAAGGTCAGGAGAATCAGTCCGACACCAAAAACAAACGCTGCCTCATCAAGGAGGTCAAGAAACTCTCCTATTAAACCGAACCCATCAACCTCGGCGGCAGCTCTGCCGAGCGCCCCAACAATGGTGCGGGCGATGACACCTAAGACTGAACCCCAAATAGTGCCCAGACCTCCTATGACCGCGGTGGCATATATGACTAATGATTCCTGCGGCCCAAATTTGTCCTGGGAGACGAACGGCACCAGAACAACCTGCAACGCTCCGCATAGTCCAGCTAAACCTGCGCTAATGGCGAAGGTCTGCACCCGCGCCGCGACAAGGTCTACACCGTAGATGGCAGCAGCGGTGTCGTTGTCTCGAAGGGCACGCATTGCTCGACCAAACCTACTGTTGACAAGGTTCCAGGTGGCCCACAAAGCAATCCCTACCACCAGTATGCAGAAAAGGTACCGGTAAACGGCCGTGGCCATTCGGGTGTCACTCGGCCACCATGAGGGCGAAACAAACGTAGCGTCGATACCTGTGCCGCTGACTCCGCCCGTAAATTTGGGGAAGCGTTTACTCAGAGGCTGAAAGACGATCGCGAGACCCAGTGTGACGAGTGCGAGATGGATTCCTTTGATTCGAAGCGCTGGAAGTCCAACCAGAGCCCCTGACAACGCAGCAGTCAGCGCTCCAAGCGCTATCGCGACCAGCCATGGCAGAGATAGATCGTCGACGTAGTATCCAGTCGCGAACGCTCCTACCCCCACAAACACGCCGTGACCTAGGCTGATCATCCCGCCGTAACCTGTCGCCACGTTGACTCCCAGTACCGCTAGTACTGCGATAACGATCTGACTGGCCTGACGAAGACCAGTGGTGGAGGCCATGAACGGGATGACGGCCAGACCCACCGCTATAAGCGCCGCCCCTAAGAGCCCCATGCGACCTAATTTTCGCGGGGCGTCCCTCATCACACCCGCTCTATTCGTTTAGTTCCGTAGAGTCCCGCTGGCCGAACTAGCAAGATCGCGACCATCGCGAGTAACGCTGGCAATACGCTCAACTCAAAACCTATAAACGGCACGTAGGCGGGAATCAATGTCTGACTCAAGCCAATGATGACGCCACCCACCAAGGCGCCTTTAGGCGAGTCGAGACCTCCAAGCGTCGCGGCAGCAAACGCGTAAACAAGGACTCTCAACATCATGTTCGGTTCTAAAAGGACCGAGTTTGCGCTCAGGCATGCCGCGAGAGCACCAAACCCCGAAGCTAAAGCCCACCCGTACATGAGCGTGGGACCCACACGTACCCCAACGAGCTCCGCATTTGAAGGGCTTATGGATACTGCACGGAAGGCTAATCCCGTTCGAGTGTGCCTCAACAACACAATGAGGAGTACAAGTACCGTTAGCAGGATCGCCCACACACCGACTGTGGAATAGCGAAGCCGAGCGCCGAGAATGTCGAAGTGTTGGCCTGCTCCGCTCGGGAAGACCGCCGGGAATATACGCGGGCCTGTCCCCCACCACTGCGCCATCAACGAATTCGTCGCCAACAAAAGACCGATGGTGATGTTCACCAAGGCTAGGTCTGGTGCTCTGCCCAACGGTCGAATCAGCACTCTTTCCGTCATTGCCCCACCGGCCATACCGCAGATCACAGCTCCGATAATTGCTAGAGGAATTGGGAAAGGTACACCCGGGACAAGACCTGCGAGTCCACCACCTGTTAGGCGCGGTTGAGGCCCTGACAGGAGCACGAACGCGATGTAGGCCGTAAAGGTCGCCATTTCGCCCTGAGCGAAGTTGAGAAGCCCTGTTGACCGGAAGATGATGACAAGCGCTAACGCCAACGACGAATAGATCGCGCTGTTGAACAGCGCATCACATATTCGTTGGAGTAAGAGAACCAGGTCCATGTCTAATTAGGGTGTGAGGCTAGCAATTACTTCGGAACGCGTGCTGGCATCGGGGTAGCAATTACCACCCCGGCTACCTGCCGAAAAACTCGAACAGTTGATCTATCAGTAGGTAAGAACGAAGCGTTGGACCGCGTAACCAATGACAAACAAGAAGCCCAGTGCTCCTAAAGTCCGGGCCATAGTGGCTGGACCTTTGATTGAATCGGGACGATTGCCGTCGGCATGTGCCTTTAGTTCGTTGATACCTACCAGCATGGCGACAGGGGCCATCACAACTATGGATATGCGCAGGCCGAAGGCCAGCACGCCAACCATCAGGTTGTCCACTGCCATCAGTAACCATCCGGCTGCAAGAAGTACGGGCCCTGCGATCGACATTTTCATCGCTACGTCGGCTCGCGTTGACTCCATCCCCGGGTCGAAATTCGATAACGGCTCAATCGGCTGACCAGATGGTGTCAACGGAACAACCTTTATGAGCTTGTCATTGATCAATCGACCTAGTGACACGATGCCACCGGGCGCAAAGAAGGTGAACAGGATGAGGATCAGACCGAAGATGGCCTTTGCCAGGGGTCCGTCACCGTTAAGGGTGTAGAGACCAAGAGGGACCGAGATTCTCTTTGTGAGGTCATTGACCCAGACCACAAAGAGACCCCCGACGAGCGAACCTTGGATGGCTCCCACACCTCCGAGAACTAGACCAATAATCAGGTCAATCGCCAAGAGGAACGTGAAGTCCTGGCCCGCGACGAAAGCCTTGTCCAGGCACCACATCAGACCAGCCACGGACCCCAGCGCAGCGCTGATCGCGAAGTTCATGGTCTTGACAATCGGAAGGTTGACTCCATACACCGCTGCGCCGGCTTCGTTGTCCCGAATGGCCAAAACTGCGCGCCCTGGGCGACTACGCAAGTAGTTGGTCACTAATAACAAGATGATGCCGAGCATCAAGATGATGATCCAATAGCGGTAGGCCGAGCCGCCGCGGGCTCCGTCTACTCCCGGCAACCACTCCCAGTAGCTGGGAGCGATGACTTCTTCAGAGACGCCTTTGCCGTTCGGTCCTCCCGTACGTTTAGCGATACCGAGTTCGTCAATGTTGACCAACGTTGGGAACACTGCGGCTTGGGCGATCGTCGTTAAGGCTAGATAGAGGCCTTTAACTCGTAACGCGGGAAGACCAATGATGACTCCCATCAAGAACCCGACTATCAGGACAACCGGCAAAACCTGCCAGTAGTCCCAGTTTTCGTCTTGCACCATGGACGCTGTAACGAACGCTCCGATACCCATGAATGCTGAATGGCCAAGGGCCAACATTCCATTGAAACCAACGACCAAGTTGACCGCCAATATGGCGACGCTCATGATCAGGGCCCGGTTCATTTTCCCGATCTCGAATGGTTCGAGAACGAGGGGTGTTAGTACCAGGAAGCCAAGGGCATACGCGTATATGACGTAGTTCCATCTTTTGTGTTCTGCGCTGTTTTTCGCAACAACAACTAGTGCTTCACTCATTTTTGTAACTCCTCTTGTTGCTGTTGACTTAGACGCGTTCGACGCGGCGGGTACCGAACATTCCCGACGGTCGGAACAGTAGGACGATAAGGATGACCAGGAACGCCGCGGCTAGCTGCAGGATCGACATGTAGAGCTGACCCATTACCACAACGCCGGCCCAGGTAACGAAGACCGCCTGAATGATGCCTACCAGGATGCCGCCAAGCACCGCTCCGCCGAGGCTGTCAAGGCCTCCCAGGGCTGCACCAGCAAGGGCGTAAATCAAGATGGTCGCCATCATGTTGGGATTAACGCCACCTAACTGCGGTGCGACCAGCACAGCACCCAGGGTGCCGAACGCTGAAGCGATCGCCCAGCCGAATCCGAGGGTGCGACCGGTGTGGACTCCCACGAGTCGTGCTGACTCTACGTTTGACGAGACAGCGCGGAACGCGAGTCCGGCTTTAGTTCTGTTCAGGATCAGCCCAAGAACGAACAATGCAACCGCGAGGGTCACCCAGATGCCGATGGATTGATACTTGAGTCGGCTTCCGAAGACCATAAGGAAGCGGTCACCACCCACGCTGGGAACCCAACTGGGGAACTTCCCGAAGGGGTTACTAAGAATGCGAACCTGATAGTTCCAAATATCGCCTGCGACCGCGTTGATAATCAAGAACAAACCAAGGGTGATTAGCACCACTGGTAAGTGATCTGAGGGATCGAACGGTCGGGTCAGTGATCGCTCGATGAGAACGCCTAGGCCAGCGCTGAGTCCCATGGCAATCAGCATGGAGAGCCACAACCAGAGGCCCTGTTCCATATGCAGCACATAGACGAGGAAGGCACCAAGCATCGCGAGCTCACCCGTCGCGAAGTTGATCAAGGTGGTGGCTTTAAAGATGAGCACCAGAGCTAAAGCCACGGTGCCATAAATTGCGCCGAGGCTCAGCCCGTTAAAGATGAAGTCCGGAAGGATGTCAAAGTTCCAATTCATTGCTTGTAGTCCTCCTCAAGCACCCAAGTACGCTTCCTGCACAGCAGGATCGTTCTTGAGTTCGTCGGCAGTTCCGGACAGGGAGATCTCGCCGGACTCGATGACGTAACCGAAGTCAGCCATTTCGAGAGCGAGATTCGCGTTTTGTTCAACCACGAGCATGGTAAGGCCCGTCTCCTTATTCAGAGTAGTGAAACGTTCGAACAGGTCTTCGATGATCAGTGGCGCCAACCCAAGCGACGGCTCATCAAGGAGCAGAAGCCGTGGGCGACACATGAGGGCTCGGGCGACGGCAAGCATCTGTTGCTCACCACCTGATAGCGAGCCCGCCATCTGATTGGAACGCTCAGAAAGTACCGGGAAAATTTCGAACCATCGGTCCACGTCGTCCCTGACTTCGTTGTCCTTTCGGGTGTAGGCGCCAATCATCAAGTTGTCTATTGTCGACAACTCAGGGAAAGTTCCGCGGCCCTGCGGGACGTGAGCCATTCCCATTCGGACAATCTCGGCGGTGCTGGTCCGGGTGATGTCTGTGTCGCCCAGGAGCACCTTTCCGTTGGTGTTACACATGTTGCAGATGGCTCTAAGGGTGGTGGTCTTACCGGCCCCGTTGGCACCAAGTATGACCGAGACACCTTTCGCTGGAACCTCGAAATTTAAGCCCCGGAGAACCTCGACTGCCCCGTATGAGGCGTGAAGGTCTTCAACCTTGAGACCAACTTCGTCAAAAACGTCATCAATCATCAAGAACTCCCAAGGTAAGCCTCGATGACCTCAGGGTCGTTGCGAACGACATCAGGGTCACCGTCGGCGATTTTCCGGCCAAAGTTAAGTACCACCAGCTTTTCGCTGATGTTGAGGACCATCCGCATGTGATGTTCAACCAGCAGAATCGTTAGATTATGACGGTCGCGTAGAGCCCGGATGTCCTCGGCTAGCGAATCAACCTCAGCGTGAGTCAAGCCAGACGCCGGTTCGTCAAGCATGATCAAGCGGGGGTTAGCGATAAGAGCTCGGGCAAGTTCGATCCTTTTCAGCGTTCCAAAAGGCAGACCAGCGGCGGGATGGTACGCGACGTCTGCGAGCTGAATTTCTTCAAGTGCGGCCCATGCCCTGTCGCGGAGCTCCTTTTCTTCTTTACGCATCGACGGGAGACGAAGTGCTGAGCTAATAACATTGGATTTCGTGTTGGTGTGATCACCGACCATCACGTTTTCAATCACCGTCATGCCCGGCCATAACGCCAAGTTCTGAAATGTTCTGTACACACCGACTCGACTAATTTCATGAGCCGACATCGCCAGCAGGTCTTGACCGTCAAAGGTCACAGAGCCCGCTGTCGGATCGTAGATTCGACTGACCACGTTAAACAAGGTGGTCTTCCCTGCACCGTTGGGTCCGATGAGTCCGAGAATCTGTCCTTCATCCATGGTGAATGACAGATCATCGAGCGCACGGATTCCACCGAACCGTACCGAGATGTCTGAGACTTCGAGCAACGCCACGCGCTGCACCTCCCCTCTCCTTGAACGCACAGGCTTAATGCCCAGCGAATGCGAAAGTTATCAGCCTGAACCGATCACGCAAAGTTCCGTGGCCTTATTCGTCCTGCTTTCTTAGCCGAAATGTAAGACAAAATCCTCAACCAAGGGCGCCAATGTTGAAACGAAGCAGTTTTTCAGCACCCGGAACGGGCACTGTTTTGGTTCGGGGAGGAGGACTCGAACCCCCAACGACTGGACCAGAACCAGCTGTGTTGCCAATTACACCATCCCCGACCGTACGCGATCGGTAACGCGAAGAGGGTCAGGGTAGCGCAGTGATTTGAGCTAACAAACAACAGCAAGGGCGCTGGCCAACAGAGGCGGTTTCTTATTCGTCAGCCAGCATTTCTTGGGCGGCGCCGATTCGCGCCAGCACGGCTTCACGTCCGAGGGCGTGCATTGATTCGAACAGCGGCGGACCGACTGATCGGCCGGTCACCGCTATTCGAACGGGCGCTTGCGCCTTTCCTAATTTCATCTGATACGTGTCACCGATTGACCGAAGGGCATCGTGCAACGCATCGACTTCCCAGTTGATCTCGCCCAACACAGCACTTGCAGCCTCAAGGATGAGTCCTGCTTCGTCGGTCAACATGACCTTGTCCCAAGCGCTTTGATCGATCTCTGGCATGTTCAAGAAGAAGAAATCGAGCTGGGGCGGGCCTTCAGAGAGCACACGGGTGCGTTCTTGAATCAAAGGAGCGACTCGTTGCAACTGCGTTGGGTCGATCGAATCACTCCAAGTCTGCTGTCCGATCCAAGGTTCCAAAGCTTGACAAAATTCTTGGGGATTCATTGCGCGCAGGTATTCGCCGTTGATTGCGTCAAGTTTCTTGGCATCAAACATGGCCGAAGATGGGTTCACATCACCAAGTTCGAAAAGTTCAACGATCTCCCCTACGGGGCGAATTTCGATGTCGTCTGGGGGACCCCATCCGAGAAGAGCCAGGTAGTTGATCATCGCGGGAGCGACAATTCCTCGGTCGCGATAGTTCTCCAATGCCACGTCATCGCGCCGTTTGGAAAGCTTTTTCCGTTGTTCGTTGACGATCAAAGGGAGGTGCGCAAATTCGGGCACAGATGTTGCTCCCAATGCACGACGGAGCATGATGACTTTGGGTGTCACATTGACCATGTCTTCGCCCCGCACTACATGCGTGATTCCAAGATCAAGGTCATCTACTGCGTTAGCGGTGAAAAAAGTTGCGGTTCCGTCGCTGCGACGAACCACGAAATCCTCAATGTGTTGATTCTCAAAGACCACGGTGCCACGAACGAGGTCCTCCCAGGCAGTTGTGCCTCGATCGGGAACGCGAAACCGGACCGCTCCCTCATCTAGGTATGCAAAGTCGTCGGCAAGCCATTGTTCGACAGCGTCGTTGTAAAGATCCGTTCGTTCGCTTTGACGGACCGGTGCACCATCGAAGTCAATTTGGAGCCATTCAAGCGACCGGTAGATGTTGTCGATGAGTTCTGGCCGCGTGAGTTCGGCATTGGTGTCCTCAATCCGTAAAACGAGTTCGCCCCCTGTATGTCTCGCATAGAGCCAATTGAAGAGCGCTGTGCGCGCTGAACCGATGTGGAGCGACCCAGTCGGAGCTGGGGCGAAGCGAAGGCGGCTAGTACTCACGAACTTGAGGGTACGAGAGTAAATCGTTCGTTCAGAGTTCTCGACCGAAGATCTCAAGTAGTCGCGTCTGCGGATCGGCGTCCAAAGTTGACGCTATAGGCGGGTCAAACAGTTCTGGCATTTGTGCCATTTGTTTGCGTCGCCCCTGACACCACTCAAGCACCGCTGCGACGACTTCCTCATCAAGGCGCTCATCGATTCCTAGACCCGCCGCTAAATCCCAGGCGTGAATAGCGAGGTCGCAGGTGCGTAGTTGTAGAAATTCGATGGTGGGTAGGACCTGCTGGCCGAGGGTGACGGTTGCTTCTAAGTCCGCTTCCGAGAACGCTGTGACCGCGTTTCGCCACGAAACTTCCCAAGCCATTTCCGGGTCCTCAACAACAACTTCTCTATCAATCGACATCACCTCTTCGAACGATGCTCCTTGCAGAATGAGCGGTGCCCGCAGGTTTTCGACCACGCAATGGGCAACGACTTCATAGATGTCCCACTCAGCACATGGGGTCGAGGCTTCCCAATACTCAGGAAGAATTTGACGAATTCGGTAATCAACCTCTGCGGCGGCTAGCTGGTGTAGTCGAAGCCAGACCGTATCTGCAGTTCCGTCACCTAACACTGTCCGGTGCCACAAGACGGATCCGAAGGATCAATCCATAGCCCTGGAGGGCGGCCATGTTGAGCGAGCAATCGAAGAATAGGGGGCGTAGACATGTCGAAATCGAGGGGGTCTAACGACGGCCAGATGGTGACCTCCGGCTCGACGACCGATAACCGGTCGACGAGCAAATCATCGAGACCAGCCCCGGCCTTTATCGCCTGCTGCAAGTCGTACCCCAGCAACGTCAGTTCCACTATCCGGCACCACAACAACTGCCGGTGCTCCGGACTGAATCCGGCGCGGTGGTCTAGGGAAGAAGCGATCGTCAACACTGTCCGTATTGACTCAACAACTATCTGTGTCGGTTCCGCCCCGAGTTCTGCGGGTGTTGGAGCATGTTGTCCGGTTAGTTGTGCCGCGGCAGCCAAGTTTCCATCGACAACTTGGCAAAGTAGGTCGCTGACGGTGAGGTTGTTCATCGGTGGCGCCAACGGCATCGGGAGGTGTTCCCAGGCCGGGAGACGCATCCTCGCAGCAAAGTCGGTGCAGGCTCTGCGGTGAAGACGCAAGATTTCCCGATCAGGTGTTAACCCTTTCACGACAACTCCAATAACGACGCCCAGTCCACTGCATGGCGTTCCTCGATCTCTGCAGGCGATAGCATCAGAATCTCCTCTCGAACGGTTTCCACCAACATTCGGGTTTCGGCGTAATGATGTGCTTCGGACACCCCTTCGAATCGCTTTTCACGGTCCTGGATTAATTCATGTGCGGCGCCGTCATCAAGGAAGCCCCAGATTCGATAAGCAACTTCAAGATCATGAACCACTGGTGCGCGACCAAACAATGAAGCGCGTTTGAGCGCGATTTGTACGCAGCCCCGTTCTACATCTGCGAGGTCTTCTTTTTCAGTGACGCATATTCGCTCTCGAAAAAGCCGGCAAAGCCGCAAGGCGTAGCCCTGGTCCGGACCCTGATAGCCCATCTGCCCACCGCTGGGTTGTTGCGAAGCAAGATCTCCTGGCCGGCCCGCTAGCCAAGCATTAGGAACAACATCAGGTGAGCGATACGTGTGCGATTCGCTGATCGGCGATGCAGGTACGTGTCTCGGTGCTCCCATAGGAAGTCAGTTTAGGGAACCACTGGCGTTGACGCGGTAACGGTGTAGCGCGTAGATCAATGCGTCGCGTAGAGCCAGCCATGAGGCTTCAATGATGTTTTCTGACACTCCGATAGTGGTCCATGTCGACTGAGCGTCGCTGCTATCGACCAGAACCCTGGTGACTGCTCCTGTTCCGCGGTTGGTATCGAGAACACGAACCTTGTAGTCGGTCAAATGGACGTCGGCAAGTTCTGGGTAAATATCCGATACAGCGTTACGGAAAGCGTTATCTAAGGCGTTGACCGGCCCATCGCCTTCGCCGACGGTAATGATTCGGTTGCCATCGACAGTTATTCGCAGAGTTGCCTCGGTATCGAACTCGCTGTCCTGGCCACGTTCAACGAGGACGCGAAACGATTCAACTTCGAAGTAATCAAACTGTTCACCGGCGGCGCGACGCATCATAAGTTCCAACGAAGCGTCAGCTACCTCGAAGTGGTAGCCCTCATGTTCCAAGCGCTTCATTTCATCGACGACTTGCACCATTTGTTGATCCTCGAGTTCTATTCCAAGTTGCTCGGCCTTAAGTTCTACTGAGGCTCGCCCCGAAAGATCTCCAAGGAGAAAACGAGTTTGGTTTCCTACCGCGGCGGGGTCCACATGCTCGTATGTATCGGGACGACGCGCTATTGCGCTGGTATGAAGACCGGCTTTATGTGCGAACGCTGAAGTCCCAACATAGGGCTGCTGATGCTGGGGGGGCATGTTCATGAGTTCCGCGACGTGGTGAGATACCGAGGTCAGTCGTTCGATGAATCCGGGCGGAAGAGTTTCAATACCCATCTTGAGCGTCAGGTTCGGGACTAACACCGTGTTGTCACAATTGCCTGTTCGCTCGCCGTAACCATTGATCGTGCCCTGGACATGGGTGGCTCCCGCAACAACACCCGCGACTGCGTTGGCGACAGCGCAGCCAGTGTCATTTTGGGTGTGCATGCCTATCTGGATTCCATCGAAGTGACGTACAACATCAGTCACAATTCCTTCAACTTCGTGAGGTAATGCCCCTCCGTTGGTGTCACAAAGGACCAGACAGTCGGCTCCCTGGACAGCAGCAGCCTCCAACACGCGCAGGGAGAACTCGGGATTGCGCTTGTATCCGTCAAAGAAGTGTTCGGCATCAAAGAAGACGCGGAGGCCTTCCGATTTCAGAAACTGCACTGAATCACCGACCATTGCGACTCCCTCGTCAAGGGGTTGGCGTAACGCTTCAGTGACGTGGTAATCCCAGGACTTGCCGACAATGCATACTGTCGAAGTGCCGGCTGAAAGTAGCGACGACAAGGTTTGGTCCTGGTCGACTCGGCCCTTGGGTCGCCGTGTGGAGCCGAACGCGACAAGGTCAGCGTTTTGAAGCTCCAGTTCTGTCGTTGCCCGCTGGAAGAACTCCTCATCTTTAGGGTTTGATCCGGGCCAGCCTCCTTCGATCCAATGCACCCCGAGCAGGTCGAGTTGACGAGCTACTTTCAACTTGTCATCTGAGGAAACTGAAATGCCTTCGAATTGAACCCCGTCGCGGAGAGTCGTATCGAAGATTTCAACTTTTTCCGGCCACGAAGAATGTCGGATCCCCTGGCGGTCAAGCGATGTTTCAGAATGTTCTTCGCTCATCTTTCCTCCCGAACGAGGTTCTGGTGGATTGCCGACGCTATTTCTTCAGTTCGCCCGCTCGTGGGTACGCCTTCACATGCCATACGTACACGTTCGGAAGTTTCGGTGTCACCCAAGAAATCGAGCATCATCGCGCCCGACAACACCGCTGCTGTTGGATTAGCAAGTCCTTGGCCCGCGATATCTGGCGCTGAACCATGCACGGGTTCGAATAGTGACGGAGCAGTGCGGTCGGGATTCAGGTTTGCTGAAGAGGCGAGTCCGATTCCGCCGGCGACAGCTCCCCCAAGGTCCGTCAAAATATCACCAAAGAGATTGTCGGTGACCACCACTTCGTAGCGTGTTGGATCTTCGACAAAGTAGATACAAGCGGCGTCTACGTGATTGTAAGCAGTGTCAACGTCTGGGTATTCGATGGAAACCTCTTGGAACGTGCGTTCCCACAAGTCTCCTGAGAAAGTCAGCACGTTGGTTTTGTGCACCAGGGTGAGATGTTTCCTGGTTCTACTCTGGGCGAGTTCGAACCCGTATCGGATACATCGTTCGGCTCCTTTTCGGGTGTTCACTGAGCCTTGGGTAGCAATCTCATCCGGAGTCCCTTTTCGCAGAAACCCTCCTTCGCCCGCGTAAGTCCCTTCCGTGTTTTCTCTGATGACAACAAACTCGTGGCCACCGGGGAGAACGAACGGTCGAAGGTTGATGTATAGGTCAAGTTCGAACCGTGCTTTGAGAAGAAGCCCTCGTTCGATAACACCGGGGGGTACCTCAGGGGTGCCGACAGCTCCAAGCAGTATCGCGTCATATTGACGTAACTCGTTGAGGATCTCGTCCGGCAGAATGACGCCATCTTCGAGATAGCGGAAGCCCCCTAATCGAAAGTCAGTGGTGTCTAGGTCAGCTCCGGCAGCTCTCATAACTTCGAGAGCGACCGCAGTCACCTCGGGCCCAATGCCGTCTCCGCCAATTACTGCGATTTTGTGCGGCACGTCAATTCTCCTCGGTTGGGTATTAGGTGTTAGTCAGGATGTGTGCCGCTGGAATGGGCGGCTCTATAACGGCAACGACCGCCCCTCAGGGACGGTCGAAAGGCGCACACGGTAACCGTGTGCGCTACGAAATGATGATGGCGGTCAAGGATGCCTTCACAGCAACCATTTTCGACAACAACAGGCCCTACGTCAAACTGAGTTCAAAACTCACCCTCAACAGCTATCTCATAGTTCGTGTGTAGGCCCCGATTCGATACGCTCTGAGAATGGCCGAAGTTCAACGTCTATCGCTTGAAGCGCATGCGCGTCTTGCTGCTGAACTCCAAGACTTGACTACTCGCGGTCGAATCGATATCGCCGACAAGATTGAGCAAGCTCGCCTGCTTGGCGACCTATCCGAGAACGGCGATTACCACGCTGCTAAGGAAGAGCAGGGAAAGATGGAAGGGCGAGTACTTCATCTGTCGTCGGTCCTCGAAAACTGCGAAATTATTCAGCAAACCTCAAACGAATCAGTAAACCCAGGGGTCGTGGTTGAAATCAAGTTCGAAGGTGATCAAGTGACCGAAAAGTATCTCTTCGGTTCTATCGAAGAACGCCGCGACGGACTTGAGGTTATTTCGCCAGGCTCACCCATGGGACAGGCGTTGGAGGGTGCTGCCGTAGGAGCAAAGGTGAGTTACGAAGCGGGAGCAGGCACCTTGTCGGTAGAGATTGTCTCCATCGATGTCTAACGGTTTCCCATGACTGGCGACGCAGCAATTGCCCCGAGAGAAGCTTCTCACACTGATGATCGCAAGAATCGTCTGGTCCTTCCTCGGGGCCGGAACTATGACCTGCCGGGGCGAGGTCGAACATTTGCGCGGGTAGTGCAAGCGCCGCCGGGCGCTCCAACCGTTCTGTTGCTCCATGGTTGGACCGCTACTGCGGATCTCAATTGGTACAGCAGCTACAGCGCGTTAGAAGGCAAATTCGGTCTTGTAGCTCTGGATCATCGTGGTCATGGTCGCGGGATTCGTTCCCAGAGACCGTTTCGGTTGACAGATTGTGCTGATGACGCCGTCGCTCTTCTCGATGAGCTGGGGATCGACCAAGTAATCGCTGTTGGGTACTCCATGGGGGGACCAATTGCTCAGCTCATTTGGCGGAGACACCCAAAACGAGTGTTAGGTCTAGTCATGTGCGCTACCGCCGCCTCATTTAGTAGCAGTCGGCAAGATCAGATGCGCTTCGCCGCCATCGGCACTCTGGCGCAGGCTGCCCGAGTTATTCCACGGGCGTTGCGTCAACTCATCGGGAGCCAACTGTTGACAGGGAAGTCGGGAAAGGACCTCCGGCAATGGGCCATCGGAGAGTTGCGTCGCCACGACCCGCTCAAGCTGATTCAGGCAGGAAGGCGTATCGGACTGTTCGATAGCCGGCGCTGGCTGCGGACCATTGATGTTCCAGTCTCTGCAGTGGTGACAACCGAAGACGAGGTCGTCTCAACGGAGCGGCAACGAGCGATGTTGAAAGTAATTCCGGGTTCAACGTGGCACGACGTAGCTGGCAGCCATACCGTGTGCGCCACGCAGCCTGAGGTGTTCCGTGAAGCCCTCCTGGCTGCCATCACCGACGTTCTAGCGAAGTCCAGTTGGACCTAAGTGGTTGGGGACTGACACAGTAAGTGACGCACCTGAGGTACTGAGCACGAGCACGACAAAGGATCTGAATGTCTGGTAAGACCCTGAGCGACAAGGTTTGGGAACGCCACATAGTCCGAAGCGGGGATGGACTACCCGACCTTTTGTATATAGATCTGCACTTAATCCATGAAGTGACTTCGCCGCAAGCTTTCGACGGATTGCGCATGAACGGGCGGGGCGTACGGCGACCTAAACTCACCGTAGCGACCGAAGATCACAACGTTCCCACTGAAAACATTCATCTTCCGATCGCCGATCCCATCAGCAAGAAGCAGCTTGAAGTGCTGCGATCAAACTGTGAGGAGTTCGGGATCCGGCTGTACCCGATGGGCGACCCCGGTCAGGGGATCGTGCACGTCATCGGCCCGGAAAAAGGTCTCACCTTGCCTGGTATGACGGTGGTCTGTGGAGATAGTCACACCTCCACTCATGGCGCATTTGGGGCATTGGCGTTTGGTATTGGTACCTCCGAGGTGGAGCACGTCCTGGCGAGTCAAACTCTTCCACAAAGCCGACCCGGCACCATGGCGATCAACGTGGAGGGCGACACACCTTCAGGCGTCACGGCAAAAGACATTGTCCTCGCAATCATTGGCCGGATTGGAACCGGAGGCGGCATTGGGCATGTCATCGAGTACCGCGGTTCTGCGATTCGGGCGCTGACGATGGAAGGCCGCATGACGGTATGCAACATGTCGATTGAAGCGGGAGCCAAAGCCGGCTTAATAGCTCCCGACGCAACTACGTTTAGCTATTTACAGGGTCGCCCTCAGGCTCCTTCGGGGAAAGACTGGGATGCTGCCGTCGCCGACTGGACCACATTGGTCACCGATTCTGATGCCTCCTTTGATCAATCTGTGGATATCGATGGAACTCAGTTGGAGCCTCACGTGACTTGGGGAACCAACCCAGCTCATGTCATTCCCATCAGCTCTCCTATCCCAAGTCCGGACGCTTATTCCGATCCTGTCGCGGCGGGGACAGCAGAGCGGGCTTTGGAATATATGGGACTTACGGCGGGTGAGAAACTCAGTGACGTACCCGTGGACACTGTGTTCATCGGCTCATGCACAAATTCTCGTATCGAAGATCTTCGGGCTGCAGCTGAGGTTGCACGAGGACGCAAAGTCAACGACGGGGTTAGAACCCTCGTGGTGCCTGGATCTTTTGAGGTCAAAGCCCAAGCAGAGGCAGAGGGATTAGATCAGGTGTTCAGCGACGCAGGCTTCGATTGGCGAGAACCAGGGTGCTCTATGTGTCTGGCGATGAACCCCGACAAGTTGCAGCCAGGAGAGCGATCGGCATCTACCTCGAACCGAAACTTCGAAGGTAGACAGGGTCGAGGTGGGAGAACCCACTTGGTTTCACCAGCGGTAGCTGCGGCGACGGCTATCGCAGGAACATTCGTTACTCCTGCAGATTTGGACTGAGAGGAACCAGCAGATGCAAGCAGTTCGGGTTCACGAAGGAAGAGCAGTCCCACTCGATAGAAGCGATGTCGATACGGATCAAATCATCCCCAGCGATTGGTTGAAGCGCGTCGAACGCACTGGATTCGGGAAGGGATTGTTCTCGGAGTGGCGCGATGACCGCGCGTTCATTCTGAACGACGAAAGTTACGCTGGCGCCTCAATCTTGGTAGCGGGTCCCAATTTCGGAACCGGCTCTTCTCGCGAGCACGCAGTGTGGGCCCTGATGGACTACGGCTTTATGGCAGTAATCTCCCCTCGATTTGGCGATATTTTCAGGAACAACGCCACAAAAAACGGTCTCATACCTTGCCAGGTCAGCGAGGACGGGGCAGCGAAGCTCCGAGAGGCTCTCCATGCAGATCCCGATCTTTCGGTAACGGTTGACGTGGAACAGCTAAAGGTACTAGTTCCCGCCATCGGACTCGAAGAAGACTTTCCTATGGACCCAGCAACCCAGGAACGTTTTCTTGAAGGGCTAGATGATATTGGAATCACCCTTCGAAGCGAGCAATCAATCGGGGCTTTCGAGAACACCCGCCCTGGCTGGTTGCCCGAGACTCTGAACTAAGTAACCCCGATTTATTTAGTCCAATCGAACGAGCGAGACTGACCGAATACCGGGTTCTGCGTTCAAGGTTTCCAATACATCGTCCGCTATTCCTGCGTCCGCCGCTAGTGCCATCAGGGCGTGGTCACCGCTCCGATCGCGCCCTAACCCCATAAAGGAGATATTGACTTCGGCTCTTCCGAGGATCGTCCCCACGATTCCGATCATTCCAGGTCGATCATCATTTCTGATGACCAACATGTGATTCGCGAACGGCACTTCAACGGAATGATCATCAATCATCACTATCCGTGGTTCATTTTCCGAACGAACCAGAGTGCCGGCGACAGAATGACCACCACCACGAATTTCTACTAGATTGCGGAATTCACCAGCATCGAGCGACCCAACATCGCGAACTAATACTCCCATCCTCTCGGCGTGTTCGAAGGCGTTCACAAAAGTAACTGGGCCGTTCACGCTGTCCCTGAGGAGCCCTCGAAGAACAGATAAGACAAGAATCCTTCGGTCATATCCACTTATCTCGCCAGCAGTTCTTACCTCTATATCGTCCGGTACTGCACCAACTAGACCAGCAAGAAAGGTCCCAAGCCGCTCACCGACCCCCAAATATGGCCGAAGCGCGTCCGATGCTTCTTGAGCAGCGATATTGACTGCGAAGGGAACAAAATCGCCGTCAAGGGCCAAAGCGACCTGTTCCGCAATAGTGATACTGGCTCGATCTTGGGCCTCATGGGTGCTTGCGCCTAGGTGAGGGGTAACCACCACTTCGGGCCGACCAAACAGTGGCGACTCCGATTTAGGTTCCGTGTCGAAAACGTCTAAGGCCGCGCCCGCGAGTTGACCGTTGTCAAGGGCCGCTACTAAGTCGGCCTCCACGATCACTCCCCCACGTGCGGCGTTAACCAGACGAGCACCCGGTTTGAACTTGGAGAACTGCTTGGCATCAAAGAGACCAGTCGTTTGAGCGTTCTTGGGTAAATGCACAGTCACAAAATCAGACTGACCTAACAACACATCGAGCTCCACCATTTCCACATTGATAGAACGAGCTGACTCGGAACTCACGAACGGGTCGTAAGCCAACAGTCGCACATCGAATCCAGCTACGCGCTCTGCGACCAATCGGCCCACCCGCCCAAGCCCCACGATGCCCACCGTTTTGTGGAGTAGCTCGGTTCCACTCCACGATCCGCGTTCCCAACGGCCACCAGTAAGAGCGGCGTGAGCTTGGGGAATGTTGCGCGCCAGAGCGAGGAGAAGGGCCACCGAATGCTCCGCCGCTGAAACCACGTTTGACTCCGGAGCGTTGCAGACGAGAATTCCTCGAGATGTCGCTGCCGCAGTGTCGACGTTGTCTAAGCCCACGCCTGCCCGCCCCACCACCTGGAGTCGCTTCGCGGCGTCGAGAAGTTGATCATCAACCAGCGTCGCAGAGCGAACAATTAGGGCTTCCGCGTCGGTGATTATTGATCGGAGTTCTGTTGCCGAGAGATCAAGACGCACGTCAACTTCATGCCCACGGGCTCTCAGCAGATCAAGGCCTGCTTCCGCCAGCTTCTCAGACACCACAACGCGAGCCATTTCAGCGTCCGACCAATTCAGCTATCCGGTTGATTCCTTCAGTTAGGTCGTCAATGCCTAAAGCAAAGGAAAATCGGGCGTATCCGGGCGCGCCGAAGGCTTCGCCGGGCACAAAGGCGACGTTGGCTTCTTCCAACACGACTGTTGCCAAATCAATAGTTGATTCGACTTCACGTCCCCCTACTGTGCGACCAAGCAGCCCTTGTAGCGATGGGAAGGCGTAGAAGGCTCCTTGGGGTTCACTGCACGCAACTCCATCGATGTCGTTCAACATTTCGTGGATTGCGACGCGGCGCTCGTCGAAAGCAGCTCGCATGGTATTTACGTCGTCGAGACCCCCGTTTAGGGCCGCCGTTGCGGCGACTTGAGCCACGTTGCAAACGTTGGAGGTCGCGTGACTTTGCATGTTGGAGGCCGCGTTGATGACATCAGGCGGGCCTGCCATCCAGCCGACTCGCCATCCCGTCATCGCGTACGTCTTTGCGACGCCGTTCAATACGACGCATTGGTCAAGGATTTCTGGAGCTACGACAGGCATCGAATGGTGGACCGCATCGCCGTATACAAGGTGTTCATATATTTCGTCGGTGATCACCCATAAGTCATTGGCCGCGGCCCAACGGCCTATGGCCTCGATTTCTTCTCTCGGGTAGACGGCACCGGTCGGGTTCGAAGGCGACACGAAAACGAGCGCTTTGGTTCGCTCGTTTCTCGCCGCTTCCAGTTGTTCGACGGTCACCCGAAATCCTTGGTCGGCTCCCGCAAAGATCTCGACCGGAACTCCGCCAAACATGCGGATTGATTCTGGATAGGTGGTCCAGTATGGGGCGGGAAGCAGCACCTCGTCGTGTGGGTCTAACAGAGTCATCATTGTGTTGAAAACAGCCTGTTTGCCGCCGTTAGTGACTAGGAACTGGCCGGGCGCAATATCTAACCCTGAGTCACGCTTCGTCTTCTCCGAAAGGGCCTCTTTGAGTTCAGCGAGCCCGCCCGCCGGCGAGTAGCGGTGATACTTGGTGTCGGCGCAGGCAGCCATGGCAGCATTTACTATATGGGTCGGTGTGGCGAAATCTGGCTCACCGGCGCCGAAGCCGATGACGTTCTCACCTGCAGCTTTCAAAGCCTTGGCTTTCGCGTCAACAGCAAGTGTCGCCGATTCTGCGATCTGTCCAACAGCTGACGAAATTCGAGTGGTCACGGATAGGCTCCTCAGTAATCGGGACGTGTCGCAGACGTCCGACCGACATAGTGACAGGCGATGACCGCGACCGACACCTCTATTTCCCTTCCCACCGAATTACTCCCTAAAGATGGGCGTTTCGGGTCAGGCCCTTCCAAAGTCCGACCTGAGGCCATTCACGCCCTTTCTAGTCTCGCTGAAGACTATTTGGGGACCAGTCACCGCCGGATGACAGTTAAGAACCAGGTAACAAGGCTACGTAGCGGCCTCACGAACCTATTTGATTTGCCGGACGGTTGGGAAGTTGTTTTAGGTAATGGGGGCACGACTCTGTTCTGGGATGCGGCTTCTTTCGGGTTAATCGAAAATGTCAGCCAGCACCTGGCCTTCGGCGAGTTTTCGTCAAAATTTGCGAAGGTAGTTCAAGCCGCCCCCCATCTTGGAGAGCCTCAAATCATTAGCAGTGAACCGGGTACTCACCCAGTTCCTGTGGAAGCAGCCGTTGATAGCTACGCGCTTACGCACAACGAGACATCAACGGGCGTGTCGCCAAGCTTGACACGTCCTTCTGAAGAGGGGTTAGTGCTGGTAGACGCAACCTCAGCGGCGGGGGCAATCTGTTGGGATTCTGCTGCGGTCGACTGTTATTACTTTGCCCCACAAAAGGCCTTAGCTTCCGATGGCGGATTGTGGCTTGCCGCGTGTTCCCCTCGCGCTATTGAGCGCATCGAACGGCTCACTTCCGGAGATCGTTGGATCCCTGCGGGTTTGGATTTGGGGATTGCTCTTACCAACTCTCGCCAGAACCAGACCTACAACACGCCGAGTCTCGCGACGATCTTTCTAGCGGCGGAAATGGTTGATTGGATCAACGAGTCGGGTGGTCTTGAGTGGGCTGAAGCTCGATGCCAGGAAAGTAGCAACACTATTTACCGATGGGCAGATGAAAGGTCCTTCACCCAGCCCTTCGTCACCGACGCAAGTCAACGTTCACCCGTGGTCTGCACTGTTGATTTTGATGGTGTTGACGCGGACGTGATTAGCGGGATACTTCGAGCCAACGGGGTTCTCGACACAGAGTCATATCGCGGACTCGGACGGAATCAACTTCGGATTGCTACTTTCCCAGCGATCGATCCTGATGATGTAATCGCCTTGTGCGCTTGCGTCGATTACATCGTCGAATCCTTGCGCTAACCAACATCGCTGGACCCGATTTGTTTGACTCAATTTAGATATGAGTGATCGGGGTGAAACGCGACAAGGCGAGCTGCGGAGTTTTGACGGCTTAGAACGCTAGTCCAAGATTGGCTTGGGTCCGAAAAGAGGTCGGCTGGATCTGACTCGAAGGTCCACCAGGCTCCTTCTTCAAGTTCGGCTTGCAATTGACCTGAACTCCAGCCGGAATAGCCTAAGTACAGGCACACCTTGCCCAAGTCTTCCGGGGAGATCTCGAGGTCCTCTTCGAGGTCCAACAATGCAATTTGTTCGGTAATCGGGGTAGAAGCTCTCCAGATAGCTGATGTAGGAGCGAGTGCGATCAGGGAGTTGGTTTGCACTGGGCCACCGGAAAAAACTCTTGGAGTGCTTCCGCCACTTTCGGTCCATCCGGGAAGAATGCGTTCGGCCGGAACCTCAGATGGTCGGTTGAGGATTACTCCCAGAGAACCTTCTTCTCCATGGTCTAGGAGGAGCACTACTGAACGCCGAAAGTTAGGGTCCTCTAGCTGGGGAGTAGCTACTAGCAGTCGGCCACGTCGCGGAGCACTTATTGGGGTCGTCATGCCATCGGTCACTGGGTCACTCCTTCCCAAAGATGTCGACACGAGACCGCTGAGCGCCTTCGAAATGGGCTAGTTGACGTTGCCGCCGGATGCTTCCGTAACGTCCTGCTTGCCGGCCGTAATCCACGGCATCATCGCCCGTAATTCGGTTCCCACGGCTTCAATGGGATGCTGCTTTCCTTCCTCCACGAGGCGCTTGTAATTGGGCAACCCGTTGCGATTCTCATCAATCCATTCGTTCGCGAAGCTGCCATCTTGGATTTCAGCAAGGATCCGTCTCATCTCTGCCCGTGTTTCGTCTGTGATGATTCTTGGTCCTCGCGTTAAATCTCCGTATTCGGCGGTTGTCGAAATGGAATAACGCATTCCGGCGATTCCAGCCTCGTAGATAAAGTCCACGATGAGTTTCACTTCATGGAGTGTTTCAAAATAGGCGGACTCTGGTTGGTATCCGGCCTCAACAAGTGTGTCGTAACCGGCTCGGATTAATTCAGTTAATCCGCCGCAAAGCACGACTTGCTCACCGAATAGGTCGGTTTCGGTTTCCTCGGCGAAGGTAGTGGTCAAAACTCCGCCTCGGGTACCTCCAATTCCCTTGGCATAGGCCAGTGCGTCGGCGAGTGCGTTACCTGTCGCGTCTTGATGGATTGCGACAAGCGCCGGAACGCCACCGCCTTCTACATAGGTCCGGCGAACGTTATGTCCGGGGCCCTTCGGAGCGATCATCCACACGTCAACGTCTTCGGGAGGCTGTATTTGGTCGAAATGAATATTGAAGCCGTGGGAAAACGCTACGGCGTTTCCAGGGGACAGGTTCGGGGCAATTTGTTCTGTGTAGATCGCAGCCTGTTCGGTGTCAGGCAGTGCCATCATCATGACATCAGCGTCCGCCGCGGCGTCAGAGATGGTAAGGACCCGCAAGCCTTCAGCTTCCGCTTTAGCCGTTGACGAGGAACCTTCGCGAAGCCCGACTACGACGTTGACGCCGCTGTCGCGGAGGTTCAACGCGTGAGCATGGCCCTGCGATCCGTAGCCCATGATTGCGATAGTGCGCCCCGAAAGACACCCCAAATCAGCGTCGTCTTCGTAATAGATGGTGGCTGGCATCGATGTGCTCCTGTTGCATGTAACCGCAGTGCGGTTGAGGGTTGGTCCGTTTCTAAAGATGATTCTCAGCCACCGAGGCGGCCTAGTGCAATCCGACCTGTTCGCTGCAGTTCAAGAATTCCGAACTCGTGAAGTGCAGTCTCGCAGAGATCTAGTTGATCGGGGTGTGCGTGGAGACTGACAATTAGCTCCTCGTCGTTGGAATCGACGATTGATCCGCCGTATTCCGCCAACAATTGCTCCACGGCTGCAGCGTCAGTACCGGCTACTCGCGCCAACATCAATTCGCGTTCGATCGACGAGGCCGGTTGCAGCTCAGTGATTTCGAGGACGTTGACGAGCTTGTCAAGTTGCTTAGCTATCTGGGTCACGTCAGTGTTGTGGACGTCGACGACAATGCTGATTCGGCTGAGGGAGGGATCGTCAGTCGGTGCAACCGCTAGCGAGAAAATGTTGAAGCCTCTGCGACTGAACAAACCTGCGATTCGGGCGAGAACGCCGAAACGATTCTCGACAAGCACTGTAAGGATGTGAAGGTTTTGTTGAACCTCTGTTCTGCCTGTTTCTGTCATGAAGGCGCCGTACCTTTCGATTTGGCGTCCGCGTCTCCCTCGGGCCCAAGAATTATGTCGTCGTTCGATCCGCCGGCTGGAACCATTGGGTAGACCTTTTCGAACGCGTCGACCCTAAAGTCGATGACGACAGGGCGATCGTTGATTGAGTTCGCCTTTTCGATAGCGGAGATAACTTCTTCCGCGGATTCGACGCGAATTCCGACACATCCCATCGCCTCAGCCCAACCAACGTAATCGGGATGATCGGGGCTCAAATAAACCTCGCTGTAGCGCTCTTCATAGAACAACTCCTGCCACTGACGAACCATTCCCAAGTAGGCGTTATTTAGAATCGCGATTTTGACAGGGATGTTTTCGGCTGTAGCGGTAATGAGTTCCTGCGCCGTCATCTGAAAACAGCCATCGCCATCGATAGCCCATACAGTGCGCTCAGGTTGTCCTGCCTTGGCACCGATTGCCGCGGGGACAGCGAACCCCATAGTGCCTAGCCCACCCGAGTTAACCCAAGTGTACGGGTAGTCAAATTTCCAATATTGGCTTGCCCACATCTGATGTTGGCCCACACCGGCAACGACGATTGTGTCATCGGGAGTGTTGTCACGCAGTTGCTCCAGAACAAACTGCGGTTTTAAGGGGACGCCGCTGTCAGCCTGTTCGTAGCTCAATGGGTGCTGTTCTTGCCAACCGCTGATCGTTGACTTCCAGGCTGAACGGTCGGGGCTGGTTCTAATTGACGTTTGAAATTCTGCTATCAGGGCCTCTAACGCCATCTTGGCGTCTCCTTGGAGCGCGACGTCAGGTCGGCGCACCTTGCCGTGTTCAGCCGGGTCGATATCTACGTGAATGATCTTGGCGTCTGGCGCGAAGAACTCTGTGTTGCCAGTAACGCGGTCGTCGAAGCGAGCGCCAAGGGTTATAAGCAAGTCAGATTGCTGGAACGCCATCACCGCTGTGTAGTTGCCATGCATACCGGGCATTCCAAGGCAAAGGGGGTCTCGGTCTGGGAACACTCCTCGGGCCATCAGGGTGGTCGCGACGTGGATATCTGTGAGTTCAACGAACCGTTTCAGGGCGTCGGCGGCGCGTGCTTTAAGCAAGCCACCTCCCGCGTAGATGACAGGTCGTTCCGATGCGCAAATGAGTTCTATTGCCTCGGAGATTTGTTGGAGGTCAACATCCGTGATTGGTGCATATCCGGGAAGGTCAACACCGTCAGGCCAATACCATTCCATTTTGTCGTTACTGACGTCTTTCGGGACGTCGATGAGAACGGGTCCCGGCCGACCTGTCGTGGCGATATGGAAGGCTTCTCTAACGATTCTTGGGATGTCTGAAGGATCGGTTACCAGGTAGTTGTGTTTTGTCACGGCCATTGTTATTCCGGTGGTATCACACTCTTGAAACGCGTCAGAACCGATTGACGCCAAGGCAACTTGTCCCGTGATTACAACCATTGGGATTGAATCCATGTATGCATCACATAGCGGTGTAACGATGTTGGTGGCTGCCGGGCCGCTCGTCACGATTGCGACTCCTGGTTTACCCGTCACCTGCGCATATCCCTGAGCCATGTGGCCGGCACCCTGTTCGTGGCGCACAAGTACATGGCGGATCTTTGAGTCGAGAATTGGGTCATATACAGGGAGGATGGCGCCTCCGGGAAGTCCGAACATCACCTCGACATCACACATCTCAAGACTCTTGATGAGGGCTTGAGCGCCGGTGAGTTCCATCGGTCTATTCCTTACTGTCAAGTTTGAGTGAGACGGGTGTTGGTGGTGCCTAGAAACGGAAAAGGTCCCCGGTGGGGACCATGGGTAAGCGGGATCGGCCGACCCGCTTATACGGATACTACGAGAAAGCGATTGACGCGAAAGCGTTGTATCTGTGATTGCATGCAGCCATTTTGGCGGCGACTGATGCCACTCGCAACCTGAGAAGTCAGATCTAATAGTTCTGTAGGGCTCTCAACGCTACATTCAAGGCCTAATGGCACGGCTTTCGACAACTCCGCGCTTTCTCATTATTGCGGCGTTGGCGGTGTCGATCATCGCACTGTTACAGGTTCCCGGCAGGGGAACTGGGGGTTCCTCTGGCGATCGCGATGAGATTCGATGGCAGGCACCGACAAAAAGTTCAATTCCCTTTGAGGAGACTAAGGAGTTCGCCCTATCCAACGACCGCTGTCCTGCCGGTCTTCCGATGCTCGAACCAAAGCAAGTCGATTCTGTCGACCTAGAGTTGTCTCTTTTTCTTGACTTACCCGGGGCTATCGCACTGGTGTTCCTTGACGCTGAAAGTGGGTTCGTGGCTGAAAGGAACGGGCTCGTTTATGCGTTTGATTCGGGGGGCATGTTGGCTGAGCCTGTCATCAACATGACTTCCGACACCAGCAACGAAATGGATCAGGGGCTATTGGGGTTAGCGATATCCCCCGACAAGAACTGGTTGTACCTCAATCGAACTGACTTGCGCGGTTCAAGCGTAGTAACGGCTCATTCGTTGCAGTCAGGTATGTCGAATCCGGGAGCGGGGGTGGAGATCATCGTTGTCGATCAACCATCAGCGATGCACAACGGTGGTGATCTGGTGTTTGATTCTGAGGGCCGCTTGCTTGTGTCGTTCGGTGATGGAGGGGGCTTGGGCGACCCAAATGGTCATGGTCAGGACCTTTCGACGCCTTTGGGAGCTCTACTGCGTCTCGATGTAAACCCGAACCAGTGGCCACCTCACAAACCAGCGATTGGAAATCCAGATCATGGCCCCGGTTCTGATCCTCGGATTTGGGTCAGCGGCGTTCGGAACCCTTTTCGTTTCTCATTCGACGAAACCACCGGTGACCTGTGGCTCACAGATTTAGGCCAACAATGCGTTGAAGAGCTAAACGTTTTGACCTCAGCCGACGCGGGCGCCAATTTAGGTTGGAATCTCATGGAAGGCTCGAGACCGTTCCTCGGGCAGGACAACTCGTCCCTGCGCAGCCCAGATTTCGAGTACAGCCACGGGCGGGGCCGTTGCGCGATCATCGGTGGATTCGTCGTCCACGGCGGACCCCACCCAATTCTTGAGGATCGTTACCTGTTCACCGATATGTGTGGGGCCCAGTTGATGGCTTTGAGGTTGGATGAAGACCCATCAGTGCTGGCACTCCCCCTGCACGCATCTCACCCGGTAGCTTTTGCCGCTGGCCATGCTCAAGATCTTTATCTCATCGACCTTGCCAGCGGTGTGTGGCAGATGAGCCTCAAAGAGTGAGTCAGATTGTTTCGTCGAACTTCACATGACCGCGCCATTTTGGTTGTCGCGCTGCCTGCCTTTGGCGCGTTGATCGCTGAGCCCATTTATGTGTTGACCGATACGGCAATCGTCGGTCACATCAGCACCGAGGCACTCGCTGGTCTCGCAGTCGCAGCCGCAATCTTGTTGACCGTCTTTTCCATGCTCATCTTTTTGGCATACGGCACCACGGGAATAGTTGGTCGCCTTCTCGGCTCGGGTCAACATCGAGAAGCTGCTGCCCAGGGTATCCAGGCGGTGTGGCTCGCCATTTTCTCGGGCGCTGTGGCCACGGTCGGCATCGCGATCTTCTCCGGAGCTTTGGTGGACCTGTTTGAACCGAGTGCTCTCGTACATAAAGAAGCATTGACGTATCTAAGAATCAGCTTGGTCGGACTGGTCGGGCAGCTCATAGTGATGAGTGGAACCGGTTACCTGCGCGGTCTGCAGGATACGCGCACTCCCCTGATGGTGGCCCTCGTCGGGGCGCTAATAAATCTAGGGTTGGAACTCGTTTTGGTTTTCATCTTCGATTTAGGTATCGCCGGGTCAGCCTGGTCGACCGTGGTTGCTCAATGGTTATGTGCTTTGGCTTATCTGGCCGTTATTTCTAGAGCATCACAAAAACTCAAGGCATCCGTTCGGCCTGATTTTCAACGGCTCTTCCGCTATGCCCGCGTCGGATTCCATCTGTTCGTGCGTACTAGCGCTCTGCGCGCGTCGTTTCTGTTGGCCGCCGCTGTAGCAGCACGCAAGGGCACCACGCAATTGGCGGCGCATCAGATAAGTATCGAAGTTTGGAGTCTGCTGGCTTTGGGCTTGGATTCGGTGGCCATTGCCGGTCAAGCCTTGATCGCGAAGTTTTTGGGCGCTGGTCAAGTCCAAACCGCGAAGGCCGCTAGTCGTCGGATGATCGGCTTGAGCGTGCAGGTCGGATGTGTGGGCGGCGCGCTGCTCTTGGCTGCCCGTTCGCCAATTGCGAAGTTATTTACTAACGACCCAAGCGTGGCTGAGTTAACCGGGTTTCTTTTTGTTTTCGTCGCTCTAAGTCAGCCTCTGAACGCTCTGGTATTCGGAATTGATGGGATCCTGATCGGCGCAGGAGATCTTCGGTTCTTGGCATGGGCGATGATCGGTACTTTCGCAGCGTTCGCGGGGTTCGCGTTTGCTACTGCGAATCTGGGGATGGGTTGGCTTTGGGCATGTCTTGTCGCCTTAATGGTCTTCCGGGGTGGCGCTGTATGGGGCAGATTCAAACAAGAGGGCTGGATTCGCGTTGGCGCCGACTAGCACTCCACCAACCACTGGACCGCATCTAGTGCTACAAACTTGTACTGCACGCAGAGATAGAGGTTCCTATGCCATCGATCGAGGCGATCGAGGACATCGGCAGTCGTCACCAAGCACGCCTGAAGGCAGCGGACCTAGGGTCCTGTCAAAATTTGTTGAAGGCTGGGGCGACTAGGCGTGGGCGACGCGTCATCTCCGAAACTGTGGGCGTCGCCGAGAGCAGGGTCCTTGAGTGGGTAAACAAGGCTGATCTAATGCGTATCAGAGGGGTTTCGACACAGTACTCAGCGCTTCTTGAAGCGGTCGGTGTTGATTCAATCCGGAAACTTCGACGGAGCCGATTAGAGCAACTTCACCAAGCTCTCCTCGACGTTAACGACAGTCGCCGAAACCCTCTGGTGCAACGGCTTCCCTCGCATAGTCAGATCAAAGGCTGGATAGGACAAGCTAAGCGGCTACCTCAGGTGGTGAAATGACGTCGTGGCAATGCTCAATCATCCTCTTCGCTGTTGAAGAATCGAGTTGATGGCCTTGCCGTCTGCTTGGCCTTTTGTGGCCTTCATAACTGCCCCGACAATGACACCTTGAACTTTGTCTTCGCCGTCGCAGAACTTCGTCCAAGCTTCGGGGTTTTCTGAGATGGCTCGGTCGACAAGAATCTCTAGCTCGTGAGAATCCATCGCTTCGAATCCGTGAGTCTCAGCGATCGATGATGGATCAACACCGCTGTCGACCATCTCTGAGAGCACTTGTTTGGTTTGTGTAGCGGTCAAAGCACCAGATTGTTCCATTTGAATGAGTTCAGCGAAATGGTTTGCGTCGAGTCCCGAAGCGCCGTCGATGGCGAGATTCTGCACGGCATGCGTAATTGCTCGTTGTGGGTCGGCGCCGGCGGCTATTGCCGCAAACACCAAGGGGGATAGGCCACGATTTACTACGGTGGCAGCAGTTTCCATATTTATCTCGGCGACGGATAGGAGTCTGGCGCGTTGGTCGGCGGGAAGTTCAGGCATTCCGGCCGAAATTCGTTGAATCCAGTCCGAGTCGGGGTCGAGGAGTACAAGATCAGGCTCCGGGAAATAGCGGTAATCGTTGGCCTCTTCTTTGGATCGCAGTGTGTGGGTTTTTCCTTCTTCTGACCAATGTCGGGTCTCTTGTCGCGGCGCCTCCTCTCCTTCATACATCGCTATGTGCCGGTCAGCTTCATATTTGATGGCGCGTTGCAAAGAGCGCAGTGAGTTCAAGTTTTTGATCTCGCAACGTGTGCGTAGTTCCTCTGATCCCACTGGCCGCACGCTCACGTTGGCATCAACTCTCATTGACCCTTCCTCCAAGCGCGCTTCGGAAGCTCCGGTAGCTACCAAGATGGCTCGGAGTTCTTCGACGTAGGCGCGGGCGTCGTCGGCGGATCTGATATCAGGCCGTGAAACCACTTCAAGCAGCGGAACACCCGCTCGGTTGTAGTCCACCAAAGCCTCTGAAGCTCCATGGATCCGCCCGTCTTCACCGCCTAGATGGGTGGTCTTACCGGCATCTTCTTCGAGATGAGCACGCTCTATACCGATGCGTGTGCCATTGGGAAGATCGAGAGAGCCATTGATGCAGATGGGTTGGTCGTATTGGCTGACCTGATAGTCCTTGGGCATGTCGGGATAAAAATAGTTTTTCCGGTGAAACACCGATGGCTGAATTTCACAGCCAAGTGCTATGCCAATGGTCATCGCCAATTCAACGGCTCTTCGGTTCAGCACCGGCAACGAACCCGGCAGACCAAGACACACGGGTGTGACGTTCGTATTGGGTTCATCGCCGAAGCGATTCGGCGCGTGGGAAAACAGCTTGGTGTTGGTCGCCAACTCCACATGTACTTCCAGACCGATCACGGTTTCCCATTCGCTCACGGCATGGCTCCAGTGGGTGCATGGGACTCTATAAATGATGCTGTTTGGAACATGAGCGGCTCTCCCAGTTGGGCAGCCATGACTTGCACGCCGACAGGCATGTCGTATGCGCCAGTGCCAAAGGGAATTGACATTGCGGGATCACCGACGAGGTTGCTCGGGACGGTGCAGGTGTCGCAGCGGTACATGGTCATGGGATCTGAGCGCTCCCCGAACTTGAATGCTACCGAAGGCGAAGTTGGCGACAAAAGAACGTCGTGGTTTGAATATGCGGCGTCGAAGTCGTTTCGGGTCAGGGTCCGTACCTTTTGAGCTTTGCCGTAATAGGCATCGTAATAGCCGGCGCTCAGCGCAAATGTTCCCAGCATGACTCTCGCAATAACTTCGTCGCCAAATCCGCTACGACGAGTAGTTGAATTCATGAACTGGACGTCAGCGCCATCGGCTCTCAGTCCGTAACGGACCCCGTCGTAGCGAGCCAAGTTGCTCGAGGCTTCGGCGGGGGCGATGAGATAGTAGGCGGTTAGCCCGTATTCCACTGCGGGTACGGAGACGGCATCAACCACCGCTCCGGCATTTTTCAACAAGTCGGCTACTTCGTGTACCCGGGCGACGACGTCTTCGTCTACGCCTTCGAGGAGTTCTCGAACAACCCCCACTCGAAGACCTTCAACACCGCGTTCTAGGTTCTGGGCCAAATCGGGGACTGGGGTCGGAATTGAGGTGCTATCTAAGGGGTCGTGTCCGCCGATCACTTCCAGAGTCAAAGCCGCATCAGCTACGTCATTTGCGAAGGGCCCAATCTGATCAAATGAGGAAGCAAAGGCAATGAGCCCATATCGGCTCACAAGTCCGTAGGTTGGCTTCACTCCCACGACTCCACAGAGGGCTGCTGGTTGGCGGATTGAGCCACCTGTGTCCGAACCCAATGAGATGGGCGCGAAATCGGCAGCAACGGCAGCGGCGGAACCTCCGCTTGAGCCTCCAGGAACTCGCGTTACGTCGTGAGGGTTGTGTGTGGGGCCAAATGCCGAGTGTTCAGTTGAGCTACCCATCGCGAACTCGTCAAGATTCGTTTTTCCGATAACAACCGCTCCGGCAGCCGTTAGCCGTTCGACGACCGTGGCGTCGTATGGTGGCTCCCATCCTTCAAGGATGCGTGACGAACATGTGGTGGCCACACCTCGGGTACACAAGTTGTCTTTGAGGGCAACTGGAACCCCTGCAAGGGGCCCTGGATCGCGGCCAGAAGCGACCGTCTCGTCGATGCTCGCAGCCGCTTCGATGGCCTTCTCTCGCGTGACCAGGTTAAAGGCGTGCACCTCCGGTTCTCGAAGTTCAATCGCTTCCAGGTACTCCTGTAGCGCCGAAACGGCACTTTGTCGACCCTCCCGAACTTCTGAGGCCAGGTTCTTTGCGGAGCTCAAGGCGATTCTCCCAATACCGGCGGCACACGAAACTGCCCTTCCGATGCGTCCGGGGCTTGCGTCAGTATTTCTTCGCGGGCGATGGTGGGTCCTACGACGTCGTCTCGTAACACGTTGGTCAGCGGATAGGGGTGAGACATCGGCGCTACTGATTCGAGATCCAGCGCTTCTAATTGGCCGACATGGTCCAGAATTTTCTCCAGATGTTCAGTGAAGTGAGTGATTTCTTGTTCATTGAGATCAATTCGGGCCAATGCGGCGATATGGGCAACGAGATCTCGCGAGAGGCGCTCATTCATGTTGCTTCGTCTCCATAAGGGTTCACAGGTAGGGGTCGTTTCCACTCAAGGGTTCTTCCCACCAGTCTTCGGCTGAGGGCGGCCAATCATCGGCGGGAAGAGGATAGATGCAATCTACGGGGCATGGTTCAAGACACTTATCACAGCCAGAGCACAACTCTGGGAGAATAATGACATCAATGCCGTGGTTGAAGATGGCACCAAAATTTGGAGGGCACGCTCGCAGGCACGCATCGCAATTTATGCAGATGGACATGTCTATGCACATAGGAGGATTTGGCCATTTGGCGTTCCGTTCTCGACGCTTGATGCGCGATATTCGCCCTGGGCTAGTTCCCGATGCCATCTACTGAATTCTAAGGCGCGTCGTTAGATCCGATTCGGCAACCACGTTCAAAGGGCAAAATACCCTTGGACGCGCGGATCCGAGGCGGTTCGATTCCGATGGCTTGGATCGCCGATTTGACGCTACAAGCGTCCGAAAATTTACTGTTGTCGCGGGACCCACAGGACGACTGAACCTCCAGGCGGCAATAACGCTCCAGCAGCAGGCTCAGTTCCTTGGACCGTAGAACCATCGCCCTTAACTTCGCCCACTTCAAGCCCTGCTTCGGCCAAGCGGCGTTCCGCATCGAATACTGTCAGTCCACGCATGTCGGGAACCTCTCGTCGATCTCGGCCCGAAGAAACGACCAGCGTGACCTCGGATCCTCGATCTATCAGTAGGCCTGACATCAAGCTTTGACTTAGGACGACGCCTTCGCGGACTGCTTCACTGGCTTGCAAACCCACTGGTCCGGCTACTCTCAGTTGAAGTTTTTCCAGTACCTCTTCGGCGTCTTTGAGATCCAATCCGATCAGCTGAGGAACTGTCCGTGGAACAGGTCCTCCAGAAACCACGAGCACCGCTCGTGTGCCCGGTTCTCTGAGGGCACCGCCCAGCGAGGGCTCACCATCGATCAACACCTTGATGACTTCACCGGCAGTGATCTCTTCGTCGTAGAGGGGCTGAACAAGGTCAATTTCGAAGCCCTTTGTCTCAAGTCGAGCTACAGCATCTGCAGTGGGTAACCCGAGAACCGGCGGGGTCATTCGAAGGCGTGGACCACTGGCAACCTCAACAATGAGCATCTCTCCCTCTACTAGTCGGCGACCTGGTGGGGGTCTTTGGGCCAGAACAATCCCTGCTGGTAAGTCGTCGGTCCGCACTTGATCTTCATCGAGAACCCATGAACGAGCATCTGCAATTGCTCGCACTTCGCCGACGGTACGACCGATGTACTGCTGCACCAGATGATCTGGGAGTCCCTGAGGTCCGACGCTGCTGACGGCCCACGCAGTTCCTGCTGATAGCAACGCCAAAACTGTCGCAACAGCGGCTCCCACTTTCCAGACTGGATGCCATTTCGGTCTTAGCGACCCGTCGGAACCGAAACTGCGGACGTGAGCATCTGACTCAATGCCGACTTCATTCAAAAGGGCTTGAGGGATACCGATGTTCGCGGGTTTGGTGAAACCTTTCGTAGCCTCGATTAAACCTTCGGTTAACAATCGCGCGTTACAGCGCTTTTCCGGTTCGTAGCGTCCAGCCTCTTTCAGGACTTCCATAGCGCGACCAAATTCAGCCGGGACATGTAGATCTTTTCTTAATCTTTTCTCCGAGAGATCGCCGGAGTTCGTTCCGGTTTCACCGTTTTCTTCACTGATTGTGGCGAGAATGGTGGCGACTAGCGAATAGACATCGGAGGCGGGTCCGCCGCTGCCGCTCATCGTTTCCGGTGCCGCGAATTTGTTCGATGGTGCGGTGAGGCCGGTTCCAACAACGGACAAGCGTCCCGCCTCGGCGGCACTGAACGCGTTCGCCAGAAACAACCCGGCTAGCTTGCTTGACCCGTCAGTACCTACGAGAAGATTCGACGGAGAAATGTCGCCGTGACATAGACCTGTTTGGTGGACGGCAGTTAATCCCGAAGCGATTTCGAAGCCAAGTTTTGTTGCCTGAGCCGGTGTCAATGAGTGACCTTGATCCAATAGCGCCTGCAGACTGGTCCCTCGGAAAGATTCGGTAACCACGTAGACGATTCCGTCCGACCGACCCCAGTCGATAACGCGTTGCACATGAGGGTGAGCGATCGCACTGGCAGAGACGATGTCCGATGCCAATCTTCTGAGGAACTCGACGTCTTCAGAGATCGACGAGGTCAAGATCCTTATTGATACTTGATCATTTCTGTTCAGGTCTTGCGCGTGGTACTCGTCCCAACCTCGGCCATGGAGGTTGTAGGAAAGCAAGCGGTAACGGTCGTCTAGTACTCGACCAATCCGCTCGGTTGGCTGACTTGGCTCCACGTCTCGACAGTACTGCCGCAAAGGTAGTCATTAACGGCGCCAAATTCCAAAGACCTGTTTATTCAGCCATGATGGTCGAGTGAAAGACGCCCCAAACGGTGACGATTTTTCGGAGCACCTACCTGTCAACTGGACCCTGCGAAGGGGTGTGGCTTCGACCGTGACCATCCTTGTTCTTGTATTGCTGGGGCTCATCGTGTGGGTTGCCTTAACGAGTAGGGGAGCTCCACAGTCCGCGACTCTGCCTACCGACTTACTGGCAGTCATTCCCCAGGACGGAGATCAGTCTCCTCGGCAAGCGCCAGTAGGTGTTTCCCTAAGTCCAGGTTGGCAGCCAACAATAACCATCGATGGGGTGGCTATTCCTGATGACCAGTTAACTGCAGGTACTCGTCAACTTGGGGAATTTTTCTTCTCACCAGGCGAGGGGCTGGCGATCGCGGAGTTACGAACAGGTCGGGTGTGCGCCCACGTGGTCGCGGTGCCAACGATTGATGTTGAGGTTGACAACATCGATTACCGATGGTGTTGGACGTCTTTCTAGAGACACGACCTATGGCAGCTGTCCTGTCGCAAGAAGCTGGCGAAGCCCCGCCTCACCCAGAATAGGAATCCCAAGATCAGTAGCTTTATCAAGCTTGGTTTGGCCGGCGTCTGCGCCAACTACCAGAGCGTAGGTGCTCTTAGAAACGCTGCCTGGAGATTTTCCGCCTCGGGCAACGATCGCCTGTTTTGCCTCGTCTCGCGTCGTAAACCATCCGTCTAAGGAGCCAGTCACCACGACAGAGCGACCCGCCAATATTTGTGGTACGTCCACTTCACCTTCGACGAGATCGAGACGAACTCCGTTAGTTCGGAGTTTGTCGACTACCGCTCGGTGATGGGCATCAGAAAAAAAGTCTTTGACACTTCGAGCGATGACGGGGCCTATTCCATCTATCGCAGCGATTTCTGTGATCTCTGCTGTCGAGATCGTTTCGATATCTCCGAAACGACGGGCTAACAACTCAGCGGTACTTGGACCCAAATGTTCAACCCCTAGTCCGATCAGAAGATTCGGCAGCAAACACTCACGTGCCTGGTCAATTGCGGCCAACAGGTTATTGACGAGCGTCTCATTTGTGACGTCAGTAACCAAAACTGTTAGGAGTTGCTCTTTGGTCAACGCGAACAAGTCTCCTGCGTCTTCAACAAGTCCCTCTTCGACAAGAAGTCTTACCGTTCGTTCACCTAGCCCTTCGATGTCCAGTGCGTTTCTACTTGCGAAGTGGCTAATGCCTGTTTCAATTCGCGCTGGGCACCGTCGGTTGATGCAATATGTATTTGCGTCTCCTTCTGACCGTTCGAGGTTCTCTCCACAACTGGGGCAAACCGTCGGAAATACCCACTGCATCGAAGTGGTGGGTCGCTCACCGAGTACCGGGCCCACGACCTCTGGAATCACGTCACCTGCTTTGCGTACGATAACTGTGTCACCTGGTCGCACGTCTTTCACTGAAACTTGATCCTCGTTGTGTAACGTCGCCATTCCGACTGTAGAGCCGCCGACGAACACGGGCTCGAGAACGGCGAACGGAGTGGCACGACCGGTGCGCCCGATCGACACGTCGATCGCGGTCAACCGAGTCGTTGTTTCTTCTGGTGGAAACTTGAAAGCTATAGCCCACCGAGGGGCACGGCTCGTGGATCCGAGAATCTCTCGTTGAGCCAAGTCAGCTACCTTCACCACCACTCCATCGATTTCGTAATCGGGGGTGTGACGGTTCACCATCCATGATTCGCAGAATCGCCAGACTTCGCTGAAGTCGGAAAACTCTTCGACCTCGGGGTTTACGGGCAACCCGAGCCGCTCAAGTAGTTCAAATGTCTGCTCAGACGACCGCAGCTCGGGGCCACCGACAACTTCGCCGAGTTGATAACACCAGAAGGAAAGTTGTCGCGACGCCGTTACGGAGGGATCCTTCTGTCGGAGGCTGCCAGCTGCAGTATTCCTCGGATTCGCGTATGTAGGGTCACCCTTGTCAATTTGTTCAGTATTAAGTTCTTCGAACCGCGATATTGATAAGTAAACCTCTCCCCGAACCTCAAGAACGGTGGGGGCGTTTTCGAGCCGATGAGGAATGTCATTAATGGTCTTGACGTTCAGTGTTACGTCCTCTCCGGTTCGACCGTTTCCCCTCGTCGCTGCTTGGACTAGGTCGCCATTTTCGTAGCGAAGCGATACAGCTAGGCCATCAAACTTCAGCTCACAAACAAATCCATATGTTTCGTTTTCGCCGAAGCTCTTAATGACCCTTTCATGCCACGCGGTCAGTTCGTCCAAGTTCATCGCGTTATCTAGTGACATCATCGGAACGCGATGCTCAACCGCTGAGAACAGTTCGCTCGGCGCGTTTCCGACCGAACGGCTCGGTGAGTCTGCGGTCATCAGATCCGGTCGACGGGTTTCGATTTCCGCTAATTGGCGAAGTAACTCGTCGTAGGTGGAATCGGGCACGGTGGGCATATCACGTCCGTGATACGCCTCATTGTGAGCCCTTATTTGGGCCCGTAGCGCCACTGCCCGATCATGGTCTGAATCAGATTCACTCATGACAGACCTGACTCTAGCTAGCCAAGGGCAACGGTTTTGTGGTTCTAATGCATCAACGTTTAGGACCAACCGCTCCGAATGAGCCACGATTGTGGGGTGGACGTTCGAATTCCGTTCAAAAGTTTCGTCGGGCTATGGGCATTGTTGCCCTTCACCGTGGGCGCCGCTATCGACTCTTCCCTAAGAGATCATTCCAGCCTCTTTAGGGTCTCGGTGTCCATCGGTGTCTGGTTCCTATGGGGTTTCGTGCTTGGGTCTTCGATGATTCGACGGCCTTGGGGGTTGACGGTGACGCGCGTTGTGGCTCCATCGGCCCTACCGGCATTGTTGGTTGCCAACTCAATGGGAGATCTCTCAGTCACATCTTTGGCTGTGGCGATCGGACATGCCACGATCGTTTGTGTATTTGCGTTATTGCCTGAGACTGGGAACGTCATGGTTGACGGTCTTAGCTATGGAGACGAACGTCGCTTCTTGCTTCGTGCTCCCGGCGCAATTCTCTTAGGCACGCTTCCTCTGGTCTGGGCGCTGGTAGTCCTAGGTGTCGTTTCAGGTCCGCTCCTGTTGGCGTCAGAGGATTGGTTGTTAGGGATCCTGTTGACGGGGGTGGGGTGGCCGCTAGCGGGGCTCGGATTCCGATCACTGCATCAATTGACGCGGCGATGGATCGTGTTCGTCCCTAATGGCCTGGTCATTCACGACTATTTAGCTACCAGGGAACCGTTCTTGCTTCGAAGTCAAGATTTGTTCTCGCTGGGTCCCGCTGCAGCGGATCTCGATGCTCAAGATGTTGATCTGATCGACGTCAGCCAGCTCTCACTGGGTCCAGCACTTCAGGTCACGCTTCGCGGTGGAGTGGAGGTGGTACCGCGTACTCGCGGCACGAGCGAAGTGAGAGTGGTGAAAGGTGTGTTGTTTTCCCCTACGCGACCTGGGGCGGTATTGCAAGAGGCACGACGACGACGGCTGGTGCGTTGAATTTCAGCAAGCGGTGGCACCACCGACAACGGTGTCATTCTGGTAGAAGACCACAGCTTGGCCCGGAGCGACTTTTCTGTGTGTCTCAAGCCAACGCATGCTGCCATCGCTGTTGAGGTGAGCTGGAGCTTGGCTACTGTGAGCGCTGATCTGAGCTTCGATTGGGCCGACATGTGGTACGCCCGCCCACACGTGATCGGTCAGCGGCACCGTTCGTGAGAGGAGATCTCGGGCGCTGCCGACTACGACGCGACGCGACGGAACGTCAACGTCTACGGCATAAGTGCGACTGCTATTTCCCCCCAGGTCCAGCCCTTTTCTTTGGCCGATGGTAACTAACTCAACCGCTTCTACTGCACCGAGGTTTGTGCCTTCCTTGTCGATTATCTCCGCTGGGTGTAAATCGAGACGTTCTGAAAGGAATCGAGCGCGACCTTCTGACGCGGTGATGAAACAAACATCTTGGCTATCTGGCTTACTGGCCGAACGAAGGTTGAGTTGGCTCGCTATCTCTCGAACTTTCGTTTTGGTCATTTCGCCGACCGGAAACTTGAGCGTAGACAGATCATCCTCGGCAATCATGTACAGGACATATGACTGATCTTTTGTTTGGTCGACCCCTCGAGCAATCCTTAAACCAGCCTCAGTTTCGATGATTCTTGCGTGATGACCGGTGGCCAAAGCATCAAAGTCCAGCCTCCGGGCTCGATCCAAAAGGACATCAAACTTAATGTGTCGGTTGCATTCGATACACGGGTTAGGGGTCAACCCGAGCGCATGAGCATCAACATACGGTTGGACAACATGCTTGTCGAAGGCGTCACCGTAATTGAAAACGAAGTGATCGATGTTTAGCTGTTGAGCGACGCGGCGAGCATCCTCCACGTCTGAAACTGAACAGCAGCCTTTATCTTGAGGGCCGCCCCAAAGCTTGAGCGTCACCCCGGTGACCTCATGTCCCTCTTGCTGAAGAAGCGCGGCCGTTACGGCGCTGTCCACTCCGCCTGACATTGCCACTAAGACGCGGGTCATGGCGAACCTCGTAGTTGTTCGACGCATTTCGGCACAACTTGGATCGCGTGATCGATTTCCCAATCTTCAGTGCACCAGCCGATCGATAACCGCAATGAACCCGCTGCGGCGACCCGATCGACGCCCATGGCAGCAAGCACGTGGGAGGGTTCCATTGCCCCAGACGCGCATGAGGCCGCCGCGGAGGCCATGACGTCAGAGCGTTCTAGCAACACAAGCAAAGCCTCGCTTTCGACATCCTCGATAAGAAGTTGCAGGAGTCCTGCGGCTCTGTGGGTCTTGGATATTGTCTCGTGACATCCGGGAATCGCTCCAACTAGCCGTTCGCCAAGACGTTCAGATAAAAGACCAAGTCGTCGAATCTGATCCTCCCGAGATTCGTGCAGACACTGCAACGCTGTACCTAAGGCCACGATTCCCGCAGTGTTGTGCGTGCCGCTTCTACGTTCCGCTTCCTGTCCTCCGCCTTGCATTTGAGCGGTCAAATTGACATGCGGACGAACGGCAAGCACGCCCACTCCCTTAGGGGCTCCGAACTTGTGTCCGCTAAGCGACACAAGGTCCGCTCGAGAGGCTGTGGTTGCTATATCCATCCAATTGACGGCTTGAACTGCATCCGTGTGGAGAAGCGCTCGTGGCGCTAACCGATCTCGAACCTCAGCGATCGGCTCCAGGTCAATCATTCGCCCGGACTCGTTGTTGACCAGCATCACTGACAGCACCGCTACTTCGTCGTCGAGAACGGCTTCTAGATGTTCAAGATCGACATCACCCTCCGGAGTGACGTTGATTATGCGTCCCCTGTGCGCTTGCACCGGGTACAGGACGGCGTGATGCTCGGTAGCGGGGCATGCAGCAACGCCCGACAACCCGCAAGCACCATGAATTGCGAGGTTGTCAGATTCAGTTCCGCCGCTGGTAAACACAATTCCGTGTGGGTCGAAACCAAGTAACGAGGCGCAAACCTCTCTAGCGTCATCGATCGCCTGTCTTGAGGACCGAGCCAAGCGGTGGGCGCCCGATGGGTTACCGAATTGCTCAGTTAAGTACGGCATCATGGCATCAAGAACGATTGGCCTCACCGGGGTAGAGGCAGCGCAGTCCAGGTATGCCAGTCGGTCTAAATTTGGGCTCTCCATCATCTTAAGGCTAGGCCCCAAACAGAGGCGGCAGCATGGTGCAACTCAATACGGCGAACTATCAAAGTTTCACTTACGGGGACGCGTTCGCTGACGTTTACGATGATTGGTACACGCGGATCGCGGAGGTAAGCAATGTAGAAGGCACGGTAGCTCTCATAAGCAATCTCTCTGAAGGTCTCGATGTGTTGGAGTTGGGTGTTGGGACCGGTCGCTTAGCTCTACCAATAGCTGCCATGGGAGTACCTACCACCGGAGTTGATTCATCTTCGGAAATGCTCAAACGTTTAACCGCTAGAGATACTTCGGGACTCGTTACCACTCACTTAGCCGATATGGCTAGCTGGCTTCCGACCGGTCCGTTCAAAGTAATTTTTTGCGCCTACAACACTTTTTTTAATCTTGTTGACCCAGACGACCAGGAAAAATGTCTTCAGCTTGTAGGCGATCGCTTAACACCAGACGGCTTATTCATTGTCGAGGCTTTCGTCCCATCTAACTATCCCCTTCTAGCAACCAGAGGCGTCGAGTCCCGCCACATGACAGATGCAACTGTGCTTAACATCTCAATCCGAGAACCATCAACAGGGCTGATCCGAGGTCAGAGCATCGAGATCAAGGAAACGGGTGTCACACTTCGTCCTTGGCGAATACTTATCAAGACGCCGGATGAGTTAGATCAGGTAGCCACTCGGCACGGTTTGAAATTAGTTGACAGGTGGCAAGATTGGCATCAAAGCCCGTTCACCAGCAGTAGCGATCATCATGTGTCGCTCTACGCTCCGATCACTGTTTGACGTTGTTTCGATGGGGAGGCCGGCATAGATGGATATTCGAGTCGCAATCGACCTTCCGGCGCCGCCGAATGAGGTCTGGAATTATCTTCGCGACGTCACCAAACACAGCGAATGGATGATTGACGCGGTAAAGGTCGAGGTGACATCCGAGATCTTCGAAGGCCGCGGACTCACCTTTGACTGTTTAACAGCCGTGGGTCCGTTCCGAGTTCATGACCGCATGCGAGTTCTTGAGTGGGAGCCGGACCATCTGATGGCTGTCCAACACTCGGGCATCGTGGACGGTTTTGGCCGATTTACCCTTCTTCCTAACTCCGGAGGCACACAGTTCTGCTGGGAGGAATCGATCCAATTGCCGTGGCACTTTGGCGGTCATCTTGGAGAGCGAATAGCGAAACCACTATTGGTGGGTATTTGGAAACGAAACCTGCGCGGACTCCGAAGACGAATTATCGAGCGTCAAGAAGCCGGATTGGAACTGGAACCAGGGGGCCTAATCAGTGTCGGTTCACAGTGGGAACTCCGATATTACGGGCCCGAGTATGTGGTTCGAACAAGTACTCAGGGCTTGGATCTGTCCCGAGAAGCAGAAGCGCTCAGTGTTGTGGGCTCCAGAGGCTTCCCTGTTCCGATGTTGATAGAGCAACCTAATCCTTCGTCGATAGTCATGGAACGACTCGATGGTCCGACCATGCTCGAAGATCTGACCTCAAGGCCATGGACGCTAGGTAGGCACGCCAAGAATCTCGCCCGCTTGCATCGCGCGCTCGGGGGTATTGCCGCTCCCTCTCATTGGGAACGCGTCAGCGACGGAGAGTCTGTCGTTCATCTTGATCTCCACCCCGCAAATATACGATTGACTTCTCGCGGACCAGTGGTGCTGAACTGGAACGGCTCAGCTCGCGGCTCTTGTGAGTTCGATGCCGCGGTCACTTATGTAATCCTGCGGACCGGCGTGTCACGCAACGGACGTGTCGCTCAACTCTTGATCGGAGCGCTACGAAAAAGGTTCGCCAATATTTTCCTAAAGGAGTTTGGGAGAAGTGACGTGTTGCCGCGCGTTCGCGAAGCCGCTGAACTTCGCCTCTTAAACGGCGATTTGTCATCACATGAGAGAGAAGCCGTGTTTGCACTCGCTCGCGACGAACTTGACTAACCCTCAGTCGCTTCCGTCTGTTCTCAGGAGACGATCTACTGCTACATAGGGATCAATCTCTCCATTGTCCAACTTCTTTTGGAGTTCTGCCTGTCGCGGACTTTTCAAAACGCTTTGGACCTGAGCTTCAAGACTCCGTTTCAGTATTTCTGACACCTCAACTTTGATCCGGTTCCGGCGACGTGAGACAAGTTCACCGGACTGTTGAAGGTAGGTGCGATGTTCCTCAATTGCGGCCCATAACCGCTCAGCGCCTTCGCCGTCCGTGCCCACCGTCATGACAATCGGAGGTTCCCATTCACCTAAGGAGGACAACTCCAACATCTGTTGGAGGTCGCGACGGGTGTCATCTGCACCTTTGCGATCGGACTTGTTGATCACAAAAATATCTGCAATTTCCATCAGGCCGGCCTTATTGGCTTGAACCGCGTCGCCCCATCCGGGATTCACAACAACAACAGTCGTGTCAGCCGCTCCAGCTATGTCCACTTCTATCTGACCAACGCCCACGGTTTCGACAAGAATCCAGGGCCAGCCCAGCGCGTCAAGGACTCGGATCGCTTGCGGGGTGGCCAAACTTAAGCCGCCTAAATGACCTCGTGTTGCCATAGAACGGATATAGATGGCTTCATCGGTTACATGATCCTGCATCCTGACTCGATCACCGAGAATCGCTCCTCCAGTGAAGGGAGATGAAGGATCGACCGCGAGGATCGCCATCCGTTCGTCTGAGGAACGAACAACCGTTGCAAGCGCAGCGCTTAATGTCGACTTTCCTGAACCTGGGGCTCCTGTCATTCCTACCGTGTGAGCGGCCCCGGCCTGTGAAAAGGTGTGCGCTCCCAGAGTTCGCGCCTCTTGGCCTCCCCGCTCAATTATCGACATCAACCTGGCGAGTGCGAGGCGGTGCCCATCGCGAGCTGCCTCAAATAGGGCGACGGGATCTGTGCTCAGCCGGTTCATCGGAAACGGTTGGATCGCGGACAGCGCGTCAGGCCCGCGTAACTTGCGCACCAACCGACGTGAGCTTACCGGCCAAATCTTCGTATCCCCGGTCGACATGATACGCGTTTGCGATGACGGTTTCTCCCTCTGCCGCCAATCCAGCGATGACCAAAGCAGCTCCAGCCCTAATGTCATGGGCGCGCACTGGGGCCCCGGAAAGCCGTTCAACGCCTCGTACCACAGCATGTCGACCCTCTGCTCGGATCTCGGCACCCATTCGTACCAATTCATCTACATATCGGAATCGTCCAGCAAAAATATTCTCCGTCACCATCCCGGCGCCTTCTGCAATACACAGGGCTGCAACCAAAAACGGCTTATAGTCCGTCGCCAAACCTGGGTAAGGCAGAGTCGAGACGTCAACCGCTCTGAGCCGGTCCGTGACTTCGGCGCGAAGTCCTGACGGTTCAACCGTCAAACCCATTCCCATCTCCTCGAATTTGCGAATCAACATTTCCATGTGATCCGGCCGAGCGCCCTTGAGGAGAACCTCACCCCCACAGACCGCCACCGCCGCCAAGAATGTGGCCGCTTCTATTCGATCAGGGATTGTCGTGTACGTGGTCGGACGGAGTACTTCGACACCTTCAATAACGACGCGGGACGTTCCGACTCCGTCGATCATCGCGCCCATTTGGGAAAGAAAGTTGGCTAGGTCTGTGATCTCCGGTTCGCGTGCCGCGTTTTCTATAACCGTTTCCCCTCGAGCTAGAACCGCCGCCATCATGAGGTTCTCGGTGGCTCCCACTGAAGGAAACTCAAGAAATACTTCAGCACCGACAAGTTGATGAGCCTCACCACTGATATCTCCGTGTTCGTAGGAGAAAGTCGCGCCTAACTGTTCTAGGCCCTGAAGATGCATATCTATGGGACGGGAACCAAAATCATCGCCGCCTGGCATCGCGACTCGGGCATGCCCTATTCGCGCTAGCAGAGGTCCCAGAACTGCTATTGAGGCCCGCATCCGTTCGACCAGACTGTACGGCGCTATTGGGTCTAGTTCGGCGGGCACATCAAGATCGATACGGTCGCCGATGCGTTCGATCTTGACACCCATTGCTTCAAGCAACTCACTCATGATCGCTACGTCCGCTATATCGGGAACGTTGAGAAGAGATGTTGACCCTTCTGCGAGCAACGACGCTGCCATCAGTTTCAGGGCACTATTCTTCGCTCCGCTGACGGGAATGTCACCATTGAGAGGCCCACTTCCCTGCACAAGGAATCTCTTCACCTCTCCAGTATGTTCACCGAAACGGCTAAGGACACATCACTCTCGTGACTCATTTAGAAATCACTCATTGTGTAGATGATGAAGGGCTTCGACGCGTACGTTCACCGAGGAATGACCTCATTGAAGAAAAAGGCCTCGGAGATGACCGATTTTCGCTAGTCGATGGTCCTTTCGACTATTACGAACGGTCCCTCCTCGTCAGGTCCGGTTCCAATACGCACACCGTGATAGAGCGATTCGACTATCGCCTGTCGATTCCTTGGTTCGGGATTCTTTTTCGGTGGCCGGTGCGTCATGCGCTGCGCAATCGCCGCGACGACGGAACCTCACCATTTTGGGCTGCGCCCGATCGTTTGGGGAAAAGAGCTACAACAATTTTCGCAACCTTGTGCGCGATCGCCTTGCTTTCGGGCTTTCTCTCTAATGCTCCAGCTGAGATTCATACTTACGCTGCAGATGAATTCAACGTTGACCAGTTAAGCCAGGGAGTGCTGGGCGCTCTAATACGGATCGGGTCCTTGCTAGCCATCGGTTTTGCTGTCTTAGCGGATCGCCACGGGCGGCGGCGGGTGCTCTCGTGGGCCATAACGTTCGGAATCGCTTCGTCTTGCGCAGCTGCGTTAGCTCCATCTATAGGCATTTTCGCCACGTGTCTTGTGATAGTCAGAACCTCTAACGCGACACTCGGGGCAATAATTGTTGTGTTCGCACTGGAAGAGCTACCTGCCGGAAGTCGCGCCTGGGGTCTGTCTGTTCTCGGAATGTCAGCTGCTTTGGGGGCAGGTTTCGTCGTATGGGCGCAGCCGATCGCTGGTGTAGCCGAGTGGTCTTGGCGACTAATTTTTGTGATCCCTCTATTGATGATTCCGCTCGTCGTTGGCGCAATTCGACAGCTACCTGAAAGCCGCCGTTTTCGAAGTCACGTCCCCGGACCGAAGTTGCGTAACTACCGGAGCCGTCTCGTGTTGCTGGGGGGAGCGTATTTCTTGCTTGGTCTGTTTCTTTCACCGATCGACTGGTTTAGAAATGAGTATCTGCGCGATGAGCATGGGTTCAGTGCGTTACAGGTCAGCCTTTTCCTTTTGACGACTGCAACACCCGGCGGAATTGGCCTATATGTGGCAGGTCGAGTAGCGGATTTACGAGGCAGAAGAATTGTCGTAGGGGTAGCCGCCGTATTTGGGCTTGGATTAACGACTATTTTCTTCAACGCCTCTGGTGGCTTTCTTTGGCCTCTTGCGTTGACTGCAGTGACCTTGGCCAGTGGCCTATTACCTGCGATGGGTGTCTATAGAGCTGAGATGTTCCCCACGGCGGTTCGAGCGCGCGCAGCGACAATTGCCGGGGCGGTTGGTGTGGTGGGTGGATCCATTGGCATTCTGGCTGCCGGTTGGATGCGAGTTCGTTGGGGTTCTTTTGGACCAGTGATGTTTGTTCTTTGGGGGGGTCCGTTGCTCGCGGCGGCTCTTGTATGGCGCCGCTTTCACGAAGGCGCCCGACAAGAACTAGAAACGCTTAATCCGGAAGACGCTAGTAGCGCCTGAGGTGGTGTGCATTTGGGGGTCATGAAAGCCCGTTAAGCCAGTCACCCACGGTGTTAATGATGTCGGCGGTCTGATCGCGGTTAGAGGGATCGTGACGGCCACCTTTGAGAAACTTTGCTGCGACGTCGCCATCAATACGGCCGAGATGCTGACCGAATTCATTCGGCGAACCGAAGGGGTCGTTGTCGCCTGACACGAACAGACAGGGGACGCTTATTGAGGCAAAGTGATCGACGCGAAGCTTGTCAGGACGATTGGGTGGATGAAGCGGATAGCTGAGCAAAATCAAGCCCGCAGCCGACATACCCTCTGCGACCGCCATGGAGCACACTCGACCGCCCATCGATCGGCCACCGAACACGAGACTGCCCGGGTCGCAGTCAAGTTCTGCAGATATTGTTCGGCAGTCTTCAACAAGTTCAGATACGAGCCTCGGCGCTCGGGGAGGGGTTCTTTTCCCTTCTCGCCGGTACGAAAATTCGTGTCGGATCACGGGGAGCGGCGCCAATGACTCTTCAAGTGCGCACA
>Ga0066837_10000010_pt1 | contig 76357 bp, 75 predicted proteins | sample ETNtaG_25_FD_66730 | JGI IMG/M metagenome (GOLD analysis project Ga0066837, IMG submission 66730) | Marine microbial and viral communities from oxygen minimum zone, Eastern Pacific Ocean - ETNP201302SV86 | ecosystem: Environmental > Aquatic > Marine > Oceanic | place: Pacific Ocean: Eastern... | reverse complement strand
TTTTTCTCTGGTGTCTCTTTTCCGGTGGTCGGTCCTGGCCAATTGCATCATCCGCTCAGTCCGTCTCAGTGTTGCTTTGAGGCGCGCCAGGAGCGGCCGCCTTCGCCCCCGTCGCCTTCCGAAACCGAGCTGAGAGTTCTTCGAAGGCTTTGATGAGGTCGCTGTCTTCGACCTCGACGTCGCCGAGCCCGGCCCTGAGCGCGAGGCGGCCGATGCGTCCGGCCTCTTTGGTTTCCGCCTGCTTGAGCTGCTCCTGCAGCCTGGCGATTTCGTCGCGGAGTTTGATGACGGGCTTTTTCACGTGTCGTTTCCCTTGGACCGAAAATGCCCCGAAGGACGACATGATCTTCCCCGCATGCACGCCAGTGCGCACCCTATCAAATCCGATAGGTCGGCAGCGCCGACTTCTTTTGCGATTATCCCGCCGTTCCGAAGGAATGGCTCCAAGGGCGCAGTAATACGTTGCGAGGCAACGTTGCGGGCTCCGCCGGAAGGCAAGGACCAGTTCGAAAGAACATCGACATCTTATTTGCGAAAGCGGCGCTGTCTTGGCCATCACTCACTTCACGCCCCAGCTCATCAGTCGCGGTTCCGGCCGGAGCGCCGTCGCGGCGGCGGCCTATCGCCATTGCGCGCGGATGGAGCATGAGGGCGAGGGGCGGGTGATCGACTACTCGCGCAAGCCGGGCATGGTGCATGAAGAGTTTGTGCTTCCTGCGGATGCGCCGGGTTGGGCGCGGACCATGATTGCCGATCGCTCCATTGCGGGCGCCGCAGAGGCGTTCTGGAACCGGGTTGAGAATTTTGAGAAGCGTGCGGATGCCCAACTGGCCAAGGAATTCATTCTGGCACTGCCGGTCGAACTCACGACTGCGCAGAACATTGCGCTGATGCGGTCGTTTGTTTCCGAGCAGATTTTGGCTCGGGGCATTGTCGCGGACTGGGTGTACCACGACGTCCCGGGCAACCCCCATGTCCATCTCATGACGAGCCTGCGGCCGATGACAGCGGACGGGTTTGGCGCCAAGAAAGCGCCAGTGATCGGCGACGATGGCGCGGTAGTCCGCACCAAATCCGGGCAGATCGCTTATCAGCTCTGGGCCGGTGACAAGGATGACTTTCTTGCCCTTCGACGAGCCTGGTACGACTGTCAGAACCAGCACCTGGCGCTCAATGGCCATGATGTCAGGGTCGATGGTCGCTCCTACGCCGAGCGCGGCATCGACATCGCGCCAACCATCCATATCGGCGTTGCCGCCAAGGCCATCCAGCGGCAAGCTGAGCGCGAGGGACGGGACGCGGAGCTTGATCGCCTCCGTCTGTTCGAAGTGCAGCGACAGGAGTCCGCCCGCAAGATCGAGCGCAATCCAGCCATTGTGCTCGATATGGTAAGCCGGGAAAAAAGCGTCTTTGACGAGCGGGACCTCGCCAAGGTTATGCATCGCTATATCGACGATGCAGGCACCATCGCAGCCGTGATGGCACGTATCCTTCAGGATCCCGAAATCGTGCGGCTGGAGCGCGAGCGTATCGATCTCGACACCGGCGAAATCCTACGATCGCGCCACACGACGCGGGCTATGATCCGGATCGAAACGGACATGGCCAATCAGGCCATACGGCTTGCCGGCATACACGGCTTTGAAGTCGATCGCCGCGTCATCCAATCAGTCTTTGATCGGCACACCAGGCTTTCTGGCGAGCAGCGCTCCGCAATCGAACGGGTCGCCAGTCGCGAATGTATCGCAGCAGTTGTTGGCCGTGCTGGTGCGGGCAAGACCACGATGATGACTGCGGCGCGCGAGGTTTGGGAGGCCGCCGGCTATCGCGTTGTCGGCGCTGCGCTGGCGGGAAAGGCGGCTGAAGGGCTGGAGAAAGAAGCCGGCATTGAAAGCCGAACCTTGTCGTCATGGCAATTGCGCTGGAGCAAGGGTAGGGACCTGCTGGACGAGCGTACGGTGTTCGTACTGGACGAAGCGGGCATGGTGTCCTCGCGGCAGATGGCTGAATTCGTGGCGGCGGTCTCGGCGGCCGGCGCGAAACTGGTCCTCGTCGGGGACCCCGAACAGCTTCAGCCGATCGAAGCCGGCGCCGCGTTCCGCGCCCTGGTCGATCGTATCGGCTATGCGGAACTGGAAAACATCTACCGCCAGAAGCAGCAATGGATGGGTGACGCATCCCTCGATCTTGCGCGTGGCAATGTTCGCGAGGCGATCGCCACTTATGCCGACCGGGGCCGGGTGCTCGGGTCGGCCCTCAAGGCAGATGCCATCGCCAATCTCATCGCCGATTGGAGCCGGGATTACGATGCGGCGAAATCGACGCTGATCCTTGCCCATCTCCGCCGTGACGTGCGGCAACTCAACGAGCTGGCGCGCGGTAAGCTCATGGAACGAGGATTGATCGAGCCCGGGCATACCTTTCGGACGGAAGACGGCGAGCGCCGCTTCGCGGCTGGTGACCAGATTGTCTTTCTCAAAAATGAAGGATCGCTGGGGGTCAAGAACGGCATGATCGCTCGCGTCGTCGAGGCCAGCCAAGGTCGTATCGTGGCCGAGATCGGCGATGGCCCGAGTGAGACGCGCCGTCGGGTCGAGGTCGAGCAGCGCTTTTACCGCAACGTCGATCATGGCTATGCCACGACGATCCACAAAAGCCAGGGCGCGACTGTCGATCAGGTCAAGGTGCTGGCGACGCTGTCGTTGGACAAGCACCTGACCTATGTCGCGATGACCCGACATCGAGAAGACGTGGCGCTCTATTATGGCAGCCGGTCCTTCGACAAGGTCGGCGGGTTATCGAAGGTTCTTGGGCAGCGCAATGCCAAGGAAACCACGCTCGATTATAGCGGCAGCCGACTCTATTCCGCGGCGCTCCACTACGCGACGAGGCGCGGCATGCATGCCGTCCGCGTTGCCCGGACCCTGATCTCCGATCGCCGTCGCTGGGTCCTCCGGCAGAAGGCGCGGCTGGAAAAGCTCACGGGGCGATTGATCAGCCTGGGTGCGCATCTCGATCTCATCAAAGCGCCGCCATCCGCCCCCGAAGTAAGGAGTGAACCCATGATCCCGGGCGTAGGCAGCTTTGCCAAAACCGTTGCCGATGTGGTCGAAGAACGCCTGCTGGCCGACCCGACCTGCAAGCGTCAGTGGGAGGAAATCTCGGATCGGTTCCGCTCTATCTATGCCGATCCAACAGCAGCGCTCGCCGCCATGAAGTTCGAGGCGGTCATCAAAGAGCCAGAGCACCGCAAGGCCGTTCTGGCAACGCTCGAACAACGGCCCGCCGCATACGGAACGCTGAAGGGCAAGGTTGGACTGCTGGCCTCCCGACAAGAAAAAGCAGATCGCGCCAATGCCGAACGCAGCGGACCAACGATACGGCTCGAAATTGATCGATACCTACGGACGCGGGCCGCTGCCACTGTCCGGATCGAAGCCGAGGAGCAGAAGGCGCGCGCACGTGTTCGCGTCGACATCCCGGCCCTTTCGTCCGAGGCAGCTGCCGTGCTGGACAAGGTTCGCGACGCCATCGACCGCAACGACCTGCCGTCGGCGCTCGGCTTTGTCCTCGCCAGTAAAGTGGTCAAGGCCGAAATCGATGCCTTCAACGCGGCCGTTGCCGAACGCTTCGGCGATCGCGCTTTTCTCGGCAACAATGCGAGCCGCGCCGATGGACCAGCCTTCAACGTCATGGCAACGGGTCTCAAAGCGAGCGAACGAGAGAACTTGGCCGCGGCCTGGTCGCTGATGCGGGCCGCCCAAAAAGTCGCCGCGAATGAAAAGACGGAACGGGCGGTCAAGGAACGTCAGGCCCTTGAGCAGCAACGCACCGTAACGCGTGGGTTGTGACCATGCGGCAGCGAGAGCTAGCGATCAGAGCGTTGACTATGGGCGCGGCCCTTTTCGTCGCCATAGCGGGTGCTGGCCTTTGGAGCGGGATCCGCCTCAACCTTACATCTAGCTACCCGGTTGGGATTTGGCGGATTGCACCGCTGGATCGAGAGGCAGCGGTCGGGGATCGTGTGTTCATCTGTCCACCGGACGCCGCCGCTTTCGAGCTCGGCCTTGAGCGCGGCTATTTGATGAGGGGGATGTGCCCAAGCGGCCTGGGGCCGTTGATCAAGACCATTGTCGCCGTCGCTGGCCAGGAGGTCAACGTCACACATTTTGTGACCATCGACGGCACTCTATTGCCGAATGCGGCTGTCCGGCTTGCGGATGCAGAGGGGAGGGTCCTTCCCAGGTTTCCCGGTGGGACTGTTCCGCCAGGTTTCGTTTTTCTCCATTCCGACTTTGGTGGTTCCTATGATTCCCGCTACTTCGGGCCGCTTCCGGCTGCCGGCATTCTTGGCCTGGCTCATCCGGTTCTGGTCTTCTCGCAATAGGGCTACTCGCCTAGCCTCTCTGGTAACGGCAGCTGCACTGCTCGGCCTGGTTGGATGGAGCGGCAATCCCACGACCTTGCCATTAGCATTGGCGTTTCCGGCGCTATGGAGCTTGGCAGGCTCCCACATTGGGGCTGCTCTCGTCGCTGCAGCCTATTTTCTCGCTGCCTCTCGAGGTCTGCCAGAAGGGGTGGCGATTTTCTTCGACAGCGATCTTCTGATGGGCCTCATGCTCTGGGTCGTAGCTTCGCTGGGTTTTGCAGCGGTGCATTCGGCCTGCTGGACGTCACAAGATGGATGGCGGGCACCGATCCGATACCTCATCGCCAATGTTCTGATATCGCTTCCGCCCCTTGGTATTGTGGGGTGGGCGAACCCGCTGACAGCCGCAGGAATTGTCTTCCCTGGATGGGGTTGGTTGGGCCTCGCTATGACAATGGTCATCTTGATGGCCGCCACAACGAAGTATCGATGGCCCGCCTTTGCTGCAGTTGGCGCACTTTCTCTGGCCGCCTCAGTTCTCTGGGTGGAACCGGAGAGCCCACCTGGATGGATTGGCCTTGACACCAACTTTCTGGCGAGCAGGGAGCAATACGCCGACCATAAGCAGCAACTCGCGACGATTGCGCTGGTGAAAACCGCCGCTGCCGATGGTGTAAGCGTTGTCGTTTTGCCCGAAAGTGCCCTTGGGATTTGGACCCCGACCACCGAGGCACTTTGGAGAGCCTATCTTGCTGGCGTGCCTGTGACCGTGCTCGGAGGCGGCGTGGTTCTGCAGAACGAAGGCTACAAAAATCTCATGATCAAGGTAACCTCCGAGGGCTCGGATGAATTGTATCGGCAACGCATGCCGGTGCCTGTGTCGATGTGGCAGCCCTGGACCAACCAGGGAGCGGAAGCGACCCTCTTCCGCGATGCCGTTGTTGACTTGGACGGTCGCCGTATCGCGATCCTGCTCTGCTACGAACAACTGCTCGTTTGGCCCGTACTGCACTCTGCCTTGCTGCAACCCGACATCGTCGTTGCAACGGGAAACGCATGGTGGACAGGTTCGACCAACATCTTGCCGATCCAACGGGCCGCGTCGGTGGCGTGGACACGATTGTTCAATCTCCCATTGGCGATGGCCTACAACGCACTCAGTTAAGCGGTCAGCTCCATTGGATTGCCGGCCCGGTGTGGCTTTGGCGTTCTAGCCACTCGAGCAGAGTCGCCTTACGTCGAGGCTTCAAACTGTTCAACGAAGTCTCTCATGCGCCCAATCATGCAATCGCCATTATCCGCTGGCGAGACCAACTTGACGAACTCGGTGGTGGCCTTGAGGCTTTTGATCAGTCTGCAACGGTGTCGACCATGCTGTTCGGTTGCCATAGCTGGCTAAAGCATCATGCCCAAACCTCATCGGATGACGAAAGGGCGAGGATGGAACGGATCAAAGTCGAGTTGGAACAATGGATGAGCGTTCGGGGGCTGGTTTACTCTCAATAGGCCCCAAGGCACGGGCCTGTTGCTGATGGACAACTTTAGTGTCATCGTTTCGCCTATCCCCAGCGGCGGGTGCTTGAACATGACGGACGATCAGCTCGCGGTGGCGATTGCGGAGACTACCCCCGCCATGCTGTGGATGGGCGACTCCAAGGGACAATGCCTGTTTTTAAGCCGGGCGCTGCGCCGATTTTGGGGCGTTGATCCAGAACGTATCGAGACCTTCGACTGGTCCTCTACTCTCCACCCCGATGACGTAGACATGCTGGCGGCGCCGTTCGGTCGCGCCATGGCCGATCACACGCCCTTCTCGGTCGAAGCACGCTACAGGAGAGCCGACGGTAGTTTTCGGATCATGCGAACCGAGGCCAACCCGCGCTTCGATCACCAGGGCAGCTTTCTGGGAATGACCGGCGTCAATATCGACGTCACCGAACAGAGGCAGGCCGAAGAGCAGTCTCGCTACCTCATGGGCGAGTTGAACCACCGCACCAAAAACCTTCTCACTGTTGTACAGGCTATCGCACGCAATACTGCCGGCACCACAGATACAGAGTCATTTCTGGACACATTCTCGGCTCGACTTGCAGGCCTTGCCGCCAGCAATAACCTGCTCGTTTCCACAGACTGGTCAGCTGTATCGTTGGGTGATCTCGTCGCCGGCCAGCTTGATACAATTGGCGTCGCCCAGAATAGCCGAGTGGCCTTTGGCGGGCCACCTATCCAGGTATGCCCCCAACATGCGCAAACCATCGGTATGGCGCTGCATGAACTGGCGACTAACAGCCTAAAATATGGCGCACTGTCAGATCCGGTTGGTCGCTTGATCGTAAGCTGGGAAACGCTCGCGGCGGAGCATTGGCGGATGGAGTGGCGAGAGCGCGTCTCAAGCGAGGTTGCCCCGCCGCAAGAGAAGGGCTTCGGTCATGCCCTTATCGTGGACATGGTCCAGCGTGCGGTTGGTGGAACGGTCAAACTGGAATTTGGTCATGACGGATTAGTATGGACACTGGAAGTCTGAGCCCTGCGCGCCTCGTTTATGAAAGCTGAACAGTTGCAGGGTACTGTTCGCACAATTTAGATTGTGGAACCGGGCTTTTACTGACCCGTCTGACTGAATTGGGGCCTTGCTGTTTGTTCGGTTTTGCGGAGCCGAAGTCATTTAGCGGACACGGCGTTGCCTTAGTGCCAAGAATGACGCCACTGTCGAGAGCCTGATAATTTTCCAAGGCCTACCGGCTAGGCCACCGTAGACATGAGCCTGGAAACCAGCATCCAGATCGCCATACCAACCATCATGAGATTCTCGGTTAGGGAAACAAAGCCCAGTGGAACCTTGCTCGAGCCACCGACGCATGCGCATTTCAGCTCTCGACGATCAATATAGACGGCCTTGAACACGGACGCGGCGCCCACCGTGCCGATAAAGAACGCAACGGGTATGGAGATCCAACTCAAGGCTCCAGCTATCATCAGAAGGCCTGCCACACCTTCGGCGTAGGGGTAGACATAGCTGTATGGTACCCAGCGCCTGGCCAACAAGTCGTAATTGAGGAACATGGTGCTGAACTGCTCGACGTCCTGGAGTTTGAGCAGGGCGAGCGCCACCATCGAAAAGCTGATGAACCACTCAAGCGCACGAACGGTAAAAGGCGTACTTGCAACGGCGTAGCTGACCGCCGCTGCCATCAATGCAGTCAGAGCAAACAGCACGACCACCGGTCGGTAGCTGGTCGCGTCGGGATCGTTCACCGGCTTTCCGAGAAAACGTCGCACGTCGTCATAGCCACCTACTCTTTTGTCGCCGACAAAGGTTTGGGGGGTCGTTTCGACCTGATGTTCGCGCTTGAATGTATCCGTTTCTTCACGACACGTCAGGTGATGGTCTTCGACTTCGAAACCAGATCGTTCGAGGAGGCTTTTTGCCTTCAACCCGTATGGACAGGTGTGCGAGGGCATGACCATGCGATAGAGGACTGCAGTTTTGTTCTCCAATGACGCTTTGGCTAGCATTGTACTCTCCTCTAGATGCCGCCGATGTGGTGTTGCCTTCCAGAGTGCTCAGCGCACAAGCTCGCGATAGGTTCCAGCTTGAGAACGGGCCGGTCTTCACGCCATTTGCCAATGATGCAACCCTACCACATGGCAAGGTCATTAAGATCGTGAAGCAAAAATGGAGGGTTCCAATGAAATATGGTCGCTTCTTCTTGATGATCGCGACGTCGACCGTTGTGATGTTCGGTCTGATGTACCTCAACACCTATCTGATCAGCCACGTCTTCTGGTCGGAAACGCGCGCCTGGATGGCAGTGGTGATGGGCGCGACGATGGCGGTCATCATGCTGGCCTTCATGCTCTCGATGTACAAGAACAAGGCGCTCAACATTGCCATTTTCGCGGGCGCGACTGCGGTCTTCGGACTGTCGCTCTGGCTGGTTCGCAGCCAGGTTACGGTTGATGATAGCGACTATATGAGCGCGATGATCCCGCACCATTCCATCGCCATCATGACTTCGTCGCGGGCCGGCATCGAGGACGGCAGGGTGCGCAAGCTTGCCGACGAGATCATCTATGCCCAGGACAAGGAAATCTCGGAAATGAAGTATCTGCTCGCCTCGATCGCGGAGGATGGCAAACAGCGCATGAGCCCCAAAACGCCTGCGCCTGTTGTGGACAGTATCGAGGCTGCCCTGGCCGGCGCCGAAGTGCCGGTTCTCGATCCGGAATTTCTGACCCCGGAAGATATCTCTGCGGCCTTGCCTGAAGGGGCCGCTTGCACATTTGTCTACACGCCAGCCAGCCAGCCTGTCCTGGCATTCAGCTCGGGCAGCTCTGGAGCCCTCGCGGCTATTAAGCTTTCAGGTGATGTGGTGCGGATCGAGGGTGAAAGCATGGGTGCGTTCACATCCGGCGACCTCAGTCTGACTCTTGTGGGCCGGGATGGCCAAGCGATAGCGGAACTGACGGATATGGATCTGCCGGAGGTGATCATGGAACTGGCAATAAGCGACCAGTTGCAGGCCGGGTACATGGGCTACCTGCGCTGTCCATAAGGAGGATAGATCGGCAAACCGTCTCCGCCGGCCATGGAAAATTCTGACTCGTGGTCTTGACCCTCCCACCGTGGGAAGAACCATCTTCCTTCGTGTCTCAACCAAAAAGGACACGACATGTATAACTTTACCGTCTCCGACATGACATGTGGCCATTGCGCCAGCACGATCGAAAAAGCTGTCAAGAGTACCGATCCCGACGCCAGCGTCACCATCGACATTCCTGCGCGCAAGGTTCAGGTGCAAACGGCTCGTCCAGCGGAGGACATTGCTGATGCCATTAAGCTGGCCGGATATTCCGGAACGCTTGCCGCCTAAACGACCAACAGCAATACGGCATGGCAAGGGACCTTGTGGTTGCCATGCCTGTCGGCCATCTCGGCGACAATATTTGCGGTCACAACCGCTCCGAATTCGACCAGTTCAGGGACCTGCCATGCTACTTACACGACGCGCTCTCGCCCTAGGTGCCCTGAGTTTTTCGGCTGTCCTTTTGACCCGGCCCGTTCTTGCGCAAGGCCCGGGGCGGGAGATCTTGATCAAAAAAGATCCCTGGTGTGGTTGCTGCACCGGTTGGGCGCGGCACCTCGAGCAGGCGGGCTTCGTAATTGACATTGAGGACGTCGAAGAGATGGAGGCCGTCAAGGACGGCCTTGGCGTCCCGACCAAGCTCCGCTCATGTCACACGGCGACCATCGACGGTTATGTGATTGAAGGCCATGTGCCGGCTGAAGGCATCGTCGCCTTGCTTGATCAGCGTCCGCAGATCAGAGGACTCGCTGTTGCAGGCATGCCAATCGGTTCCCCCGGGATGGGCGGCCCCGCAGGCAGCGAACTCGACCCCTACGATGTTATGGCATTTGACGGTCAGGGTGAATTTGTCTTCATGCGGTTCGTCGGTAACCAGCGGGTGTAATCACTTGACCCCGTCATGTCGCAAGGCCAGATGAAATCGTAGTTGGTGTCCAGCACATATGAAGCTGATCGTTCGAACACTGCTGACCATGCTGATGGCGTTGACCCTCAACGCCTCAATGGTTCTCGCTTCGACGACACATTCACCAGATCATCACACAGGGACCATCGCCTCCCAACCCTGTGACCATCACGGTCACAGTTTCGAGAAACCGGGTCATGGGAATGTCCCGGATAGCGACGACTGCCCGCAACAGCTTTGCCCCTCCTGTACTGGTTTGCTGCTGTTAGCCCCTGTCATGCTCGACCCGACACCGCATTTCGAGGCCGAACCGTTCATGCTGGACAGCTGGGCCGCATCCTGGCGGCCACTGCTTTTCCGTCCACCCATCCATATCTGAAGCCCTTCGACGGCTTTCGGGCCAGTCCCCTTTCAGATTTTGGAGCATTTCCATGAGTCCGCAACTCTCTCGTCGCGCCTTCCTTGGCGCATCCCTCGCGCTTGCCGGCAGCGTGACCATTCCGCGCTTTGCCTTGGCGCAACAGTCATCCACCCGAACCCTGGTTGCTGAGCGCCGCGTCATCGATGTCCTGGGTAAACCCACTGATGTTTTCGGCATCCGCAATGAACTTGGCCGGCAAGGCCTGTTCCTCCCTGTCGGCGAACGCTTTCTGGTCGATCTAGAGAATCAGATCGGCACCGAAACCATCATCCACTGGCATGGACAGGTTCCCGATCCTGCACAGGACGGGGTCTCCGACACGGGCTATGTCTCGCCATTGGCAGCCGGCGAAATACGGTCCTTCGACTTTCCGGCACGGAGCGGAACGCATTGGATGCATTCCCATCACGGGCTTCAGAAAAGCACTTCCCCGTGCTTGGCGGCACTGGAGCTTACACCGGCGCCAGCGGCACAGGGCTACTGGTCGAGCACGGCGATGGCACAGGCGAGCTAAGCTTCTCGCTGAAAGAGCAATAGATCGTCGGCTAACCCTCAGTGGGCATGGCGGCGGCACTGTGAGCGAGGCATGTCCCTTAATTACCTGCTGCGGCTCCTACAGGCGCCGTCCGCGGTGAGATTAAAGACCACCGCACCGCGTAGGGAGTAAGACCTGCGGCGCGGTGCTTCTGGCTCTCGTCAACTGAATGTCCAGGTTGAGTTCGTCGGATCTGTTGCCCCCAGAGACTCAATGGCAAGACTTCGGCACCTGATACGGACAGCACCGCGGCATGTCTTGGGAAGAAGAAGGCGACTTACACCACTGTCATACCTAAGCTTCGATATAGGCCCAGCGCGGCGAGATTGTCGCCATGCACCTTCAGATCGACATGAGGGAGGCCGCGTTGAGTGAAGCGGTGAAAAACCTCGTACAGTAAGCTCCGTCCGAGGGTACGGCGGCGCCATATCTCAGCCACAGCCAGGTCTTTGACAAAGCCGGAGCTCCAACATTGTGCCAGACCGGCAGGCACGCCGTCCCGATCAACTGCCAGAACGCAAAGTTCCTGCTCGTACTCTTCGTCGCCGGTCAGATTTTCCCACCACTCCGAGAAACAGGGAACAGCGCCGACTCCGCCCGAATAGGCAGCCTTCAGCATCTTATGCGCGGGTCTCGCGATGCCGGCATCGAATGTGGCCAGTCGGATTCCGAGTGGCCACAGCGGACGTTGTTCGTTGCAAGGCAAGTTCTTACGCATGCGTCGGTACGGAACTATCATGTAGATTTCGCTATCCGCATCAGTACTGTGCCGTGTCCACTGCTTCGTTAATACCAGAGTTTTGGTATTATTATGAACGACTATGACCCGGTGTTACAACGGGAGTGAGGGCGGCTTGAGGGATGTGCTTGGCGTCAACTCCGGATTGTACAAGGGCAGCCGGGACAACCGGTGTCCTGAAGTCTGCAAAGGAATTGGTTGACCTTAACACCGTGGAAAGGCGCACACTCCGCTGATCGAACCAAAGGACAGTGATATGAGCGGCACCACCGATACGTCCCATCATCACCACCACGCCCAGCACAAGACCCATGCAGGGCACCTGGTGAAGGATCCCGTCTGCGGCATGTCGGTCGATCCAACCACGGCCAGTTTCAGCGCCGAGCATGCAGGCGACACATATTATTTCTGCTCCGCCAAATGCCACGACAAGTTCGTGGCCGACCCGTCCGCCTACTTCGCCAAAGCCGAAGCGCCGCCACCTGCGGCAAAACCTGGCACGGTTTATACTTGTCCGATGCACGCCCAAATCCGCCAGAACCATCCCGGCAATTGCCCGATCTGCGGCATGACGCTGGAGCCCGAGATGCCGACCGCCGAGACCGGTCCGAGCGCCGAACTGGTCGACATGACCCGGCGTTTTTGGATCGGCACGGCGCTGGCTGTGCCAGTGTTCCTTATCGAGATGGGCAGCCATCTCTTCGATTTTCACGCCGTCATATCGCCGCAGAACCTGAACTGGGTGCAGTTGGTCCTGGCGACGCCCGTGGTGCTGTGGGCCGGCTGGCCATTCTTCGAGCGCGGGTCCGCGTCCGTGGTCAATCGCAGCCTCAATATGTTCACCCTGATCGCCATGGGCATCGGCGTGGCCTGGCTCTATTCCGTCATCGCTACTGTCCTGCCGGGCATCTTCCCAGCCGACATGCGGGGCATGGGTGGGGCGGTGCCGGTCTACTTCGAGGCGGCTGCCGTGATCACCGCGTTGGCCCTGCTCGGTCAGGTGCTCGAACTGCGGGCCCGAGAGCAGACATCCGGTGCCATCAAAGCCTTGCTGGACCTGGCGCCGAAGACGGCGCGGCGTATTGGCGCCGATGGATCGGATGAGGAAGTCGGCATCGACATGATCGTTGTCGGCGATCGCCTACGGGTCAGGCCCGGCGAAAAGGTGCCCGTCGACGGCAAGGTCATCGAGGGTCGCAGTGCGCTCGATGAATCCATGGTCACCGGGGAGTCCATGCCCGTCACCAAGGAAGTCGGCGATCGACTGATCGGTGGCACGATCAACCAGTCCGGTGGACTGGTGATGGAAACGGTGCAGATCGGCCAGGACACCTTGCTGTCCAGAATCGTCCAGATGGTGGCTGCTGCTCAGCGCTCACGGGCGCCAATCCAGAAGCTCGCCGATCAGGTGTCCGGCTGGTTCGTGCCGCTGGTCATCGGGATTGCGGTCGTCGCCTTCATCGCCTGGGGCATCTGGGGACCCGAGCCGCGCCTGGCCTATGGTCTGGTAGCAGCGGTTTCGGTGCTGATCATCGCATGTCCCTGTGCTCTTGGCCTGGCGACGCCGATGTCCATCATGGTCGGTGTCGGCAAGGGCGCCACTCTCGGTCTTCTGATCAAGAATGCAGAGGCTTTGGAGCGGCTGGAGAAGGTCGACATCCTGGTGGTCGACAAGACCGGCACGCTCACTGAGGGCAAGCCGGCGGTCACGGCCATCATGCCGGCAAACGACAGAGGCGAAGAAAGCCTGCTCCGCCTTGCGGCGAGCCTGGAACGGGCAAGTGAGCATCCACTGGGCCTCGCCATCGTCAACGCGGCCAAGGAACGCGGCTTAACCCTGTGGGATCCTACGGATGTGGACTCGCCAGTCGGCAAGGGCCTGACCGGCACGGTGGAGGGTCAGCAGCTGCATATCGGTAGCGCAAAATACCTCACGTCAGTGGGCATCGACGCGGACGCCTGGACGGATCGTGCCAATGCGCTGCGCGCCGATGGCGCAACAGCGATCCTGGTGGGCATCGACAAGCGCCTCGCCGGGGTCATCGGGATTTCCGACCCTATCCGCAAGACCACGCCCGCCGCCCTGGCAGCGCTGGCCCAGCATGGCGTCAAGGTCGTGATGATGACGGGCGACAACAAGGTAACTGCCGACGCCGTTGCCCGCAAACTGGGCATAGATGGCGTGGAAGCGGACGTGCTGCCGGAACGCAAGAGCGAGGTCGTGAACCGCCTGCGCGAACAAGGTGGCATCGTCGCTATGGCTGGAGATGGCGTCAACGACGCCCCGGCTCTTGCCGCGGCTGATGTCGGCATTGCCATGGGAACCGGCACTGATGTCGCCATTGAAAGCGCCGGCGTCACCCTGCTCAACGGTGACTTGATGGGCATCGTCAAGGCGCGTGCCCTGTCGCAGGCGGTCATGGCAAATATCCGCCAAAACCTGTTCTTTGCCTTTGCCTATAACGCCGCGGGGGTCCCGGTGGCCGCCGGCGTGCTCTACCCATTCTTTGGATTGACTCTGTCTCCGGCGATCGCTGCCGCCGCCATGGCGCTGTCCTCGGTCAGCGTCATCGGAAATTCGCTTCGACTACGGTCGGCGCGGATCGAATAAGCCCATCCTTCCTGCTGAAGGGTATGGCAAGGGCTGCCGTGATACTTCAGGCAGCGGTTTCAACAGAAGGCGATCGGTGTACCAAGCGATCTTTGGGTCCAGTGGGAGAACCGGCGATAGGGGAGGGTGGTTTAGAGAATTCCACCGTCTAGGTCGTCATCGAGAGCGAGCGTAGGGCAACGAGAAGGCTAGAGCTAACGGATAGCAAACTACCCCAAGGCCCGGATAGGGCTTTCGCCGACGCGTCTCAGATCGATCAGATGCTCGAATTTCGGACCCGAGCGGCGTGGAGGATAGATCCAGCGTGAGCGTTTGAGGTCATGGCGATGATCAAATCGTCGCGCGAGATGCCAAGGTCATCCAGCCTGGCATTATTTAGCTCCAAGAGCCCTAACAGCGCCGCCCGGCGAGAACGGGCGGTCTGCGCTTTCGTTATCCATAGGGCGAACGCGACAAGCAGATTGGCAGGCGCTACAGCCTCAAGTGACCGCGCCTGTTGGCCGAGCTTGGAGGGATGGGGTGCGAGGCCAGAATCGCGGTGATCAGTGGCCGATGCGATGGCGGTTTGGCTGATATTGTGATTGCTCATTGTCGTGGACCTTCTGGCAAACTGGAAGTACTGCCGAACGTTGTCGGGCTGGCCACGGTGGCAAGGTCAAGTGGTATTTGAATGGGACGTGCGCGTGCGAAATAATAGGCGATGGGCATGGACCACGAGATGCACCAGGCCCATGTGGACTTGATGACCGGCATGAACGAGACGAACACCCAGATGATGTCCTCAATGACCATTGAGGCCATTGACGTCGCATTCGTCTTTTCGATGATCCCCCATCATCAGGGCGCCATAAGCATGGCCAAGTCCACTGCGACGTTCAGTGGGCCAATGACATGGCGCAAAAGATCATCAACGACCAGGGGGAGGAAATCGCCGACACGGTCGCCTGGCTCAAGTGCGAGGGCGTCAACGAGCGGACGAGTTCGGAAGTGCGCCGCATGGCCCACTTCCGGCTCTATCGCAACGCTCCGGTAATTTGGCCCGTGGTAACTGCAGCGCATGCTCAATACGCTTAAGACAGAGATCACCGAGATATTGCAGCTAAGCCGGGATGCGCTACACATCCACGTCGGACTGGCGTTCTATTTGGCGGCTATGCTCGTGTTGCGCCGTGGCCCTGCCAGTTGGTTGCCATGGTTCGCGCTTTTGGGCCTGGAGATATTCAACGAAGCGTTGGATACCTGGCATCATGGGCAGGTTCATCTCGATTTGAACGGCAGCGCCAAGGACATTGTTAACACCATGTTTTGGCCAACTGTCCTGTTGTTGGCCTTCCGGTGGCGACGCCAGCAAGGCGAGAAGATCAAGCAGCAATCGTTGTGACCCTGGTACTCGAGCGTGACCGGAGATACGCCTAAGCCCATCGAGTCTATATTGACCCGTCCCGCTTGTGCTGCTTTTTTGAGACCATCCGCTACTTTGGTGGCCAGCGTGATGCCTGCCGTTATCGCCACCCCACCCATCCTCACCCGGGTCTGGCCTAGGCCATCGTCCCGATAATCACCCGACCTCGTCAAAGTGGCGCATCTCCTCAATGCTCCTGAGCCTGTGAGAGCATGTCCTTTTATGGTCATGCTGGTATTCCCGGTTGCATTGTCGCCGCTCACGGCTCTCCTTCAAAACGCATTGCGCTATCCCCGGTAGAACAGCAGGGGCGACATCCTCGGTGTGGGTCGTAGGCAGGAATTCAGGCTACCGTGGCCAAGCGGTGTGTTCGGCATCGATAACGAAGTCATGTCGATGGGTGTGGGACATGTTGCTCAACCCATGATTGAGAAGGTGCGGATGGTCATCCGCCAGATCGTCATGACTGTGCTCGATCTCTGTCGGATCGGGTGCAGGCCACAATTGGGTTGCGGCGAGAATTCCCGCGGCGGCGATGGCGGCCATGACGAGGAAAGTACCCTGCGTGCCAATGGATGCGCCGAGCCAACCGGCAATTGGGTAGGTTACGAGCCATGTTGCGTGAGACAATGCGAACTGGGCGGCGAAAAGGGCAGGACGGTCTTCGGGATGGGACGAACGCCGAATGAGTCTCCCGCTGGGCGTCTGTGTCACGCCATAGCCAAGCCCGACCAGTGCCCAGAGCGGCAGTAGCCATGCATAGCCGATGATCAAGCTGCCCAGGAGCATTGCTGTGACGAGGATGGCGGCTCCCGTTAGCATAACCGTCCGGTCGGTACAGCGTTCGAGCAGCTTCGGCAGGGCGAAGGCGGCCACCATTGACCCAGCCCCAAAAGCGGTCAATGCCAAGGCGGTCGCCTGCTGGTCGAGGCCGAACCGGGACTGCACTAGGACAACCGTGTTGACGATTACCATGGCACCGGCAGCGGACACTGCAAATGTCAGCGCCAGCAGGCCACGAAGGCGCGGCGTCTTGAGGTATATGCGTATGCCGCGCGTCGTCCTGTCGTAGATGCCACGCGGCTTGGTGGGCTTAGGACTTGGCAGAACGACCGAGACGACAAGTACAGCCGATGCGAGGAAGCCGATGATGGTGCCGACGAACAGGAAGTTGTAGGTCACCACCGTCAGCAGCAGTGCCGCCAGCAAGGGGCTGGCGACGCTCTCCAGGTCATAGGCCAAGCGAGAAAGAGAAAGGGCTTTGGTGTAGTCTTTCTCATCGGGCAGCACGTCGGGAATCGTCGCTTGAAAGGTCGGTGTGAAGGCAGCCGACGCGGATTGCAGGACAAATATCAGCACATAGATCTGCCAGATTTCGGTGACGAACGGCAGAAACATCGCCACAGAGGCGCGGGCCGCGTCTAGCGTCACCAGCATGGCTCGCCGCGGCACGCGTTCGGCAAAAGCCGACGCGACCGGCGCGACCGCAACATAGGCAACCATCTTGATGGCCAGGGCCGTGCCGAGGACCGCCCCCGCATTGTCGCCGGCAAGGGAAAAGGCGAGGAGTCCGAGCGCGACGGTGGCGAGACCAGTACCGACGAGAGCGATGACTTGTGCGCCAAACAGGTGTCGATAGGCGCGATTGCGCAGAACGGCCAACATTGGCGGCCTCCTAAAGGTACCGGGCGATTTCGCGGAATTCGTCAATGGCGCTTCTGTCCAAGTCGCTCCGATCTCCGAGGGCATCGTCCAAGCAGTGGTCGAGGTGATCGTGGATCAGCGCTTTCTTTGCTTGCCCGATCGCTCTCTCAACGGCGTGCAACTGCTGCGCGATGTCGAGGCAAGGCCGCCTGTCTTCAATCATAGCGATGACGGCGTTGAGGTGCCCACCAGCGCGCTTGAGGCGCTTGATGATATCGGGATGGGAGGCATGAACTGGATCGGACATGTTACATATCTATCCCCTTGGGGGGATGCGTCAAGGGGTTGGTGGCCGCCCCTCGACATGGGCTCTGCAAATGTAATGCAGCTCGGTATGACCACTGCAGGAAGACGATGTTTCCCTAGTCACCGCGAAAACGGAACGCGGCTTGAAGTCGGACGTTGGCCTTACGCCGTTCTGCAGCTCGATGTTCCCATCAAGTCGCCGGCGGATTGTTGGGATACATGAGCAGTGGGATCAGCCGTGGGAGACAATCAAAAATCAGTCGTCTTGGTAACGGGATCAAGCGGATATCTCGGTTCAGCAGTTACCCGAGTTCTGAGCGACAAATATCTGGTCGTGGGACTTGATCGTCATTCACCACCTCATCCGCCCCACCTGGCAGAATGCGTGTGCTTCGACATCACTGATCAAGCTAGCGTTGATAAAGCCCTCCAGCGCGTTCGATATGCTTACGGCAATCGGATCGCATCCTGCATTCACCTTGCGGCCTATTTTGACCTGACGGGTGAGGACGACCCCGCATATGAGGCGGTGACCGTCGAGGGAACGCGAAGACTTCTGAAAGGCCTGCAGGAGTTCGAACTCGAACAATTCGTGTTCGCCTCGACGATGCTCGCGCACCGGCCAACCCAGCCCGGCAAACCGATATCGGAAGGCGATCCGTTGGACGCGAAACTGCCCTACCGAGCGTCCAAAGTTCGCACAGAAGCGATGCTGAGCGAGGAGAAAGGCAAGGAGAAACACGTATTGCTTCGTCCTGCCGGCATTTACGACGAGAAGGTGCATTCGACGTTTCTCGCGCACCAGATCGCCCGGATATACGAGAAGCGGCTTACCGCCAAGGTGTACCCTGGCGATCTGCAACGAGGGCAGGCATTCCTGCACCAAGATGATTTTCTCGATGCGGTGGAACGTGTCATTGACCGGCGCGCCAGCCTTCCGGAGACTTTCCCCGTCCTTCTGGGCGAGGCAGATCCCATCGCTTTTGGTAACCTGCAACGCCTGATCGGGCGCGAGCTCCATGGCGAGGATTGGATTACCTGGAACGTGCCGCCAAAGTTGGCCAAGACTGGGGCATGGGCCGAAAACAGGATGTTCGGCGAAGATGCCTTCATCCGCGCCTGGATGGTCGACATTTCGAGCGACCACTATGAATTGGACTTGTCCCGGGCGCGCAAGGAACTTGGTTGGAAGCCAAAGCATGCGTTGCGTGACGACATGCCTCGAATCCTCGCCAATCTCAAAGACGACCCGTATATCTGGTACACAGAGAACGGCTTGAACGCTGCAAAAGTCACATCCGAGAAGGTTCGTTTGGCGGCGACCCGTGAGGCCGCGAAAGAGCGACCTAGTGAGGCGGACAAGGAGAATATTCAGCACCAGCACGAAATCCATATGCGAAAGATGCACTTTTCGATGCTGTGGGTGCATTGGCTGGTCATCGCCCTAGGACTCTGGCTCGCCACGGCGCCATCGGTCTTCGGTACGTTCGGACAGACGGAGTTCGGCGCCGCCGTTCAGCGTGTCACCGAGGACCGCGGCTTATGGGACGCTGCAACCCGTAGTTGGCTGACTGCCTGGAACGATGTGCTCACCGGATCCGCAATCGTTTTCTTCGGAATCCTGTCTCTTCGCCCTGGCAACGGATGGGCACAGTGGGCCAACGCTGCACTCGGCGTCTGGCTATTGTCCGCGCCCTTGGTGTTCTGGACTCCCGATGCCACCGTCTACGCCAACGACACCTTGATAGGAGCGCTGATTATTGCGCTGACCATCCTCATTCCCATGATGCCTGGCATGTCCCGGGAAGGCATGATGGACGATGGCGATATCCCGCCTGGATGGACCTACTGTCCATCGACCTATGCACAGCGTCTTCCGATCATTGCGCTCGGGGTCATTGGCTTCATGCTCTCGCGCATCCTGTCCGCCTACCAGCTCGGTCACATAGACACGATCTGGGAGCCGTTCTTCTCGTCACCGACCGCTCTGAACGGAACCGAGTACATCATTACCTCCGACATTTCGAAAGCATGGCCGATCGCGGACGGCGGCCTGGGTGCCATGACCTACATGTTCGAGATTCTGATGGGGGTGATGGGCAGCCGTCTCCGCTGGCGCACGATGCCTTGGATGGTGGCGCTGTTCGGGATCGTGGTCGGACCTCTCGGCGTGGTCAGCATCTACTTTATCATTATCCAGCCAATCATGATTGGCACCTATTGTACCATTTGTCTTCTGGCAGCGCTCGCGATGCTGGTCATGATCCCGCTTTCCCTGGACGAGATCATAGCCATGATCCAATTCATGGTCCTGAACACGCGGCGAGGCCGTCCCTTTTGGCGTGCTTTCTTCCGGGGGGACGCACTTCCCGGCTCTTCAACCGGGGGCGAGATGAGTTTCGATTCCACCCCGCAGGTGATCTTGCGACAAAGCCTTCGAGGCGTCACCGTTCCTTGGACGCTGGGAATCAGCGCGGGAATCGGCGCTTTGCTGATGCTTAGCCCAGGCGTATTTGGCAATATCATGCCAATGGCAGGAAGTGACCATCTGGTCGGTGCGCTGGTTCTGACGACCACAATCATCGCGTGGGCTGAAGTCGCCCGCCCGCTTCGCTTCTTGAACATATTTTTTGGTCTATGGCTGCTTGTGGCGCCGTTTCTGCTTCAAGGAGGAACGACTGCTGGCAGCACCGTGAGCATTGTTGCCGGTCTTGCGCTTATGGCACTTGCTCTGCCGCGGGGGCGCAGGAGCACGGAACATTACGGGAATTGGGATCGGTTTATCGTCTAATTCCCGCTTCGACTCGCACCGCGCCATCATTGAGAAGCGAGCGTCGGCCTGTGAGAGATCTCGGCCATCGCCACATACCTGCTGGCAATGGGTTCCCACGAAATCCGCAAAGTCATCGTCGCACTGATGGATAGCACCAAAGCCGGCCATCAATCTCCGATTGTCTGGATAGGCGCCCTACCGCCAGCTACCGCTACACCTTGATGACGGCGGCGGTGACATACATGAACGCCAGTCCGGTCAGAAAGCCTGACAGGACCGGCGGCGACAGCCAGGATTGCCCTTGCCGTCCGCTACCACGAAGGAAAAAGGCTGTTACCTCAACGATCACCTGGAGAATGGCACCAGCCCCAACTCCCAGGGCGAGAGCCGACCACTGGGTGCCGTAGGCGAGGCTGCCGATCCACATGCCAAAAACGGCCGGTGCACCGGCGACCAGGGTAAGGGCGACGAAAGCCCAGAGGGGCGGCTTCTGGCGAACGATGGGAGCGGCAATACCGATACCCTCCGTGACATTGTGAATTGCGAAACCGAGAACGAGGAAGGTCCCAAGACCCGCAGAACCGGCGGCGAAGGCTGCGCCGATGGCGAGGCCCTCGCCGAAGTTATGAAGGCCGATGCCAAAGGCAATATAAAACGCCAGAGCCAGCCCTTCGGGCCGTCCTCCGCGGCGGCTGATGCCCATGAGGATCAGGAAGGTGGCCAGAGCCGCGAGGATGACCATTGCCGGTCCCTGGAAAACAGGCGCCGACTCCGCGGCCAACTCCAGCGCCTCGAAGGTCATGTCAACGAGCAGGAAGGCGAGCAAGCCCACCGTGAGGGCCAGCACGAAACCCATGCCGGATGTGCCCATATTGCGCATGGCGGGATAGAACATCAAACCGATGGCGACAGGCAGGATGCCGACGATCGCACCGACTATGGCCTGCTGGAGAAGCTGCCCTTGCGTGGCGACTGGCGTCGGCACGGCGACGGCAATTTCGTGCTCGAAGGTGGCGCCGGTGTTGGTCACCAGCTTGACGCGGTGCGCCTCGCCCAGCACCCAGGGATATGGAATGTCGATCCATGCGGTCGACCCGCGCGCCAGCGGGCCGGCGGGCGCTATCGAGAAATTCCAATAGGCGTCGTCGACCTGCACCTGCGCGACCGTCATGTCCTCGGAGCCGCCGGCGCGAATCTGGACCTGAATGCCTCCGTCATTCAGCACCGTTCTTTCGAAGGTGATCGCTTCGACCGGCGGCGCACCATTGTTGAAGCTTCTCAATGGGTCCGCCGCGGCGATCCAGGCAACTGCAATAGCAAGGACCAACAGGGGGGCCAGCAGCCAAAAGAACCGGCGCAGGCCGGACGAGGCGTTGGACGATGGCGCAAGCTCGGTCATTTCAGGCCTCCACAATATCGAACATGCCCATCCAACCCAGTTCGGTGAACTCCGACTGGTGAGCGTGGAACATGTACATGCCGGCTTCGTGGTCGGCGTAGCTGAACTCAAGAATGCCCCGCTGCGCCTGGCACTGCATGATGAGGTCGACAGTGCGCAGGGTCGGGGTCAGGGTCGTGCCGGTGTCGAAGTAGTTGAAGAAATTGGCGTGCAGGTGAAAGGAATTGATGGGATCGAATTCGGTCGCGTTGACGAGATAAATGCGCACTGGTCGCGACTTCTCGATGCGGATGGGCTTCTGCGAATAGGCGTTGGCTATCGTGTTGACGGCGTAGAACTCGTTCTCGTTGTCGAAATTGGTGTCGAAGGCGTTCATGACCATCACCAGTTCCTGCCAGCGGGCATTTTCCGGCGTGCCGAGCAGGCGGGACCGCGCGACATCGACATATTCGGGATGGAGGTCCGGATCGGGGTCGATCACGAAGGCACCGTACATGCCTTTGTGCATGTGCCGTTTCAGCGGGAATGCGTGGCAGTGGTAGAGGTGGCAGCCGAATGGCTTGGCATCGAATTCGTATACGAACTCCTCGCCCGGGTTTATCAATCCAGACCCGGGAACACCGTCCATGCGCCAGGAGTGGATGCCGTGAAAATGCATGGAGTGCGGATGGGAGCCATAGTTGCGGAAAACGATCCGCAGCCGTTCTCCCTCCTTGGCCCGGAGAGCGGGACCAGGAACACGACCGTTGAAGGTCCAGGCTGGAAACACCACGCCCGGCGCGATTTCGATCTCCTTGTCGATGGCCTCCACCTCGAAAGTGCGCAGGGTGCGCCCGTCATCCATCGTGGACACCGTGCCGACATCCCATTCGGTCAGCATGGCCGTTGGATCAAAGCCGTTTTGTTGGTGATCGACGGTCCCCACCGTCGTCATTTGTCCGTGTCCGCCTTCATGGGCTCCGGGCGCGGCGTAGGGATCGGCTGGAAGCTGTTCCGGGTCTGACATGCTGGCCATGTCGTGGCCCTGCATGGACTGGCCAGCCGCCGATGTAGCAAGCACTGCCGTACTGCCCGCGACTGCCAGGCCGCCAAGAAGGAGGCTGCGGCGCCTCATCAGATCCACGGAATTGTCCAAAGCCAAGCGTCCTCTAATGCGAATGGTTCGCAACAACAGGACACAAGCATGACGTTTTTGCAAGTAGGAATGATTTGCATCTTAGTGATCTGGCCGAGCTTGATGTGATAGCCTGGCCAGAACGCGGACCCTACGCCGCATTTTCCGCCTTGCTCCTCAAGTGGCTAGAGGTCGTAGACTCGATCCATGAACTGAAAGGATGCGCATGGTGGAAAACGACAGCAGAACCTGGTCGTGGATTTTCCTGGCCTGGCTGGTGGCCTTGGTAGCAACCATGGGCGCCGTCTTTATCGGCGAGATCATGGGCCAGGCGCCATGCGTTCTCTGCTGGTATCAGCGTATTGCGATGTTTCCGCTTGTGGTCACGCTGGGTGTCGGAGCCCTCGCTAGTGATCGCAATGCGGTGCTGTATTCCATGCCCCTGGCCATTGCGGGTGCAGGGTTTGCCACCTTCCATGTGCTGCTGTTCTACGGAATCGTCCCTGAAGCTATTCAACCGTGTAGCGCCGGTCCCTCATGCTCGGACGAAGCGATGATGTTCTTCGGGCTGGTGCCTCTGCCTGTGCTGTCGCTGGTGGCCTTTGCAGCCATCGCCGTCCTTCTCGTTCCTGTTGTCCGGAGCCGTCGCCCATGAGTCGCCGTGTTACTGTCCTCGCCACCCTGGCAGTCGCCATCCTCGTCTTTGCGATCGGTGCGATCGCTTATTCGCGATTTGCCACCCCCGAGCCCCCGCCTGCGCCGGTCAGCGAACCGAGCAACCTGGTGCGCTTCAACTCGCCAGTGGTCGGGCCCCAGAATGCACAGGTGACGATCGTGGAATTCTTCGATCCTTCTTGCGAAGCCTGCCGGGCTTTCTATCCCATCGTGAAGCAGATCATGGCCCGCTATCCCGAACAGGTGCGGTTGGTCCTGCGCTATGCGCCATTGCACGAAGGGTCTGATCAGGCCGTGCGCATTCTGGAAGCGGCACGCAAACAAGATCGGCTTATCCCTGTGCTTGAAGCCATGCTGGCCGGTCAGCCGAATTGGGCGGCACACGGCGCGCCGAACCTCGATATTGCTTGGCAAATCGCGGGGGCCGCCGGACTTGATCTTGATCGCGCCCGCGCCGATGCCCAGGGTGAGGATATAACGGCTGTCCTCGCGCAGGAAATCGCCGACCTCGAAGCACTTGGCGTCTCACAGACACCGACATTCTACGTCAACGGTCGAGAACTCCTCGATTTCGGGCCGCAGCAATTGGCCGACCTGGTGGCCGAAGAAGTGGAAAAAACCAACTAGCCTTTCGTGCGTTCCGCCAAGGAAGACAATCAGCAGGAGATGTCCAATGGCCCATTCCCATGGTGGCAGCACTGATCGATCGCCCGACCGTGGACGGCGACTTCTCATTGCGCTGGCCCTCAATCTGGGCATCACGGTTGCCGAGGTCGTGGGCGGCGTGGTGTCCGGATCGCTTGCGCTCATTGCTGATGCCGCGCACAACTTCTCCGACGCGGCCTCAGTGCTGGTCTCCTATATTGCCTGGCGCATCTCTCGCCGCGCCGCCAATGAAAAGCGAACGTTCGGCTATGCCCGAGCCGAGACCGTTGGCGCCCTGATCAATCTCACGACGCTCATCATCATCGGGCTTTATCTGCTTTATGAAGCGGGAGCCCGATTGCTTGAGCCCACAGAAGTCGTTCCGACAGCGGTGATCATCGTTGGCGTCATTGCCTTCGTCGAAGACGTCGCCGCAGCATGGGTGCTGCGAAAGGATCTGGGCAGCCTCAACGTTCGCAGCACCTTCCTTCACATGATCGCCGATGCCCTGGCGACGGTCGCGGTCATCATCAGCGGCGTGTCCATCATGGTTTGGGGGCCAGACGTCTACTGGATCGATCCGGCGGTAACCGGTGTCATCGCCATTTATGTGCTGATCCACGGGTCTCGCGAAATCCGTGAGGCCATCACGGTGCTGATGGATAGTGCGCCCAAGGGTTTCGAGCACGACCGGGTGGTCGCAAAGCTTCGCGGTCTGGAGGGGGTCATTGATGTGCACCACTTGCATGTCTGGCAGATCAGCGAGGGCCAAACCGCCCTTCAGGTTCACCTGGCGTTGGACGATATGGGCTTTGCCGAGGCGACCGAACTCAAGGAGCGGCTCAAACGGGAATTGCATGACGAGTTCGAGATCGAACACGCTACCATCGAGATGGAGTTGGCTGGCAGGGTCGATCACGATCCCGAGATCGTCGCCCGGGAAGAGTAAAAGCCTGAGTCCGGGTCACCCTTACGTAACGGCCATTGTCTATGGTTTCCGAAAGCTTTTTGGACAACCAGCATGCTCGGCAACACTCTACGCGCCCTTTGCCTCGTCACGATGACCTTCTTCCTGGCCGCGTGCAGCCAGTTCGTTGGCGACAATCGTCACAATGTTCCACTCGGCAAGCCTGTGTTGGACAGGCTGGCCGAGATCGGCTCATCGCCGTCCGAGCCCATGGTCATCCGCGTCTACAAGCAGAGCTCTGAACTCGAGGTCTGGAAGCGGACGCATACCGGGGACTATGCCTTGTTCAAGACTTACCCGATCTGCAAATGGTCCGGGGATCTGGGGCCAAAGATTCGGGAGGGCGATCTACAGTCGCCCGAGGGGTTCTACGACGTTACGCCAGCGCTGATGAATCCAAAGTCATCTTACTGGCTGTCCTTCAACGTCGGTTTTCCCAACAAGTTCGACCAGGCATGGGGGCGTACAGGCACCTATCTCATGATCCATGGGGATTGCCTGTCGGTCGGCTGCTACGCCATGACGGACGAGGGGATCAAGGAAATCTACGCGCTTGCTCGCGAGACCTTCCGCGGCGGCAATTCCTCGTTTCAGCTCCAGCTTCTGCCGTTCCGCATGACTGAGGCGAACCTCTCCCAGCATGCTGACAGTCCGCACGCACCTTTCTGGCGCGACTTGAAAGTGGGTACCGACCTGTTCGATGCCACCCGGCGCCCACCAGCGTGGGACGTTTGCGAGCGTCGCTATGCCTTCAGCCCCAACGGATCATCACCTGGTCCTTTGGATCCAAATGGCGTCTGTCCAGCAGGAGTCTACTCCACGATGGCAGCGCTTTGAGGGGTCAGTGCTGATAGTCGTGGTGATCGGGCAGTTCGGCATCATCCCGTAGAACCACTGCCTCTACGGTCGCGGTCGTGCCGCCCGTCGTGGCAATTGTCACGGGGATGGTCTGAGCGGGCTGGAACGTCGCAGGTACCGCCACGCGCAATCCCTTTTCGGTCATGTAGAGTTCGGCATGAAATGGGATCGAGATCGAGTCCCGAGAACCATCGGGGGAAATGATCCTTCCCGCCATGCCGGCGACGCCTATGCCAGTCAGGTCGATGGCCGTGTCACTTGTATTGTTGACGACAAGGAAAAGCTCGGAGCCGCTCTCAGCGGCCCGAAGCCAGGCGCCTTCGACATAAACGCCTTCGGTGATCGTCACGGGCATTGCCGGGGTTGCCGCGGCAGGCACTGCCCCAATGAATATCGCCGCCAGGAGGAGGTGTTGCTTCATCATTCCAATATGCCTTGGGGATGACGTCGCGTCGATGGTGCGGTTGGTCGCAAGCCTGCGGAACGCCTCGACATCAGTTTGCTTGCTGGTGGTGCTTGCACTTGTCGTGATCGGCAAGAATCTCGATGACGCGGCAGGTCTCGACGCGTCCATGACTGCAGCCCTCGACCATCCGCTTCAATTCTGCCTGCAGCGCAGTCAGGCTGGCAATCTTGCGAGCGACTTCGGCGAGGCGCGCCTTGGCAATTGCATCCGCGTCGGCACAGGATTGGTCGGGCCGATCCTGAAGGGCAAGCAAGGTCTGGATCTGATCAATGTCGAACCCCAGCTCACGCGAGTGCCGAATAAAACTCAGGCGCTCGATGTCCTTGTGATCATAGGTGCGGCGGCCGCCTTCGGTTCGCGGTGGTGCGGGCAACAATCCGATCTGTTCGTAGTAGCGGATCGTGGGGATTTTTACGCCGCTGCCCTCTGAAACCTTGCCGATCGCGATGCCGTGACTCATTTTCGCTTGCTCCTATAGCCACTGGAGGATGTACGCCACAATCAAGGATTGCAAGGATTCGGTAGTATGGACACGGGAACAAATTCGACACGCTTTCGTGTGGAAGGCATGGATTGCGCAGCCTGTGCTTCCAAAGTCGACACGGCAGCACGCCGGATCGCCGGCGTCGAGGACGTGTCTGTTTCCGTGATGAATGGTACCATGACCGTCAGGCATGCTCCGGGTGCCGACCTCGAAGAAATCTGCACCAAAGTCGGAAATCTCGGCTACCCCACCGCACCAATCTCGGGCGCCGCCCCCAAGGCACCAGAAGCCGCAACAGGCGTGCATATGCACGGGGATCATGACCACGACGACGATGGACCGTGGTGGCGCACGCGTAAGGCCAGGCTGACGCTTGCATGCGGTGGGGCTTTGGTCGCCGCTTATCTTGTCGGGCGCTTTCTGCCCGAAGTCGGCCACTGGGCGTTCCTTGTTGCCCTGCTCGTCGGGCTGGTTCCGATCGCCAGACGGGCGGTCGCCGGCGCCATGGGTGGCTCGCCATTTTCCATCGAGACCCTGATGTCGATCGCCGCTATCGGCGCCGTCGTCATTGGCGCTACGGAAGAGGCAGCGACTGTCGTGCTGTTGTTCCTCGTCGGCGAATTACTTGAAGGGGTTGCGGCAAGCCGGGCGCGCGCCAGTATAAAAGGACTGGCCGATCTGGTGCCCAAGACGGCCTTGCTGGTCGACGGCGACGACGTCAGGGAAGTGCCAGCGGCGGGGCTCGAGCTCAAACAGGTCGTGCTCGTTCGTCCGGGGGACCGCATCCCGGCAGACGGTGAGATCGTCGAGGGAACCAGCGCAATCGACGAGGCGCCGGTCACCGGCGAGAGCGTGCCCAAAACCAAGGGTCCGGGTGACATCGTTTTTGCAGGTACCATCAACACCGACACCGCCTTGCGCATCAAGGTCACGGCCAAGGCATCCGACAACACCATTTCGCGGGTAATTGCCCTGGTCGAGGAAGCGCAGGAGAGCAAGGCGCCCACGGAACGGTTCATCGACCGCTTCTCTAAATACTACACTCCAGGCGTCCTTCTTGTCGGCGCGCTTGTGGCGATCCTGCCCCCTCTGCTGCTTGGTCAGGCCTGGGGGGAATGGATATACAAGGGGTTGGCAATCCTTCTGATTGGTTGCCCTTGTGCCCTGGTGATCTCGACGCCAGCGGCGATAGCCGCAGCTCTTTCGGCAGGCGCGCGTCGCGGCTTGCTTCTTAAGGGCGGTGCCGTGCTCGAGCAGTTGCGCACCATCACCTTGGTGGCAATGGACAAGACCGGAACCCTGACCGAGGGCAAACCGAAGGTAACCGACATTGTTGGCGTGGGTCGCAGCGAGAGCCAGGTGCTGTCACTGGCGGCAGCCCTTGAGACTGGTTCAAGCCACCCCTTGGCCCTGGCCATCCTCGCTCGAGCGAAGGCAGACAAAGCGCCGATCCCCCCTGCATTCGATATCAAGGCGGTCCCGGGCAAGGGCATCACAGGCAGCGTTGGAGGCGAGACCGCATTCCTTGCCTCGCCCAAGGCCGCTTCGGAACGCGTATCCGTGCCAGACGAACTGCGAACCCGCATCGAAGCCTTTAATGACGAAGGCAAGACCATTTCAGTGCTTCTAGCCAACGACCAGATTGCGGGCATCTTCGCCATCCGCGACGAGCCGCGTCCCGATGCCAAGGCAGGATTGGCCGCGCTTCGGGAGGCGGGCATCGACACCGTGATGTTGACGGGGGACAATTTACGAACGGCCACGGCCATCGGCGCCACCCTCGGCATGGACGTTCGCGCTGGTCTGTTGCCCGAGGACAAGCAGCGGATTGTCCGGGAGCTGCAGGGTCAGGGTAAGGTTGTCGCCAAGATCGGCGACGGCATCAATGATGCCCCGGCGCTGGCCGCTGCCGACATCGGAATTGCCATGGGCGGGGGCACGGACGTGGCGCTGGAGACAGCCGACGCCGCCATCCTCCATGGCCGAGTGACCGACATCGCCGACATGATAGGCCTCTCCAAGGCCACGATGGCCAATATCGGGCAGAACATCACGCTCGCACTCGGCTTGAAGGCTGTATTCCTTGTCACCACGATCATCGGCATCACCGGCCTCTGGCCCGCGATCCTCGCGGACACGGGGGCGACGGTGCTGGTCACCGCAAACGCCATGCGGCTCCTGGCCTGGAAGGGACATCCGAACGCATGAGGCGACGGGACGCATTCAAGATCGAGGCAGTTCATGCAGACTAAAGGTCCATTGCCGCTGCGCGTCTTCCAATGGACGCTGTGGCTTCTCATGCTCGGCCTGATTGTTTACGCCTTCGCGCCGGGCATCATCGATCGACTGGCCGGGAACCACGACGCGCGCATTGCGGCGCCCTCCGCTTCGGTCACCCAGGAGGCTCCCGAATGAAAAAACTTCTGCTCGTTGTCGCAACTCTCGCGGTCATGCCGGCGGCCATTGCGCACGATTTCGATGCCGGCTCGATCTATATCGATCATCCAATGGTCGAGGAGGCGCCCCCAAGCGCCCGCGTCCTTGGCGGCTACGTATCGCTGCACAACCAGGGCGCCGAGGACGACCGCCTGGTCGCAATCGAGAGCAATGCCGCCGAAAAGGTCGAAATGCACAGGTCGGTCGTGACCGATGGCATCGCGAGAATGACGCCTCTTACCGAAGGCATCGAACTGCCCGCTGGTGAAATGGTCTGGCTCGGCTCGGACGGCACCCATGCCATGTTCATCGGGCCCGACAAGCGCTACGTCGCCGGTGACGAAATTCCGGCCACCCTGGTCTTCGAAAAGGCGGGACGGATCGACGTGACGTTCAAGGTGGAGGAGCGCGCGACGACCAGGGCCCCGGGCCATGGGGATCACATGCAGTGAAATCGCTTCGGGTACTTCGCATCGTCCTCTGGGCGCTCGTCCTGGTCGCCGGAGCCGGTGCGGCATCTCTTTTTCTCTCAGCGCGCAATGCGCCTATCGATGCAGGCCCGGCGGTGTACGCGACACCTTTCACCCTGATTGATCAGGATGGAAATGAGGTCACCGAGGCCGATTTTCTCGGCAAGCCTTCGGCATGGTTCTATGGCTTTACCCATTGCCCTGACGTGTGCCCCACGACCCTTTCGGAGATGTCCGCCTTGCTCGAAGCGCTAGGTCCCGATGCCGATCGGCTGCAGGCGGTCTTCGTCAGCATCGACCCGGAGCGTGACGACGTTTTCACGATGAAGGATTATGTCGAGTATTTCGATGACCGCATCGTCGGCCTGACCGGTTCCCTTGAGAACGTCTCGGCCATGGCCAAGGCACGCTACATCTTCTTTGAGAAAGTGCCGCTTGAGGGCGGAGACTACACGATGGAACACAGTGCCAGCGTCCACCTGGCCGATGCCGGAGGCAGCTTCTTCGGAACGCTCGATGGCGAGGAGCCCTTTGACACGCGTCTACAGAAGCTTCGGCGCCTGATCGAATGAGAAAGCTGGACGTCGTCGTTGTCGGCGGTGGTCAGGCGGGCCTCGCCGCAGGGCGCCTCCTGGTGGAAGCCGCCACCAGACTTGCCGTTCTGGACGCGCAGAAAACGACCGGAGACTCCTGGCGGCGCCGGTACCAGGGCCTGACGCTGTTCACCCCACGCGAATACAGCGCCCTGAGCGGCATGGCGATACCCGGCGATCCGAGGGGCTATCCCGACAAGGACGAATTCGCCGACTACCTTGAGGCCTACGCCCGACAGTTTCGCATACCCGTCCGATCCGGCTGCACCACAACCTCGATAGAGCGGGAGGTCTCCGGTGCCTTCCGGGTCACAGGCGAGGGTTTTGATCCGATCATCGCCGATGCGGTGGTGATCGCCGCTGGCGGATTTCGGAACCCGATAAAACCTTCATGGGCAGCCACCTACACCATTCCCCAGTTCGCCGTCGACGAGCTTGGCGACTTCGAACGACTTCCCAGCGGTCCTCTGCTCGTCGTCGGTGATGGTGCGAGCGGACGAGATGTTGCGGTCCTCAATGTCCCTCACCGTCCTGTCCTGATCTCGACCGGGCGACCAAGAAAATTGCTGCCAGAACGGATTTTGGGACGAAGCCTTTGGTGGTGGTTGGATGTCACCGGCCTCGTCCGGGCCCCGACCGGTTCCCTCCTGGGCAAGCGCATGCGGGCCGTAGATCCCTTTCCGAACAGGCAGCGCGGCCTGGACGATTTGACCTCCGCCGGGATTGAGATACGGCCCCGCGCCATCGGCGCGGAAGGCCGTATTGTCCGGTTCGCGGATGGCTCGACGCTGGAGCCTGCGGCCATCATTTGGGCGATCGGATACAAACCTGATTGGTCCTTTATCCAGGTGGATGGTGCGTTGGATGAACGCGGTGGAATCCTCCACCATCAGGGCGTTTCGCCGGTGGAGGGGCTCTATTTTGCTGGCTTGCCGTGGCAACGCAACCGCGCATCGGGCCTTGTCATGGGCGCGAGCGAGGATGCGGCCATTGTCGTTGCGCATCTTGTCGATCGGTTGCAAGTGGCCAAAACGGCCTAATCCTGGCTCGCGGCCCATGCAACCGCATGGCTGGCGTGGTCGGCGTCAAACCATCGTAGTTCTGCAGAGGAAAACAGGTCACCCAAAGTGGCTCCCCACTCTCCCCAGGATTGATCACCAATAAGAGCAACCCGCCAGAAATCGTTGCGGTGTTTCACATCCATCTGGAAGTCCTTTTTTAGCGCCGTCCCGCTCTCATATCCCTCGAAATTGGCCAATCCGATCACCAGGCTTGTTCTGCCCTCCGCTTCCAAGTGCCGATGCAGTGCCGCATGAATGCCCGCTATATCTTGCGTGGACAGCTTGCCGTCGCAATCGACCCTGAGGACGATATCGCTATCAGTTGGGACCAATCGAAACATTTGGCTTCTCCTTCACGGCTTCAGATTGTGGATGGTCGGCTAAGCCTCTTGGTAATTCAATTGCCGAGGGCTGCTCCAAGCCCCGCCGAGACAATCGCGAACAAGGCAAAGCCCCCTACGAATGCCAGGCTCGATTTTCGGGTGTCAGTCTTGGCTTCATGGGCCTCCTTGAGCATGTCCTCGACCGCTGCCAGGACCAGCAGACCGGCGACGAAGCTCAGGGCCACATATTTAACGTCATCAGGCGCGCCGCGCATCCCGAACCAGGCCAGCACTGCGACGATCAAGCAATAGAGAGGAAAAGAGAAGGCAGCGGCAAGCCGCTGGCGCCTTGGTATCTGCTTCGCGCGCATATTCGCGATGACGGAATACCCCTCAGGGAAGTCGGCCATCATCTGACCGGCGGCCAGGACTATCGCCAGACTTGTGGCAACGGCAGAGCCGCTTCCGATCATGAGGCCATCGCCAGACAGGTCAACAGCGACGGCGACATATATCATCCACATCGAGCTGCTGCGGCCCCCAGCGGGCGCCGCCCTGTCGATAACAGCTTCAAGCCCGACATATGACAGGCCGCCAAGCGCGAAACCCGCCGCAATCCACAAGCCGGGAATGTTGTCGAGGGCCTCAGGCATCAACTCTATTGCCACAACGCCGATCACGATACCGGAAGCCGCATGAAGTGCGGCGTTTAGTAGGCGGGGACTTGTCTTCGAAAATTCGGCGACCAGCCCTCCCGCCAGATTTCCCAGTCCCGGCAAGAGCGCCAGCCCGATGATCACTGCCAGATCGGCCACTTGCGGCTCCTTGCTTCCGGGCTTCGAACTGGCAGAATGGCTGAGCACTCGAGATGTTCCTTTCTTGACCGCCGGCAAGCTCGCCGGATGTCATTTGCATCAAACCCGCGTCACCGCATTGTTGCCGGACTTAAAGATGAAATAGGCTTGTCAGTCTGTGATGATTTCTACCTTGGACCGTTTATGACCATGGCCCCGAGTTGCGGGTTGCTGCCCGTCCTGTTTGCTGTCCTTGCCTTGGTGCTATCGGCGCACCAGGCAGTAGCTGCAAGACATGCCACGCCCATAGATCTTGCCATCGTCGCTCACGTCGACATATCGCCAGACCAGAAAGTCGAGCATCCCCTCCATGCAAAGGGATGCTGCACCACAGTCTTCGGTGTTGTCGGGACGACTTGGTCAATCGTATACGACATTCCATGTGACGGCTGTCTCATCCCCACGTCCGACGACGCCCCGGCATATCCGCATCTTCGATCAGGGCTCTTCCGTCCTCCACGTTTCACCTGACCCGCGACCGCAACTCGACCGACCCAGGCCGGTATCCCGGGGTGCGTCGGTAAACGAACGCCAATCAGGATGAGAACGATGAAAAGACGAGATTTCCTCCGGCTATTGCCCATGGGCGCTGCAGCCGCCACCTTCCCGACGATGCAGCCAGCACAGGCGCAGTCCCTTTGGGATATGATGAACCGGAACCGTTCGCTGAGCGATGCCGAGCAGGAGGCCAATAGCGCCGCCGCCATTCAGGCTATTGACACAGTCGAACCGATTCTGAGCTACGACACCGCCAACAACCTGCAGATGGCGATCGCCCAATACGAACCTTTTGTGGCCAGCGGCGGCTGGGAGCAGGTGCCGCAGGCGACATACGGCGTTACCATTGGCGTCGCACGAGATGGTGTCATCCAGCTCAAGCGACGCTTGCTGTCGTCAGCCGACATGGCCATGGTCGAGCGAGTGGACGACGTGATGGATGCTCCGACCGATGCCGCCTTGCGCAGGTTCCAGGCTCGCCATGGTCTTCAAGTCAGCGGGCAAGTGGACGAGGCAACCTGGTATGCCCTCAATGTGCCGGCGGAAACCCGCCTGCATCAGCTTCGGCTGAACCTTCTGCGTGTACAGAATATGGCGTCGGAGCTCGCCGACCGATACGTCGTGGTCAACATTCCCGCTGCATTCATCGAGGTGGTGGAGGGCGGCATGGTTCAGCGGCGGCACACCGCGGTCGTCGGTCGAATTGATCGGCAAACCCCCATTCTCAAGAGCCGCATCCACCAGATCAACTTCAACCCGTACTGGAACGTGCCGGTTTCCATCATCCGCCGCGACCTGATCAAGTACATGAACGAAAATCCGAACTACCTGACGGAGCAGAAGATCCGGATCTTCGACGGCAGCGGCAACGAGCTCCAGCCCAGCCAGATCAATTGGCAGACCGAGGAGGCGGTGAATTACAGCTTCCGTCAGGATCCGGGTCCGCTGAACTCGATGGGCAACGTGAAGATCAACTTCCACAACCCCCACGCCGTCTATCTCCACGACACGCCTACCAAAGGCCTGTTCGGGGACAACGCTCGCTTCTATTCCTCAGGCTGCGTGCGTGTGGACCAGGTGCAGGACTTCGTCGCCTGGGTGCTGCGCGACAACGGCGATTGGGGGCCATCGGAGATCCAAACCGTGTTCACGACCGGAGAGCGCACGGACGTGGACGTGAGCAATCCACCCGAAATCCACACCACCTACATTTCCGCCTGGGCGAACCGCAATGGCGTGGTCAGCTTCCGTGACGATGTCTATGAGTTCGACATGGCCGGCAAAGTGACCTTCGAGGCATGACCCGGGCGGAAAAGGTCACATTCGCCATCACCGGGATGGACTGCGTCGACTGCGTTGCGGCGATCGAGAACGAAGTCATGCCCATGGCTGGGGTGGAATATGTGGGCGTATCGCTCTCCTCGCGGACCATGACGGTGCGTCCCGGGCTGGGGTTTGACCTTGCGGCCATTGCCAGCCGGGTGCGCCTGCTCGGCTACGGTGTCGACGAGGAAATGAAATATGACCCCGCCCCCAGGTCGGGCTGTCCATGCCGGGTCAATTCGCGGCGACCCGTAAACAATAGCAGCTGAAGAAACCGTCGTTGACGAGGCTCTTCTGCGCCGCTGCAGAGGAGTCGAGGTGCACCGGGCTGGAGATCTGCATCATGCTGTAGTCTTCCTGGAGAATGACGTTTCGTGTTTGCTCGGCATGGCCTTTTCAATCAGAAGCTCGCTCACGCTTCCGAATAGTCCCGCTGATCATAGCATCGAGCGAAGCGGCTAGGTCGCCGAAGGCTCTGGGACGCGGATTGAAGATGCGGTGCACATTTCGCCGAGCCCCGAACTGTCACCACCAGGTCGGGCATGTCCTGGCAATGCCTCGGAGGCACTCCTGCGCTGCATCGAAGAATGCTACGCCTGTTCCCTGACCTGCAACGTCTGCGCGGATGCCTGCCTAGCCGAGGAGATGGTCAAGGACCTGACGCAATGCATTCGCCTGAATCTGGACTGCGCACACATATGCGCTGCTACAGACGCCACGGCCTCGCGCCGAACGGGCTCCAACGTCGACGTGCTTCGAGCGGCGATACAGGCCTGCACGGAAGCCTCACTTCAAATATCAACCCGCCTCCGTGGCGCATTCAACAATGGCGGCAGTGGATGCGGTTTCGGCCGGCGCTTTTATGGCGGTACAGCGAACTATCCGCCGCCAAATTGACTCGGGCGAGGCTCTAACTAGACCGGCCGCGTTCGGGAAATCCAAATGCCTGCTCGAACGGCAGATATGGCGCGCGTTTCTGCCGTTCATCTGTCGACCCGCACTGCTTCCGCCGGCTCTAAAAATCTTTCGAAGATGGAACCGCAAGAACCGGCCAGCTTTGACATTCTCAAACAGAAGCGGTGATCCGAATATGGCGTGGGCCATCGCCCTGTGCTATTCCGAAAACAAGGCCGTACGCGCGGTCCCGGGGTGTGGAAACCTCAATCCAGCGGTTGGTGCCTGCCGACAGGGCACCACAATCCTTTGACCATGCGGTCGGGGAGCCTGTGACGTATGTCCAGGTGCCCCGGTGCTAAAGGTCACAGGAATCGACTGGATCGATTTTCCAACTCCCCGATCATGGGTTAGAGGATGTTTGCGGGGGCGTACCGCGGACCAACCTTTGATGCAGCCGATGCCCCTCAAGCCGATTTCAGGTCCCGGAATTGCGCAGGCCCAAGCCAGTGCCCCACTGCTCGAGCACGACACGTTGGCCGCAATGCTGACCTATCGGCACTATCTCAGTGTTGCCCAACGCCGCTTTGACCGACTGGACCGCCTTTCCAAGCTGGTGCCGACAAGCTCTCGGCGATTGGCAAGAGCGAATGCTTCCTATGGTTCGGCAGCGGCAAAACTGGACAGACAAGAAATTCTGCTCGCCAGACTAGTTCAGCGACTGGGGTACGTTCCAAAGATCGATCCCGACAGGTTTCACTGAGCACAGCGAGCTAGACTAGATCAACCCGTGGTCCGTGGCAGTGCCGATCGCCTGCTGAATGTTGCTGGCGCCCAGTTTGCGACGCGCGCCCTGCATATGGAAACGCACACTTGGCTCCTTGAGACCCATCAACTCAGCAATGTCGGAGGCGCCAAAACCCCGCTTTGACCAGGCCAGCACCTTTGTTTCCTGCGGACTTAGTTTAAAGTCGGGGCCATCAAGAAGTGCCTGAGCGCGGACCTTGGCAAATGCGTGCATGTAAATGGCGGCGTCGCGAGTGACATCGAGATCGGTAATGTTGCGGCTGCCGGGTGCTAGACTCGAAGAGGCCAAAGTCAGCATTGCGGTGTGACGGTAACCACACGGAATTGGAATGCTGACCCCAGAGCGAATGCCGAAGTCCGCGGCCTCTCCCATAAACGAGGTCTGAACCTTGGAAACACGCACTGGCATCTGGTCGACCGACCATTCGAACGGCGTACCCAGCTCTTTCGCCGTCCTGACCACCGGGTCTATGATCGACAAGTCCTTACTGAGGTAGTGAGCTATCCATTCATCAGGATAGTCCGAGATCCCGCGAACGTCATTGCCATAGGCATCGAGATAAGCGCACCACTCAAACCCCAACTCAGCGGTCAACTGCTGAAGAGCCGCCAGGAAGTCGTCGCGATTCTGCGCGACTTCGACTGCTTGGATGAAGTCGCCGAACCAGTTTGGGATAACCATACTCGACGGTGCTCCGTTTGCGATAGGAGCAAAAACTAAATCCTGCCGCGTGCGTCAAGGCATTGGTGTATCTCATTTTTCGGATTGCGAGCATTATATTCTGACATGTTAGTTCAACATTCAATATGCCTTTGGAAACACCAGATCCTGGTCGACCAGCACATTGAATATGTATCCCGGTCGGATCTCCAGCGTCGGCTGAACCTCCATATTCTGCCCAATCGTGCGGTCGGCGACCTCGCTGAAGGTTTCCGCAAATGATCGCCGTGCGGCGTCGGTGGCGCTGTTGTCGGCCGAGCCCTGGTCATCGGGTAGAGCCATGTCGATGCCTGTCCCGATCGCCGCAACGAGGATCGCGGAGCCGAATACCTCGAAGTAGTGGTTATCGACCTGATCTGAAAAGCCGCCAAAACCTTGCGCATCGGTACCTGCCATGCCGCCGATTTGAAGGGTCGCGCCGTCCGGAAAGACGATGTCTGTCCAGATGACGAGCGCCCGTCGCTGCCCAAACGTGACCTTGGAGTCATAGCGGCCGAAAAGTCTTGTGCCCTGGGGGATGAGAAGATGGTGTCCTGTGGCGCTATCGAACACGTGTTGGCTCACCTGGGCGATGATGCGCCCGGGGAGGTCGGAATTGATGCCCGTGATCAGTGTTGCCGGGATGACCGAGCCTCGCTTGAGCTCGAAAGGCGATAGCGTTGCCATTACCTGGTTGGGAAGGTAGCCGAGATCCTTCAGATCCTGATTGAAGAAGGCATCCTTGGCGTCTTGACCGTTGGGATAGGCATTTTGCGCTTCACCGCTACCGGCCATCGCGGCAGCGTAGAGACTGGCCAGATCAGGTCTGCCTGTCGCGGTCTGAACTGCATCAGGGTCAGGAGGCACGTCATTCAACGCACCAAGGTTTATTGGGGTCGGCGAGTCGAAGGCTGCCTGGCTGGCCTGAACGCTCGCCATGCGTTGACGATGGAGTTCGCGCAACAACTGCTCTTCTTGCTCCCGTTGAAGCTCTGCCTTCCAGTCTTCCTCGGGTCCAACAACCAGGCCACTGGGTGTCGTTGGTGCATCCCTTGTCGGCGCGGGTTGAAAGGGGTTGGCGACCGGCGCCGGAGCCGCGGGGGCAGGCTGTATTCTTACCGGTTCAGGTCGCGGCGCTTCGATGATGCCGTCGGGCACCCCCTCTTTGAGACGGTCGCCAAAGCCACCAGCCGGCAAGCCGTTGGCGTCATCCAGGCTTGCGCCGGAAGGCCCGAAAATTCCGCGCGTCGAAATGCCATAGACGATGACGATGAGGAAGATGACCGCCAAGGCGATAGCAACGAAAACCGGCAAGCGGTTGATGCGCCGGATTTTCGGAGTGTCACCGCCTAGCTGAGGCCCCGGCGAAATGTCGAGCGATGCCAAAAATGACTCCTATGCGCGCTGCAGGACCGAGAGAGGACTTGTTGGCGTGGCTCCTGTATCGGTTAGAGCATAGGCCCGACCGAGGTCGACGGTAGTGGTAGAGAGCCGCGCTAGGACGCTGCCTTCAAAGCTGTCGACGATGAAGGCCACTGGAATCACCGAGGCATCGTCTACTTTTTGATCGATGGCGACAGCGTAGCCCCACGCTCGCAGTGACTTTTCCAAAGCGGCCGCAAAGGCGGAGTCGTCCGACTTGAGAACGACAGTGCCGGTGCCTGGCCCGACCACCTCTGCCAAACTGCCCACCAAGTCTTCGGCTATGACGCCGGCGGCCTCGGGCGAAACCTGCGCGTTGTCGATGCTCGCAATCGTGGACGAGAATCCGCTAATGCCAAAGGTTTGGCAGCCGGCCAGCGGCAGGGTTGTGGCAACAAAGCCGAGTACCCGAAATACTGACCTGATCCGGATGTTCATTCTAGCTACCCCGCCTGATGGTGATTTTCTGTTGTTCGCGCCCAACGCCCGAGACCAGCACCGCGTGGTCGACCAAATAGTCGACGACCATCATGTTGTTCTGCAGCCGGTAGTTGACGATCCGATTTTCACCACCGGAAATGACGAACAAAACCGGTGCATCGCCGCCGGCGAGAGCCGATGGGAATTGGATGTAGGTCTTTAGGCCGTCGGTGTAGATGCGGCTGGGTTTCCAGCGCGCTGCCCCCTCGATGCGGAAACCAAAATCCAGATTCTCGGCCGGGACCCCTGCCCCGTCGATGACGCTGGCCTCCATCCGGGCGTTGATCTCGTCGAGCTTGGCGGCGACATCGTCGGGATATTCAAAGCCGACCCGGGCCATGTAGTCGGTGGCGTGAGAGCGCAATTGCACATGGTAGGTGCGACGCGAGGTGGTCACGACCATCGACGTTTCAATGCCAGCTTCGGACGGCTTGACGATCAAGTGGATTGCTTGCGCACCGGCAGCTCCCGAGGTGGCGGGATCCACCTTCCAGCGGACGCTGTCGCCGACGAGAACGTCACGGACGACTTCGCCGGCCTGCAGTTCAATATCGCAGACCTGCAGAGGCGAACAGACGACCGACGGTTGCACTTCGCCGAACAGGAAGACCACCTTGCCGTCAGGCCCCCGTGTCACCACCCCCTGCCCTTCCTGCCACTCGCCGGACAGATAGGTGCCTTTCGCCTCATTGGCGCTCATGTCTTGCGCGGAGACGCTGCCGAGGGTGCACAAGGCAGTAGCCAGCACCAATAGCGGCATGGCGGGCCATGGGTTCGCACGGGAGGATCGAGACATTGTCATAGCTGGGCGGTCCAATCGAAGTCGCGGACATAGAGCCCGATGGGATTGAGGCGGATCGTGGCTTCGTCGAGAGGCGGGGAAAGCGTCACGGTGGCAATGCCCCGGAAGCGTCGGGTTGACAGTTCCTTGCCCTGCCGGTCGCGCTCGAATTCGGTCCAGTCGATCTGGTAGGACTGGTTTGAAAGCGCGACCACGTTGTTGATCTCGATCGAGACGGTGGCCGTCCTGGCTCTTTCGAAAGGGTTTGCGCCACGAAACCAGGCGTTGACCTTCTCAGTGGACGGGTCGGTCGTGCGAAGCAGAGCGTAGGTGCGGTCGATGTATTGCTTCTGCACCACGGCGTCGGGTGTGATCGACTTAAAACTGGTCACGAAACCACCCAGCATAGCGCGCACAACCCGGGGATCGGCGTAATCAATCTGTGCCGGAAAGCCCGCGGATGCTGGCGTTCCCAGGCGGTCGACCTCGACGATGTAGGGCACCAGTTTGACCTGCGTGCTCTGGTAGAGCGCGTAGCTCGTTCCGAACAGCGCCATGGTCAGTGAGACCATCGCGACGATGCGCCAGTTGTTGGCCGCTTTGACGAAGCCGCCGTAGCGTTCATTCCATTCAAGCCGGGCGGCCAGATACGGATTGTCTGGTGGTATTTGTTTGGTCATGAGAATTTCCCGATGCTCCCGGCTGCCTTACGGCTTGCCGGATTTTGGGCCGGAAGAAGCGGGTTTAGGCCCTCGCGCGTCGCTGGCGGCCAACTTGGCATTGGCCAGTCCCATGGTTGTGGTGCCGAAGCTGCCGGGTCCACCGATCGCCTGGTCCTTGATGGCTGAGGCCGTGGCCGCTAGCCCCCGGACTGCGGTCGAGGCGGTAGCGGCCGTCCCGGCCGCTGCCGCGCCGGTAAAGCCACCTTTCTCAAACGCGCCTGCGGCCGCTCTCCCGCCGGCGCCGATGGCCGTCGCCCCCATTGCGGCGACGCCAGCGCCAAACTGGTACCCGTTCATCGTGGGTCTGGCCGCTTCCATTCCGCTGGTGACGGAGACGCCCTGAATGACGCCAGAAATCATGGGCGGCAGCAGCATCGAAATGTAAGCGATGACGATGGCGAGCCCCGCAATCGACGCAGGACCAATGAAACTCTGGTCGATGTCAGGAGCCGCTGCGACATCGATCAGAGTTCGGGCGCCGATGGCTGCGACCATCACCAACACCATGATCTTCATGCCCACCGAGAAGGCGTAGACCAGGTACTTGATAGCAAAATCCTTGGTGTAAGAAGAACCACCAAAGCCCAGCAGAACCATGCCGGCGAGCAGGCCGACATACATTTCAAGGATGACGGCAAGCAGGATAGCGGCGACCAGGCCAAAGGCTGCGATCACCGCCAAAGCGCAAACGCCGACGATGACGTTCTTGCCGAAATCGCCTGGATTCCACCATGCCAATTGCTGCGTCATGCGGTTCGCGACGTCGATTCCCGCATCGAAGACGGCGGCAGGCGAAACGTCACCAGAGCCAGAGCCAATCTGAAACAGGCTGCTGACAACGGCTTTCGCCAGGTCCGGGCCGTTCGTAAGGACAAACAGAAAGAAGCCGATGAACAGGATGCGTCGCACCAGCTCGGAAAAGAAACTTTCGAGTGTGCTGCCTTGTATTGCCAGCCAGACGGCCGCAATGCCGACCTCGATAGCGGCCAGGATCCAAAACAGGCTGGTGGCGTGTTGCATGAGCACCGTTTCCCAGTTTCGAGCCTGGGTGGTGATCGACTGCTGGACGGTTTCGACGACGTTGTCTGTCTGGCCAAAGGCTTGGGTGGAGACCACCAAAAAGCCTAAGACTGTCAGGGCTCGGAGTTGAGCAGAATGCATGGTCACCACTCCGGTTTGAATGGTGTTTCATTGCCAACCACTGTGTCCCAGGGACGGGTGAAGCGATCGGCATCAGCGGCGGCAGGCGCGACCGTATTGTCAGCCGGCTGGGACGTCGAAATCGAAAGTGCAATCCCGACCAGGGTCAGCGAAAGAACGGCGAACAAAATCACACCAGCCACGAGGGATCCCTTCATCTTACCACTCCGGATAGAAAGGAGTTTCGTTGCCGACGCTCACGCCGCTGTCCGCACCGAAAAAGAGCTCGTTCCCGGCTTGCGCGTTATCGCGCAGCGTCTGCTCGGATTGGTACCAAGTGCCCATCATTGTCATTTGTTGGGAAACAAGACCGCGCAGCTTCTGCATTTGGGCGACCTGCTGGGACGCAATCTGGTGGCCGACTTGTAGTGCCTGCATCTGGCCCACGGAGGTGCCCGACATTGACCGCAATTGCTCCATCGTCCCCTCCTCGGAAGAGAACTGTTCGGCCGTCAGGTTGGCAGTTCTTAGCGTCCCTGCGATGGTGTCACGGTTGGTCTCGGACCAGCTTTGATATGCTGATGAGAAATCCGCGCCATTGAGCGGGTCCACCAGAAAGTCGCTGTAGCTCTGGAAACGCTGTTTGAGGACATCGTCGACGTTGCCCATGGAGAACGCGATACCCTCCCCCTGCCCTACGATCGATTGGAGTTGCGCAAGGTCGCCTTCAACCTGACCCCACACCTCCTCAGGTAGCTTGAGCGTGTTCTGCAGCATGTTTTCGTAGATCCGCAGCTGGTTTTGAATCTGCTCAACCTGGTGGGCGATCTGGGTCACCTGATTGTCGATCTGGATGCCGGACTGGCCGGCAAGGCCAACGAGCTCGGCATTATTCAGAATCTGGGTGAATTCGGTGGCGCCCACCAGCTGTCCAGCAGCTTGAGCCGGCATTGCGCTGGCAATGCTGATGCAAAGACCGAAGGTGAGGCTAACTGGACGGTTGATGCGCATGCTTGATCCCTCGTTCTGAAAGCCAGCGGGCTGGCCACTCATCGCCAAATTGCTGATGCAAAGCGGTGACGCGCCCGAGATCGTCCTTGCCGCTTGCGCCCACGAAACTGAGCGTTATCGGCCCGAGCGCCATGTCGAATAGGCGCCGGCCGTCTGGTGAAACCACGTAGTATTCGCGCTTGGGCATTGCGCTGGCGACGATCTCGATCTGCCGGTCGTTGAAGCCGATGCGTTCATAGAATTCACGCGTGCCGGGCTCACGGGCTGCCCCGTTTGGCAGGCAGATCTTGGTGGGGCAGGATTCCTTGAGCACGTCGATTATGCCTGAACGTTCAGCGTCAGAAATCGACTGCGTGGCCAGCACCACGGCGCAGTTGGCCTTACGCAGCACCTTGAGCCATTCGCGGATTTTGTCGCGAAACACCGGGTGTCCCAGCATCAACCAGGCTTCATCGAGAACAATGAGGCTCGGCGCTCCAGTGAGACGCTTCTCAATACGCCGGAACAGATAAAGCAGGACCGAGACGAGGTTACGCTCGCCCATGTTCATCAGCGCCTCGATCTCGAAGGTCTGGAAGATAGAGAGCGTCAAGCCGTCCTGCTCCGCATCGAGCAAGTGTCCCATGGGGCCATCGACGGTATAGTGCAGCAGGGCATCCTTGATCTCGCGCAGTTGGACCCCGGAGACGAAGTCGGACAGCGAGCGGCGCTCGGACTGCGCCATCAGGCCAAGTTGGCGTGAAATCGCGTTGCGATGATCAGGGGTGATTTTGACACCTTGCAGCGCAATCAGCGTTTCAAGCCACTCGGCTGCCCAGGCGCGATCACCAGCATCGTCGAGCGACGACAAAGGACAGAATGTCAGTCCCTCCCCTTCCCCGACGTCATAGTGATCTCCGCCCACGGCCAGAGTTAGCGGTAGCATCGAGCGTCCTTTGTCGAAGGCGAAGAGCTGGGCGGCCTGATACCGGCGAAATTGGGCAGCGATCAGCGCCAACAAGGTCGATTTTCCGGAACCGGTCGGCCCGAATATCAAGGTGTGCCCAACATCGCCTGAGTGCAGGTTGAGGCGGAACGGTGTCGAGCCGCTGGCGACCTGCATCAAGGGCGGCGAACCTTCGGGGTAGAAGGGGCATGGGCATACCGAACTCCCAGCCCAAACCGTATTGAGCGGAATGAGGTCGGCTAGGCTTCTCGTGTTGATCAGGGGTTCGCGGATGTTGGCATACCAGTTCCCCGGCAAACTACCGAGAAATGCCTCCGTGGCATTGAGGGTCTCAATCCGTGCTGCGAAGCCTTCCGATTGCACGAGGCGCCGGATTGCTTCCGCCTGTGTCCGCAGTTGCTGAGCGTCGTCGCCAAACAAGACGATGACCGGCGTGTAGTAGCCATAGGCAACGAGTTGAGAATTGGCCTCGGCAATCGCATCCTCGGTCTCCGCCACCATGAGGGCGGCGTCCTGGTCGATGCTGTTGGACCGCGTCTGAAACAGCTGGTCCATGAACGGCCGGACCTTTTGCAGCCACTTCTTGCGGGTGCGCTCAAGCTTTTGCCGTGCCTCGACAGGATCGAGAAACATGAATCGGCTCGACCAGCGGTAACTCAGCGGCATGGTGTCGAGGACGTTGAGAATTCCTGGCCAGCTCTCAGCAGGAAACCCATCGATGGCGACGACTGCCAGATGGCGATTATCGATCACCGGCGTCAGGCCGTGGTGAAATTCGGCCGACACCAGGAAGTCGAGATACATGGGGACGTCAGGCAGGCGAACCGGATGGCTCTCGCCAACGAGGCAAAACCGCAGGAATTGCAGCAGCTCATCATATCGAACGATCCGCGTGCCGCCGCGCTCCGAAGCCTCCTGCGTGACCATCCGACGAATGGAAACGACATTGGCCATGTACTGCTCAAACTCGCGGATGGCCGTCTTGAAGCTGGCCAGCGCTGTATCGGCAAACCGTTCGGTTCGAGATGGAGTGTCCGAATAGATGTATCGCGTCAGACCGGACTTCCGGCGCTCAGGCGTGCGATAGGTCACGATAATGGCGTGTTGGCTGTCAAAATGCCCGTTGGCTGCTGCGAACCGCGCGCGACGCTCATCGTCAATCATCGCGCTGATCGGGTCGGGGAAATGCGACTGATCCGCTTTGGCATAAGCCGTTGCTGGTATTCGCAACGCCTCGACCTGGATCATCCAGCCGGAACCGAGCCGAGCCAGAATGGCATTGATCTGACGGGAGATTTCATTGCGCTCGATGTCGGTCGCACTCTCGCTGTCGGGCCCCGCGAAATACCAGCCCGCCATCAGCGAGCCGTCCTTGAGCAGCAGGACGCCGTTGTCGACTAACCCCGCATACGGCAGAAGGTCGGAGAAGCCCGGCCCGGTTTGCCGAAATTGCTTGAGAGAAACCATGAGACGCTCTTAGTACTGGCGCCAGGGCGACGCTGTCGGCCGGTACACCTGGCGGTAGCGGATGTGTCGCAGATAGACCTGGCGCATCAAAGGATCGGCCTTGCCCATCATCCGCAGCAGGCCGACGACGACGATCCACATCGCGAAGCCGAACACGGCAGAGATAGGCGTTAGGACCACGAAGATGAGAATGACGGCTGCCAGTCCTGTCACGAGGACGAGTTCACGATCGGCACCGAACAGCATGTTCGGTCGCGATAGAGCGCGGTGGAGCCGGACACGTTGAAGACGACTGCCGACATCAGCCATTAGTCTGTTCCTGAACAAAGAGTGAACGAATATTTGCAGTGTCGCCGATCGACGCGCCGCTTGAGCCAAACAGGGCGACAATCTGCGTGGCGCCGAGCAGGATGCCGGCGACCAGCACTACATAGACAAGGCGTCGGGCAAAATCGTTGAGTTCGCCGCCGAAGATCAGCATGCCGCCGGCAATTGCCACGGCCGCCAATGCGATCGCGGCTGCGACTGGACCGGTAATGGATTCCTGGATTTGTTGCAGCGGCCCTTCCCAGGGCAGACCCCCTCCCCCGCTTGCCAAGGCCGGCTGCGCGCACAGGCACGCAAGAAAGACTGCGCTAGCTGCAAGCCGCAAAACTCTAGGCGACATTGAGCCGCTCCTTGTTCGATGAATGACTTTCGATTTGGTAGTTGCCGTTCCGAAATCCCTCGATATGCAGGATGTCGAACACACGCCGCCCATTTGGCGTGCGCTCTATTGCGACGATAAGGTCGACCGCCTCGCCGATGACCTCGCGCATTGGCATCTGGCTGACCTCGGCAACAAGCTGTTCTAGTCGCGTCAGCGCCGAACGGGCGCTGTTGGCGTGAATGGTGGCGACCCCGCCGGGATGGCCCGTATTCCAGGCTTTGAGCAGGGTCAGCGCCGCACCGTCGCGAACTTCCCCGACAATGATGCGATCGGGGCGCAGGCGCATGGTGGACTTCAAAAGCCGTGCCATGTCCGCGGCATCGGAGGTGTGGAGCAGTACGGCGTTCTGCGCAGAGCACTGGATTTCCGCGGTGTCCTCGAGAATGACCACGCGGTGCTCGGGCACGGCGTTCACCACCTCGGTGATGATCGCGTTGGCGAGTGTAGTCTTCCCGCTGCCCGTGCCGCCAGCGATGACGATGTTCATCCGGGCTTCCACAGCATTGCAGATAATTTCGGCCTGCTCTGCGGTCATGATTGCCTCGCGGACGTAAGCCGCCAGCGGGATCAGCATCGACGCGCGCTTGCGGATCGAGAACGACGGCTCGGCAACGATCGGCGGCAACAAACCTTCGAAGCGATGACCGCCAATCGGCAGTTCACCTGAAATGATGGGACGATCCTGGTCTGCTTCAGTCTGGAGCGCATGGGCGACGATGCCGATGATGGTTTCTGCCGACTGCGCGTCCAGATCACCCGCCAGGGTAATCCCCTGCCCTATCCGCTCGATAAACAGCTTGCCGTCGGGATTGAGCATGATCTCAACCACCCCAGGCTCGTCCAGTGCGTTGCGAATGATCGGTCCAAGCGCGTCCTGAAGCTTTCGCACAAGGCGATCTGCTGATGAGTGACTTTGGCTCATGGGAAGACTAGGCCGCTTGATTGAGCTTGGTGAAGGTGGATTTGTATTGGCGCGGTCGAAGTCGCTGGCTACTCTGAGCGTCCACATCCACAATACCCGCTAGGGCAATCGTATTTCCGATCCGCGCAGGCTCACCCAAACGGCGCAGCGGCAGCCCGACCCGGCGCAAGATCCGCTCCAATCGCACATCGGTGACTGTCACGATCTCTGAGTAGCCGCCAAGGTCCGCCCATTCGAGGATGCCGGCTATCAAAGTCATTGTGGCGAGGTGGATGCCATCAGGGGTCAAGCGCGCTGTTGAGGTGTCGACGCAGAACCGCGACGTTTCCAGCATTCGTGGGTGCGGGGCATAGGCGCCGCTGGAAGCCAGAAAGCTAAAGGTCTCGGACAGCATCGTCGGACCTGTCGTAGGCAAGACCCGAGTATGGCCGACGACCACACCCCGATCGACAACCAGGATGCTGGTTGGGTTCAGTTCATCGAACTGATCGAACTCCTGCCCCTCGGTCACGGTGACGTCCCATCCCATGCGATCCTTGAAAACACGAGCCCTGAGACGGTGCATCTGATCGACCAGCAAAGGGTCACGGGAGCGGTCGTGAGGACCAATAGCGATGACTTCCATCGTCGTGCCTTGCGTTGATTGCCTGTTCGCAAAGCACCACAGCGCGGGTCCTCCCGCACCCTATCAAATCCGATAGGCGACAGAATTGTTCTGATGCGCATACTTTGATCGAACCAACGAGTCGGCGGTTGCTGCGCTTAGCAGTTGCGGGCTGATTTCCACGCCCGCGGGGGATATTCAGCAGTTTATAGAAAGGCTTGGTCCGCGCAGGGTAGGGCATGCAGGAGTAAAGCGCGTCCATTGGCACCGGCTACTAGAGTGACACCCGAGTGTCGGGCAACTGAGTTGTCAGCTGACAATATACAAAAATATACAACAAATTCAGGATGATATCAGGGCGATCGCCGGTTCTTAGGAATCCATTAACCCAATATTCCTTGACCAGCTCAACGGACTCGGGTCAATTTGCGGAAATTAACAAGAGTGGCTCTATTTTGCGACTTTCACGATGAAGCCAGTTGTAGCTGTAAATTCGCGACCTAATGGTGGTCCGGCGTTCGATGAGACGATCTGGGAAGATTCTCAGGCTCTGGGCTCGCAGCTCCAGGTCCTTAGGGAGCGCTTGTTCCCGCCTGAAGCGCAAAAAGAGCTCCGTACATTTTCCACTGCAGAAACCGCGAAGCTGATCGGCGTCACCGAAAGCTATATCCGAAACCTTGCGACAGACGAAGCTGGCCCAATTCCCGAGAAGGCGCCTACCGGACGGCGGCGCTATTCCCTGGAGCAGGTCCATGCCCTGCGTCAGCACCTTACCAAAGGCAAGACCTCCTACGTCCCATGGCGTAAGGACGGCGAGCACCTCCAGGTCATTGCGGTCACCAATTTTAAGGGTGGTTCCGGCAAGACCACCACTGCGACCCACCTCGCCCAGTATCTTGCCCTCCATGGCCATCGTGTTCTCGCGGTCGATCTGGACCCGCAGGCATCGATGTCGGCGCTGTTCGGATATCAGCCGGAATTCGACGTGGCTGATAACATGACGCTCTATGGCGCCATCCGATACGACGAGCAGCGCCGGCCGCTCTCTGACATCGTTCGTAAGACCTATTTCGCTGGCCTCGACCTGGTGCCCGGCAATCTCGAATTGCACGAGTTCGAGCACGACACGCCGCGCGTTCTGTCGAGCGGTATGCAAGACGACGATGGCCTGTTTTTCATGAGGGTCGCCAGTGCTTTGCAAAGCGTGGCGAACGACTATGACGTCGTGGTCATTGACTGCCCGCCCCAGCTTGGTTTTCTGACCATGTCAGCGCTGTGCGCTGCTACGGCCGTCCTGATCACCGTTCACCCGCAAATGCTCGATGTCGCCTCGATGAATCAGTTCCTGGCCATGACCTCGCAGTTGCTGGCAGTGGTGCGCGATAACGGTGGCAACCTCAATTATGACTGGATGCGGTATCTGATCACCCGACATGAACCCAGTGACGGCCCGCAGAACCAGATCGTGGCCTTCCTACGCAATCTTTTTGGGGAGCGCGTGCTGACGCCGATGATGGTCAAGTCAACGGCCATTTCTGACGCTGGCCTGTCCAAACAGACCGTCTATGAAGCCCCTCGTGAATCCATGAACCGCCAGACCTACGACCGGGCTCTGGAATCGATGGATGCCGTCAATGGCGATATTGAGAAGCTGGTTCACCAGGCCTGGGGGAGGGCGTTCAAATGAAGAAACCCGACGGGCGGGGCAGGGACATTCTGCAAAGTCTGGTCGCTGCCGGCAAACCCGAGCGGCCAGATGATGGCTCGCCGTCGCAGGCGCGACCGTCGGGAGCAGTGAAGGCGATGAGCCTTGGCCTTGATCGCTTGTCGGCCGAGGCCGCACAAGCCAAGGTGCTGCGCGAAGAGCTGGCCAGCCGGGAGACGACCCAAGAGCTTGATCCGGCGCTGTTCAGCGCCTCCATCGTCTCAGATCGTATTTCCTCGGCAAGCGACGGAAGGCTCCATCAGCTCCAGGCGGCGATCGCCGAAAACGGACAGCAGATCCCTGTCATCGCCCGCCCGCATCCGACCGAAGAAGGACGCTTCCAGATTGCCGCGGGCCATCGTCGCTGGCGCGTGGCGCAAGAGCTTGGGCTCAAGCTCAAGGCGATTGTCCGCAAACTCTCCGACCAAGAAATGGTCATCCTGCAGGGACAGGAAAATGGGCCGCGCGAGGACCTGACCTTTGTCGAGCGCGCGCGCTTTGCCATGCAGATGGAAACTCACGGTTTTGATCGCGATACCCTGTCTGCCGCCCTAAGCGTCGACAAGCCCGAGATTTCACGCCTGCTCACCGTTGCGCAGGCGCTCGGCGAGGACCTGATAGTCGCCATTGGCCCGGCGCCCAAAATTGGCCGCCCCCGGTGGCTCCAACTCGTCAAGGGCCTCGAGGAGGCCGGCGCGCGGAAGGCGCTCGACGAAGTCTTGGGATCACCGGACTTCCAAAGTGCTGACAGCGATCAGCGTTTCGGCATGGCGTTGCAAGCCGTGGGGTCGAAGCAGCTCACAGCCAAGCGTAGGCTCGTTTCTCCCGACCGAGTTGCTTGGGTTGAAAAGAAGGGGCGCCAAGTCCGCCTCGTCTCCGACAACCCTGCGTTCGCAAGTTTCATCCAACATCGGCTTCCCGCACTCCTTGAGGAATTTGCGGGCAGCGCCGAAGCCAAAACAGAAAAACAGTCGAAAGGATCAAGCCGCTGAATATCAAACGCTTTTGGTGGATTGTCAGTTGACAATTATCACTGGGAGCACATGAAACCGGGCAAAGAAAAAGGCCCCCGAAACGACATTCCGGAAGCCCTTCTCAAGAGTGGTATCAAAAGAATCGCACTTCCAGGAATCACAGTCAAGGCCCTCGGGCACTGAGCGTCGATTCGGCGAGCGAATTTCTATTGCCTAGCAATAGGTGAAAGACAATGCAGACGCATACCGCGACGACGCCTTTTGGGCGGCGGCCGATGTCGCTTGGCATGATTGCAAGCCAAGTCACGGCCCAGAACGCTCCCGAGGGCGCCACAGTGCACAAGTGGCACGTGTTTAGGGACATTAAGGAAGCTCGGCTGGCCCTGGGCGCCACCGATCGGGCGCTGGCCATCCTTGATGCCCTTCTGTCCTTCCATCCTGAAACCGCCTTCTACGGGGACAGCGCTCTGATCGTTTGGCCGTCCAATGAACAGCTCATCGGCCGGGCCAACGGGATGGCACCAGCGACGCTACGCCGGCACCTGGCCAACCTGGTCGATTGCGGCCTGATCATTCGCCGGGATAGTCCCAATGGCAAGCGCTACGCCCGGAAAGGGCAGGGGGGTGAGGTTGAGCAAGCCTATGGCTTTGACCTGTCACCGATCGTTGCGCGTGCTGGTGAGTTCAAGGAACTTGCCGAGGCGATGCGCGCGGAGAAGAAGGCGTACAAGGTCGTCAAGGAGCGGTTAAGCATCTGCCGCCGTGACATCGTCAAGATGATCGAGGCAGGCATCGAGGAAGGCGTTCCGGGCAATTGGGGGAGGGTGCATGGCGAGTATCAGACCATTATCGGACGTCTGCCCAGGACAGCGCCACGCCAGGTACTCGAGACCGTGGCCGCTGAGCTCGACGATCTTTGGACCCAGATCCGTGACGTGTTGGAATCCTTCGTGAAATCACAGAATCTGAGCGCCAATGAGTCTCATACTGAGCGCCACATACAGAATTCAAATACCGAATCTAAAACTGAATCTGAAAGCGGCTTAGGAGCAAAAAGAGAAGAGAGCGGCAGCGGCGGAGATTCTGATAACCTGCGGAGCTTGCCGAAGCGCGAACTGCCGCTGGGTATCGTGCTGGATGCCTGCCCTAACCTGCTTTGGCTGGTGAAGGGCGGCGGGGACATCCGCAACTGGCGTGAGTTCCTGGCCACCACGGATCTGGCCCGACCGGTATTGGGGATTAGCCCTAGCGCCTGGGAAGATGCCAAGGTCGCAATGGGCGAACAGCAGGCGGCAATTACCCTCGCCGCGATCTATCAGAGGACCGACCAGATCAAATCGCCGGGCGGGTACCTGCGAAATCTGACGGATCGCGCCAAGGAAGAGAAATTCTCCACCTGGCCGATGATTATGGCGCTGCTTAGGGCTAAACTTGACTCTGCGAAGTTCGCGGGAGCCGGAGTTGAGGCCGCCGAAGGCGAGCTTGGTGCTGCGCAACGGCTCGATCGGACTGAGAAGCGACTTGAAATCAGTGACGCGCTGCGCATGTCCATAGCCAAACAGGATCGGGAAACATGACCGCCAACTCTGAATTGCGCAGACAATCCGAAATAAGGCAGGGGGCTCGGCTCAGGATAGCCAGCCGGTGACCCGAAGCCACGCCGCTAGCAAAGAGCGTAAGGCCTATTTTGTGATCGTCAAGCGAAGGAGGCCAGCATGCCCGCAGCCCAACCGCAACTTTCAGTCCGCAGTGCTAAGGCGCGCCGTCTGGCGCGACGCGAGAACCGTTCGATTGCCAATATTGTCGAGCGCGCGCTTGAGTCTTATGAGGTACGGGAAGCTGGCCGAGAGCCAGCTGCCGCCTTCTATTCCCGCCTGGCCGTCCAGGTGGGGACGGATCTGGACCTTGAATCCGTGATCCGAGAGGGTCGCCGTCCCCACATCGGGGCTGATTTGTGATCTTTCTCGATACCAACGTCATCTCTGATGACACTGAAAAATGTGCCCGACGATGCCGTCATCGCTTGGTTGGGGGGTACGACACCGAACTCGACCTACCATTTGGGATCTGGCCATTCCGCGTTCGCCCATAGTGTCAGGTCTCCCGGTGAAACCAGGTCTTTCTGTCCCTGCTGGAGCCGCAGCGCATAGTAGCTGTCGTATAGTGGTTCAAAGCTGATGAGAAGCTGAAGAAATTTTCGTTTGCGCTCAGCCTTTGTCCACGAGCAGAAAAGCCCGCTCCGGCTATCCAGCATGTCGAAGACGTCGGGGTGAGCGGGGTTAATACGTTTCCAAGCCGTGATGATGTCCTTTCCCTGTGACTGAAAGTCATCGAGAACGGCCTCTTCGATAACTGCTTCCAGCGCGTAGGCGATGGCCTGCGTTTTGGCTGTGTGATCGAGGTGGGCAAGCGAAGATCGCAGCATGCGTTGCTGCAGCAGCAGAACCGGCCACAGTATCCTTACGCCATAACGGACGCCTACTTCCTCAAAGTGCTCGGGCGGCTCAAGGCTTTCACGTTGGCGCTCATATGCTTTGCGGATATCGTACGCCAAGGCGAGAAACATCCCTTCTTTGTCACGAACGAGCGGTGATCGTTCGTTGACGTCATGGATGACCTCGTGCAGCCAGTGAAGGGACGTAAAGTCGCCGGCGAGGAGGATGCCGGCGTGATTTCTGAGCAATTGGTACGAGAGCAAATCGATGCCTCCTTTTCGCGCAATGCTGCGGCAACAGCGCAGGGATAAACAGCACGGATTCTTTGCTCAGACTGCCCCGAAAGGGCCGTCGTCGCCAATCGATCCTTTTGATCATGCCGGTCTTTACCGCATGAGGATGCATTTCGGACTAGGACGCCTACGCTCCCGAGAGCGCCTCGTCCAGAAGGTCATTGACAATCTCAAGGCTGTTTGGCGCCATGTCCAGGTATTCTGGCATAATCATCAACTGTCCGATCGTCGATGCGACGAACGCCGGATTAAGTTGCTTTAGGCGCGCCTGCGTTGCCGCAACGTGATCAGGATACTTTCGCAGCGCGTGGACCACTTCAGCGCGATGGGTCCGTGCGGCAGCGGCAATGTCGAAGATATCGCGAGCTTGGGCCTGGCCTCCACGGTGGTAGACCTTCTTGGCAATGATCTCCGAAATCGTCTCAAGCCTCACCGGGCGGTTCTCGACGCCACGGATTTGGAAGGGTTCGTCGGTCAAGGCGCCCGCAAGAATGAAGTCGATCTCTCCCAAATCGCCAAAGGCGAACTTCTGAAACCTGGCACCATCACCCCCGTACTCAGCCAGGGTGGCCGGCACCGTCAGGCCACCTTTCGACGGGTCGAGAAATCCCAGCAACTGCGCATCGTCGAGAAAGATATCGACGTCATGGCTTTCTCGGTGACCGATCTGGATCATCATGGCCGTCCCGCCCCCGAATGACCACGTGAAGTCATAGCCTCCGGTCAGATACCGGAGCTGATCAAGCAGTCCGATGGCAATACCGAAAAGCTGACGCCACTCTGAGGGCCGACGGTCAGAGCCGATGTCGGTCATGCGGCGAGTTTATAGGTCTCACCTGTCCACTTGGAAAAGGTTGACGCAAATTTGGCGAGGTCGTCGCTGGAAATGTTGTGCGCCGCCGCAAACTCAAGCTGCCAATCGACCGGCACTTCGCCCAGAAACGACGAGACCTGCCCGGAAAACGTCTTGGCCAAGTCGAGGTCGGAAAGGCATTGGGCAAGCCCGGCGCCATCCAGCTGTTTGCTGTAGGGTGCGTTTACAGTAGTCAGCACGGAAATCAGATGCTTGCTCATAATGGCGTCAGCTTAGTCAGTTTGTGGCTTTGCGGCAAGTTCCGCTCATTGGTGGGCCGGCAGGGGAGGGGGGCCCTATAGCCCTGCAGCTTTCGTCAGGTTGACCCGGAAGCGGTCGCGCCGCCGCTGGTAGCGCCGGGTCATCTCAGCTGAGGCATGCCCGAGCTGCTTTTGTACATAACGCTCGTCGACTTCGGCAGACGACGCGAGGCCGGCCCGAAGCGAGTGCCCGGCAAATTTCCCCGCCCGTTCTGCTTCCGAAAGATCGCCCCGCACACCGGCGGCAACGGCCGTGCGCTTGACGAGGCGGGCCACCTCTTGGTCCAGCAGCCGCTGCGGACCGACCGTTTTGCCTCCACCGGTTACCCGCCGAAACAGCGGCCCGTGGGCGATGCGGCCCAGCGTGAGCCAAGTTTCCAGCGCGACGACGGGGCAGGTGCTGTCGGAGGAGCCGCGGCCGATCTCCACCTCGCGCCAGCCATTTTTGCCACGGAGGGTGAGCACCGTGCCGCGTTCGAGGATATCGACCCAGCCCGAAGAATCCTCAGTTTGCTCGGGACCGACGTCGAGACCGACGACTTCCGAGCGTCGCAGACCGCCGGCGAAGCCAAGCAGCAGCATGGCGCGGTCGCGCAGGCCGCGCAGCGTGCCACGGTCAAGGGTTTCGAGCATGGCGATCAGGTCCTCGGGCAGCACGGCTTCCTTCTGCTCTGGCGGGCGGCCGTGAGTGTTGCGGATGCCCTCGAGCACTGTCGCAATGTGGCGATCACCGCGATCGAGCCGCTCGCCGAGCTGACGATAGTGCCAGGAGAGGGCAGAGAGCCGTCGCTCGATGCTGGAGACGGCGGCGGGCTTCCGATTGGCCGTCACGGCGCCTGAAGCGCAGGCCGTGATGTAGAGCCCGACGACCTGGGGATCGGGCGGTAGGTGCTCGAGGCCCTGGCGCCGGCACCAGGAACAGAAATGCTTCCAATCTGAATCGTAAGCGCGGCGCGTGTTCGGCGCGCTGGCCGCCTCGACATAGTCCCGGGCGCGATCGGCGAGTGCTTCCAGATGTGCCGGTACAGCAGAAGCGCTCTGCGGGGCAGGGGAGGTCGTCTCGGCCGAGAGATCGCTGTTTTCGGCGGTTTCGACGTCGCCGTCTAATGCTGACGAAATTCCGACGGGTAGAGGCGTGCGCTGTGGTCGAGCAAAGCCGTGCTGAGGGTCGTTTTCAGTGCTCGCGTCGAGTTTTCGGGCCATTCTTTCTATAAAGAGCAAAACGAATGATAATGCAAGATTATCGGTCATTATTTGTTGCCGACAGGTGGGGCGGATGGGTGGCATTATCGTGGTATTAAGCGCCGCTGCATGTTAGTCTGCCCACATGAAACCGCGCCCTGATTTGCTCCTGCCAGACGCTTCATCTATTCCAAAAGTGCCGGTGTGGGCACGGCCGCGCGGTGTCGTCCTGCACGATGCCGATGCGGCCTATCTGGCTGGTGCGGCATTGAATTTATTAGATAATCTGGTGCGCGGCGACTTTGTCTGGGCCGGCGTCTGGCGCCATCGGTTGGCCTTGCAGTGCGCGGCGGCAGCGGTGAATTTGACCGGCCGGCGCGAGGACGAATCCGCGCTGCGCGATGGTCATTATTTGCGCGGTGTCGGCGACGATCCTGGCCCGTCGGGCCACCTCCTTGTGGCCTGGCGCCGGCTCTCTAGCCGCACGACCGGTTGTGACGAGGAAATCGTGCGCCCAGTCGCCGAACAGCATTTTGGGCTGAAGTGGGATGACGGCCTCGCCGAGGTCGTCGCCAATGCGGAGGATATGGTGGTGTCGGCGCGGCCGGCGCCAGTGCTGGCGGCCGAAATTGCCGCCGCCGTCTATCGTGCCCGGCCTGATGCTGAACTGTTGGCCTTCTGGCTCGCCGACATGCTCCTCGCCCAGAAGTTCAGATGGCCTGTGCCAGTGCCACTGCTGATGGGCCAGGTGTCCTCGCCGGTCTTCAAATCGGGCGAACACCGCAAGCGCATCCGGCCGGGAGGAGAAGGCTGGGGCACGGCGGTGTTCCAGGCCTACGCGACAGCGGCCGCGGAAGCCTGCGATCTCGGTGCTGAGTTGGCGCAGCGCGCAGCCAAACTGATTGTGGTGGCGCCAAAGTTGCGGGCCAAGGGTTCTGGCGACGTCATCAAGCTGCTGCTGGAGGATGACGCGGTGCCGGGGTCCTGGTCGAGCCCAAAACTGTCGGCGCGCGGCGCCCGGCGGCTGTTTGATCGGCTGGGTGGGCTGGGTGCGGTGCGCGAGCTCAGTGGTCGCCCGACGTTTCGGCTGTACGGGTTGTGAGGGCAAAACAGATGGCCAGGCGCAAACGGGCAGCTGCCGAACCGCCGATCTTCGATGCCGAGTTGGCCGATATGCCGGCTGACCTACGCTGGCGCGAGTGGATGAATCGGATCGAGGCCGTATTGTTCGCGGCGCCAAAACCGGTGGAGCGCGAGGCCCTGGCGCGCGTGGTTGGGCGCGACGCCAGCCTCGACGTGCTCATCGAGGACATCCGCGAAGCGCTGCGTGGCAAACCCTATGACGTGGTCAGTATCGCCGGCGGCTGGGCGTTCCGTACCCGAACGGCCTATGCCGATGCGATTGCCACGTCTGCAGCCGTGCCTGACCGTGCGGTCGATCTAACCAAGAACGAGGGCATGGTTCTGGTGTCGATTGCCTATCATCAGCCGGTGACGCGGGCGGGGGTGTCGGAAATCCTCGGGCGGGAAGTGTCGCGCGACGTCATTGGGGCGCTGCGGGACAAGAACATGATTACCGCCGGGCCTCGCAGCCCGACGGCGGGGGCGCCGTTCACCTATGTGACGACCAAGGGATTCTTGGAGCATTTCGAACTGCAGGGTTTAGGTGATTTGCCAGACATTGAGGCGCTCGAAGATGCCGGGTTGATGACCTCTTCAAAGTCCAATCCCTGAGCGTATGCTCGCAAGATTTCGCCAAAGTAACAGGTTTTTGGCCTGATCAGATGAGGAGCGAAGTAGCCGACACCAAGACAGTTGGCTAATTGTGGTGTAGGATTCGGCTGACCTCGTGATAGAAAGTTTCGCCAGCAGCCATGGCCCGCAGTGACCTCCTTGTTTCCCTTGTACGCGCCGGCGCGACCGGTGATCGGGACATGCTGAAGTCTACGGCCGAGGCCTTGGTCGCCGAAGAGCGCGCGCAAAATCACAACATCCTCGCCGACCGCCTTGAACGAGCCTTGTCCGCGGTTCCCGTCACGCCTCCCGCACTGACTACGTCAGTCAGTACCGCCGGAGCGGGAAAAGACTCGATACTCGAAATCGAACCGCGGGCGCAGATGGCGCAACTGCTCTTGTCGCTTCCCGTGCAACAGGCCGGCCGCCAACTGGTCGAGGAGCACGTTAGAGCCGACGTCCTACGTGCCCACGGCTATGAACCCCGCCATCGCGTCTTGCTCTCTGGGCCTCCCGGTAACGGCAAGACGTCGTTTGCGGAGGCCGTCGCGGAAGCTTTGGGACTGCCGTTTTTTATCGTTCGCTATGATGCCCTGATAGGAAGTTACCTTGGCGAGACCAATACTCGTCTCCGCAAGCTATTCGACTATGTCCGCACGCGGCCAAGCGTGCTTTTCTTCGATGAGTTCGACGCCATCGGCAAAGAGCGCGGTGACACCCATGAGACCGGCGAGATCAAGCGCGTTGTGTCCTTTTTGCTGATGCAGCTCGATCAGCTGCCAAGCTATGTCATCGCGATCGCTGCGACCAACCATGCCGAGCTCCTTGACCGAGCTGTCTGGCGCCGGTTCCAGCTTCGCTTGGCGTTTCCCAGCCCCGACAGGGCGAAGGTCGAGGTTTTCCTTGACCGTGTCATGTCGCAATGGCCCGATCGTCCGCGAGCATCGGTACGAACAATCGCGGGCAAGATCGGCGAGGTGAGTTACGCCGAGGCGGTCGATTTCTGCCAGAATGTTAGAAGACGACAGATTCTGGGCTTGGGGGAGCTTTCGGTGGATGACGCGTTACGCGCTGAATTGGACCTCTGGGCATCTCGAGTGCGACCAGAGGTAACCAATGCCGAGCGATCTCTCCAAGCCGCTTCTCCGCCTAAGTCCGGGCCAACCGCGGGCAAGACTGCCGGGAAGGCGCGCCGTAGTCCTTCGGCCTGAAGCCTTTCAAAGAGCCGATCAAGAACGTCGCTTCGGTCAGAGATTTCGCCGTCTTTCCGAGGTGTTGGCACGTGATCCCGCTGCCCTTGAATTGCGCGCCGATCCCGCAGCTTTGGCGCCGGAACGTCTTCTAGTCTTCGAGGTCCGGGGGAGCATTTCCACGTTCGCGAAGGCTGTCGCAAGGGTTCCGGGCCTCGAACTCATCGATGAAGAGGAATTGCCGCGTGATGAGGACAAGGCCCCGGTAGCATATCTTCTCGTCCCCGACGCTCGCGCTCTGGGTCAGATCGAAAGGCTTTGGCAGACTTGGCTTGCCGGGCGCGATCTCCCCGATGGACATACCGCCTGGCGCGACGTGTTTGCCTGCCTTCGAGACCTTCGGCCATGGGGGCCCAATGATCGCGTGCAACCCTTTGATGCCTCGCTTCTCGAAGAAGAGATCTTTGGGAAGGCGGATGATGAGCAGATCCCCCTCGAAGTGGAAATTGTCTTTCGACCCGGTGCTGGTGCAGCCGCGATCAACGAGTCGAGTGTTACTCGCGCGATCGCAGCCTATGGCGGGTCTGTTGTCAGTCGGGTTCGCCTGGAGGACATCGCCTATCATGCCATTCTGGCACGATTGCCGGCCCGAGCGATCCGATCGATCATCGAGCGTTCGCCGGCCAGCCTAGCTGGCGTAGAGCAGGTCATGTCCATCCGGCCGCAAAGCGTCGCGACAGAAATCGACGTTGCCGACACGTTGCCCCTTTCCTCCGTTGTAGCGTCGCCTGCAGTGGTGAACGACCCCATCCTCGCGGTGTTGGATGGCGTTCCGATGGTGGGGCATCCTCTGTTGAGGCAGCATCTCAGCGTCGAAGACGTATTCGGGTTGGAGCCGAATGCCCTGGTCGCCCAGCGTGTCCACGGCTCAGCCATGACATCTCTGATCGTTCATGGGGACCGCAACCGGCCCGAACCCTCCTTGCCGAGGCAAATCCATTGCATCCCCGTCATGGGCGCTGCTGACCGCTTCCCGGCGGACCGGCTCATCGTTGATCTGATCTACCAGGCCGTGCTGCGCATGCGTGGACCCAATAACCCGTCCGCTCCTCATGTAATCATCGTCAACATATCGCTGGGGAATGTCCGGCGGCCATTTCATGGACAGCTTTCGCCTTGGGCGCGTCTACTCGATCGCCTCGCCTACCGCTTTGGCATCCTGTTCATTGTGAGCGCCGGTAATGTCCTCGATGAGTTTCCGATACCCGATTTTGCCACAACATTGGATCTTGAGAATGTCTCGGAAGCCGATCGCGCCGGTGCAGTCATCCGAGCCCTTGCCAACATACAGGCTGACCGGCGTTTGCTGTCCCCGGCAGAAACGGTGAACGGCCTGACCATTGGCGCGGGCAATTTCGACTCGGTACCGCTGGCGGAACGAGCGTTAGCCAGGGCAAACATCAATCCGTTTCCGGCGCTCGCCACGGCGAACCCTTCCAGTGCACTCGGACCAGGCTTTGCCGATGCGGTCAAACCGGATGTGCTGTTGCCGGGCGCCCGTGAGCACATGCGCGTTGTCAGAAGCGGCGAGACCTTGGTCGTAGCACCGGCACGAGCGAGCCGGGGTGCGGGCCTCAAGGTCGCTGCGCCGCCAGCCTTGGCGGGCGTCGAAGCTGCTGAGGCCTATACCAATGGAACGAGCGCTGCGGCGGCTTTGGGCTCCAGGACCGCACATAGGATTCATGACGCCCTTGAGGCCGAATATGGGGAGGAGTTTCTGCGGCTGCCTAGTGCTCAACGCGCCGTACTGCTCAAGGCCTTACTGGTCCATCCAGCCCGGTGGTCAACGGAGACCGCGGGGTTCATCAAGGCGCTCCTGGGGCCATTTGGAAGAGGTCAGGCGCCGCTTCAGAAGGACAATATTCGTCGGTTCATGGGCTATGGTGCGCTCGACCCTGATGATGCCGTCGCCTGCGCAGCGGACCGGGCCACGTTTTGGGCCGTTGGTTCCTTGGGTAACGAGCGAAGCGTCGATATATCGGTCCCGATACCGGTTGCGATCGGTGGTCGGGCGCAGCCTCACTTCATCTCGGCCACTCTGGCCTGGATGACGCCGGTCCATCCTGGGCGGAAAGCATATCGGGCAGTGCGGATGAAGATCCTGGATCCGACAGAAATGGAGGGCTTGGGGGTTGCGGCCCACGGCAATCAGCCAGACGGCAATCAGACCAACCGGGGTACGGTCTACACACGTTGCTGGAGCGGTGAGGGCGCAGCCGTGGTCACCCCGACCATGGTGCTACCGCTGCGGGTTCAGCGTGAACCGGATGCGGGTGGAGTTGAGGATGCTGCCGTATCGTTCGGGTTGGCAGTGACCGTGTGTATGCCGGGCCAAATTGATCTTTACGAAGAAATTCGCACGCGCGTGCGCCCCCAGCCGGTTCGGTCATAGTTTGGCTGCGCACGTCTGCGCTGCCGCCGATTGTTGTGACTGAGGAGCTCCGGGCAATTGAGAGACGAGGCCGAAGTAGACGCCTATATCCGCGAGATCAGCGTGATCCTGGGCACATATCCGACTGAAACCACTTCCTATGCGAAATATCGGGCAATCGGTGAGGGCTTCAAGCAGAACGTCAATTGGCTAAAAGACACTAGCCCTCCATCGATCAGTTTCTTTAACGGGCTCACGGCTATGCTCGACCTGGCCGTAGTTATGTCGGTCTCGAAAATGATCGAGCTCATTGAAGCCAAAGGTGCCGACTACCGTCCTGGCGAGTTGGTCGCCAGTGAGAAGCCAGGAAAGCGCAGGGCGCACGACGAAATCCGTTCGCTTCCCCGGCTCGCATTTCTGATACGCGATGCCTTCTCCCAGAACGATGGCAGCTATGCCCGTCGATATGGGCAGCGGCAAAGCGAGATCGTGGCCCATTACGATCTTCCAACCCGCGATATGGGCGACTACATCACCAAGATCGAAAAGGACCGCCTGTTCCTTATCGAACTCTGTGATCGTGTTGACGCTTTGGCGCGATCGGAGGAGTGCAAGAAGCTCCTGATCATCCGAAACGAAGGTTTTGCACACAGTTCGGCCATTTCGAGAAAGTCGATATCACTGGGACTGGAGCCAGACGAAATGGACTTTACCCGGACGAAGCTGTTCGGCTTCGGCGATCATGTGATGCAGCTCGCGCTCGATTTTGAAGTGGTTTGGTCGCAACGAAGCCGACCGGCCATAAAGGATCTGATTAGCCAGAGCGTGCAAACCGGCGCCTCCTTTTGGGAGGAAACGAGAAAAGGCCTTGCTGCGGATATGCCAACGAACCGAGAGTGAGCCGAGAGTATCGAATGCCCCGGAGCACTTTCTGACCCCTTCCCCGCGTTAAGACCGAGGCCCAGCAGTGACCACTCCTGCCAAACTTGCTACCCAGCTGCGGTTTCATCTGAGCGAACTGGGCTCGAGAAATGCCCACCACGAGTTTGAGCATCTCGCGCGGCATGTCGCCAAGGCGCGCCTCTATAGCAACATCCAGGTCGCTACCGGGCCGGTAAGTGCTGGCGGAGATGGTGCCCGCGACTTCGAGACCTTCAGGACCGCGATTCTCCCCCAGGCCGGTTCGAAATTCGCAGAGCGCGCATCTGGCCTGCGAACCGTTGTATTCGCCTGCACCCTGGACAAGAACACCGAAGCCAAGATCCGTGACGATGTCGCAAAGATTGTTGCCGACGAGGATATCGACGAGATCATCTACTTTTGCGAGCCCAACCTTCCAATAGGACGACGCCAGAAGCTGATCGATCGGGACGACGTTGAGCTTCGCATCTTTGACGGTGCGGCACTAAGTGAGTGGCTCGCCGAGCCCGACCTGTTCTGGATAGCCGAAGAATATCTGCACGTTCCTGCAGAAATAGCGCCCCAGCCGAGCGAGGTTGAGGACAGCTACATCTCGCTCAAAGGGAGCTGGGTGGGCCTAAATGTCATACCCGTCAGTCATGCCCACTTCGTCTCCATTAAAAGCGGATTGCGTCAGGCGACAAGAACAAGCGATCTGCGTCCGGACCTTGGCTTCTGGCTAGAGTTGATAAGTCAGTTCTTAGGGCCGAACACCCCCCGACCACTCGTTAGGTCGGCACAATACGAAATCATCGTCGCACATCTCCGGGCGCGGGGCGATATGACTGGGCAGAAAGGCCTCGTTGAGGGCTTCTTTGCCGATGTGGATGCTCACCTCCTCCAAGGTGAACTCGCGGACGCCACAGTGTTGCTCCTCTACGTCCTCGGCGCCCAACGAGCCGGGGCTTTCCGGGTGGATAATGCCTTCGTTGTCGCGCTGAGGGAGCAACTCGAAGGCATTTTGCACCAACAGCTCGAGCAATCGTGGGGTCCAGGGAGAAGTGCTGGCCTGCTGTACTTGTTGGGCCTTCTTGAGCAGTTCCCGCGGCAGCCAGCCGGCGGTCCCAACTTGGCGGGAGCGATAGGCTACTGGAACCGGATGCTGGCTAAGGCACAGCTGGCACCACTATATCCGATCGAGTCATTTGCCGACCATCTGACGGATATGGTGAGCTTTGTTGGTGATGATGCCGGCTTGCTTGAACTTGCTGCGCGGGTCGACGACTTGGTCGGGACGCGACTGGGCGCGGTGCGTGCGGGAGAAAAGGCCGTGTCTCGTGCCTTCTCGCTGATGGATCAGGACCAACCGGTTGCGGCGATCAGGGAACTCCAGTCCGCCAAAGCAAAGTGGATGTCTGGGGAGCGGATGTCGGGGTCGCTGGCGGTCTTGTTGGTGCTGAGTGAGCAGTACAAGCTGCTCGGACTTGCCTATGCCGCCAAATACCACGCCATGCTTGCCGCTTACATTGCCCGATACGAGACCTCTGACGAGGTGCGCGCCATGCAGTCGGCGGCGCTCCAGAAGGTCGTGGACCTGGAGGACGTGGCGGGCAACAGCCTGGGGTTCATGCAAACGCTGGTCGCGTTTCTGGACGCGCATATCCAGCTGGACGACAAGCCGCTCGATCAACAGGCCCATCCCGAGGTTCACGTCAATTTCGGACAGATGGCGGCGCTGTTGGGCATTCTTCAGCGATCTGACCCAGAGCTAAGGCGGATTGTCGACGGCATTGCGCCACACTGGCCAGCAATCTTGGCCGATCCAATATGGAACGGGGCGAGCGAGCCAAATGCGTTTTGGGCAGATGGCACTTTTGAGGACGTCTGGAGCAACCTGCAGGATGCAATGCTGGATCGACCGTTCGGTGATCTCGGCTCGCAGCGCGAGGTTCGCTGGGAGGCGCTTGGGATAGATTGGCATGTCCGCTTCGCGAACGATTATCGCAGTACGCCACATTGCGAGCAGGTTCTTTCAGAGCTTCAACTGATTGCCGCCTCAATGGCTGGCAGGGACCTGGGGGTAATACGGTCAGAGGTCCTGATTCATATCGTTGTCGACGAGACCGCCAGCGAGTTCGAGATCGATGGGGAGTCCGAGGACGCTGATCTGAAAGTGAAGCTGCCATTGAGAGATCGGGGACAGGAGGACATCGTCCAAACCCTTGCCCTTTTCGCCGCGGCGCTGGATCTGTGCTCCGTTCTTCAGGGCCAAACACTGATGACCGCCTTCGACAAGGCGTCATTCGAGGTCATGTTCGTCGGGCGTCCTTACGCAGAGCTTTATTGCGACCTTATGCCGGAGGCCGGCTTTCGTGAGGATATTCGCATGTCTGCGGGGCCATTCGAGCCGGGTCGAGACTTCATCAGCAGGGCCGGAAACCGTTTGCCGTGGTTCGATGGTCCAGGGCCAGGCTTCGACGACACCAGAGCACGATTGGACGCCGAGCATCGCTATGTAAAGATGCTTCCACCTGTTCGCAGGACCATCGCATCGATGATCGGTGATGATGCCGCCCGGCGCCAACTGACCCAGTTGGGCGAGGCGGGCATGAAGGACTGGGAAATAATCTCCATCATCGGGAACATAGCCCTGAACGAGCGGCATCCGATGAAGGATGGTGTCGACGTCGCAGAAACGATGCAACTGTGGCAATCGCTGATGGGGCAAGAAGAAGCCGCGGAAGACATACTTTTGCCGTCGACCTTCAGTGCTAAAGCCTTCAGCGCCGCTCGCCTGATCTATCTTGGCGCCTTCATGGACGCCTGGAGGCTTGAAATTCCCAAGAAAGCCGAATGGCCGGCCATTGAGGAGTTTCTCGTCCAACGGATGCATCTGAGAAGCGTGGACGTGCCCCATGAGAATGTGTTCGGTTGGCCAGACGATGGGTCGGAAGCGTCCTAAGAGAGAAGGCAGTCAAGGATAGAGCGACTTGACCAACGGCAATGTCACATTTGATCCGCTCGCCTTCGCTGTTCCGGCAGCAGGGGCCGCAATCGAGGAAATTCTCAACCTCGATACCGGAGAAATCGTCAGGACCGCCGGCTATGTTCGGGAACATCGCTACGGCGACCTGATCTCGGCAAGGCTTCGGGTCCGCAGCCGCCTGAAGAGCCAAAGTCCGGAATTCGCCTGCGCGCTCTGCGGGACACCCGCCTATATCGTCTCAAACCAGAAAAAGAACTTCTTCTTCAGGCATAGTGTCGAGGACGGTTCGTGCCCCGCGCTGACACGCGGCGGCATGACGCAAGAGGAAATCCGCGCCCGGAAATATCATGGACTCCAGGAAAGTGCCGCGCATAAGCGCATAAAGAGCATGATCGTCCGCAGTCTAAAAGCCGATGCAGCCTTTGCGGATGTCTGCGAAGAAACGTCGTGGCGATCAATGTCGGAACCCCACAAGAGCCGCCGGCCTGACGTCCAGGCCCGCTTGGCAGACTTGCGTATCGCCTTCGAAGTCCAGCTCTCGACGACCTTTCTGGATGTCGTTGTCGGACGCCGGGAATTCTATCGCGGCGAAAACGCTATGCTGATCTGGATCATGGGGCATTTCGATCCGGATTATCGTCGATTGACCACGGACGACATGCTGTTTTCCAACAATTCCAACATCCTGGTCGTAGACGACCACACTTCCGCGCTCTCCGAAGCAAGCGGCCTCTTTTACGTCCGGTGCATCCATCGGCGGCCCGGCCGGAACGACCAAGGCCTTACCGGTGCTTGGGAAGCTCATGTCGTACCTTTTGCCCAGCTGACCTTTGACGTGGCGAACCAACATGCGTTTCTGTTCGACTATAGCGCGGCGGAATTGGCCATTCTGAGCGAGATTAACGCAGAAGATGCAGCCGCCAGAGAGGCAGCGGTGGGGTCGCTGCGCAGCGACTTCCTTGAAAAATGGCTGGTAGAGGGAGAGCTTTATCGGCAACGTTACGAGCACGATGCCGTGTGGCATGCCATGCGGGAACGCATCAGCTCACACGGGGTGTCCCTTCCCGCGGAAGCTCTCGATGGCAAGCTCACGACGGCGATCAACGCCATTTTGAGCTCCAAGGCAGGCCATCCCATCGGCTGGCGTTTCAAAAATCTGGTCGAGGTGGGCCACCACCTCGCCGAGCATCACCCCGACCTGCTGCTCTTTTACGGATATGCGAACCACGAGTTCGAACGCACCAGTCTCCTGAAAGAACAGGATAGGTCCATGAGATGGCAGGGGCGTTCGCGCACCATAGCTGAAGGCCTCAGGGTCAGGGACACGCGCTATATACCCGACCCTACGCTGGGGCCAATCCTCGAGCTCCTGTTTCCGGCCATCGGGAAGAAGGTTCGCCGCTTCAGGGAAGCATAGCGGGTGCCGTCGAAAGTCGCCGGATTGCCTTAGAAGTCGCGCCATACAGTGGCAGGATAAAGCCAAGGTTCAATGGCTCTGCCATCCCGGCCATTACGCAAAGCCACTATCTCGCGCGATAGTTCGTCGCCAATTGCTCGAACCAGTTCATCATGCCTTTCCAGCAGGCCTGCTCGGCTTTCGAAGTCATGTTCCCAAAGAAGCTGCTCCTTGAGCCCGAACACCGCAGCCCTTTCGCCAAGTACCTTTGGGTGGGTATGGAGCCACCTGAGGAATTCAAGGGCTCCGGGAACACCGTGCCAGAGGGCACCATAGCGTTCGGTGTAATCCACGGCGATCTTGGGTTCGGCGAGGTTCGATCCGTGCCATATCGCAAGGGGCATCGGCTTTGGCATCCCGGACAAGACCTCCGCCACATATCCGTTCGCAATGAAGGCCCGGCGCAACCGGGTTGCCGCTTCCACCATCCGGCCGGCCATAACGTCGATTAGCGCCAGTTCATAGAGGTAAGGCGGGTGGCGATCGGACTCCGCCTTCATAATTCTGGCGGCCTTCTTTGTCTGGCCTGTGCGCAGATATTCGGACCCCAAGAGAAACCGGATTCCCTGGTTGTCGTTCGGATTCCAGGCAAGGATGCGCTCCATCATGGCAATGGTATCTTCTCCCCGCTTCAACGCGTGAAGGCACAACGCCACACCTTGAGCCGCTCGAAGAAAAGGTCGATTCTCGTGCCATTGCCAATGCAATCGGCCGAGGAAACCAGTTTCGATTGCTGCTTCCCCGATCGAAAGACCTTGCCGACATGCTACCAAGGCCGCGTTGACCCGGCCTCGCTTGAGCAGAGCAAAACCAAGGTAAGCGTAGCCATCAATAAAGTCAGGGTAGCGTTCGGTGAGCTCTGCAAGACCGGCAAGGTACTGTTCTGCCGGCAGCCTCCCCAACTCCTTGGCCTCAAGCAATGCGTCAAGACGCTCGATGGCTTCAGCATCGAGCTCCTTCGATCGCAAGATGCCGCCGTCGTCTCTGATCTCTAAAAAATGGGCCGTCGCCAACAGTTCGCCTCTCCCTGGAACTAAGCCGCCGCGATTTCAGACGCCATCCTGTCGACGACTTCAGCAAAAACTGGCGGTCTGTCGATTGCGTTCTTTAGTTGCTCCGGCCAATCAGGATTGCGCCCCGCCCACGTCAACAGTTTCGAGGTGTCCAGTCCCCGATTCCTTGAGAACAATTCCGAAGAGATTTTCGCCGGCACGGAATTCTTGACAAAGTTGGCGTTGGCGGGTCGCAAGATACTGAAAATGCAGAACGTTCTGGCAAATGTTTCAGCCTGGCCCGTTGCGGCCAGATCGGTCAGAAGCGTCAGGACTGGACCAGAAGTCGTGGTCCACACTCCTGGTGTAGGGGACATCATCTCGGTCGCAATTCGCATCGCACTGTCGATCCCTATTGCTGCCAGCATATCGCTCAGCAGATCGAGCCCTTCTGAGCCGCCCTGGTCACCCCAGCTCTCAAGTTTTCCGTCGCGTAGATCGGAGACCCTATTGGCCACGTCGGCTTGATCTGCCGAAAAAACGCGAACAGCATTGTCCGTCACCTCGAGTATTCCTGCCTTCGTCAAGGTATCAAGCTCTGTCTTGAACCGGCTCTCACCAACGACATCAGCAAAGATCAGGTCGATTGGTTGGTCAAAGACAAGGCTCAGATCGTCGGGGTCCAATAGCGGCGCCCGCCAGTCACCGCCCCTGACGTTTAACAGCAGGCCAATGACCATCTTTTCGCGTAGACGTTGGCCGCTGCCGGAACCGGGCCGGAGCAAAGCAGTCCTACGATGGGCCGTTATATTCGCCAGAAGATAAGGGAACACATCGCGATGCCATCGCGCTGGAAAGCCGAGTTGAAGGGATGAATCTTGGGGTTCGCGGTCCAGCCAGGCAAGCGCCGGTGATCTGCAAGGAACCGGGAGCTTTGCGAGCAGCCGTTTGCGAAACGCCGTTTGGTCTGCCGGTCTCTCGTTCGAGCCGAGCAATTTGCTGAGCTCGTGCCAGTCACGAAAGCCTGCTGCACTGGCGAGCGCCGCCTGGCAGCGATTGAGAGGCATGATAATACCGCTGTTTTTGAAGATTTGGCGAAGTTCTTTGGCGCACTTGGCTGCGCCACGCATCGTGGAAAACATCCGATACCTCATTGGCCATGCGAGATGCGCTGCTCATCCCAGGCGGCCGAAATGATGGAATCGGGCACAAGGGGTGTATCGAAACGTTGGACGACGGTCCTTCGCCAGGGCAGCGGCCACGCCGACGTCGACGGCGTGATGCTACGATACGCTTGGGACATCCTAGGTCAAGTCCGAACGTGCAGCCCGGCATGTGCAGAACCGTTGGTATAGCTCGACTGGGTCAGCGACCTTGGATACATCCTGCATATGGGCCTCTATTCTTGCGGAGTCGTTGGATTTGGACGTATTCGGCTGCGCTAGTAAAATTTGAGTCCGCAAAGACCATAGGATATCCCATTCATGCCCAGTCGGCCTCGGTCTCATGTTCTTGAGGATTTGGCGGAGACCAGGCTCCGCAATTCGATCAGGCAGAGCTGGATATTGCGCGCCAAGGACAGGGACTACGGTATCGACTTCGAGGCCGAAATCCTTGACGAAACCGGTTCTGACACCGGTAGCCTGTTATATATCCAGTCCAAGGCAACCGATGCCACGCTTCCAAACGGCCGCAAGCTGAGGATCAAGACCGATCGCCTTAACTACATGGCTTCGTTCGACGCGCCGGCCATCATTATCCTTTATTTGGCGGCCAGCGACGGATTGCGCTGGATGTGGGTCGAAGAGGCGCAGCAGTCGGTGATCCCAGGCAAGGAAACGGTCACGCTCGACTTCACCGATGCGCACATCTGGGACGCTGAAACCCCGGCGCAGATTGAACGCACTGTGAAATTCATCCGCATTCTCCGCCGAAAAGATAGGCTCACCAGCTATCCCCTGGAGGTCAGCAGCGACGCTTCATTGACAATTAGTCGCGTCGCACAACGCTTGCGCACCAGGATTCCTTTTGCCGTGGATGGTGCCCGATCCGTTCCAATAGACCTCACGCTGACAGGAGAGACCCTCAAAGCTGAGGTGGCGGGCATTGCCAATTTGGGGTCCACGGTCGATCCAGGTGACATCGTCAATCTCGAGCACACCGGGTTTTATCTTGTGGCGGCCCTGCTTGAGAAACTGGATCAATCTTACCACGCCGCCCGCATTGCCCAGATTTGTCTCGATATCGCGGCGACGTCCAGCGATGACGCCCTAGTCGGCAACGCAGCGATTGCCCTGATCCGGAGTGGAGAGCCACGCTCTGCTGTCGAATTGGCGATGCTGAACAAGTTGCACGACAGGCAAGGCACAGGCCACAGCATTTTCCGATTGGTCATGGCGTCACCCATGATGGCGTCCAGCGGCATCGAAGATGCGGTCGATGACTTCTATCGTGCTGCCGTTGAGGCTCATGAAATGCGCTCCGAGCCGGTCGGCGCTCTACGCTACTCGTTCGCAAACAATCTCATGAATAGGGGCCGTTACCGCCAGGCAATACACTACTACAATGGTGCGCGCCGCGACGACCCTGGTTATCTCGCACGGCATTATTATCTCAAAGAGGTCGGCGGCACGCTGTTTTTGGCAGGACGCTACAGGGCTTCGGCGCGATTCTATGAGCGAGCGCTAGAGGCAAAGTTCGACCTCCAGACCACCTACTGCCTCGGCGACGCCCAACTCATGGCAGGCCAGTTCGTCCAGGCTAGGCAATCTTTTGTGCCGGTGGCGCAATTGGAAACCGCTCTTGGCGCTGAGGCCCGGCTAAAGACCTGCGTTGCCGATTGGGCGTTGAGCGCCGGCGTCGCCAGCCTCGATCCAACCAGAACGCTGCTCGAAATGCGCGAAGACGCCCATCGGCGGCAGGACATGAGAACAGCACTATGGGCGCATGTTGCGATTTCATTTGGCCACAACAATGACCCCCACTGCTGGTGCGACGCGCTTGCTTTCGGCATGGCCAATGGGCTTCCCGACCTAGTCACAGACATCATGCGTGTGTCAGTCGAAAAGACCGGGCTCGAGGCATTTTCGATGTTCAAGCAGTTGCATCGCGGCATCCTGGATCCGATGCCAGATGTCGAAGAGAGCATGGAGCAGGTGCTGAAGGGGTTCGCTAATGGCACGATACAGTAGGCGAAACCTCGATGCCCAAGGCATCCTCAAGTGTAGCAACAGCTCGGGAGGTCTAGTCCTCCCTAAGTCCGTCGAGACCGACGACCAATTGGGCATCCTGATGATGGTTGAGGGGCGTTCCCTGAAATCGCTGCCGAAGCTGACTCGGGTGTAAATAAAGGCTCGACAGGCCATTGCTGGACTTGGCCACTCACTCACATAGTATTGCGTCAGTTCGCGAGTAGTCCTGATGTTTAAGGACCGAGGACGGAGTTGGGAGGGGGAATGGCGGCCAAGCGCAAAGGTTTTCTTGCGGGATATTCGGTGGCAGAGAAGTATCTTTTGGCACCCGATCGCTCTGCCGGACGCGCGGGCATCTTGCAGGCCCGCAACCCCGAAGGTCGCGATGTTCTGGTAAAATTCTGGCCGCGGACAAAAAGTGGGTTGGACGTCGACCTGGAAGACATCTGGCGGAGCGAGGTTCGTCAACTTCAGCGCCTCGCGGCTGTGCCACGAGCCGATGATTTGTTCGTTCACATGTTGGGAAGTGGTCAGGATCCGGATGGGTTCTATCTGATCCTTGATCCAGAAAACGGTTCGCCGCTCGAAACACTGATGCAGGCTACGCGAAAGCCAGACGCCCTGGCTGGCGCCCGCACTCCCCGCAGTCGGAAGATGCTGTGGGCCAACTGCCGGCGTCTGGTGGAGGCACTCGAGCTACTTCATTCCCAAGGCGCCATTCATCGAAACCTTGACCCTTGGGCAGTCGTTACGGGCTTTTCGGATCAACCCGATTTCCGTCTGACCGGCTTTGAATGGTCGATGAGAATTGCGACTGTTGGTGGATCGAAGTCGAGCAAAACCTCTGCCCCCAGAATGGAGAACTCCTTCTCGTTCGCTCGAGATTGGCGTGATCTGGCGCTCTTGTTCGCTCTTATTTTGGATATCCCCCGAGGTCCCTTGGGCGATCTATCCGTCGTGCCTTCGAGGGTCGCCGAGCACGTGTCTGCAGCTGAGGCGCGACTGTTGCGCGCCATGCTCGGGTTGGAGAACGTTGATCGGTTGGATGGCACTTACATCCTTGGGCGGGTCGACGATATCGTCGGCACAATCTCTGCTGAAGCGGCTGGGCGCGAAGCGCGATTGTGTCTGTCAGTACGCCTTGGCCAGGCCAGCCGCCTATCTGCTGCTGTGCGTAAGGCATCAGGTGACGAGATCGAAGTCGCGGATATCGACGAGCAAATCCGTTTTATCCTCGACGATATGGGGTCCCAGCCTCAGCTCGTGGGAATCTCTGAGGGCGGGTTGGATCGCTACGCCATTGTCGGATCCCAACTTACCTATCGCCTTGGGAGGTACCGGGCACCGCGTGCACTTGATGAAGGCAACTGGGAGTTTGCAAGTTGCGATCGGGCCGATCGAGACGCGCCCCATAGCCACTTAGTCAAAAGCTACGTGTCGCTCGACGCCGGCAGCCTCGAAATCCTCCCGGACACGGATGCGCACGCGTCGTTTGCTCGAAGGCGCAGCAGAGTCCGGCGATGGGATGACATCATCGCGCGCATTGTCGGCACGGCGTCCGTCAAAACCGACAATGATCGCATGCACGAGTCTTTCGCACTCTTGCTGGTCTTGGAGATGGCGTTTGCGGCAGCTGACGTTTTCCCTGTCGAAGTGATCGGAAAGAAGCGCAGGCCGAATGGTGAGCACTGGACCGTCTATCTAACTTCCCGGCAGGACTCCGATCGCGCGAAGCTGTCTGAGCTCTTGGGCTTGGAAGCACCCGCCAAGCGTCTTGCCAACTTGTTGTCCTCTCTCGACAGCCGCCAGGAAGGGGCCTGGGCGATATCGGAGGACGGGGCCCTGGGGGATCGAGCGGCAACGACGACAACCTGGAGTTTCGTCGACACCGCTGACTACGAGGGGTTGGAGTCTTTTTCTTTCGAGGGAGGCGAGCAGCCGAGAACGCGCGCCGCAGCCTTCCTTGTGCCCACCGAGATGGTGGGACGTGTTGCCCAGTTCAAACGGCGAATAAAGGCGTTGGCCGCGCTGCGCGAACACGCTGAACTTTTGCGAATGCTGGTCGACCCGCGGCTGCGCATCGACGACAGCCATGATCCGATTGATCAGTCAGCCCGGGAGTTTCTTGATCTCGACTCCTCCAAGCGTGGCGCGCTCACCGAAATTCTATCCACAATTCCCATGTTCCTGCTTCAGGGGCCACCCGGCGTCGGGAAAACCTATCTGGTTGGAGACATCGTTCGTCGCCGCTTTGTCGACGAGCCGGGCAGTCGCATGCTTTTGTCGGCTCAGAGCAACTCGGCGATCGACCATTTGATGGGCGAGATCGAAACCAGCTTCGGAAAATCCAACGCGGTTGGACGCCCGCTGATGGTTCGTGCCAGGGCGGCTGACGATGACGATTCGGCGGGCGCGATGGAAGTTGATCTCCAGGCTCGACGAATGCTTTCGGAGCTCGCGAAAAGCCCGCTCGGCCAGGCCTCTTCTCAGAAGCTGCAGCAACGGCTCGTCACATTGGCCGGTTACCTAGCAGCCGAAACGGCTCGGCAAGGCATGCGGCCGTCGGGAGAGCGAAAGCGGCTGCAATCGGAGTTGCGCGCCATTGAGGGCATGATCCTACGGGCAGCAAACCTGGTTTTTGCGACTACAAATTCATCCGCGGTCGAGCGGCTGATCGAAGAGCGGAGCCTGTTCGATTGGAGCATCGTGGAAGAAGCCGGGAAGGCAACGGGCGGCGAGCTGCTCTCCCCTCTTCTCCTGTCGCATCGCCGCTTGATGATCGGGGACCACAAACAGCTTCCACCGTTCGACCTCGACAAGATGAAGACACTGCTGGCGGCCACCGAAAACGTTCGGTCAGTTGTCGGTTTGGTCGACGATCTCGTCTCCCGATATCTCAAGGATCCCGGGCTCGATGAGACATTTTCCGAGATCAATGCAGCTGGAGAAGAGTTTGGCCGCGCTTGTGCAGATACCATTGCTATCCTCGCCCTCTTTGAAACCTTCGTGGAACGTGAGCTGACGCGACAGAAGCGGAATTCCAAAGGTAGGCCGATCGCTCGACGACTGTCGGAGCAGTATCGGATGCATCCGGCGATTGCGAATTTGGTGTCGCGCTGCTTTTACGACGGTGAATTGAAGACCAGCGCGAAGAAAGAAGCGGCCTTCAGAACCGGCAAAGCACCCTTTCAGTCGAGCGATTCCGGCAGGCTGCCGGATGCTCCGATTGTCTTTATCGACATGCCCTACGCTCAAGAAGAGGGCCCAGGTGGCCGAGGGCGTGACCGTTCACCTCCATGGTCAAATCCCGAGGAAGTCGAAGCCGTTGGGCACGTGCTGTCGCAACTTCAGCCAAGTCTGAATCCGGACGGCAGCCAGCCAACGCTGGCGGTGTTGTCGCCCTATTCCCGCCAGGTGTCTGCGCTCAACACGATGATCTCGCAGCGGCAGGATAGCCATTTGTCGAATTTGGCGGGGTTCCGACCGGCGGTCGGCGGGACTTCATACTGTGGCACCGTGGACTCTTTCCAAGGGGGAGAAGCCGACGTCGTAGTCGTGTCGCTGGTCCGAAACAATCACCACGTCACACCAACGCGTGCGTTGGGCTTTCTCATGGACAACCGGCGAACCAATGTCCTTCTCAGCCGGGCCAAGTGGAAACTGGTTCTGGTCGGGAGCTTGAGTTTTCTACGTAACGTGGCGGAGCGGTCGAAGCAATTGACCGGGCAGGATGTCGCGTTTCTGCATGATTTTCTCGGAGCCTTGGACGACGCGTCGGCCAAGGCAGATGCGTCGATCGTGCCTTGGGCAACGCTTAGGGGAGGCAAGAAATGAAGACAGTCTACGTCGCTTTCCCGGTTCAACGTGGCAGCAAACGCTTCCTCATCGAAAAGGGACGTCGGTGGAGCTTGGTCGAGCACATATTGCTCGATGCGGTGTGCGAGGCGCCGAAAACCGCGGCCAACTTGTCCGAACAGTCCGCTCTACCCCGAAGGGTTGTCGTGGAGGCCTTCATTCGTCTGATGCATGCGGGCTGGGTCGAGATCGTCAACACCACTGAAGGCCCAGCGTTTCGCGCGACGCCCCTGGGCGTTGTCCGTTCGGATATGGAGGCCCTGCCTGCTGTGACCTCCACAAAACCGAAGTGGCGCGGCTTCGCGATCGAACAGATAACCGGCGGCGCCTTCAGAAGTCGGGAGTTGGAGATCCGGACGCACGGACAACTGCCGGTCGCAAACGAAAATCAAGCCGTCGTTCAGCTCCCACCTTCGCCTCTCCACCTGTCGGTCGACCTTGAAGATGTCTTCTCGGCAATCGAAGGGGAGGACGAGCTGGTGGTCGGCGTCGATCGCAGTCCAGAAAAACTCGCGGATCGCTTTGCGGTTGTGACAGTAAGAGGGTCGCAGATCGAAGGGCTACCCACTAGGGCCAACCCGGCCCTGCGCAATCTTATTTTGGCCCGCGCGGCCGAGGCGGTTACTCAAGACCCGGTCGATACGACGGCAGAACCTGGGGCGCCGGCGGCGCCTGTGGCGGAGCCCGAGTCGGATGTCATGAGCATGTCCAGCGCAGTCTTTGACCACGAAGACCTGATCATCGACGGCCAGGCACATGCAGATTTGCTGCAACGGCTGCTGAAGAATGCCAGAGAACGGATCATAATCCATTCGACATTCATGAACGACGCTGCGACAGGCGCACTTCTCCCGGACTTGATGCAGGCGGTCGCACGCGGTGCCAGAGTTGATTTGCTTTGGGGACAGGATGAGGTTGGCTCCAGTACCTCGTCCTCAAGAGCAGCGGCCCAGCGCCTGCGAGAAGCGATTGCCGCCGCCGGTCGATCTGATGCCATCCGCATCCATCCCTTCTCCACTGAGTCCCACGCTAAAGCGATCGTGGCCGACAATGGTCGTGGCGGTTGGGTGGCAACCGTTGGTTCGAGCAACTGGTTGAGCTCTGATCTTGCAAGTTTTGAGACGTCGATCCGGCTCCGTGATCGGCGTCTTATCGCCGAACTGACGCGAAAGATCGGAACCATGGCCAAAGGGCGCCCGGGGATCTGGAATGAGTTTGCTATGGAACTGACGCTGCTTGCCCGTCAGATCGCCGACGGTCCGCAGCCGAAGGGCCGCACCGCGAAAATGAAGCTGCTCTTTGAAGCCGATCATGCGGAAGTCGTTCTTGCAGCGCGCGACCGCGCAAAGGCGCGAATATTTGCCCTGAGTCACCGCATCGGCATCGCTGCCAGGCCTGTCACGATCCTTCCAACCTTGGCTGCCCTTGCGGCCAGTAATTTGTCGGCGGAATTTTACTACGGGCGCTCTACCGGACCTTTGAGCGGTGTGGGAACCGCAGATCTCACCCGCGAACTGTCTGCCAAGGGCGTGGCCATCAAGCCTGTCTATCGACCGCGCCTGCACGCCAAGGTTTTCGGTTGGGACGACGACTTCATTGCTGTCAGCAGCTTGAACTGGCTGTCGGTCGATCCAGCGGACTCGCGGCATGGGCGAGAAATAGGCGTCCTCCTGGAAGCGCCGAAGATCGCAGATCATTTTCTGCGCGTCTTCCAGCAGGCTAGGCTGGATTAGGAGTGGGGCGCGAAGCGGTCACCGGACTCGCATAATATGCGATATCGAACGGCAGCGTCGAGGCCGAGGGAGACCGTCGGCTATTGTCGTTCGAAGGCAGAAAGCGACACCCAAAGGCTTTGCCGCCCAACGTGGAGCGAAATGTTTCAAGGAACGCAGCCGGCTTTTCAGCTTTTGTATTAATGCGCCGGACCCTCGCCACGCGCATCCTTACTCAAACGCTAAGATACTGAAGAACTAGTCAGTGGCGGTGAAGTGTTGAATGGGGCCTGGTGCTCCAACAGTATTCGCCGCCTTCAATGGGCACTTTGTGGAAGAAGATTTAACGATCCTTGGCCATGGTCGTGACCTGCTCAAGCGCACCCGTCAAGCCGATGATCATTGGATTGAAATAGTCGACGTAATCTCTCATGATCTCGAGTGTGTCGCGCTCCGCATTTACTGAGACGAAACCAATCTGCAGTTGTCCGCATCTGGGCCGGCAGTCCATGCCTTCGACGGAGAAGCGTGTGGCGTCGAATCGGGGATCGTACCAACTCCTTGCGAATTAGTGATAGGGGCTCCATGCTCCGGCGACTGTAGGAGCAAGCGGAAATGAGTAACGGCATCGCGATCAGTAAGGTCTCGCAGGAGAGCGCGGTCAAGGTCACCACCATCCGGTACTACGAGGAGATCGGGCTGCTGTCGACGCCCCCTCGGACCGAGGGGGGCCGCCGCACCTACGACCGTAGCGACATCGAGCGCCTGACCTTCATCCGCCATTCGCGCGAACTGGGCTTCGCGATCGACCAGATCCGCACCTTGCTCCAGCTGCAGGACCGACCCGACCAGTCATGCAAGGAGGCCGATGGCATCGCCAAGGCGCGGTTGGTGGAGGTGAAGCAGAAGATCGCCAGCCTCGTGGCGCTACGGGCCGAACTGGAACGCATGGTGGACGGCTGTAGCCATGGCCGCGTTGAGACTTGCAAGGTGATCGACATCCTGGCCGATCATGCCAAGTGTCGTCACCATCAGCACGACGCCTGAGCTTCGCTTGATCTCGAAGCGCTATTCCGGCGTTCATTTCCTCCCCCCGGAGACATTCAACATTTCGCCGTACTGCAATAAAGAGAATGCCTTTCAT